>Ga0302180_10000420_pt1 | contig 35028 bp, 38 predicted proteins | sample I_Palsa_E3_2_FD_200575 | JGI IMG/M metagenome (GOLD analysis project Ga0302180, IMG submission 200575) | Peat permafrost microbial communities from Stordalen Mire near Abisko, Sweden - I_Palsa_E3_2 | ecosystem: Environmental > Terrestrial > Soil > Palsa > Peat permafrost | place: Sweden...
GTTCGGCGAACGCACTCCGCCAATAAACGATCATCAGGTGATAAGGATTGACGGCGTACAACACGGCGGCGAAGGTTGCGTCCCGCCGGTCAAGCCATCGCCTCGCCAGCAAAAACATCGACGTCCCGGCTGCCACCAGAACGAGCCAAATGTAGATGTTGGAGACGATGGTCCAGGGAAAGATCGTGCTTAACGCCGCTCCTAAAGTCCACGACGCTGGGGGATAGAAGATGAAACGTGGTTCGCCATACGCGAATTGCGCCAGCGCTGCCCATCGCGGGTACACGATGCCTTGCTTCCACTGCGCGAGAACGTCGAGCCATCCATACAAATGGAATTCGAAATCATGGCCGGAAGGCATGCCGAGAAAGAAGAACGGAATTTCAACCGCGAATGCCGCGGCCGCGATCGAGAGGAACGGCGCCCAAGCCAGGCCGCCGCGCGGCGCATGGCGCGCCACCGCCGGCGACAACGTTCCCGCAGCCTGACCGGATTTTGTAATTGCCGCCAGCTTCGCTCCCACCAGCCTCCGTGCGGAGACGCCCTCTTAAGGTTGGTGTACATATTCGCACAAGGGCGGCAACGGCGCACGAACGGGCGACACTCCCATATCCTTCCTATTCATCCAGATTTCACATTCCTGAAATCACCGCGCAACAGGGACGGGCTAACGTACTCGCATTGGGGTGGAAAGACCACGGAGAGTTGCAGGATTCCGCGCCAGAGACGGGGTGCGGAGTCCTCAACTCCCCGGAAAAGAACCCACCGCCAGCCTCTTCGATCCGCAAACCAAGGAATACCGGGCCTGAATCGAGCCTTCGTTCTTATCCAATCAAGGTTTAACCGCGATTCGCTTATGCGCGGCTACTCCTGCGAGACGCACGCCGCCTTGCCCTTTTCGTCTCCCTCTGCGCTGCAAGTGGCATAACCCACGGGATGTGGTCCGGTATGCACCAGCACAGTGGGATAGAACCCTCCCGCTGGAAACGTCGTCGTGAAGGGATACCCTTTCGGCGCCGTCGTACTCCAAGAGGAGGGGCTTGCCGGAGGGAAGGAAACCTTCGGGGCCGCTTTATGGGCGATATAGTTGGCAGGATTGGTGACACTCGTTCCAGCCTTCACCAGGATTACATCGGCGTTCATCACAAAGTTAGAGACGAACGTACCTCCCGTACTTTGTCCGCCACTGATCGTAATTGTTCCGCCTGACGCGGCCAGCTTGTCCGGTTGCGGCAGAACGCTTTCCGGAATCACTCCCGCCGAATTGTTCAGTGTGATATAGACATCCGCGTTCTGATTTTGAAACACGACGCTGCTCGTGCTTTTCATGAACAACGCCGTCACCAGCAATTGTTGCGGTTTCCCAAACGTGGTGTTGCCGGTAAGATGCATAATCGTGTCCGTCGAACCCAGGGCGCTGTTAATCGGTACTCCCTGCAGCGGGACAACTCCTAATCCAATGCTGGAAAGATCCACCGATGTTCCCGGTTCTGTCTGTAGCAGGTCATAGCCGGCAGTAGGTGCGGCTTGCGCTAAGGCAAAGCTGGAACATAGGCACAGAACGGCAATCGTGCAGATCACCGTCGTATATCGCGTAGTGGACTGTAGCCGTGTGAGAGGTCTCATAGCTGACGCTCCTTGTCGCTGTCAGCCTTGCACACGCCGGTAACCCTGCCTTCTCCGTCGTTGCCAAATCCGTCCGCTGCCTTTGACCTTGACTTTGTCTTTAGACCACTACCCCCTTTTAATTCCGACGGAGCCGGAGCGCTAGCGCCACTCCATCACTTTGTCATTCCGACCGGAGTCGGAGCGCTAGCGACGGCGGAGTGGAAAGCCCGCCCCGTGTTGCCGAGGCCCCGAGGCGAAGCCGAGGGGCAAGGAAGGCATTTGCTTCTTGACGTTGCGTCATCATGCTAAGTCCGGCGGTCGCGCTAACGTCAAGGGTGCCGGTGCGCCCAAAAGATGAACAAGACTCTTAGGTCCGCAGCACGCCCGGTCGAGCCGCAGACAATCGCGTTGTAGCTCTTTGTCGTGCCCCAGGGCGTCGAGAACGCTTTTCAGGATGGCAGCGGCGTCCGGATTGGATGGACTTGCCATCTTGTAGTGCATCCATTTGCCCTCTCGCCTCGCGGTGACGATTCCGGCCTTCCGCAGATAAGCCAGATGCCTGGAAATCTTTGGCTGCGGCGCGCCGATCACCTCTGTGAAGTAACAGACGCATACCTCCTGCTCCGCCATAAGATTGATGAGTCGGAGGCGCGTGGGATCGCCCAGCGCCCGAAACAGCCGATCCAACGAGTGCTTCGGTTTCATACCTTTAGCTTACCAAATAACATACGCCTTGACGAATATGTATACCGATGGTATGGTGAACGCATTCGCTATTGCGAATATGATTGGAGACGAATCATGTCAAAGGAGACCGTGGTGGCCCTGAAGGCACACCTTGCCATCAACGTTCGGAACGTTGAGCGAAGCATCGAATTCTACCGCAAGATGTTCGGCATCGAGCCGGGCAAGGTCAGGAGCGGCTACGCGAAGTTCGACGTGCTGAACCCGCCGCTGAATTTCACGCTCAACGAATCGCCATTCAAAGATGCGGGGGCGCTCTCCCACATGGGCATCCAGGTTGCCTCGACCGCGGATGTCCTCGGCATTCGGCAGAGATGGGCGGACGCGGGCCTGGTGACCCGCGACGAGATGCAAACCGACTGCTGCTATGCGACCCAGGACAAGACGTGGGTGCATGATCCTGACGGCAACGAGTGGGAAGTGTTTGTCGTCCTCAAGGACAACCTGCCCGAAAAACAGATCGAAGAGGCGGCCGCCGCTTGCTGTGCTCCCGGTTGCTGCTCTCCCACCCCGGAGCACCCCAATGTCTAAGCCTCGGGTCCTCTTCTTGTGCACCGGCAACTCAGCCCGAAGTCAGATGGCGGAAGGCTACTTGCGCCATGTTGCGGGTAGTGAGTTCGAGCCCTTGAGCGCTGGGATCGAGCCCAAAGGATTGAACCCGCTGGCAGTGGAAGCAATGAACGAGATTGGAATCGACATCGCCCGGCAAACATCGAAAGATGTCCGGGATTTTCTCGGTCAAGCCATCCCGTATGTCATCACAGTCTGCGACAACGCCAAACAGCGCTGCCCCATCTTTCCCCGCACATACAAGTTCCTGCACTGGAGCCTTGAAGATCCAGCGGAAGCGACAGGCTCCCACGAAGAGAAACTAGCGGTGTTCCGCCGCGTGAGAGATGAAATCAGGCAGAGAATCGAACAGGAACTCTTGAAGCTGGCTGCGATGGAGAAATGAGCCACGCCACGCCCTCCCTCTACAGGCGCAGCGTGTGCGAAGGTCTCGGGACTGGCCTGCTGGTCGCCGCAGTCGTTGGTTCCGGCATCATGGGAGAGCGGCTGGCTGGCGGGAATACCGCCATCGCCTTGCTTGCGAACACGATTGCCACGGGAGCCGCTTTGGCTGCGCTCATCCTGACCTTCGGGCCGCTTTCGGGCGCTCACTTCAACCCGGCAGTGAGCCTCCCAATCGCCCTGCGCGGCACGATGCCGTGGCATGAAGTGCCGTTCTATGTGACTGCTCAGTTCGTCGGAGGACTGTTTGGCACGGTCCTCGCTCACTTGATGTTTGGGCACAAATGGTACTCGGTGTCGCTCCATCAACGGTCGGGGCTGCCTCAATTGCTCAGCGAGTTTGTTGCGGCGTTCGGACTGATGTGTGTCATCTGGGGCTGTCTGAAGGTGCGCTCTGCCCTGGCGGTCTCGGTTGGTGTTGCCGGCTACATTGTCGCTGCGTATTGGTTCACTGCATCAACCTCATTCGCAAATCCCGCGGTCACCCTGGCACGCTCAATCACGGACACATTCTCGGGCATCCGTCCAGCGGACGTCCCGGGTTTCATCTTCGCTCAGATCGCCGGAGCGTCGAGCGCAACCCTTCTATTCGCATGGATCGACCTGGAACGGTTGGGGGCTGTGCCAGCCTAGGAGGGCGCCCTGCCCAAGCTTTCGCTTGGGCGGAGATTCTTTGACGTTCCTGTGCCCGCCACGCTCCGCGGTCGAACACCGCTCACTCCCAACATTTCCACAACCCCGCTGTGACATCTAACCTTGTGCCCACCACAAAGTTTGCGCGATCATGGTCGAGGCCGTGACGGTCGGGCGAACCCAGATCGTCGCGCTCCTAAGTCCTTTGTTTTGCCGATTTTAGTATCTAAGTCCTTTAGGCTCCCGATTTTGCGGGGAATTTCTTGCTAAGTCGATGATTCTAATAGCCCCCAGAGGAGAGGGGTGTCGAGAGAAGATTCCGAAGCACAGGCCGAGGGACCCCGAATCGAGCAGGCTCTACAGAATTTATTTTGATGAGAGATTCACAGCCGCAAAGGCGAGTGACACAGCCGTTCTGAGTCGAGCCGAAGGGAGCTCTACGTTGCGACACTCTCGCCGAGTCGTTGGCGGCGAAGTTCATCGAGGAACTCGTCCTGTTGCAGCGATGTGCCGCGTCGCAGCAGGTCGAGCAGAGGATCTTCCAGGTCATCGTCTTCTGACGGCTGATCGGCCGATGCTTGATCCGCCGATGCTGGATCGGCTGATCTTCTTGCGGGCTCGAACTGGCTCAGGTCCGCAGTGAGGGCGCGCGGAGAAACGTTCAGTTCGAGCATGGTCTCAGGGCAACTGCGGAGAAAGCCGATCAGATTCCCCACCTGTGCCCGCTGTTCCAGCGTGCGGGAAGGGAATTCGACTCCCATGCCGTGACCGGGATGCGCAACCCGCACCATACCTTCGGTGTGGATTTCCATTTCTTCGGTTCTGAGACAAAGGTCGATCAAGGCATGTTCTGGAAACGGCGAGTCGGTTTCAAGGTAGCATCCGCCCAGGCTGAGATCGGTGAGCTTGCAGTGGGGAACGGTCTCGCTCGGTCCCGCACCACTGGTCAACGTCGTGGCGCGCAGCCAAGCCTGAAGCTGAGTCTTGATGGCATCGCCGAGGTCGAGAAAGTGGACTCCAGTTTGACCGTTCGGATGCGCCCACGCCACTTGACCATGCGCGTCGATTTCCAGATTGCCGTCCGGCAATTGGAAGCGGAACTTTAGGATCGCTCCCGGAACCTGGGGCTCGGCGGTGAGGACATCCATGCCCGTCTGGCTCAGGTCAAGAAGAATTCCCTCGGCTTTGCGATTGTCGGGCAGGATGAGCTCGACCGGAGCTTGGACCGGAACGCGGTAAGCACGGCGGCGCTCGCGGTGCAACAGCGCGGCAACCGCGCGCAGTCCGGCTTTAGCTTTCTCTTCGGTGAGTGGCTTATATAGAACGAAATGCGAGCCGCCGTTCAGAACGTCTCGCGCCTTGGCCAGTTCTGCGACCAACGCCACCGTGACCGGCGGCTTTCCCGAATTCAGCCGGCGAGCTTCTTCAAACAGTGTGCCGGCAGCCTTGGTGTCTTCGAAGTCGAGGATGAGCGCATCGAACCGCTGCTGCTGCAGGCGGTCGAGTGCGGCCGCGAGATCGCTGAAACGCTCCACCGCGATCCCGGAGGCGGGCAGAACCCGGCCCAGAATCTGGGAAGCAGAATCGTCAGTGGAAACCAGCAACGCCAGAAGGGTCATAACTATGTTCCCCGCCCAACTGCGGCAAGATTTACGGCCAGCGCGGCGCAGTAGGCCGAGCTGCCTTGGAGGCGGTTCCCGAGGAAGAGGCGCCAGCCTTCGCCGCCATGGCTTCGGACGGGGGCGGAGCTTCGTCGACTTCCATCAGAACTGCGTTGTCTTCTTCGTCGTTTTCGGCGAGTAAGGGAGCCACTTCGCGCAGCTTCTCCGCCGCCTGCTGGAGCATCTCGATCTGCTTGCCCAGTTGAGCGTACCTGGTCTGCTTTTGCCGCAACACTTCATGAATATCTTTCATACGACCCCCTGTGGCGAATGTATGGATGCGGGACGCTGGGGTCAACGGTAATCCCGGCTCGTGGGTTACTGCGGTAATCGCGGATGAGCGAGGGAATGTACGGGTTGGCAGCGCGCCAACGAAGGAACACAAAACGAAAGCCCCGCGCGCGCGGGGCTTTCCAGAGGCGCTAGAGTGAACTCAAGTTTTCAGCTTTCTGCGAACAATTCCAGCCAAGCCAACCAACCCAGTTCCGAACAGGGCAAGAGTGCCTGGCTCGGGAGTGGAGACAATGGTGTCGCCGCTGCCGAGTGTGCCGGTAAAGACCCCGGCGGCATTAACTGTGCCGAAGTAAAGTTGCGAAGTGAAGCCTTTTACCGTCCTTGTCTGCCCGTTCGGCAACGTCAACGTGCCGGAGACATAACCCGAGAGCTGGAAAATCCCGTTCCCCTCCGGAGTCCAGGTAGCTGGGCTAGTGAACGAGCCGTTGAAGATCACGCCACCACCATTGAGGGTGATCGTGAACGCGCTTCCGACTCCGCTGAACGTGCCGGGTAATCGCAGGCTATTTCCCGCATTTCCCGGCCCTCCCGCAAACGCGCCTAACGAAAAGCTCTCTGTGCAAGGACAAACAAACGGACCGCCGGGTCCATCGATATTGATGACGCTAGAGCCCGTAAGGGTCAGGCCCGCGTTATTTCCTGTAAGGTTGCCGCTAATGTTGGTGAAATCCCATGTGTCCGCAAAAGCTGAGAGTGGTAAAGCAAGAGCCAGTAAAGCCAGCAGAACTAATCGCTTCATGGCGACCTCCTGAACGTATGTTGAGAAACCCAAGGTTCGGAGAGAATTGAAGTGCTGAGGGGTTCCTCTGGCGGGGCCAAACACCAACGCTGGTGCGCTAAAAGCACCTGGCGTGCCAAACCGGGGAAAACGTAATTGCCTATTTAGCCAGTGGTTGGACAACATCCTGGGTGGGATGACCAGTGAGAAGATGCAAAACGATGCACACTAGTGTGCAAGTGGCAGCCCAACCGGCGAAGCCAAAACAAAAGCCCCGCACGGTGCGGGGCTTTGGAGATACGGACGCGGATCGAGCGAATTAGCTTCTTAGCTTGCGGCGCAGAACTTCGGCCAAGCCAACCAAGCCAGTTCCGAGCAATCCGAGAGTGCCCGGCTCGGGAACGGTAGTGGTGATGTTGGTGTCGCCACTGGAGATGGTTGTGGTTCCGTTAAAGAAGCCTTTGCCCGTGTTGATGGTCAACTGGATGGTGGCGCCCTCCACGGTGGTCCCGTTGTACCAAGTGCCGGTGAGAGACCCGGTCAAGGTGTAATTGTGGGTGCCGTTGGCCAGAGTAACAAGAGTCCAGGTAACCGGGCCGGTAAAAGAGCCGGTGAAAATCGCGCCATTGGGAAGGCCGAAGCTGCCATTGCCGGTGATGTCAAAGGTTCCGCCGCCGTTGAAGGTGCCCCCCATCTGCAGGCTTCCACTGGCCAGCGTGCCCGTAGAAAAAGAAACGCTCCCGAGGTCGCCGGTGAGCAGACCCCCTCCGTTGAAGCCGTTGACCGCAATGAGCTCGGAGCCTGAAAGGCTCAGGCCCGCAGAAGTGCCTGAAAGCGTCCCGCCACTGTTAGTGAAGTCCACGCTACCGGCAAATGCCGCCAGCGGCAAAGTCAGAGCCAACAGAACCATCAAAATAATCCGCTTCATACTCACGTCCTCCTGAACCCGTACGGGGGAGACTTAAATTACTTGTTCAAGTAGGAGAGTTTAGCCCTCCCGGTGCGGCCAAATCTACTACGTCGTACAGAACTTATGCACCTCCAATGCCAAACCGTGACAAATTCCAACATGCTGATTTTACTACGGTTAGCCAATGCCCTGTCGCACATCGCCGAAATGAAACTGCAAAGCTATGCACACTAGTAACATTCCTTTTGCGTTTGCTGGCGCACCACCGCCGCGGGTTGCGTGGTTCGCTTTCAAGGCAAAACTGAGCGAACCACCTGCCCCGTCAGGCGTAGGGTGATCTCTTAGCCAAGTCGTGCCAGTCACCGGCACGGAAGTGTAATTCACAAGTGGGCTGGAAGCAAGTAGTGTTGCCAGTGAGCAGTTCTGGGGGAGGGCTGTTCGGGCGTCCCGAGACTCGAAAGAGTTCCGGGGCGCTTCTTAATTTTGGCCGGAACTTTTTGTAGTGGAAGTCTTTCGCGGGTGAATGTGACGGCTGGGCCGAGCCAGGCTGCGGCATTCCGCTGTTGAAATTATCGATCCGTGTGCGGCCCGATCAACTCCCGGAGACGGCGGGATAGATTGGTTGCCAGAGACCGGTAAAAGCGCGAGGCTAAGTGGGGAAAGATCTCAAAGAGGCACTCTAACGTGGCGCGGTCGAGGTGATAGGCTTCGACGTCCTCGCGAGCGACAACATTGGCGCTGGCAGCGGAGCCTTCCAGAAACGACATCTCGCCGCAGATTTCGCCCGGGCCGATCTCGAGAGAAACGACCTGGGTGGCGATCTGCACTCGAGCGGTTCCTTTCAGCAAGAGATACACGCCATTGGTTGTCTTGCCCCTCTGCACAAGAATCTGGCCCTTGCGGAACTGAACACGGCTCGCTTTGTCGGCGACCAGACTCCAGTCGTTGGGTGTCAAATAAACCAACCCGTCTTTCGACGAAGAAAGTACAGACACTTCCTGTTCGATAACCTTGGGCATGGTGCGCACGCGACCCGATTTCCGAGAACTCCCGTAGCAACAGCACGACAGAAACAACAGGGCTAAGTAAAGACTAGCAGAAGAAGTGACGGACAGAACCACCGTCCGCACCTGGCGAGACACCAAAGTACCCTGGCATATCCAGTCCGGCGATATGCCCTGTGCGCCGCCCGCAGTTAGGTTCCGCAAAGCGGTCCTGGACTTCGAATCTTTGACTCGCGCTTTAGTTCTCGGATAGGCTATCTTTCCGCTATGAGTCCAACTTCGCCAGCGATCCTGGTTCAAGGTCTTAAGAAGTCGTACGGTGAGGTCCACGCCGTCAAAGGAATCGACTTCGAGATCCAGCCGGGAGAGGTGTTTGGATTGCTCGGACCAAATGGCGCGGGCAAGACGACTACGGTCGAGATTCTGGAGGGTTTGCGTCCCCGCACCGGCGGTCTAGTCGCCGTACTGGGTTTTGATCCCGACCGGCAGCGGCAGCAACTGAAAGATCGCATCGGAGTTTGCCTGCAAGCGACGAATCTGCCGGAGAAGATCCGTGTCCGCGAAGCCATGCAGGTGTTCGCGTCTTTCTATTCCCGCCATGTAGATCTGAATAAGTTGCTGCAGCGCTTGCAGCTTGAAGAGAAGCGGGACGCCTTCTACAGCACGCTTTCCGGCGGTCAAAAGCAGCGGCTGGCTTTGGCACTGGCGTTGGTCAACGATCCGCAACTCATCTTTCTGGATGAGCCCACCACCGGCCTTGATCCGCAGGTTCGAGTGGAGATTCACTCGTTGCTGGAAGAGCTCAAGCGCGAGCATCGCACTATTCTGATGACCACACACTACATCGAAGAAGCGGAGCGTCTGTGCGACCGGGTTGCGATCGTTGACGAAGGGCGCATCATTGCACTGGATACACCGGGGCGCCTGCAGCAGCAGAGCCGGAATGCATCGAGTATTGTCGTGACCTGCGCGACGCCGTTCCCCGAGAGCCGCCCGGCCTGGGCAGAAGCCACGCAGAGCGCGCTCGACGCCGGCGGCCGCACGCTGACCGTGCACTCGCGCCGTCCCGCGGCTACGCTCGTGGATCTGGTGAAATGGATCGATCAGCAGGGTCTGGAGCTGACGGACATCAGTCTCAAGCAACCGAGGCTGGAAGACGTGTTTATCGAACTGACCGGAAAGAGCCTTCGCGAGTGATCGACTAAAATGAAACCGTACAAAGCACTGATCGCACTCGATCTGAAGCTGGCGCTGCGCAACCGGTCTGTAATTTTCTTCAACTACCTGTTTCCGCTGGTTTTCTTCTTCATTTTTGGGCAGGCGATGCACGCCGAACGCGGCGCCGCGATGACCATAGTGATCGCCATGGTGCTCATCATCGGGATATTGGGCAATGGCCTGTTCGGAGCCGGCATACGCGCTGTACAAGAACGCGAAGCGAATATCCTGCGCCGTTACAAGGTCACGCCGATCTCACCGGCTCCGCTGCTCGTCGCCTCCGTAGTGACCGGCTGGATTCTGTACATGCCGAACGTAATTCTCATCTTCACCCTGGCGCATTTCCTGTACGGCATGCCCTGGCCGCGTTCCATTGTTTCCATCCTGATCTTCGTAACAGTTGCCATCGTTGGATTTCGCGCCATCGGCTTGATCCTGGCTTCCGTCGTCAACTCAATGCAGGAAAGCCAGCTTGTTGTCCAGTTGATTTACCTCCCCATGCTGTTCTTGAGTGGCGCGACCTTTCCGCTCGCCATGTTTCCGCCGTGGCTGCTGGTGGTGACCCAGTTTGTGCCGGCGACGTATATGGTGATCGGAATACAAGGCATGCTGCTGCGGAATGAGGGCATCGCCGCGAACCTTCAACCGGCGCTGGCGCTCGTCTTGACCGCATGCGTGGGACTGTTCATCGCTTACAAGCTCTTCCGGTGGGAGAAAGAAGAAAAGATACGGGCCTCGGCCAAGCTGTGGCTGGCGGCGGTGCTGACTCCTTTCCTGGCGCTTGGCTTTTGGCAAATGCATACGCGCACCGGCATCGCAAAAACCAAAACGCTGAACCGGCAGCTCGCCAGAAGCGATACGTTTCTGATTCGCGGAGCGCGCATCTTCGTCGGGGACGGCAAGGTGATCGAAAACGGGTCGGTATTGGTCAGGTCAGGCAAGATCGCCGAAGTGTATGACGGAGCAGGACCCGATCCGAAAACGCTGAGAGCGGAAACGGTGGAAGCGGCCGGCAAGACGATTCTTCCCGGCCTGATTGACGTTCACGTTCATCTCGGAGCGCCGGGAGGTTTCTACCCTGACATGAGCAAGTATGACGCGGAGAAGAGTATGCTGCGCAATCTGGCGGCATATCTTTACAGTGGCGTCACTACGGTGAGAAGTGTCGGGGACGGCCTGGACGCCGTTCTCAAGGTGCGTTCCAGAGTGAGCAGCGGCGAAGTCCTGGGCTCGGATTTATCCACCTGCGGTCCGCTGTTCACCGCCCCGGGCGGACACGGAACGGAATATTTCAAGGAGATCCCAGCTCCCGCTCGCGCGAATCTCGAAAAACAATTTGTGCGGATCCCCGGTTCCAGCGAGGAAGCCCGGCAGCAGGTCAACCAATTGAAGACGCAAGGCGTGGACTGCATTAAAGCGGTCCTCGAAGCTGGCGCAGGAGGACAAGTGTTCAATCGTCTCGACACCGGATTGTTTGACGCTATTGCTCAGCAAGCTCATGCGGACTCCTTGCCCCTGGCGGTTCATACCGGCGATGATCGAGACGTGGCGGATGCCGTGAGGGCGCAAGCCAACTCGATCGAACACGGATCGTTTCGCGAGAAAATTCCAGACGCATTGTTTGAGCAGATGGCGAAGCAGGGAACGTTCTACGATCCCACTCTGAGTGTCGGAGAAGCGTTCAAAGATTTCGCGGCAGGCAAGACCGATTTGCTTAAACGTTCTCTGGTGCAACAAGTCGGCCCGCCGGAACTTTTGCGCGGCACCGAGGAAGCACTCGCCTCCGCAGATACGGAACCGATCCGCAAGGCGCTGTCGCAGTATCCCATCGACATGCCGATTGCGATCGACAACTTAAAGCGCGCCTACGAACACGGAGTGCTGTTGGTCACGGGCAGCGACGCGGGCAACTTTCTCGTCATCCACGGACCTACCGTGCAACACGAACTTCAGCTTTGGGTGCAGGCCGGCATCCCGCCAGCCGTAGCATTGCAGGCCGCAACTCTGAACGCAGCCCGCCTGCTGCGCTCCGAAAATAGAATCGGCGCCATTCGACCCGGCAACGACGCCGATCTCCTCGTAGTTGACGGAAACCCTCTCGACGACATCACCGCTACCGAGCGCATCTCGCTGGTCGTGTTCAAAGGCGAACGCGTCGACCGCACCGAGCTCTTCAATCAGCACTGACCGGGAGCGGCATTGAGAACTCCGCCGGCTTCGTCACTTCGAGTGGAACATTGAAAAGCAATGTCAAGTTACTGGTGCTGTGTATGTTAGCGATAGCCCAGACGAGTCGATTGACGGAAGAAAAAAGTCAACGATGGCGCGCACACCGGCAACGCGGCTTAGGACAGCTTCAGTCGAAATACGTGGTAGGGCGGATTTCTATTGTCGACGTTTTGGTTGAAGGCGGGCATCAAGTGGAACTGAGAGGCCGAGAAGAGAAGATCTCCGTCTCTGCTCATCGTAATGGTGTCGGGCCAAAGAAACTCAGGCGCAGTCGCGAAGACCTCGAAGCGACCATCGGGCCGTAGCACCTTAATGGCGTTCGCTTCGAGCGCCGTCATGTATAGGTTTCCCTGCGCGTCAAATTCCAGACCGTCGGTCGGTTCCGTCACCGCCACTCGCTCGACGCGGTCGCCAACGGCCGCGGATGAGAGCGACTCGTCGAGCAGCGCCGCGATTGGCACACGGTAAAGCGTGCGGCCTGTGAGCGCTTTGTAGTAAACGTACGTGCGTTCGGGATCGATGGCGATCCCGTCGGAATGGACCTGAGGCGTCGTATTGTCGGCGAATTTCCACGGGCGGCCCCCGATCACAGGCTCGACGCCCGGCTCGGCCTTAGTGGATGCGTCATCCCCAAGCAGACGGCGAACCTTTCCTGTCGAGAGATTCAGAACCACCAGGGCGCCAAGGCCCGAATCAGTCATGAAGGCGAAGCCGTGAGAGAGGCGGACGTCGTTCAAATAGGACTGCGGCGGCGCGCCCTCATTATCGAAGTGATACACGCGCTCGATTCCATTCGTTGCGAGGTTGACTTTGAGCAGCTTCGGGCCGCCCGGGACAACTTTCTGAAAGCCAGGAGACGCCGGATCGAGAATCCAGAGGATGTCCTCCTCATCGGCGACGACGCTCTGCACGCATACGAAGTGGCTCCCGGCCGACTCTCCTGGGATTTTGTCCCACTCGTTGAAGGCCTCGTTCGGACATGGCACGAGCGAGCCGTCGGCGGTGACTTCGCCCACCGAAGGTGTGGGCTCGTCGACCCACCTCGGGAAGTTGATGAACATGCGACCCGTTTTCGAGATCGTGACACCCGCCAATTGCTTCGGCGTGCGCGCGGCGATACTGACAGGGGGCGTTGGGCGATTTGAAGGGCCGATCGAAGCTTGAGACATAGCGATCCTCAGTAACCATTGCCAGTGAGCCAGGAGAGTAATCCAGCAGGATCATTCATTACGGCCTTAGGATCGAACATCGGCCAAATATACAAAAGTCCCTCGCCGTCCAGACGAAAAAAATTGTTCAGCGTATATTGAACACCCTTTGTTGTCGTCATTTGCCATACCCCGCTCGCCGTGGGGAAGTCGACGGTAGTCGACAGAACATCCACTTTTGAAACACGGGTGGAGACGCCGCTCACAAATTTCACTACATCCTCGCGGCCCTTCATGGTGATGCCGCTAATTGGACTGAGAAATTGAATATTCGACGAGAATTTTACGGGAGAAAAATCGCGAGTTCCGAAGGCCAGAAAGTATGTCTTGATGATGCTGCGATACTCTTCTTTACCCAATTCCTCGGTGCTCATAGATATGGCCCTCCTTCATCCGATAGTTCAAGCACAATGGATCGACAAGCGGCCCGTTCGAAGCGTCACGTCCTACTCGTCGCCGTGCTGGAAAAGATGGTGCGCCCTGAGAGATTCGAACTCCCGACCTTCTGGTTCGTAGCCAGACGCTCTATCCAGCTGAGCTAAGGGCGCACAGGTTTCTAGTTTGGCAAGAGAAGTCGCTCAAGAATTATAGCGGAAGTTGCCGGTCACGGGGAACGGTAGAGAAACAATCGGCGACAGGACGAACGATCTTTTAAAACGCGGTTCGATCAACCGATTCGACTCGGATTCGATATTGCCGGCGCCCATCTAAGGTGTTCGCTATAAGTCGTCCGGATGTTCCCGAATCGCCGTTTTTCGACAGGGGTTCGGTCAGCTCATTGCGTCGAGTCAAGCCCAAAAGTAAATCTTTCCCGGCGCAGAGCAATTCCTACAAAGCTCCAAGAGGGCATAGCGTGTATTTTGAGTGGTTTAGATACGGCCCGGTATGTGCTCTATAAAAGGTCAAGACGAAGTGGCGCGCAACGGGGCGCACCAAGTTGACTTCGGCCAGAGGTTTTCTTGGTCGCCCCTTGCATTTATCCAGTCGCGCAGAGCAAGCCCTCCCCTGCCCCCCATCCAACCTTTAGGCAAGAGCCACGCGATCTCGAACATCCACTCCCGCTTGGCGTAGGAGTCGGGCAATGGTGTCTTCCTTCAGACGCGAAGCGTCGAATTCCACACGCACGGTGCGCTCGGTTCCGTTGAACTGCACCCGGCGCACTCCGTAGACCTCACGCATGCCATCGATGGCCCTCAATTCGGTCTCGCCGGGCGCGGCACAGTAGCGAAACACGACGTCTAAATAGGTCATATCCTTAGAATGCCTCCCAATCACCGCCCACTTCTCGGCTGAATCCAATATAAAGCATCGTCCATCGAAGAAGGGATACGATAACGAGACCGGCGGGACCTTCGGCTCGCAAAAACGGAAGTAGAGTATTTCTTAAGGCGGTCGACTCTCGTTAGGCGCTTCGGAAAGCCGCAGCCTATTGCGGAACCGGTGAACCGATTTCAGCCGGCGCAAATCTCATGTCCACAAAACCAACGGACCAAGCCGCCGCACCGGAACGAGACCCGGTCTGCGGAATGAATGTTAATCCCGCAACCGCCAGCCATATGCATGAGCACGGCGGAAGAAGCTACTACTTTTGCTGCGCGCCGTGCGTGGAAAAATTCAAGGCAGAGCCGCAGAAATATCTCAGCCCAGTTCCACCACTGCGCTCATCCGGGCTGGTGATGCTGGGCGCTTCTGGCGCACTCGCGGCCACGGATTCTCAGAAGAACAAATCCGTTCCCATCGGTCAGCAAATCCACGCTCCCTCGTCTGCCGCCACCGCGCGTGCGGCGTATGTGTGCCCCATGTGCCCTGCGATCCGCGAAGACAAACCGGGGGCTTGCCCATCCTGCGGAATGGCTCTCGAAGCGGCAGTCCCGGTTACCTCCACTCGCACTGAGTACACGTGCCCGATGCACCCGGAGATCGTGCGATCCGGACCGGGCTCGTGCCCGATTTGCGGCATGGCTCTGGAGCCGCGCACGGTCACCGTTGCGGCCGAAGAAAATCCCGAACTGCGCGACATGAGCCGGCGCTTCTGGGTAAGTCTTGCGCTCACCGTGCCGTTGATGTTGATCGACATGTACCACATGATGCCAGGTCTGGGCGCGCAGGCAACTTCGGAGTCAGGCTCTCTCCCATGGGTCGAACTGGCACTCGCTACGCCGGTCGTGCTCTGGGGCGGATGGCCGTTCTTCCAACGCTTCTGGGCTTCGCTGACCAACCGCAGTCCAAACATGTTCACGCTGATCGGCATGGGCACCGGCGTGGCTTACGGATACAGTGTGATCGCCACGCTCGCGCCTCGCATTTTCCCCGCGACGCCACCGAATGTCGCCGGATTTCCAGATCTCTACTTCGAAGCCGCGGCTGCGATCACCACTCTGGTTTTGCTCGGCCAGGTCATGGAACTGCGCGCCCGCAGCCGCACCAGCGCTGCCATTCGCGCCCTGCTCGATCTCAGCCCAAAGACCGCGCGCCTGCTTAACTCAGACGGAAGCGAGAAGGATGTCCCGCTCGAGCAAGTCAAACGCGGAGATCGTCTGCGCGTGCGCCCGGGCGAAAAAATCCCGGTAGACGGCGTGTTGCTTGATGGCCGGAGCACGATTGACGAATCTATGATCACCGGCGAATCCATGCCGGTGGAAAAATCGCCGGACAACAGATTAATTGGCGCAACCATCAACGGCACCGGCTCGTTCGTAATGCGCGCCGAGCGCGTGGGTAGCGAAACCTTGCTGGCGCGCATCGTGCAACTGGTGGGCCAGGCCCAGCGCAGCCGCGCTCCCATCCAGCGGCTCGCGGACCGGGTGGCGAAGTGGTTCGTCCCCATTGTCGTAACAGTCGCAGTAATCACTTTTGTCGTGTGGCTGCTGTTGGGTCCGCAACCGCGCTTCGCGCACGCGCTCGTGAACGCGGTCGCTGTGCTCATCATCGCCTGCCCTTGCGCTCTGGGACTCGCTACGCCCATGGCGATCATGGTCGGCGTGGGGCGTGGCGCGCGTGCCGGAGTGCTAATCAAGAATGCCGAGGCACTCGAAATTCTTGAAAAGGTCGACACCATGGTCGTCGACAAAACCGGAACTCTTACCGAAGGTAAGCCGCAATTAGTCGGTTCTTCCCAGTCCTTAAAAGACGATCCCGAACTCTTCCGCCTCGCTGCCAGCCTGGAACGCGCCAGCGAGCATCCGTTGGCAGCCACCGTTGTCGACGCCGCCAACGAAAAGAAGCTGCAGCTGTCTCAGCCCGAGGAATTCACGTCCGTCACTGGCAAAGGTATCCAGGGCGTCGTAGACGGCAAATTAGTTGCTGTCGGCAGTCTCTCGCTGATGGCTGAGGTCGGCGCGCTAAAACCCGGCACAGGCCCCAGCTACGGCACGGTGCCAGGCGGGACACCCATTTTCGTGGCCATTGAAGGCAAATACGTCGGCAACCTCGCCGTCGCGGATCGTTTGAAGCCTTCCACACCCGCAGCTCTACGCGATCTGAAGTCGCAGGGCATTCGCATCGTGATGCTCACCGGCGACAATCGCGTCGTCGCGGCGGAGATTGCTAAGTCACTCGGCATCGACGAATTCGAAGCCGAGGTTTTGCCCGAAGGCAAGTTGGAAATTATCCGCAAGCTGCAAGGGCAGGGAAGAGTGGTCGCGATGGCGGGTGACGGCGTCAACGACGCTCCCGCGCTGGCGCAAGCCGACGTTGGCATCGCCATGGGCACCGGCACCGACGTCGCCATGGAAAGCGGCGGCATCACGCTCGTGAAGGGCGACCTGACCAGCATCCTGCGCGCGCGCAAGTTGAGCGAGGCCACCATGCGCAATATTCGGCAGAATCTGTTCTTCGCCTTCGTCTACAACGCCATCGGCGTGCCCCTTGCAGCGGGCGTGCTCTATCCGTTTTTCGGCGTGCTGCTCGGCCCCATCTTCGCTGCGGCAGCTATGAGCTTCAGTTCGGTATCGGTGATCACGAATGCGCTGCGCTTGCGGAATGTGAAATTGTGACCAACCCAGGAGGTTGTTCTAGAAAGGCGAAAGCAGTCGGTTCCGAACCTCATTTTTCAAGCGTTCTTCCTGCCTGGTGAAACTAGAGTTTCCCCAAATACTCGATGACCTCCGGCTCCGTCCAATCCACAGCCCCAATGAACTTTCGCCGCATCACGCCATTGCGGTCGATGATGTAGGTTTCGGGAAACTTGAACGTGCCATACAGTCCGTTGCTCTTCCCGCTGTCATCCCGCACCGTGAGCAGGTTCACGTTGTGCTCTCTTACGAATCGCTGGTAGGCCTCCTGGTCGACGTCCACACTCACCGCCAGCACGGTTACGCCTTTTTCCTTCATGTATCGCTGCATCTGCACCAGCGACGGCATTTCTTCGATGCAAGGCGGACACCACGTCGCCCAAAAATTCAGCACCACCACCTGGCCCTTGTACTGGCTCAGTGTGACCGTGCGCACGGAGTCACGCACGGTGAAATCGGGAGCGGCCGTACCGATCCGCGGCGGCCGCGACCCGCTGTAGCAGCCGGAGAGCGCAAGCAGAATCGCAAGCAAGATGAAGGCCGGGGCAAGGGCGCCGGTAAAACGAAGGATGCATCGCACACCGCTATAATAATAGATTCGATGTATGGTGAGGAACGAAACCACTGCTATCTCATGCATTTCCGCTTCATCACGTCTACGCCACTGGATGTCGTTCGAGGCAGCGGAACCTTTGCCGGCATCAGCACTTTAGCTCAATTCCTGAGGATGTCCGGCAATACGGTAGATATGGTCACGCCAACGTTTCGGTTTCCGGTCTACACCGTAGAGCGGTTGGTGTTCAACGAAGTTCTTCGCGTCAGGGACCGGGGCGGGAACAGCGTCACGGTAGGTTTTGATATGGATGGGTATGCGCTCGCGGGAACGGGCCGGGGCTTGCATATCGCCTCCATCAAAGGCGTGATCGCTGACGAGATGCGCTTTGAATCCGGCCTTACCAAAGCCACGATGCGCGTGCAGTCGCTGTGCGAGAAACGTCACGTCCGCCGCGCCAACCTGGTTCTCGCGACTAGCCGCTATGCGTGTGCGCAGATTCAGAAGCTCTATGCAATGCCGGACGAACCGCACATCGTTCCGGAGGCAATCGATCTGGCCCAGTGGCGCAGGTTGCTGCAGAGCAATCTCGCCGAACCTGCCGTGGATAAATTTATTGTGCTTTCCGTTTGCCGCTTCTACCCCCGAAAACGTTTGCACGTTCTGCTTAGGGCCGCAGACCGCCTGCGTCTCAAAATCCCGGGACTCGAAATACGCATCGTCGGCAACGGCCCGGAAGCTCCCCGGCTCAAATCCATTTGTCGGAGCAAGGGTTTGCAGGGAATCGTAAGCTGGCTTGGAGACGTCTCGCAGGCCGAGCTCGCCAGTGAGTACAATCGCTGCCATGTTTTCTGTCTGCCCAGCGTCCAGGAGGGATTCGGCATCGTTTTCCTGGAAGCGATGGCGAGCGCCAAGCCCGTGGTTGCCGCTCGTGCCGGCGCAGCGCCCGAAGTGGTGAAGCACGGCATTCTCGTGGAACCGGACGACGATGAAGCATTGGCGGAGGGAATTGAGCGGCTCTATGTCGACTCAACTTTGCGCAAGGCCCTGGGCACGGAGGGACAACAGTTTGTCAGGCAATTCGACGGCCCGGCGGTTGCAGCCTTGTTCTTGCGGGAAGTGGATCTCGCGGCCAGCAACCAAGCCGTGACCTGCACAGCTTAGCCCGAGGCCGGTACGAGCCGGATTCAAGTTCCTTCGAGTGCGCGCATTCCAAACCCAGTAATATATGGAGAAGATTCCTTTTAGCCAAGAATATGGTCTATCTCACGCGCAAAGCTGAATTCTCCGCCTCGCACTACTACCACAATCCGGACTTCACTCCGGAAGAAAACCGCCGTGTCTTCGGCAAGTGCAATAACCCGAACGGCCACGGCCACAACTACACTCTCGAAGTCACGGTAAAGGGACAAGTCGACCCACGCTCCGGTTTCGTCGTCGACCTCAAGCAGCTCAAAGAAATCATGCACCGCGAAGTGCTCGACGCCATGGACCACCGCTTCCTCAACAAAGAGGTCCCTGAGTTTCTGCATCGCATTCCGACCACGGAAAACATCGCCATCGCGATCTGGCAGCGTCTGGCGGCCAAGCTCGCAAGCGCGAAGCTGCACCGCGTCCGGGTCTACGAGACCCCCGATCTGTTCGTCGATTTCTTCGGAGAATTGTAAGTGGACACCGAAATCTGAAGGCAGGAGCCAGAAGCTAGGAGCTAGAAGCTGGAATATGAAAGCCCACCTCTCACGCCGTTATTTATTTTCCGCGTCGCACCGTCTGCACAGCGAAGCCATGTCGGAAGACGAGAATAAGTCCACCTACGGCAAGTGCAACAACCCGTATGGACACGGACATAACTACACCATCGAGGTAACGGTCAGCGGTCCGGTAGACGACAAGACCGGCATGGTCTGCAACCTGGTCGATCTCGATGGCTTTATCGAAAGGGAAGTGCTTGCCCGCTACGGCCACGAGAATTTGAATACGCTGCGGGAATTCTCCCAGGAAGTACCTACCACGGAGAATCTCTGCATTCAGATTTACGAAATAGTGCAGCGTGGATTCCACGAGGCGCATCTTGAAAGAGTACGGCTGGAAGAGACCATGATGAATTCCTTCGAGTATGCCGGCAGAGCGGAGTCGGCCGGATCATTCGATCGGGAACCTGGGCAATAGCCGTAGCTGGAAGCGCTGTCGAGTCAGTTCGATTACAAAATTACCCGATTACTCAATCACAAAATTGCCGGATTGACGCCACCATGAAACCAACAACCGAAGTGCCAACGATCACCAGCGCAACTTTCGAAGACCTCGTCCAGGAAATGCTCGTCCGCCTCGGCGAAGACCCGCAACGCGAAGGCCTTCAGCTCACCCCCGAGCGCGTTCACAGGTCCCTGCAGTTTCTTACCCGCGGCTACAGCGAGGATCCCGAAGCCCTGCTCAAGGGTGCGCTCTTCACCGTTACCTACGACGAAATGGTGATCGTGAAGGATATTGAAATGTTCAGCCTGTGTGAGCACCACCTGTTGCCCTTCTTCGGCAAGGTGCACGTGGCCTACATCCCCAACGGCAAGGTGATCGGGCTGAGCAAAGTTCCGCGGCTGGTCGAATTATTCTCTCGCCGTCTCCAGATTCAGGAGCGCCTCACCACGCAGATCGCCGAGACCATTCAGAGCGTCATCGAACCGCAAGGCGTCGGCGTGGTCATCGAGGCCCGCCATTTGTGCATGATGATGCGCGGCGTCGAAAAGCAGCACTCCGCGGCCGTAACCTCATCCATGCTGGGATCGTTCCGCAACGAGCAGGAGACGCGCTCAGAGTTTCTCTCCCTGATCCGCCAGCGCCCCAACGGAGTCTGACCCGTGGATCGCCCCATGTGGGTCGGACCGTGTGGGTTGGACCCTCCTGTCCGACGCCTTTAACGTCCATCTTGGTCTTGAAGTTGTCTTTGATGTTGGCGCGAATTTGAAGCGCGAACAAAACGCGGCCCCAACAAAACACCCAACCTCTGTGCACCCTCTGTGTTCCCTGTGGTTAAAGATTTATTTCTGGAACTGCTGCAATCCGCCGTTTACACTGACGAAAATTCAGACTAAGATTGCGCCCGGCCCAAGAGAGCTCTCGAGGAGGAACTGTCCCATGAGCAAGTCACTGTTTCTCATAGCCGTACTGTGCGCCGCAGCAATTCTTACTCTTCCCGCCCGCGCGCAAAACGCCAAGAAAGAAGCCGCCGTAAAGCCCGCCGACAGCCCATTCCAGGTCGTGCTCAATACCTGGAACGAAATCGGCCGCAAGCTCATCGCCATGGCCGAGGACTTTCCCGAGGACAAATACGACTTCAAACCCAGTCCTGCCCAGCGCAGCTTCGCCGAGCAACTGATCCATGCTGCCAATGCGACTTACTACTTCACCAACGCAGCCCTGGGCCAGAAGCCGCCCGGAGATGATCCCAAGCGCGATCAATTCAAAACCAAGGCCGAGATCGCTGCCTTCCTGAAAAAATCCTTTGCCGACGGCGCCGCCGCCATCCAAGCCAAGGGCGAAAAGGGAATGTCCGACATCGTCATCATCCCCTACGCCAACCAACAGGTCCGCATCTCCGATTTGGCCTGGAGTCTAATCGAGCATTCCGGCGAACACTACGGCCAACTCGTCGTCTATTACCGCCTCTCAGGATTAGTCCCTCCAGAGTCGCGCCCCAAGAAGTAATGCAAACACCGCTGTCCTAAAAAACTCCTGTCATCCTGGGGCCCGCGTCTTTTGCGGGCCGAAGTGCCTGCCCTGAGCCTGTCGAAGGGATCTCTGTAACATGCCGCCATCACCGCCACTGTTGCCCGTGTGGGTCAGACACTCTTGTCCGACGCCTTTGACTTTGCTTTTGACTTTGCTTGTCGTGGGATCCTCCAATGCACCCCCTACTGATACGCATACGGATACCGCCTCGACCGCTCCCCGAAAACTTTCACTAGCAACGCTCCCGCCACAAACCCTCCCACATGCGCCCAAAACGCCACCCCGCCCATGTTCCGTCCTTGCACCGACAGCGAAGTCGCCGTCCCGCTCAAAAAATTCAGCACGAACCAATATCCCAGGATGATCCACGCCGGCACCCACAGCACAAACACAAAAAACCACGTCAGCACCCGCGCCCGCGGATACAGCACAAAATAAGCTCCCAGCACGCCCGCGATCGCTCCGCTCGCCCCAACCGTCGGCAAGGTCGAATGCAGCTCAATCGCCACCTGCGTCGCCATGGCAATCAATCCGGTCAAAAGATAAAACACCAGGTACTTAAAGTGTCCCAGGTAGTCCTCGACGTTGTCGCCAAAAATATATAAAAACCACATGTTGCCGAGCACGTGCATCCACGACCCGTGCAAGAACATCGACGTTAAGAAGGGAAGCACGATCGCCGGCAGCGGATACCTCGGCGAGCCCGCCAGAAACGCCGCCAAGTGCGAAGGCACCACCCCAAACTGCTGAATTAAAATATCGAGGCTCCGGCGATCCAGCGTCGCCTCGAACAAGAAAATCAGCAGGTTCAGCCCGATCAGAAAGCTGTTTACCCACGGCGTGCTGAATCGAGCCTGATCGTCGCGAATGGGAAGCATAAAGAATCTGTTAAGTTGGTAATTGAGGAATCGGGCAATTGAAAATCGCCGCGAGTCCGCCTTAGCTTTTCAAATTGCCAAATTACTCAATTACAAATTACCAAATTCCCCCATGAATGGCGCCCTCATCATCGACAAGCCCGCCGGTTGGACCTCCCACGACGTCGTCGACCGCGTCCGCCGCATCCTCGGACAGCGCTCCGTCGGCCATCTCGGCACCCTCGACCCCCTCGCCACCGGCGTCCTTCCGCTCGTCATCGGCAACCTCACCCGCCTCGCGCAGTTTTACACCGCTTCCGAGAAATCCTACGAAGGCGTCATCGGCTTCGGCTTCGCCACCAACACCTACGACGCCGATGGCGACCCCGTCGGCGAGTCTCGCCCCGCCAACCCCAACCTTGATCACCTGCAATCCCTCGCCGCTGAATTCCACGGCCTCATCGAGCAAGTCCCGCCGCCGTTCTCGGCCAAGAAAATCCACGGCGTCCCCGCCTACAAACTCGCTCGCAAACAGCAGGAAGTCACCCTGAAGCCGGTGCAAGTCGAGATCAAGGAATTCGCCATCACCTCGGTCGAAGCCGGCCGCGCCCACTTCCGCGCCCGCGTCTCCTCGGGAACCTACATGCGCTCCGTCGCCCACGAAATGGGCCAGCGTCTCGGCACCGGCGCCCATCTCGAATCCCTCCGCCGCACCGCCGTCGCCGAATTCGATATCAGCCAAGCCCACACCCTCGAAGAAATCGAAGCCCAGATCGAATCTACGAACTGTCATCCCGCCCGGAGCTTCGCTTTCCCGCAGGGAAAGGGAAGTGGAGTGGAGGGACCTGCTGTTCTCTCCCCCGTCGCCGCAGATCACATCCTGGAATCCCTCTTCGTCCACCCCCGCCAACTCCTGCCCCAATTCCCCTCGGTCACCGCCGACGAGCCCACCGCCGCCCGCATCCGCAGCGGACGCCCCGTCAACCTCCCCGAACTCTCCCGCGCCCGCCAAGTTAAAGTCTTCTCCGGACAGCGCGACCTCATCGCCATCGCCACCCGCGTCGCCGGCACCCTCTTCCATCCCAAAATCGTCTTCCCCATGTAATTTCATGTAGGGTGGAACCCATGAGACGCAACTCGAGTGACCGGGATCGCCCGATTCTGGTTTTTCCCCGGATTGCCCGCGGGAAAAGCGCGGGCGGAACGATACTCCGAAAACTTGCCGCCAGCGAGGAAGTGGGGGTGCAGTGCGCGGTGTGCCCAAGAAGTAGAGATCGCCGTAAACCGGACGAATCGCTGGTTGTACTCCGCTGGGTGTTTTGAGCGCAGCCACAAAGCGCGACCGGATGGCGGGTGGCCCAGGCTTTGATCTTGCGGGCATTACCAACACAGTGGGTGCCCCGTTCCTTCGCGTTTTCTGCGAAGGGCGGGAGTCGGGAATGCCGGCGCCACGTGGGCTTGATCACATGCTCGCAACAAAATCAAATGGCATACGCAGCATCGCCGCCCACCCCTTCGGCTCCGCTCAGGGCAGGCTCTTGCAAAAAGCGCAAGGATGGGGCACCCTCAGCGGGAACGGTGCACGCAAAGATCGCTAAAGGTTGGCCACCCGCCAGATGAGCACTGTTTATCGGAGGAGACGTCAATGAACAACGTACAAATCGACCAGAAGAGCTATGAGATGCCCCCACGAGAGGGGATCAGCATCGCGCAGTTTCTCACCGTCGCCGACGTCGAGCGATCGGCTCGCTACTACGAAAAGGTCTTCGGCGCTCGCATTCTGACGCTGGGTGACGGCAACGCGCCTGCGTACCTTCTGCTTGCGAATATCTGGATGATTCTGAACGTTGGGGGCGGACCGACGCCGGATAAGCCGACGGTAACGCTTAGCGTCCCCGACCCGAATCACATCAACAGCTTTATGAATTTCCGCGTTGCGGATATTCAAGCGTGCTACAAATTATGGAAAAGTCGAGGAGCCGAGTTCATCACGGAGCCGATACCCAAGTACGGCGAGATACGCTGCTATATCCGCGATCCTGACGGCTATATCATCGAAGTCGGACAGAGCACCGACCAAGTCTACGGTTAACGCTCGGCCGGGACGGGATGCGGATTTCAACGCCTGCGGAACTCCGCTTAGAGCCAGCCTATTTGATATGTCGCGAATGGGAGATGACGGCCGCCCGCCGCTATCCAATCGGCAGCCCGTGACCATCCGTCTTGAGCGTTTGTGTCGAGAACTTGCCCAGGTAGGCGGAGAGGCTGCCGTCAGCTTTCTTGGCGAAGACGCAGCCATCTTGCCAAATGCCGTCGTCGGCCTGGTGCGGCCCAGGAGGATCTCCCTGATTGCAGTGCACGTTGTGCACGCCATTTCCGCCGCCGGTGTAAGGCTCGCCAAAGGCAAACAATTTGGTCGACCCTGTCACCATGGCAATCAACGCCTCTCCCGCCTCGTTGCCGGTCACGTTGGTCCAAGGTTGCGAGGCCAGTGCCTTCTGCACGATGGGGCTGCGCGCATAATCCATCGCTCCTGAGCTGGCGTTGGACTCTAAGAGGTGGCACCCATCCGCCAACCCTGCAATCGGGGCGAACAGACTCAGATCAAGATTGTCGAGAATCTGAAACTGAAATTGGCCGTTGGGCTCGTTCACATCCGCCGCGGCTTGATACTTCGCACCGCCCGCGTTGATGCTCAGGTCGACGTGAAACCATTGCCCCTGTTCCGTGATGTAGCTCACGTACTCTCCGACAACAACACCATACGATCCCAGCATATTTCCTCCTGTGGAGCGGGGACAGAGTTTGATGGGTGGGATTTTACCGGAGACTGCGGAAAGGCGAAACAAGTCAGGCGTTCACGCAATGTCCGATAACAGGTATTATGTCAACCCATGCCGGACCGGGGACCTCTGCGTCCCCTGTGTTCAACGCTTTTGACCTTTTGCCCCTACGCTATTATGGATTTCAGATGAGCGCAGTCGAAGACATGCGCAAAGTGCTGCAAGATTTCCTCGCGCCCGAACTCCGCTCGGTCCACGCCAGGCTGGACGCGATGGACGAAAAGCTGGAAGTTCACGCGAAAGTCACGGAAGCTCGATTTCAGGAAGTATTGGTTCGAATCGACGCAACGAACGGTCGCATCGACAACCTGAAGACTTCCATCGAGACTCGCATTGATTCGACCAACCAGCGCATCGACGTAACCAACGACCGCATCGACAACCTGAAAACTTCTCTCGACCTCGACAAGCGTGTAGAACGCCTGGAGACCGGACAGAGTCATCGTTCTGCCTGACCGACAGAAGCCTCCCACACAACCACTACGAAATCACCTCCACCGATCCAGCCGGGGCGAACTGCAGAATCTTCCGGTCCAGCGTAGCCAGCTTCCCCCGATTATGAATCGCCAGGGCGACAAGGTAGCCATCCGTGATCTGTTGATGGCCGGTGACCGGCTCCTTGAGAAATCGCATTGCGTCCGGCAACGAGATCGAGTCGGGCCAGAACCGATGCGCGTCGTCCCGCAGGCTGACGGCCAGGCCTTCGACGGCTTGCTGCGCGGAAACCGAACGCGACGAGAAAGCCGGATTCGATACGATTCGTACAAACCCGGCCTGCACCAGCGGACATGTGGCCCAGCCCTTGGCGCTGTTTTTCGCAAACCATCGCCTCGCTGCCGCGTGCTGCGTGTGTTCCGGCCAGGACAGCGCAATCAGGACGTTCACATCGAGCAGATACGCTGTCATTCCAGTTCGGACTCAAGTTCCTTCACGCGCTCGCTGCTGATCTTGGGCCCACCCGGGCGAACGTCAAAGACAACGAACCCATTCACCAGGCGCGTTGGCGTGGGAGAGGCCGCTCCCAACCGCACCAGTTCCGACGCAGCCTTCCCCAGCGCCAGCGAGCGTGTCTGCGAGTACTCGCGCAGAATTCCCAGAGCGTCGTCATCCAGATTCAGTGTGGTGCGCATGATAACAATATGATGTCATCCATGATGGTGTGATGTCAATTAAGAAATTGCAGCATCAAAGGAATGAAGTGATGCTCATGGCCCGCTGCAACGTGGAACGCCCGGAGCCCCCGCTGACTAAGGTCTGCCTATCCTCAAGAAGCGCCGTAACACTTCAAATTACAAAATTACCCATTTACCAAATTACTGAATTCCCCTACATCTTGTACTTGCCCAGATCCTCGTCGTTCAGCCCTTCCAGATATTTCCGCAGTTCCTCGGCCGTTACCCGGTCCAGCGGATTCGCCGCCTGCTTCGAGTTCTTCAGCACCACATCGTCCACAAAAATCGGACAATCCACCCGCAGCGCCAGCGCCAGCGCATCCGAGGGCCGCGCATCGATGCTCACCGCCTCGCCCCCGCGCTCCAGCCAGATCACCGCATAAAACGTATCCTCGCGCAATTCGGTCACTACAACTTTGTGAACCTGCGTCTCCAACCCCGTCAGCACGTTCTTGATCAAGTCATGCGTCATCGGACGCGGCGTGCTCACCTTCTCCATCTCCAGCGCAATCGCATTCGCCTCATACACTCCCACCCAAATCGGCAGCACACTTTCCCCCGCCACATCCTTCAAAATAACAATAGGCGTGTTTGTAACTGGATCCATCAAAAGGCCACGGATGGTCATTTCGACTTCCATTGGGAACCTCCTCAAACTGCAGCGACCTGAGTTGCGACCGCGCGAGCGTTCTTCGCTTCTTATACCACCAATTCGCCCAGAAGACTGTTGGGAAAACTGACTGTTGCTCGTACTGGGGCGTAGGATCCGATTTTGGGAGAGGATGTGTCTGGGGCGGTGAAGTTTAGGGTTTTGTTTTGGCTGGTGCGGCCGATCCACTGATTGCGGGAATCGTTTCTTCCTTCAACCATTACCTCTAATACTTCTCCTATGTATTTCTTGTAGCGAGTGATCTGAATTTCTTTTTGTTTGGCCATCAGGACTTCGAGGCGGCGGGATTTTTCCTGGTCGGGGATCGCGTCGTCGAGTGCGAGAGACGGGGTGTTGGGGCGCGGAGAGTATTTGAAGGTGAAGATGGCGTCGTAGCCGACTTCTTCCAGCAGGCTCAATGTTTCGGCAAAGTCTTGTTCGGTCTCTCCGGGAAAGCCGACGATGATGTCGCTGGTGATGCTGATGTCCCGTTTGGCCGACTTCATCCAAGCGATACGTTCGAGGTATTGGTCGCGGGTGTAGAGGCGCTGCATGGCGTTGAGAACGCGATCCGATCCGCTCTGGACTGGTAAATGTACGTGGTCGCAGAGGGTGGGGACGGCGTCGATGGCGTCGATGATATCGCGCCCAAAATCGCGGGGGTGGGAGGTGGTGAAGCGCACGCGCTTTATGCCGGGAACTTCGCCCACTGCCGCTAACAATTCCGCGAACGACCGCTTCCCTGCTGAGTCTTTGTACGAATTCACGTTCTGGCCGAGGAGTTGGATTTCCGTGTAGCCGAGGTCGGCCATCTGGCGGGCTTCGGCGAGGACTGAGTCGGAGGTGCGGCTGCGTTCCTTGCCGCGGGTGAATGGGACGACGCAATAGGAGCAGAATTTGTCGCAGCCTTCGATGATCGTGATGTATCCACGATGCGGGTTGGTACGGGCGGTGAATTCGGTTTCGAAACATTTGTCGGTTTCGCGGTCGTCGAGTCCTGTGATGCGTACCAGGACTTCAGGTGCTCCACGCGAGATCCCTCGCCCCGCTGGTGAAAACGCGGGGCTTCGGGATGACGCCTCATCAAAGGGCGCAGGATCTGTTGGTTGTCCGGCTTCCAACTGCGCTAGCATCTGCGGCAGGTTGCGGTAACTGGCCGATCCGCAGACCAGCGAGACGTGCGGGGCGCGCTCGAAAATCTTTTCGCCTTCCTGCTGGGCCACGCAGCCCAGCACGCCAAACTTCTTGCCCTGTTTCAGGAGCTTCTTGTAGTCGGCCAGGCGATGGAAGACTTTCTGCTCCGCCTTATCGCGAATGGAGCAGGTGTTGTAGAGAATCAAGTCAGCTTGCTCGACCGTTTCTACTTGCTGATAACCCTCGTGCACCAGGGTGCCAATGACTTTTTCGGAGTCATGCACGTTCATCTGGCAGCCGAAGGTTTCGAGGTAGAAGGTTTTGTGAGGGACGGGCATATACAAAGCCAGTATAAGCGATGAACCGTGTGGGACGGACACTCTTGTCCGTCGCTTTTGGGGTTGGGGTCCACACTTGCTACTTCAGGATCAACGGCAAGGGCAACAGCAACTTCAACACCAAGGTCAAGGGCCGACGGACAAGAGTGTCCGTCCCACACGAGCAACAACAGCAGCAACGGCAAAGGCAAAAGCAACCCCAAGTTCAACGGCAACGTCAAAGGCATCGGACAAGAGTGTCCGACCCACACAGGCAACTGCAACACCAACAGCAAGGGCAACCCCAACCCCAACGTCAAAGGCGTCGGACAAGAGTGTCCGACCCACACAGGCAACTGCAACACCAACAGCAAGGGCTTCACTTCCCTGCTGTGGACTCGACCAAAAGCCATTTGTAGTCTTCTGGTCTGCTCACCAATCCCCGGCGCACCGGATTCTGGCGCAGGTATTCCAGTTTCTCTTTGAAGCTTTCCTGGGAGCGCAGGACGTGGTCGAATGATTCTTCCTGCCAGAGTGGGCCGCTGGAGTCTTCGAGCTTATTGACGCTTCGGGCTGAGGCGCCTTTGAGCAGCTTCAATACTAGTGGCAATGCGTAGGGCCAGCCCTTTTCATCTCGCAATGGCGTGAGCAGGAGGTGGACATGATCTGGCATTACGACGGCGGCGTGAAGGTCGTAGCGTTTGTTGTGGTCGTGCAGGCAGTGCTGGAGTATGGCGTCCCGGGCTTCGGGAGTGAATGGGGTCCGATTGCCTTTGCAGAAGGTTACGAATATTGCTCTTCCTGGTTTCTGGTAGTGAGGGAGGTTGCGGCGGTATTCGTATTTTCGTTCCAGGGTGTGATTGGACATGGTGGTGTCCTGACAGGATCAAAGTTCAAAAGCAAAAACAAAATCAAGACAAGATCAAAGGCAAAAGCAAGAGCAAGATCAAAAGCAAAGTCAAAGGCGTCGGACAGGAGTGTCCGGCCCACATTTGCCTATCTCACACTTGCCCATCCCACACGTGCAACATGAGCATGGCATCCGCCTGGCGGGCTTGTCTGTGACGAGTGAACAATTCTCTGCCTAAAAGGTTTTGCTCTTGACATCCACCGCCGATAGGGGCGATGCTTCCGGGTCAGCGCGAATCCTCCCCCTAAGGCAATTCACTTCCGGAGGAAAAATATGTCTCGCCTAAGTTTACCAAGCGGTAATCAAACCCAAAGCAAACCCAACCTAGCAACTTTCACGACACTGGCTCGTATCGGGATGGCGTTCGCGCTGCTCGTGGCCGGAGCATACGCGCAGACTTACAACGCCGCAGCCAACTTCTCGTCCACGGTCAACTCCAACAGTTCGCACTGGTCTTACCGCTATAACACCACGGGGACGCGAGACGGTGACTACACACTGTTGACTTTTACCGCGCCACCGTCCCCTGGGTGGAGCGACAGCAGCGGGCCGGTCGCGGAAACCTATTGGTTCGTTACCGCGAGCAATGAGGTCTGTCCATGCCTGGGCGCAAACCAGCTGGCGGTTCCGCTAACGACAAATTACTGTTGCGGGCCCGTCATCCTGCCGGCGGGGTCGATTTTTGAACATCCTTCCACTTTGGGGGATCTCGGCGATACGGTCTTGAGCTTCCTCGTGTTTATGTCGGGCACGGTGACGGTGAATTACAGTTTCACCGACATCGATCCGTACGGCGGCAATGGGATCAATTGGTATGTCGATTTGAACAGCGGAGTGGCGGGCGATCTTTTTTCGGGAACGGTGGACTCGACGCCCGGCCATATCAGCACGACCGGGCCACAAAGTTTCAGACTCGAGGTGATTAAGGGTGACAGGATCAACTTCGTCATTGACGCAAACGGCGATGCCAGTTATGACTCGACGGCGATAAGAGCGAGCGTGACTTACTAGGTAGCGCGGCCCGAGGAAAGTCAAAATCCCAAGAGGGTCGGAGTCGTGGAATCCCACTTCTCGCAAAGGAGGCGAGAAGTGGGGCACCCGGCATTGGTTCAGTTTGGAGTGGTGAGGGCGGCGCCTTCTGCGGGGCCACCTTTTACCAGGTCGGTTTTGATGGTTGATTTTTGATTGACGGCCAAGTCAATATCGGTTTCGAAGGTCTGGTATCCGGGGAGGGTGATGGTCACCTTGCGTTTTCCGGGGGTCACCAGCAATGCCCTGCCGAGTCCGCCGAACTCGGCCACGTGTCCGACATAGACGCCATCGACGAAGACGGCGGCGCGATTGGGATTGACGTCGAGCTTGATTTCGGAGGTGACTTGAGGCAGTTGAACCCGCGTGTCTTTGGCCATCTTCACTTCGATCGTCTGTGCATCGCCGGCGCGGACTGAGACCGTCTGGACGAAATCCAGATAGCCGCCCTGGCGCACCGTGATCTGGTGTTCGCCGGGCAGAAGCAGAAGCTTTTTCGAGCCTTTGAGTTCGTGGAGATAGCCGACATACTGGCCGTCGATCCAGACGCCGGAAGTTTTCTCGACCTTGGACGCGGCGACAAGATCGATCTGGCCCAACACCTTATTTTCCGCGAATGCGGACGCAACCAACAAAAGCGACGAAGTCAGGAGAATTAGTAAAGCAGCGAGCGGTGCCTTTCGGAAATTCTGCATGAGAGTCCTCCTTGTACTAGTTGTTAGATGCCAAACTCCGGCGGAACGGCTAACTCGTGACGCCCCTCAGCCTCGCATTGGGCAGAGGGCGCAGCGGACTTCCAGGGTTTTGCTGCGGCAGCGACGGGGCAGGCTTTTGCGGAGGCGGACTTTGCGGGAGGAATCTAAGAGGCACCAGGCTTCGCGGTATTTTTCGAAGAGGGCGCGGGACTGGCGGCGGGTGGTGGGGTAGAAGCGGATGCCTTTGCGGCGTCCGATGGCCTGGATGGGGACGATGTACCAGATGTTTTCGGGGACGACGTAGCCTACGAAGAAGTCGATTTCTTTACTGGTGTAGACGCGGCCGTTGGCGCCGGTGGTTTTGACGCGGTAGCGGTTTTCGGCGTAGAGAGTGGCGGACTTTACCTGGACGCGGAGGAATCCGCGGTCGAGTTCGACGACGGAGTCATAGCGGTCGCTGTCTCCCCAAGGGATGCAGACGCTGAAGCCGAGATGGGTGGCGCGGGCGAGGAAGGCGGCTTCGGCGGCTTCTCCGCGACGCTTGCGGGTGGGCTCGGCGACGGCGTGGATGGTGATGGATTCCCCGGTTTGGTTTTCGATTTGGAGTTGGGCGGGCGGCTGATGCGAATTGTTGGTGTTGTTGCGCATGACAAGTGAGGCGCAGTCTGTTGGGCTGCGCCTGAGGGTGACTCCTTGGGTGAAATGGAGTGAAAACACGAACGGCACAGACCGGTGGGTGGGCTGCGCCGTTGTTTTGACTCTATATATTCAGAATATCAAATCAGGGAGGGTAAATGAGACAGGATTAGGAAAATTATATCTGGTGGCGAATCAGTGAGTTAGGCGAAAAGGGCAGGATTTGGGGTATTGACAAGAGTTTGGGCTTGCACCGGGAGTCGAAATCTAAAGTCGGGTCAAGGGTCGCCGGCAATGAGGAGTGTCCGTCCTACATGGGCTAATCGGAGTCCTTTGCTTCCACGGGGACTAACTGGACGCTGACCTGGGCGCCATCCACGGTGAAGATGAGGTAGTGGTAAAAGCCTTTCTTTCTCAAGGGCGCGCCGGCGCCGCCGGAGACGAGGTAGTAGGGCTTTGGGCTGGGGTCGGTGCGCGTGGGCGGAGGGCCGAATTCGTCCTTGCCTTGAGGGTTGTAATACATGTGCTGGTGGCCGGCCACGATGTAGGACACGTTGGGATGTTTCGTAAACATGTCTTGCATTGCGGTGACGTTCGATGGGCAGAGCTGGTCTTCTTTCTCATAGCCCACGAGCGGGCGGTGCAGGAATATAAAGATATGGTCCGCTTTTTCGTTGTCATCCAGATCTTTCTTCAAGCGATCCATTTGTTTCTTGCCGATGAAGCCGGGGGGCTTGGTTCCCTTGGGTTGCTTACTGCAGTCGCAGGCGTCGGAATCGGCGGCCTCGTCGGAGTCGAGGGCGATGAAGTGAGAATGGCCGTAATCGAATGAGCCGTAGGGCTCGTCCTGGCCGTTGTCGTCGAGGTAGAGCTTCAACAACTTGTCGCTGGGGCAATTGTTCTTGTCGTTCATCTCGTGATTGCCGGGAGCGTTGAAGATGGGAGTGTCGGCTTTGGCGGCGTCCTTGAGGAAATCTTTGTACTCGGTATTGATTTTGTCGGGATCGCTTGAATCCTTGCCATAAATGATATCGCCGGTCCACAGTACGAATGCGGGACCAAGTTTCTTGATGTTTTTGAATATTTCTTTAACGACCTCGGTCGGGGGGAGCTTGTCGGATTCCGGGCGATTGTCGCCGGTAACGACGAATACGAAGTGATCTGGATGCTTGGCCTCGGGCAGACTGGGCGTGCCTTTCAAAGGATTGAGCGGCGGCATCTTATCGGCAGCCGCCGTCAGGGTTGCGGCCAGGAGCACGGCGAGGAAGAATGCAGCGGCAAAACGTTTCATCGAAAAATCCTCCGAGACGGGCTGTTTCAAAGCACGATGACAGAATGAGGGTGAAGCTGGGGCCAGGAAGCCGACGACGCAGGGAGGCTACTCCATTGGCGCGGGTTTTGCAAGACGTCGTGGATGCCGGGAAGAATAATTCGCAGGGATCATAATTTCGCAGCGATCATGATGTGCGAAAGTTGTTCCTCCCATGAGAAATCTCAAATCTAGGGTTGCACAATCCCCGAGGAAGCGTCGCGAAGTGTTGTTGTTTCGGATACGTGCAGTAAAGCGCCGGGTTTGATCATCTATAATCTCTGCAAGGAATCTGCAAACCACGATGCTGCTCTCTTACTCTGCGTTCTTCGTTGGCGGCGAAATTCTTGATCTGGTTTCGAGTACCGGTGCGGTCGCCAAGTTCGTTCTAGTCACTTTGCTGGCGTTCAGCCTGATCTCCTGGGCCATCATCCTTACCAAGTGGAGTTTGCTGCGGCGCTCCCGCGCGCAGAGCGGCCGCTTCATGCGCGCGTTTCGCAAGGCGAAACATCTGCAGGATATTGCCACGGTGGCGGATCAGTTCCGTCCCAGCCCGCTGGTGGGAGTGTTCGAAGGCGGATTTGAGGAATACCGGCGGCAACTCGCTGGACCGGGAGGCGTGCTGCGCAGCTTGACCGCGGTGCAGCGCGGCATGCAGATTGGAGCTTCGGAGGAGATCACGCGGCTGGAACGAAACGTCCCGTGGCTTGCCATTACTGCGGCGGTGACTCCATTCATCGGGTTGTTTGGAACGGTGTGGGGCATCATTGACGCGTTCCACGGGCTGGGCACGGCTGGAGGGGCTACGCTGCGCGCCGTTGCGCCGGGCATCTCCGAAGCGCTGATCACTACGGCCGCCGGGCTGGCGGCGGCGATTCCGGCCGTGATTGCCTACAACCTGATCGGCAGCTCGATTCGCGAATTCGCGGCGCGGGGCGACGACTTTACCCTCGAAGTGCTCAACGCGATCGAGTACATCCAACCGCAGGCCGCGAGTGAAGTGAGGCGCTAAATGGCATTCACTTCGCCCAATGGCCGTACGCAAACCGCGCTCGCCGATATCAACATCACGCCGCTGGTGGATGTGGTGCTGGTGCTGCTCATCATCTTTATGGTGACAGCGCCGATTCTGCAATCGGGGATCGAAGTGAGCGTGCCCAAGACCCGCACCGTCAAGGAAATTACCGAAGAACGGACGGTGATCACAATTAATAAGGATCAGCGGGTGTTCCTGGGCAACGACGCCATCAACATCAACCAGATCGCCGCCAAGCTGCGGGGGAAGATCCGCGATCCGCGCAATCAGTTTATTTTTATTCGCGCCGACGAGAATGTTCCCTTTGGCGCGTTCGCCACGGTGATGGACGCGGTGAAACAATCGGGCATTACGAATGTGAGCATCGTTACTCAGCCTCTGGAAGAAAATGGCGCAAAACGCTGAGATATTTTTCGAGCACGATAGTTGGGGACGGGCACTCGGCTGGTCGGCGGGCTTTCACGCCGGGCTCACGGCGCTCATCCTGATCTACGCGATGGTTTTCACTGGAGCGAGCGGTGTAGGCTGGGGCGGCGGAGGCGGCGGTTCGGCGATGGGTGTGACGCTGGTGAGCTCAGTTCCCTTGCCTGCTACGCCCGCACAAACCCAGAACGTTCTGGCCAACGAATCGAAGGGAGTCACGAAATCGCAGCCCAAGGTGGAAGAGAAAGAACCCGACGCCATCGAGATCCAGGGCAAGAATTCCAAAGTCAAGCCAAAGAAGCTCGCCGCCCCGACGAAAGCGAAACCCGAGCCCACGCCCGAGGAAGATACCAATCAGGTAGCGTTTGGCGAGGGCGGCCCGGTCAGCGGACCTTACGGCAGTTTTGCCGCCGGTGGCGCAAAAGGCGGTTTCGGCATCACTGGCAGCGGCGGAGACTTTGGCTCAAGGTATGGATGGTACGTGCAGG
>Ga0302180_10000424_pt1 | contig 34725 bp, 24 predicted proteins | sample I_Palsa_E3_2_FD_200575 | JGI IMG/M metagenome (GOLD analysis project Ga0302180, IMG submission 200575) | Peat permafrost microbial communities from Stordalen Mire near Abisko, Sweden - I_Palsa_E3_2 | ecosystem: Environmental > Terrestrial > Soil > Palsa > Peat permafrost | place: Sweden...
TCATCGTCTCACTTGCGCATAAGGACAAAATAAATGTAGTCCATGATATTGCTGTATCAAGCGGAGTTACGTCCCTGGAACTATACTCGACGCTTCATAGTCACGGCCTGCCCACCAGCTTCCGCGTATCTGATAAATACGCAAAATACGGTGCCACGGGACGGGCGCTGGTTAGAATCGCGGATGCGGATGGGACGTTGGTTGAAATGTACGCGTGTGGTGTTCTTGCAAAACGTAATGTTTCAAAATACTTTTTTCTGACCCGGTTGTTGTATTGGCTACTTGCCGATGTTGCCGTCCACAACCGAACAAAAGTGTTCTTTCTTTTCGATGCGCAGGTGCTTGAGCACATTGAACGAGGACTGATCTATCACATCGATTATGACGTCTTTGAGACTCGGACGGGCTCGCTATTCACCTTCGTGCGCTGTATGAATCTATTAAACCTTGATCGCTTTTCATCGAGTCAAATTCAGGGCGCGCTTTCCAATATTGTTGGATCACTCCAGGAAAACGGCGTGTTGCAAATTGGGCGAACAATGTCAGACGGCCGTAATATGGTCGGCTTCTATTTGAAGACCGATCATGGGCTGCAATTGTTGAAGGAGGTCGGCGGCGGAACGGAACTACGCGATATGCTCAAAGGGCTTTGCGGTCACGTCGTCAAGGTTCTATCCCCAGAGTAGCGATGCGGGAGATGTTGTTTGGGCGGAAGCAGAGCTCGGGGTCAACGCGGCGGCAGTCAAGAGCGAAGGGCAGTTAGGGAATTCAGCGAGACTTGCGATCTGCAATTGTGGATGACTTGAGGAGCGCGGGGCGAACAAACTATAAAATGGCCAGCGTAAATAGCTTAGGTAGTGCCCAGGCATGCTGTAGCTTCTCGAGGATCAGACTTCAGCCGGGCTTGCATGGAAGTTCAAGCGGATGTTAGCGCGTAATCGGGTGCGAGATGATGCAGAGGGGTTATAGGTGGCGCCTGACGCATGGCGTCTCGCGGTTCGGGAGGTGGTGGCGCGGCGATGGCGGGCGAACCATTCGGGCCGCGGGCTTATGAAAATGAAGGTGCTGCTGGTCATAGACCACTTGGGATTGGGAGGTGCGCAGCGTCAGATTGTAGAATTGGCGTGCGGTCTTGCTCGGCGCCGGCATACCGTCGAGATTTTCAACTATTTCCCGCAACATGATTTCTTCTTGCACCGCGTCCGTGAACATGGCATTGCCGTTCACGGATATCGCAAAGGCGGCGGCTTCTCGATCGGCGTGGTCACTGCGCTGTCTTCGTTGCTGCGCAGTGGGCGCTTTGACTTAGTTATCTCATTTTTAAATAATCCGAATTTGTATGCCGAGATTGCAAGCCTAACGACTCACGGAGCGAGGCTGGTCGTATCCGAGAGGTGTAGTCATCATGATGATCGGTTCGTCTTCGCGGCTGACGGGAGACGTCTGTTACACGTCGTCTCGGACCATGTCGTGACCAACAGTCAGACTCACGCTGCGTGGTTGCGCAAGAAATGGTGGTTGCGACCTAAGGTATCGTGCATCTACAACGGCCTTGATTTAGAAGCGATGGCGCCTGTGTATTCTGGTGCGCCCGGGCGTTCGAACCTGCGACTTTTGGCTGTGGGGAGGATCTGTCCGCAGAAGAATCCTATGAAGTTGATCGCTGCGCTGCGTTACTTTAATCGCAGGCACGGCTATGTCCCGGAGGTGAGCTGGGCCGGCAAGCGGGATACGAGTCGCAGCGGTCGGCATTATGCCGCGCAAGTAGATGATCTGCTTGCAAGCTCGCCGGAGATTTCCGGGCGCTGGCATTGGTTGGGGGAGCAGTCGGATATGCGCTCACTAATGCAGCGGCATGACGCGCTCATCCATCCGTCCCTATATGAGGGGCTGCCCAACGCTGTCTGTGAGGCGTTGGCCGCAGGTTTGCCAGTGCTGATATCCAATGTGTGTGATCACCCGCTGCTGGTGGTCGAAGGCGAGCGGGGCTTTCTCTTTGACCCGAGCGACCCATTAAGCATTGCCATGAGCATCGAGAGGGCCGCGGCACTCGACGCAGACAGTTGGCTCACGCTGTCCCGCAACGCGAGGAAATATGCCGAGACACAGCTGGGCGCCGATAAGATGGTTGAAAGGTATGAGAGTCTTTTTATAAACCTGACCGCACAAGCGCGCCGTAGCAGCGAAGGGAACGCCTAAAAACTGATGAATACGCGGCGCAAGGTATTGTCGGGCGCCCTGGCTCTTGCCGGCACAGCTGCCCCGTTCGGGGCAAGGGCCGCGACGGCGCGAAGCGACGGTTTGGCAGACGGCATGGCGTATCCGCAGAGCGCAGCAGAGGCAGCCTCTAAGGTCTCGCCAGCCGCCCTTGAGTACCCTCCCGGTGACGTGCGCCGTTACGGCGTGGTCGCGAATAATCCAAACGCAGCGACGACTAACGCCCGCGCGTTGAGAGCGCTCGTTGCCCCGGCAGGAACATTTACCGGCACCATTTGGTTCCCTAATGTAAGCGGGTCTGACGTGTACTATTTGAACGACGTCATCCCCTTCCATGACGATATCCATGTGGATCTGCAAGCTAGTACGCTCGAGTTCGCGAAGGAGGCTGTGGCGACCGACGCCAATTCGGGGTTTATTTCTGCGCTGCGCAATTTCTCCATTGAGAACGGGTCTATCGTCGTCAAGTACAACATGGGCACAGTCGCAAGTAGCGCAGGCAGTGCAATTCATATCGGCAATCGAGGCACGGACAGTATTCATTTCAGCCCAGCGTATGACAGCCTGCTTAAATCGCCCATGGGCAACATCACTATTCGCAACTTGCGAATCACCTCGAGTGTTGCGAACGGTAATGCGATCGAAATGACCGGTGGTCTTGTAGGGGTAATCATCGAAAACGTCTGGATCGAGGGACAGTCGCTCCTCAGTGGCGGAATTTATTATGAATTCGGGTGGGCGACGCCGGGGACGACAAATCTTCGGCAAACGTCGCACGCCCATAACATGCGATTCAGCAACATCAATGTTGCACACCTACAGACGCGCGCGGGCGCCGCCGTTACGCTGGCGGGAGCGTACAACTGCCTCATTGACGGCTTATATGTCAGTGGCGCAGTGGCTGCGTTTAATGGAACGTCTGGCGAGTCACTTTTTTACAGACCTTGGACAGGTGTCGATCAAGTGGGTGCGAAGCACACGATTGCGCTACGCAATATTGTGGCGCACGGTCTCGTCGGAACCGCGTTGACGCTCGGCGGCGCTCAGCGCGCGGCCAATGGGTATCTTGCCGCGCGCAAGCTCTCGGCTGCCGAGCAAACTGACCTTGGCGACTACTCGGTCGATGGGTTTGCGTTGGAGGGCGCCCCGAGCGGCTGGGGAATCTACACGTCAGCGGCAAAGGCTGACATTCGGAACGGCCGCATCAGCGGCTTTCAGCGTGGAATCGTACAGGGCGACGATTGCACGAGAATTCTCATCAACGCGGTTGATGTGCTCGGCTGCGCACAGTCGGGATTGCAGCTGGATATCGGCGCGGCGATTTGGGATCCGCCGCGCCAGAAGATGGGCGAGATCCGCAATTGCTTCATCGCTGGCAACGGTCGCCAACGGCCGGGCATCTTCCCCGCGATAGAGCTCGCTAATTGCGCGGGTTTCTTAATTGAAAACAATCGCCTCGGCTACGAGATGGGTCACGATGCGGTGGCGGAGATGAGCCAGGGCAACGCGGTCCAGCTTGGCGAGCGCTGCAATAATGTAATCTGCCGCGACAACTACGTTGGCGGTGTCCACGGCGAAGCGGTTGCGTACCACCATGCCAGCAACAACGACGCGCGCGGCAATGTAATCCAGACTCCTGGCGGCATCGCGACCTCGCGCGGCTCCTGGGGCGGGATTACCGTTAAGCGGCGCGTGGTGGCCTTCGCATCTTCCATCACGATTGATGCGACAGGTAGCGAGCAGTACGACATCACGGCAACGAGCAATGTAGATTTTGTGATTAACGCGCCTATTAATCCGTGCATCGATAAGACGATCACGATCACAGTGCGTAACGCCTCGGGTGGTACCCTGGGTAAAACTGTATGGAACGAAATTTTCAAAATCGCACCGTGGACCAATCCCGCCAATGGGCACAACCGCTCGCTTTTATTGTGCTTCAATGGAACACACTGGCTGCAGATAATGCAGGGGGGCGTCGATGTCCCGAATTAGGATGGCAGCGTCTGCCTATGGCTGTGGATGCGGCGCCCCGAGGTGCCGCTTGCCATGCGACGATAGTATTGCCGAAGACAAATAATTTCGATCTGATCAGGCTCGCGGCTGCGATGCAGGTGGCCCTCATTCACGCAGTCGCGGATCTGGGAGTTGGGGCGCCGAACTGGCACCTGCGCGCGATTGCGGATTGGTTCCCCGGCGTTCCGATTTTCTTCTTCATTAGTGGCTTTCTAATAAGCAAGTCATTTGAAAAGAACTCGGTCTTGCGCGAATACGCGCAGAACCGCTTCCTGCGCATTTATCCGGGGTTGGCGGTGTGTTTCCTTGTTTCGCTGGCATCGGTATGGTTGACCGGATATTTCGCAAGAATAAGCGTCGCGCCGGCCGCCATGCTGCTATGGGCAGGCGCGCAGCTGTCCGTCGGGCAGTTCTACAACCCAGAGTTCATGAGGCACTACGGCTTGGGTGTTCTCAACGGCAGCACCTGGACTATAACGGTGGAGTTGCAGTTCTACGTGCTCGTGCCACTGATGTACGGCGTGCTGCGCTGGCGAGGTCTTTCCAGACGACGCTTCAATCTTACCCTGGCGGGACTCATTCTCGGATTTATGATCGTCAACCAGGAGTACATGCACGCCGCGGCATTTCACTCGCGGCCACTCTGGTACAAGCTCGCCGGTGTGTCCTTTGCGCCGTGGTTCTACATGTTCCTCGTAGGCGTTCTCTTTCAGAGGAATTTCGATGTGATTCAGCGCTGGCTCGCCGGACGATTTGTACCGGTGTTTGTAGCGTATTGTGCGCTGGCTTTGTTAGCAAGCCAGGTCCTTGGCTGGGGCTTCGGTAATTCCCTGAACCCGGTGCTCTTCGTCGGCCTGAGCACTGTGACGTTCGCCGCTGCATTTTCCGCGAATACTTTGAGCGACCGGTTGTTACGCAGGAACGACATCTCCTACGGGGTGTACATCTACCATGGGCCCGTCATCAACTTTCTGCTCGCGACCGGTTTGGGAGCGGCCTGGATGGGCTTGCCGCTCGCCGTCGTGGCAACTACCGGCCTCGCGTATGTGTCGTGGCGTGAGGTTGAGAAGCCCGCCCTTACTCTCAAGCGGCATCCGCTGTATCAGCATCGTGCCGCAAGGCTGGCATCCTAAATGCAGATGTTTGACCATCCGTGGAGCGGGTGTGGCTGAGCGGAAGTTGCGGATGCTCATCGTTGGTGCCTTTCCGCCTAAGAGCATTCGTGAGCACGGCGGTATTCTGACCTCCTGCCGGGCGTTGCTGGCGTCGTCCCTCCCGCAGCGCATGGAGCTGATTCTGGTCGACTCCTCCTCCCGGACTGTACCTCCGCCTCCCTATCTGCGGCGCCTTCTGCCCGCGCTCTCGCGGGTGCTCCTTACCGTTAAGCACTGCGCGCGGTCGAAACCGGATGTGCTGCTGCTGTTCGCGTCGCCAGGCCCGAGCTTCATCGAAAAATCATTAATGGCTGCCATTGCGCGCCTGTTCGGCATTAAGACGCTGATGTTCCCTCGCGGGGCGGCGCTTATGGCCCAATATCGAGCTTCGCGTCTGCGTGCGACGCTGTTGCGGCTGTGTTTTCGCATTCCGACAGTGATGATCTGCCAGGGGAATGCGTATCAAGAATTCTTCGCCCACGAGGTCGGTCTCGGGCTCGCGCGCTGTCCGGTCATTCGTAATTGGACCGCGACGACTGAACTGCTGAAAATCGGTGCAGCACGCAGTTACGGGCCCGATGAAACTCCCCTGGAAGTCTTGTTTCTTGGGTGGGTTGAAAGAGAAAAGGGCATATTCGAGCTGCTCGAATGCGCGCGGCGGTTGTCTCAAGCCGCGGGGGTACCTGCCTTCAAGGTCATTATCGCCGGTGACGGGTCCGCCATGGCCGAGGCCAGACGTGAACTCGATGATCCGCAACTGACGAGCATGGTCGAGCTCTCAGGATGGATCGACTCAGACGCCAAAGTCGATAAGTTGCGCAGCGCTCACCTCCTGGTACTTCCGAGCTACATGGAGGGCATGCCCAACGCCCTCATTGAGGCCATGGCCGCAGGGCTGCCCGTGGTGGCGACTGACGTGGGCGCGGTTACGGACGTGGTTTCCGACGGGGTCAATGGTCTTGTGATCCCACCCCGCAACACGGGGCGCCTTGCCGAGGCATTGCGCGACCTTCTTGTCGATGCGCGTCTTCGCGAGCGCATGGGACGTGCGGGCTGGAATATTGCAAAGGATAGGTTTAGCGCGGACCGCGCTGTTGATCAGATTGTGGCGCTTGCGAACCACGTTTGCGGCAGGGACGTCGTACCTTTGGGCAGTGCATCGTGAGCCTGATTGCAAGAATTTTGCAAGTATCGCCTTATGCAGAAGTCGTGGTGCGCCGAATCTATTGGAGCAGCCCATGGCTGATTGATCGCGCGAGCAAGGCGGGGATCAAGAAGCCGCGGGCGATGGGCGCAGCGACTCCGCAAACGTGGGCCAAGATCGAGGATTTCCTGAGACGGCATGGGGTGTGCGCGGGCAGTGTGATTGTTGTGCATTCCAGCGCCGGGGCGCTCAAACCCACCGGATACGCCCCGCCGCAGATCATTGACAAGCTTCTCGAGATGGTCGGTCCGTCAGGAACGCTCGCTATGCCGGCATTCCCGAAATATGAAGGCGACCCAAAGGGGATCGAGCGCGTGCGCGCCGACGTCTCGGATCTGGAACTCGTCTATGACGTGCAAAAATCGGTTCCCTGGACCGGAGTAATTCCGCTGAGGCTAATGCGGCACCCGGGTGCTGTCCGTAGTCGCCATCCGCTCAACACGATGGTTGCAGTCGGGCCGCTCGCGCGGCAGATGATGGAGAACAATCTGGCAGGAGAGAAGCCGCTGCCATGTGGCCAGCAGTCGTCATGGAAATGCTGCGCAGATCACAACGCCATCATCGTAGCCCTCGGTGTCGACATGGCCCACAGCATTACCATGATTCACGTCGCCGAGGATTCGTATGAACGCGAGTGGCCGATAAGGGATTGGTACCGCGATCGGAAATTCCAGATCGTAGATAACGGCGCGATCTCCAAGGTCGTCGTGCGCGAACGACACCCGCGGTGGGCTGCACACTATGCGGAGCGAACGCTATCCAAAGACTTGAAGCGCAGCGGCTTGATGGCGAGTGCCTGCATCGATGGGATTCCCGTCGAAGTGGTCGCGACGGACGGGCTGCTGCGGTTTCTTGCACAGCGCAGAGCGAAGGGCTACCCATACTTTATGATATCTAGGCGCATGAAAAAGGCTCGATGAAACTGCTCAGAACGATGCGAGGGTATAGACCCCTGACTTTCGTTCCCGACGGAATTTTGTTGGCGAAGGGCTATGAGCTCTATGTTGCCAATCTCGACTGCTCACGGCTGCGGCGAGTAGGCGCAGTTCCGCAGGTCCTGGCCGCGAGGACCGCTCGTCGATCCCGCACGCTCGAGCGAATATTCAGATTGGGACTGCGCTTCGGCTTCCGTATCTCCGAGGGCGACTATCTGCTCGCCGAGAGAAGCCGCATTTGGATCCTGGACCTGGCAAGCGGCTCGGTGCGTCTGGATCATGCTATCAAGCGCGGCTCGAGGCCACTTTTCATCAGCCGCATCCAGGGCGTCAATGGGTTTGAGGACTGTGTCTGCTATGGGGAGTACTGGGAGAATCTAGCGAAGGACCCGGTGCGCATTTGGGCGCGCAGTCAAAGCGGTATCTGGCGTGTCGCCCATACCTTCCCAAAGGGCACGATTGAGCATGTGCATGGGATGATTCCGGATGAGCGGCGCGGAATTGTTTGGATCCTGACAGGTGATTTCGGTGACGCGGCGGGCATTTGGGTGGCGCGCAATGATTTCACGGACGTCTCCCCCGTTCTTGTCGGGAAACAGGAGTTCCGCTGCTGCTGGCTCGCTTTCTGGGGTGATCGCATCATCTATGCAACCGACAGCCACCTCGAGTCGAACTCCGTCAGGGAACTGATTCTGCCGGAGGCGGGTTTGAATCGAACCTGTGCCTCGCTTGGCGTACGCTCCGAGTATTTCATGGACATCAGCGGCAGCTCGATTTATGCCTGCATGGTTCAAGATCAGCTGATATTTTCCACTACGGTCGAGCCCGGATTGCTGACAGGCAGATTGCTGCATGATTTGCTCGACCGCCGCCCCGGTCCGGGAATCAAAGGAATGTATGCGGAGCTGATGATCGGCACGGCGGCACGTGGCTTTGCGCTCGCCGGGCGATGGTTGAAGGACAAGTTGCCGGGCCGGCTGTGCGAGTTCGGATCCATCAGCTTTCCGACGGGGGTCAACCCGGGGCGCTGTCTTTATGCGTATTTCACGGGTTTGTCCGAGAGTGACGGGAGCATGAGCATTTTTGAGCTCGATTGACGCGGAACGGATGGTGTCGGCGCGCCATCGCGTGCCACAGTACCACCGGCGGCAAACACCTCTGCCTTAGCAGCGCGGTTCCCCGAAAGCGCCTCGCAAAGATCCCTCTAGGATCAGCTGCCGGCAATTGCGTACGGAGTGAACGACCCGATGTGCGGCATCTGCGGACTATACGGATCATCATATTCCAGCGAGGAGCTAGATCGCCGCGTGCTGCGCATGGTAGGAACCGTCGCGCACCGCGGCCCGGATGCCCAAGGTACCTTCGTCGGTGACGGTATAGCTCTCGGGCATCGCCGCTTGAGCATTCTCGATTTGTCACCGACCGGGGCTCAGCCGATGAGTCTCGGATCGACGACTGTCGTCTATAACGGCGAGTGCTACAACTTCCGTGAGCTGCGCGGCGAACTCGAGGCAACGGGTCGAGTGTTCCGTGGTCATTCGGACACGGAAGTCCTCCTGCACGCCTACGACGCATGGGGTGTGGACGGACTTGCACGCCTGGAAGGAATTTTCGCGTTTGGCTTGTGGGACGCTGAACGGCGGCGGCTCGTGCTGATGCGGGACCGGCTCGGAGTCAAGCCACTCTTCTATGCCTTGAGCAGCGGTCGCCTCGCCTTTGGGTCGGAAATCAAGGCCGTGCTCGCAGGGATCGAGCTCGATCGCACTCTGGATGATCAAAGCCTCGCGGAATATCTGTGGTACGGCAGCATATTTGAGGACCGTACCATATACCGCTCGGTGCGGGCACTCGAGCCGGGCTATCGACTCGTCATCGCAGATGGCCAGAGCCGCACCGAACGATGGTGGCAGATCGAGGATTGGCTCGCGAGTGCTCCGCAGTTCGCAGATTTTCGTGAGGCATCGGGCGCGGTGCGCGTCGCGCTCGACAGCGCAGTTGCCCGACAACTGGTGAGCGACGTCCCAGTGGGTATATTTCTGAGCGGTGGTGTGGATTCCTCGAGTATTGCCGCCTCGGCGGCGATTGCGAGCGGGCGGCGCCTCGCCAGTTACGCCGTCGGCTTTGACTACGAGCACGGTATTAACGAACTCCCCAAGGCCCGCCGCGTTGCGACGTTGTTGGGCCTCGATCATCACGAGCTGCGCGTGCAAGGCGGTGCGCTCGACGAGGTGATCACGGCGCTCGTCAAGTCGCACGATGAACCGTTCGGCGATGCAGCGAACATCCCGCTTTATCTGCTGGCCCAAGCATTGGGCGGTGCGATCAAGGTAGTTTTGCAGGGCGACGGCGGCGACGAAATGTTCGCCGGCTACCGACGCTATGCCATCCTGCGACACGCGGCGCTATGGCGAATGTGGCCGCGCCGGCTGGAGCAGCTGCTGCGCACCATCCCCGGCACTACCAGCGCGCGGATTGCGCGGCTCGGCGCGGCTGCGGGTCAACACGACGCCGCCATGCGCATGGCGCTATTGCTCACGGTTGAGACGCTGCATGATCCCCCGGATGCGGTGTTGGCGCCCGCGGCGCGCGTCCGTCTTGCAGCGAATGCTGACCCATTCGCAGCTTTTCGGCGCTGCGCGAGCCGCTTCCGAGAGGAGGATGCAGTGCAGCAGATGCTCCTCACCGACATCACGCTGCAGCTGCCCTCGCAGTTCCTTACGAAAGTCGACCGCGCGACGATGGCTCACGGCGTTGAAGCACGAGTTCCGTTGCTCGATGAGCAGGTTGCTTCGATTGCCGTGGGTCTGCCGACGAGGTTTAAGGTGCGCGGCAGCGAGAAGAAAATCGTGCTGCGGGCGGCGATGCGCGGGCGACTTCCAGACGACATACTCGATGGGCCCAAGACCGGCTTCGGCGTGCCCTACGAGGAATGGCTGCGGGGTGCGCTGCACGGGTTTGCTCGTGCGGCGCTCCTCGATCCGACTTTTGTGAGCCGATTTGAAATGGACCGGGCGCGCCTCGAGAGTGCTTTGCAGGAGCACCGGTCGCGTCGTCGCGATCGCGGCTTTCTCCTGTGGAAGCTTCTGCAGCTTGCACTTTGGTCCAAGGAGTACCTGCCGTGACTACAAGGGCGCTCCCGCGTGCTGTTTCACGAGGCTTTCAAATGCGACCGCGGAGCGCGCCAGATGTATCTTGAGCACTTGCACCTCTTGGCGTGCCCACATTGCTACGGCACCTTACATGATGCGAGCAGTCAGCGTGTCGTCGGGGATGAAGCTCTGTTCGGAGGCGCGCTCGGCTGTCGAGCGTGTAAGACGGAGTATCCGGTCATCAATGGTGTGCCCCGTTTCGTGCCACGTGAGAATTACGCGTCCGGATTCGGGCTCGAATGGACTAAACACGCACGAACCCAGTACGACAGCCACTCTGGGCTAACGGTCTCCGAACAGCGGTTTCTCGGCGAGACGCATTGGCCCCGGGACCAGCGCGGCCAGGTGATTCTCGAGGTTGGCAGCGGTTCGGGTAGATTTACGGAGCAGGCGGCACGCACGGGCGCGACCGTCGTATCGCTCGATTTCAGCTACGCGGTCGATGCGAACTATGCCTCGAACGGCGCGCGGCGCAATGTCTTGATCGTTCAGGCTGACGTGTTTGCGATGCCGTTTCGGGCGGCGACATTCGATCGCCTCTTCTGTTTCGGGATGCTGCAACATACCCCGAGCCCTCGCCGCGCCTTTCGGGCGCTCCCCCGCGTGCTGCGACCCGGAGGTGCGTTGTGCGCGGATATCTACAAGATTTCGCTGTTTCGAACTGTGCTGCAGACGAAATACTGGGTAAGGCCCCTCACGCGTAGGATGAACCCCGATCGCCTGTACGCTTTTGTCAGGACATGGGTTGATTTCATGTGGCCGCTCGCCCAGCTCATCCGCAAGCTGCCGAAGGGCTACGCTATCAACTGGCGGCTGCTCGTCGCGGACTACAGTTTTCTCGGGCTCGAAGGCGAGATGCTCAAGGAGTGGTCGTATCTTGATACGTTTGACATGTTGGCACCCCGCTACGACAGACCTGCGACGCTGAAAACATTTCGGCGCTGGGCCGTTGACGCAGGCCTCACGGACATCGAAGCCGAATACACGCCGCACGGAGTTGTGCTGCGCGCCACTACGCCGCCGCAGACTTCCGGCCTTTAGTCAGCGGATAAACGTACATGTGCGGCATTGTCGGTTTCCAGGGCTCGTTTCACGGCGAACTCTTGCAGCGTATGACGGATGCCGTGGCGCACCGGGGTCCGGACGGCGAAGGCACGGTGATGTTGAGGACTGAAGGTCAGGCGACGACCGGTCTCGGGCACCGGCGCCTTGCGATCATCGACCTGTCGCGCGCTGGGCTGCAGCCGATGACGGTGCTTCCCGATGCGGGCGGCGGCATGCGTGCGGGCCTCACGCTCGTGTTCAACGGGGAAATCTACAATTATCGGGAGTTGCGCGCGGAACTCCTGGCCGCGGGGCATCGATTTTCCACCGAGACGGATTCGGAAGTGCTCTTACATCTGTACGAGCGCGATGGACTTGAGATGCTCAAGTGCTTGAACGGCATATTCGCTTTTGCGATCCATGACGCGCGCGATGCAGGGCGGCCGGACGGCATGGAGCGCGGCGCGCTGTTCCTGGCGCGGGACCAGCTCGGCATAAAACCTCTCTACTTTGCCGAACCCCAGTCAGGGTTTCTGTTCGGATCCGAGATCAAGGCCCTCATCTGTGATTCGGGATTGTCGCGCAGCATCGATCCCATCGCCCTGCATCAGATGCTGGCTTATCTGTGGACACCGGCGCCGCGCACGATGCTCGCCGGTGTCCGAAAACTCGAGCCGGGCGCCGCCATCATCGTGCAGCAGGGCAGGGTGCGGCGACATTGGCTGTATTACGTGCCCCCCTATGATGGCATCACGGATGCGCGGCCGGCAGCTGAGATCGCCAGGGACCTCGGCGAACACGTCGCAACGGCAGTGCGCAGGCAGCTCATTGCGGACGTGCCGGTGGGAGCATTTCTCTCCGGTGGCCTTGATTCGAGCGCGGTTGTGGCGATGATGCGGCGCGCCTGGCCGGCGCGGCGCATCACGTGTTTCTCCATTCGCTTTGCGGATGGCGTGGACACGGAGGGCAATCCGGCGGATCTGCCTTATGCGCGCCGCGTGGCGCGTCACCTTGATGTGGAATTGGAGGAAGTCCTGATTGAGCCGAGCGCCATCGACAGGCTCGAAGAGATGGTGAACCTGCTGGACGAGCCGCAGGCGGACCCGGCGCCCATCAACGCCCTGCTGATTGCCGAGCGAGCCCGCGCGTTGGGGATTCCCGTGCTGCTCTCCGGTGCCGGCGGCGATGACATCTTCAGCGGCTATCGGCGTCATTGGGCGTTGTGTTTTGAGAAGCGCTGGGCATGGCTGCCACACGGTGTGCGCGCTGGCGTGCAAAAACTCGCCGCGGCGAACGCCAGTGGCCGCGGCGGTGGGCAGGCAAACGTGCATTTGCGGCGCATCGCCAAAATGTTCGCCTACGCCGGGGAGAGCGCGGCGCAACGACTGGTGTCGTATTATTGGTGGAGCACCGAGCAAGTGCGGCGCGCCTTGTACACGGCGGATTTTGCGCACGAGGTTGCCAACACGGATACCGCTGCTCCCTTGCTTGAGAGCCTACGGCTCATTCCAAAGGAGCACGATCCGCTGCAGCGCATGCTCTTCCTTGATACCCGGCACTTCCTCGCCGACCATAACCTCAATTATACCGATCGCGCCGGAATGGCAGTCGGGGTCGAGGTGCGCGTACCGCTGCTGGATCTGGACCTCGTGGAATTTGCCGCTCATGTACCGGCGCACTTGAAGCAGCGCGGTCGGGTCGGCAAAGCGATCTTCAAGCAGGCGATGCAGCCGTATCTGCCGCGCGCCGTGATCTACCGGCCGAAAAGCGGTTTTGGCGCACCGCTGCGACGCTGGTTACGCGAGGAGCTGCGCGCCAAAGTGGATGACACCCTTGACGGCGCCGTGCTGCGGCGTCGCGGTTTTTTCGACCCCGTTGCGGTGCGGCGACTGATTGACCTTGACCGGTCCGGCGCCATTGATGCGAGCTATACCATATTCGCGCTCATGTGCTTTGAGTTGTGGTGTCGCAGATTCGTAGATAGTTGATATGCACGAGAAGACACTGGTACTAGATGACAAACAGGCAGTCCACGACTTCTGGGAGCGCGCGGCCTGTGGCGAGGAACTCTATTTAAACGACTCAGGACGGCAGGGTTATCTCGAGCAAGCGCGCCGTCGGTACGAACTTGAGCCTTACATCGAGCAGTTTGCCGCGTTTCAGAGCGCGCAGGGGCAACATGTGCTCGAGATTGGCGTCGGGCTCGGCGCAGATCACCAACGATTCGCCGAAGCCGGGGCGCTCCTCGCGGGGATTGATCTCACCGAGCGCGCGGTGGCGCACGCGCGCCGCCGCCTAGAGCTTTTCAACTTAAGCTCGCGGCTCGAGCAGGGGGATGCCGAGAATTTATCCTTTCAAGATGCGAGCTTCGATCTCGTCTATTCCTGGGGCGTAATCCACCACAGTCCGAATACCCCGCGGGCTGTTGCGGAGATCCACAGAGTCCTGAAGCCGGGCGGGACCGCGCGGGTAATGATCTATCACACATGGAGTCTGGTTGGGTACATGCTCTGGGTACGCTATGCACTTCTGGGTCTGCGGCCGTGGATGTCGCTCGCCGATATCTACGCGTGCTATCTCGAAAGCCCCGGCACGAAGGCCTATTCGGTTGCCGGCGCGCGCCGCTTGTTCGGCGCTTTCAGCGCCGTGGAGATTCAAACGCAGCTGACGCATGGAGACTTGCTGGAGTCGGCCGCCGGGCAACGCCATCGCGGCGCGTTTTTGGCGCTCGCTCGGCGCATCTGGCCGCGAGCCGCGCTGCGCAGGTTTGCCGCCGGCCACGGACTATTTATGCTCATTTGCGCCACCAAATGAACGGCGCAAACTCAAGCCGCGAGACACACGTTCGCGGACGCGGAGTCTGAAGATGCGCCAGGTCCTGCAATCGCTCGCTGACGGACGCACGATCCTTGCGGAAGTGCCCGCGAGCGCCGCTGCCCGCGGCGGCTTGCTGGTGAGGACAACGCATTCGCTGATCTCGGCGGGAACCGAACGCATGCTGGTTGAGTTCGGGCGGGCGGGCTGGATCGAAAAGGCTAGGCAGCAGCCCGAGAAAGTGCGCCAGGTGCTCGACAAGGTACGCACAGACGGAATCCTGCCGACCCTGGATGCGGTGCGCGGCAAGCTCGATCAGATGATGCCGCTTGGCTATTGCAACGTCGGCCGGGTCACCGAGGTCGGCGCCGATGTTCGCGGCTTCGCTGTTGGCGACCGCGTGGTATCGAATGGCCCGCACGCAGAGCTCGTCGCGGTGCCGCGCAATCTGTGCGCACACATTCCCGATGACGTTTCGGACGACGAGGCGGTGTTTACGGTGCTCGGGGCGATTGCGCTGCAGGGCGTACGCCTGATAGCTCCCACGCTGGGCGAGCGCTTTGTGGTAACCGGTCTTGGTCTCCTGGGGCTTCTCACCGTGCAGCTGCTGCGCGCCAATGGCTGCCGCGTGCTCGGCATCGATCCCGATTCCACCAAGGCCGAGCTCGCGCGCCGCTTTGGCGCGGATGTGGTTGCCCTTGAGCGCGGCGAGGATCCGTTGGCTGTGGCAAATACTTTCTCGGCCGGCGCGGGCGTCGACGGCGTGCTCATCACGGCGGCAACCCGCAGCAACGATCCGGTCTCGCAGGGCGCGCGCATGTGCCGGCAGCGCGGCCGAATCGTGCTGGTGGGCGTCACGGGCCTTGAGCTTGATCGCTCGGACTTCTACCAGAAGGAGCTCTCGTTTCAGGTGTCCTGCTCGTATGGTCCGGGGCGCCATGACCCACAATACGAGGACGCGGGCACCGATTATCCGCTTGGTTTCGTGCGCTGGACCGAGCAGCGCAATTTCCAGGCCATTCTCGAGATGATGAATTCGCGAGCGCTCGGCGTGCGCGCGCTCATCACGCACCGCTTTGCATTCGACGCGGCGCCCGCGGCGTACGAGCTCCTGGCAACGCAGTCGCAACCACACCTTGGCATCCTGCTCGAGTACGCGGGGCAGAATCCTGAGCGCGTCGGGTCGCGTACCGTCGTGTTCGAGCGGCAGAGCACGCACGCAACGACGGATGCGGAGCCAGGCATTGCGTTCATCGGCGCCGGCAACTACGCCGCGCGTACCCTGATTCCAGCATTTGCGGCAAGTGGTGTGCGCTTGCAGGGCATCGCAAGCGGCGGCGGGGTGAGTGCGGCGCACTGCGCGCGCAAGTACGGCTTCGCACGCGCGACGACCGACGCTGACGCGTTGATTGCCGCCGTGGACACAGACGTTGTCGTGATCGCGACGCGGCACGACAGCCACGCGCGCTTCGTGCTGCGCGCTCTGCGCGCGGGCAAGCATGTATTCGTGGAGAAGCCGCTGGCATTGACGGCTGAGGAAGTCGACTCGATAGCGGACGCCTGGAGCGCATGCGCGCCCAGCGGGCAGCGCCCGCAGATCATGGTTGGCTACAACCGGCGCTTCGCCCCGCAGGTCGTGCGCATGAAATCCCTGCTCGCGGGCGTTCGTGGAGCGAAGAGCTTTGTCGTGACGGTCAACGCCCCCGCGCTTGCGGCGTCGCACTGGATGCAGGACCCGCGCGTGGGCGGCGGTCGAATCATTGGCGAATGCTGCCACTTTGTGGACCTGTTGAGATTTTTCGCCGGAGGCGAGATTGTGGACGCTCGGGTGCGGGCGCTTGCTAGCGAAAATGACTCCGCTCCTCGTGACACCCTCGCGATCACGCTCGGCTTTGCGGACGGCTCCTGCGGCACAATCCACTACCTCGCGAACGGCCATGCCTCCTTCCCGAAGGAGCGCATCGAGGTATTCAGCGCGGGCCGCATCCTGCAGCTGGATAACTTCCGGCGCCTGCGCGCCTACGGATGGCCCGGCTTTAAGTCGATGAACTTGTGGCGGCAGGACAAGGGCCAAAAAGCCTGCGTTCGGGCGTTCGTCGACGCGGTCAGGAACGGCGCGGGCGCACCGATTCCTCTCGAGGAACTGTTGGAGGTTGCGCGCGTCACGATCGCGCTTGGTGAGGCAGCGCGCGGTTGAGTTCGCTCACGCTGTACTTTCACACCCTTCGCCACCTGCGCCCCATTCAGATCGCCGCGCGGGCGTGGCTGCGGCTCAACCGGCCAATCCCGGACCTGCGGGTCGCCCCGCCGGTGCGGCCGCCAAGCGCCCGCTATGCGCCGCCGGTTGCATTGGCTGCGAGCCTTCTCGGACCCGACATCTTTCGGCTCCTAAACGTCGAGCGCCGCTGCACGGTCGCGAGCGACTGGCGGCCGCCCGATGCGACGAAGTTATGGACGTATCACCTCCATTATTTCGATGACCTCAATGCGCAGGACGCGCACCTGCGTGTGGCGTGGCACGAGAAGCTCCTGACGCGCTGGGTGGCGGAGAACCCGCCCGGGCAGGGAGACGGCTGGGAGCCGTACCCCGTTTCGCGCCGGATCGTGAATTGCGTGAAATGGGCCGCGCAGGGCAATACCTTGCCAGCGCCGCTGCAGACAAGTCTTGCCGTGCAAACGCGCTGGCTCGCGCAGCGCCTGGAGTACCACATCCTGGGCAATCACCTGTTCGCCAACGCCAAAGCATTGCTGCATGCAGGCTTATATTTTGAGGGGGCCGAAGCGGCGCGCTGGTACGCGCGTGGCATGCGGATCCTCGAGCGCGAGGTGCACGAACAGGTGCTCTCGGATGGCGGCCACTTTGAGCTCAGCACGATGTATCACGCCACGATCCTCGAGGACCTCCTGGATCTTGTCAATTTGCTCAGCGCCTACGCGCGCGTGCCGCCGCGCGCTTGGTTTGCGGCCGTCACGCGCATGCGCGAGTGGCTCAAGATGATGAGTCATCCTGACGGCGGTATCGCGTTCTTTAATGACGCGGCGCTCGAGCAGAATGCGACGTTCGCCGAGCTTGAGGCATATGCAGTGCGGCTGGGCCTGCCTCCCACACCCGAAAATGCATCCGAAGTGGTGATGCTCGAAGCGAGCGGCTACGTGCGAGCACGCACACCTACCGCCTACCTCGTGTGCGACTGCGCTGCTGTCGGAGCGGATTATCTGCCGGGGCACGCACACGCGGATGCCTTGAGTTTCGAGCTGAGCATCGGGGGCCGGCGCGTGCTCGTCAATTCCGGGACTTCTCAGTACGGTGCGGATGCGGAGCGGCAGCGACAGCGCGGAACGGCCGCACACAACACGGTCGTCGTCGACGGGGAGGACTCCTCCGAGATATGGGCCGGCTTCAGAGTCGCACGCCGGGCCAACGTCAAAATTCGCGCCGTCACAGCCACGTCGTCGGCCGTGATAATCGCGGCGAGCCACGATGGCTACCGGCGACTCCCAGGAAGGAATGAGCACCGGCGCCGTTGGATTCTCGAGGAGCACTCGCTACGCATCCAGGATGAAATCAGCGGCTCTTTTGCCACCGGCGCAGCCTACTTTCATATCCATCCCGACGTCGATGCGCGCCCGCATGGCAAGCGGGAGGTTCTACTGGCGTGCGCCGGCCAGACATGGCGCATGGTCTTTGAGGGCGCACGCTCGATTGAGCTGCGCTCCGGCACATGGCACCCGCAATTCGGCGTCAGCGTGCCGAACCGCTGCATCGTCGCCTCCTTCGCCGCGGCCCAGCTGACGACGAGCATTTTTTGGACGCCAGCGTGAAAATCCTCATTCTCAGTTTCTACTACGAACCGGATCTGTCCGCCGGTTCATTCCGCGCGACCGCACTCGTTGCCGCATTGCGCGGGCGCATGCCCGCTGGCACCCATGTGGACGTCGTGACTACTTTTCCCAACCGCTACAGGAGCTTCAGCCGGCTGCCATCCGAGGTTGACGCCGCCGACGACCTTGAAGTGCGCCGCATCCGCCTGCCGCCACACCGCAGCGACATGCTCGGGCAGTCGCGGGCATTCTTACGTTTTGCGCATCAGGCGCTCAAGTACGTGGCCGATCGCGACTACGATCTGGTGTTCGCTACCTCTTCGCGGCTCATGACGGCAGCCCTGGGCGCCTGGATTGCCCGTCGCAAGAACGCGCCGCTATATCTGGATATACGCGATCTATTCGTAGAAACGATCAATGAAATCCTGCCGGCGCCGGCCGCGTGGCCGGCGCGGCTGCTATTGACGCAAGTGGAGTCCTGGACCATGCGGCGCGCGGCGCGCATCAATCTCGTCTCCCGAGGTTTCGAAGGCTATTTCCGCAAGCACTACGGCGCAAGTTCGCTCGCCTGGTTCACAAACGGCATCGACGCTGAATTTCTCACGGCCGCGCCGCCTGCAAGTGCGCGCGCGGCGGGCAATCGGCGCACCGTCATTCTGTATGCGGGGAACATCGGGGAGGGGCAGGGGCTGCACGAGATATTGCCGCCGCTGGCGCTGGCGCTGCGCAAGCGCGCGCGTTTTGTCGTCGTGGGTGACGGGGGACGCCGCGCGATGCTTGAAACCGCGCTCGCCGCCCAGGGGGTCGACAACGTCGAGCTGCGGGTGCCCATAGCCCGGACAGAGCTCATCGCGGCCTACCGCGCAGCCGATGTGTTGTTCCTGCACTTGGGGAGCCACGCCGCGTTCGAGAAGGTTCTGCCGTCGAAGCTCTTCGAGTACGCTGCGCTTGGTAAGCCGATACTGGCCGGGGTGGCAGGCTACGCGGCTCGATTCATTCATGAGGAAATCGGCAACGCGGCGGTCTTCGCGCCGTGCGATGTCGCCGCAGCTCTTGTCGCCTTCGATTCGCTGCAGTTGAAGGATATGCCACGCCCGCAGTTTGCTGCCAAATACGCGCGCGCGAATATTGCATGCGCGATGGCGGATGACATTCTGCATCTGGCGCAGGCGCAGCGTTGACCTTCATGTTGAAACATTTTCTCGGAGCATTTGCGACCCCGCTCATGATGGCGCTCCTCCTGAGTGTGGGCGCTCTTATAGGTCGGGCATGCGGCAGGCGGCGCGGCGCGGCGTGGCTCCTTGGCTGCGCCATGGGCATCGTCTACCTGGGCAGCCTCATCGAAGTCGGCGAGGCGCTCCTCGCGCCGCTCGAGAGCCAGTATCCGCCGCTGCGCGCGGATGCCCAATTGCAGAAAATCGGCGCCATCGTCGTGCTCGGCAGCGGCTATACGCCGCGCGACTCCATTCCCGTGACCGGCGCGCTCGATGCCGACGGCCTGGTGCGGGTCGTTGAAGGTCTGCGGCTCGCGCGCCGCTTGCCAGGCGCGCGGCTCGTGGTGTCAGGCGGCGCACCGCCTGGATTCGCGCCCGGCGCGCTCGGCTATGCCGCGCTCGCGCGCGAGTTCGGCGTCGCCGATGCATCCCTCGTGGTCCTGCAATCACCACTCGACACGGCCGCCGAAGCGCGCGCCGTCGCAGCGCTACTCAACGGGGCGCCATTCGTGCTCGTGACATCCGCTTTTCACATGCCGCGCGCCATGCAGCTCATGCAGCGTGCCGGGCAGCACCCGATCGCGGCGGCGACCGGTCAGCGGGTGGGCGGTTCCCCAGGGAGGGGTCTGCATCGCTGGTTGCCGACGTCCACCGGCATGCGCGATACCGAGATCGCGCTGCACGAATACCTCGGTCTTGCCGCTCTTGCAGTCGGGATTTCATGACGCGCGTGTTGGTCACCGGCGCAACGGGCTTCATCGGCGGCGTTCTGTGTGAGGCGTTGGCGAGTGCGGATTACCTCGTGCGCGGCGCGCTGCGCACCGACCGCGCCGTCCCCGCCGCCATCGCGGAGAAAGTCGTCGTCGGTGACATCAATTCGACCACCGACTGGACGCAGGCGCTTCGGGGCGTGGACCTGGTGATCCATGCGGCCGCGCGTGCCCATGTGCTGCATCCCGCGCAAGGCACCGCAAACCTGTACTTCGAGACGAACGAACGCGGTACCCAACGCCTCGCGAACGCAGCGGCGCAGATGCAGGTGGCGCGCTTTGTCCTCCTGAGCAGCATCAAGGTAAACGGCGAGGAGACGCCCATTCGCGCGTACACGAGCGCCGATGATCCGCAGCCGCAGGATGCTTACGGGATGTCCAAGTGGCATGCAGAGCAGCATGTCGCCGCGGCTGCGGGGCACGGCGGCATGCAGGCGGTCATCGTGCGTCCGCCGCTCGTGTACGGGCCCAGGGTGCGTGCGAATTTTCTGCGCCTGCTGCGCTGGGTCGACCGCGGCTGGCCGCTGCCGTTCGGGGCCGTGAGGAATAGACGCAGTCTGGTCAATGTCTGGAACCTGTGCGACTTCCTGCTGCTGGTCCTCAAGCATCCGGACGCACCCGGAACGTGGATGGTGTCTGACGGAGAGGACCTGTCGACTCCTGATCTCATCCGGCGCATCGGCACTGCGATGGGCCGGCGGGTGCGATTGCCGTCCGTTCCCGTGGGCTTCCTGCAGTTATCGGCGGGTCTTGTGGGACGCGGGGGTGAGCTTGCCCGATTGTGCGGATCTTTGGCAGTTGATATCACGCAGACCCAAGCTCAACTGGGATGGTCCGCGCGCGTTTCGGTCGATGCGGCGCTTGCACGCACGGTCGCCTGGTATCTTGATGGCGCGCCCCCGTGATCCTTGACGCGGCGCTCACGTCGCTTGCGGCGTTCGTGCTGGCGCTCGCGCTGACGGCGCTGGTGCGCAGACACGCTCTCGCGCACGGCGTGCTCGATATTCCGAACGATCGCAGCTCACACCGTGTGCCAACGCCGCGTGGCGGCGGAATTGCGATCGCATTGGCCACCCTCGCGGCCTCTATCTTTCTTCTGTGGCGCGGAGCGCTCGACCTTGAGTTGTTTGCAGCCCTCACTGGCGGTGGCATTGTTGTGGCCTTCGTCGGCTATCTTGACGATCGCCGCCCATTGTCGGCGCGCATCCGGCTCGCCGCGCATCTGGGTGCCGCGCTGTGGGCGCTTTTGTGGCTGGGAGGGCTGCCGCCGATGCGCTTCGGCGCTCAGATCGTCTCGCTCGGTTGGGCGGGCTATATCGTGGGCGCGCTTGGCATCGCCTGGACCGTGAATCTCTTCAACTTCATGGATGGCATCGACGGCATTGCAGCCTCCGAGGCGGTTTTCATCGCGTGGGGCGCGGCCCTACTGGCGCTGGTGCTGCAGCAGATTGGGGTGCCAGCAATGGCCATGGCCTTCGGCGCGGTATGCTGCGGATTCCTGGTTTGGAACTGGCCGCCGGCGAAGATATTCATGGGCGACGTCGGCAGCGGCTACCTGGGCTACGTCCTGGTCGTCCTGGCGCTAGGTGCCTCGCGGGGGAATCCGGCGGCGCTCGCCGTATGGGTGATCCTGGGCGGGATATTCTTCTGCGATGCATTTGTGACGCTGATGCGCAGATTCGCCCGCGGCGAGCGCGTTGACCAGGCGCATCGCAGCCATGCCTACCAGTGGCTGGCGCAGCGCTGGGGGAGTCATCGCTCCGTGACGCTCACTGTCTTGTGCGTGAATCTCCTGTGGCTTCTGCCCTGCGCATGGTTCGCCGCCGGGCATCCCGGGTGCGCCGGCTGGACGGTGCTCGCCGCGCTTGCGCCGTTGGTGCTCGTTGCGCTTCTGGCGGGGGCGGGTCGGCGCGGCGAATCTGACCTCGAGGGTCGCAAAGGGCGGTGATCCGCGGATGCACCGTCGAGCTATGGATGCTGTATTACGGGCAGCGAATACAGGCCGGCAATGTCAATGGGCCGACGCAGCACCACGTGCTTGATGAACATGCGCCCCATTTCAACGATCTCGCGCCAGCGGCGCAGCCTGACCGTGATGGCACGCCACGAGAAATTCTTCCGCAGAGGCAGCACTTCAAGCTCGTAAAGATCCAATAATAAAAAGAGCATGGCGAGTGTCTTCAAATGCTCGCGTGTCGGCAGATGGATGCGGAGCCTCTTGGAGGCGGTCCACACCGAAAACATGCGCACGTGGGTGCAATCATTAAGAACAAGAGCTGCGACCTCAATCACCGCACATTCGCTGGCGGCACTCGTCTCCTCGACTGTTGCGCTTCCCAAGTCCACAAGCCAGTTGTGCTCACCGCGGGCATCCCGGGTGCGAAAGATGATGCGCAGCTTCAGCCATTTCCTGACGACCCAGGGGATGGCGTGGATCAGTCCCAAAAAATACGCCCGAAAGGCGGCGAAATCCGCAAGCGTGCCATCCTCCTTTTCGTATTGTGAATCGAGTGCATCGCGGTGCGTTGCGAGCATCGCCTGGATGTGCTCCGGGCGCTTCGAATAGTCGAACGGAACGAGATGGAACCCGTCGGTTTCGCTCCAACGGCTTCCCGGGGCCATGACGACGCATTCGCTTTCGATGTGCGCACGGGCCGCGAGGCGGTTGTAATAGGCTCGCACATCGTCGGGCACGACCGCGGTGTCGTTAAAAGCGACCGTTTCCCGATGCAGGAAGCAGTGATTGCTCGCGAACGGTATCGCGTATCGAGCCCCAATGTGCAGCGCAAAGCGGCTGAACTCTTCAATGTAGTTCTGCTGCGTGCGCATGTCCGGAAACTTCTCCTTGTAACCCTCGATGCAATACGGGATCGCTCGGGCGCTCGAATGGCTGCGCAGCACAAAGTCGATCTTCGGGAACGCGTGCGTGATCTGCCGCAGGGGCCAGCCGAAGAGTTTGCAGTCGTTGGAGTTGAGGATGGTGCGGCCGCCGCCGCTGAGCAGCATGGCGCTATCGACGCCCAAAAAGTAGAACTGGTAAGAGAATAGAGTCAGATCTTCGCCAAGTTTAATGGAGGTGCCGTGCGGCACCTCCGTGATGTTGCGGAATCCAAGCCAGCGCAGATCATCGAGCATGCGCGTGGTTTGCACCTTGGGCACGAGGATCGGCGTCGTCGGGGCGAAGAGCTTCTTGAGGGATGCACCGTGGAAGTGGTCCCAATGCAGATGGGTCAGGTAGATGTAGTCGGGCTCAAGAGCGCTCACGAGTTCAGGGGGCGGTTCCGGGAAGTTCCACCAGCTGCGCCAGTAGCACGAGCCGATCAGCCAGGGGTCTGAAACGATGCGGACACCCTTGTGGTCCACGCACAGACCCGCATGGCTCAGAACAGTGAATTCCAAAGTGCTTCCTCCGGGGCGAAGGGGCATAGAGCCTGCTCGCCGCCGCCGTTGTCAACTCCGTCGCGTGCGTCGCCTTGACGCGAATGTGCGGCTGCCCGGGTTCTGTATCCAGCAACATTCGGCTTGGAGCATCCGGGACAGGTCCGCATGGGCCGCGTCAGTGCGCTTCCGCACATTGCGTGTACCTACCCCGATGAGCTTATGCGCAGCAGCCCGAAGAGCACCATTTAAAGAGTGACGGGCGGCGTGAGAGCCACCTCGTCAACCGCTTCGAGCCTGATCCGTTTGGGGGAAGGTGAACGTGCTCGCCGAGCGCACTTGGAACGATCGGCGTCCTTAAACGTTGACGCAGGTTGTCGTAGAAGCGTATTGAATCTTGTACAATTTCGCCCCGCGCAGGAATGCTTAAGCTCGCGACTTAGGACATGAGGCAAAAGTCAGCGCATGCGGGCAGGTGAACCGGAGACCGCAGGGGGTATGGAAAAAGGGAACTCCTACATGAACGAGCCTGCGGATCTGGGGCTCGCGACGGTCACTAACGCCATTCTCGCGCTCCCACGCGGAGCCAAGCGGCTCGTCATGGCGGGGGCGGATGCCGTCATGCTGCCGCTCGCCCTCTGGGCGGCGCTGATTCTCAAATTCGACCGCCTGTCCTTCGACATGAGTCGTTACGGGGACCTGTTTCTCGTTGCGACCATCTCGGCGCTCGTCATCTTCGCGCTCCTCGGGCTCTATCGCGCGATTATCCGGTTCATGGGCCTGCACGCCATGGCCACCGTGATGGCGGGAGTGGCTGTTTCTGTTGTGGCCCTTGAGGGGTACGACCGTGTGGCGCGCTCCGAGCACGTGCCGCTGTCGGTGCTCGCGATCTATGCGGCGCTCGCGCTCGTCTACCTCGCAAGCAGCCGGTTCATCATCCGGTACATGGTCTATTACAAGAGAAACGGCGGCGCAGCCAAGCGCGTGGCCATCTACGGCGCCGGAGAGTCGGGCGCGCGGCTGTCCTCGGTCTTACTGGGCGGCCCGGATTTCGCGCCCGTGGCCTTCATCGACGACAAGAGATCTCTGCACGGCAGCCGCATCAACGGCATCAAGGTTTTCAGTCGCGATGCGCTTCCCGACCTGGTCAGCAATTACGACATTGAGCGGGTGCTGCTCGCGATTCCCACGGCCTCGCAGCGCCGCAAACAAGAAATCTTAAGAATGCTTGAGCCGCTCGGCGTGCACGTGCAGTCGATGCCGGATCTGCGGGACATCATCTCCGGTGCGGCGCACATCGATGAGCTGCGCGACGTCGATGTCGCCGACCTCTTGGGCCGCGATGCGGTGCCGCCGGATCCGCGGCTCTTTGCCTCCTGTATCCGCGGCAAGTCCGTGATGGTGACCGGCGCCGGTGGCTCGATCGGCGCCGAGCTTTGCAGGCAGATCGTCAGGCTCGGGCCGTGTCGCCTCGTGCTGTTCGAGATGTCGGAGCTTGCCCTCTACACCATCGAAGGGGAGCTGACCGAGTATCTCGCGCACGAAAACGTCATCACCGAAATCATTCCGCTCCTCGGCAATGCGCACCATCGCCACCGAGTACGCGAAGTGCTCTCGACCTACGGCATTCAGACGCTCTATCACGCGGCCGCCTACAAGCACGTGCCGATCGTCGAGCACAACGTCGTCGAGGGCATCCATAACAACGTCATCAGCACCTGGTACACCGCCGAGGCCGCGCGCGAGACCGGGGTTGAGACCTTCGTGCTGGTGTCGACCGACAAGGCCGTGAACCCCGTCAACGTGATGGGCGCGACCAAGCGCCTGGCGGAGCTCGTGCTGCAGGCGCTGCAGGAGCGCTCGACGGGAACGCGTTTTTGCATGGTGCGCTTCGGCAACGTGCTCGCCTCTTCGGGATCCGTGGTGCCGCTCTTTAAGAAGCAGATCCGCGACGGCGGCCCGGTGACGGTGACCCATCCGGATGTCATCCGCTACTTCATGACGATTCCCGAGGCGGCTCAGCTCGTCATCCAGGCCGGTGCCATGGCGAAGGGCGGGGACGTGTTCGTGCTCAACATGGGCCGGCCGGTCCTCATCGACGATCTCGCGCGCCGCATGATCAACCTCATGGGCCTCACGGTGCGCGATGCGGCTAATCCGGACGGGGATATCGAGATCACCTACACGGGCCTGCGCACCGCCGAGAAGCTCTTCGAGGAGCTCTTGATCGGCAGCAACATCACCGGCACCGACCATCCGATGATCATGCGGGCGATGGAGCATTCGCTGCCCTGGGAGCGCATGCAGCAGCTCTTGAACGAGCTCCTGATTGCGCTCGCAAGCTTCGACTGCCGGCGCTCGGTTGCTCTCTTGTGCGAGGCCGTCGCCGAGTACCGCCAGACCCACGATATCCGCGACTTCGTCTGGGCGCAGAAGACGTTTGCGATCGGGCCGGATGACCGCGAGCCCGAGGATGCGCGCAAGGTCACTGATTTCATTGCAAAACGGCGCTTATTCGAGGGCGGCAAGGGGCCCGCGGAACGTGGAAGCTGAAGTAGCTCACGTTCGCAGCCCCTCTCACTTGAGCCGGGCATAGCCATCCTCTAGGCTCTGCGGCCGCTTCCGCCTTTACTTCCGGGCCCTCGAAAGCATGCGCGTCACGATTTTCGGCTCCGGCTACGTCGGTCTGGTCACGGGGGCGTGCCTTGCCGAGGCCGGCAATCACGTCATCTGCGTGGACGTGGATGCCGGAAAAATCGACCGTCTGAACCACGGCGACGTGCCGATCCATGAGCCGGGCCTCGAGGCGTTGATCAAGCGCAACAGCGACGCCGGGCGCATCGAGTTCACAACCGACGCGGTCATGGCCATCGCCCACGGCCTCTTCCAGATCATTGCGGTCGGCACGCCGCCGGATGAGGACGGCTCGGCCGACTTGCGCTACGTTCTCGCCGCCGCGCGCTCCATCGGCACTCACATCAAGAACTACGCCGTGGTCGTCACGAAATCCACGGTGCCCGTGGGGACAGCCGACAAGGTGCGCGCCGAAATCGAAGCCCGGGTCGCCGAGCGCGGGGTGTGCGCTGAGTTCGACGTCGTCTCCAATCCTGAGTTTCTGAAGGAGGGCGTGGCCATCCAGGATTTCATGAAGCCGGATCGCGTCGTGATCGGCACCGACAATCCGCGCACGCAGGAGCTGATGCGCGAGCTGTATGAGCCCTTCACGCGCAATCACGATCGCTTTATCGTGATGGACGTGCGCTCCTCGGAGCTTACCAAATACGCCGCCAATGCCATGCTCGCCACCAAGATCAGCTTCATGAACGAACTGGCGAGCATCGCCGAACTGTGCGGCGCGGACGTCGAGAAGGTGCGCATCGGCATTGGCTCCGATCCGCGTATCGGCTACGGTTTCATTTATCCGGGCGCAGGCTACGGCGGTTCGTGTTTTCCGAAGGACGTGCGGGCGCTCATCCGCGCCGCGCGCACCGTGGGCCATGAAGCGGAGATCCTAAGTGCGGTCGAGTCCGTCAACCGCCGGCAGAAAGAGGTGCTGGTGCGCAAGATGCAGCAGCACTTCGGCGCGAGCCTGAAGGGTCGCACTTTGGCGTTGTGGGGGCTCGCATTCAAGCCCAACACCGACGACATGCGCGAGGCTCCCGCGCGCACCATCATGGAGATGCTGTGGAAAGCCGGCGCCGCCGTGCGCGTCTACGACCCGGTCGCTGCAGGCGAGGCGGCGCGCATCTTCGGTAAGCGTCCCGACTTCATTATCTGCAAGGACGCGTACGAAGCCGCGAGCGGCGCTGATGCTCTGGCCATCGTCACGGAGTGGCAGGAGTTTCGCAGCCCGGATTTTGAGCGTCTGAAGGAGCTACTGACGGCGCCGGTCATCTTTGACGGCCGCAACCTCTATGACCCCGGCATGGTGACGCGCTTCGGTTTCACCTACTACGCCATCGGCCGCGGCAAAGCGCCGCCGCCTGCTTGAGGCGCGAGGGCTAATCGCATGCTAGTTCCGGTCATTCTCTCCGGCGGCGCGGGCACGAGGCTGTGGCCTTTGTCGCGGGAGCTTCATCCCAAGCAGCTTCTGGCGCTGGCGGCCAAGCAGACCATGCTGCAGGAGACCGCCGTGCGTCTTGACGGCCTGGATGCGGCGCCGCCACTTCTCGTGTGCAACGATGCGCATCGCTTTCTCGTGGCCGAGCAGCTGCGGCAGCTTGAAATCAAGCCGGCTGCCATCCTGCTCGAGCCTTTCGGCCGTAATACCGCGCCCGCCATTGCGCTCGCGGCGCACGCAGCCCTAAGGCTCGCAAGCGCCACCGCCGAACCGGACCCCGTGCTCCTCGTGCTGCCGGCCGATCACGTCATCCGCGATGTCGCGGCATTCCAGGCGGCGGTGCGTACGGCTCTCGCCATTGTGCACCAGGGGGGACTTGCGACGTTCGGCATCGTCGCCCGCACCGCGCAGACCGGCTACGGCTACATCCGCCGCGGAGCTGCGATCGGCGGCGTGCATCGCATCGATAAATTCGTCGAGAAACCGAGCCTCGAGCGCGCGCAGGCCTTCGTCGATTCGGGAGAGTACTACTGGAATAGCGGCATGTTCATGTTCCACGCGCGGCGCTATCTCGAGGAGCTCGAGCGCTGGGCCCCGGCGATATCGCAGGTGTGCCGCACGGCAAGCGAAGCGGCAACCTCCGACCTCGATTTCATCCGCATCGATGCCAAGAGCTTCGAGGCGTGCCCGAGCGATTCGATCGACTACGCCGTCATGGAAAAGACCGGCGATGCAGTCGTCGTGCCGCTCGATGCCGGCTGGAGCGATGTGGGCTCCTGGTCGGCCTTGCACGAGGCCAGTGCGGCGGATGAGCACGGCAACGTCGTGCGCGGCGATGTTCTGATTGAAGACTCATCGGGCTGCTATCTCTACTCCGAGAGCCGCCTCGTCGCGGCCGTGGGTCTTGAGGACACCGTCGTGGTCGAGACCAAGGATGCGGTCCTCGTCTCGCCGCGCAGTCGCGTGAATGATGTGAAGAAGCTCGTCGGACGCCTGAAGGAACTCGGGCGCTACGAGCACTCCCTGCATCGGGAGGTGTTCCGGCCCTGGGGCAGCTACGACAGCCTGGAAAACGGCCAGCGCTTCCAGGTGAAATCCCTGAAGGTGAAGCCTGAGGGCCAGCTGTCGCTGCAATTGCACCATCACCGCGCCGAGCACTGGATCGTCGTCTCCGGAACTGCGCGGATCACGCGCGGCGAGGAGGTCTTTCTGCTGGAAGAGAATCAGTCAACCTACATTCCGCTCGGTGTCAAACATCGCATCGAGAACCCCGGCAAGATCCCGTTGCACATCATCGAAGTGCAGTCGGGCGCCTATCTGGGCGAGGACGACATCGTGCGCTTCAAGGACCGCTACGGCCGCGAAGGCAGTACGGGTTAGTGCCTGGCACCATGAATCTTGCGGCATTCAAGGCCTACGACATCCGCGGCCGCATTCCCGAGGAGCTCAACGAGGAGCTCGCCTACGACATCGGCCGTGCCTACGCAGCCTTCGTCAAGCCGCGCTGCATCGCCGTCGGACGTGACATCCGCCTGACGAGCGCGGCGCTTGCCGCCGCCTTGCAGCGCGGCCTCCTCGACAGCGGCTGCGACGTGCGCGACATCGGCCTGTGCGGCACCGAGGGCGTCTATTTTGCGACCTTCGCCTACGAACTCGACGGCGGCATCATGGTGACGGCGAGCCATAACCCGCCGGACTACAACGGCATGAAGCTCGTGCGCGAGGATTCGCGGCCGATCAGCGCCGACACCGGCCTTGCCGACATGCGCGCTTTCATCGAGGCGGGAGCGTATCCGCCGCCCGCGCTGTTGCGCGGCAGCGCGCTCGCTCTTGACACGGGGCCGAAGTACCTCGAGCACCTTTTGAGCTACGTCGATCGCGCGCGCTTGCGCCGGCTCAAAGTCGTCGTGAACGCCGGTAATGGCGGGGCGGGGCTCATCGTTGATGAGCTCGAGCCGCATCTGCCCTTTGAGTTCGTAAAAATCCAGCACACCCCGGATGGGACATTTCCGAACGGCATCCCCAATCCGATGCTCGCGGAGAACCAGGCGGTGACGGCAGAGGCGGTGCGCAGCGCGGGCGCGGATGTCGGGCTTGCCTGGGACGGGGACTACGACCGCTGCTTCTTCTTCGATGCCGCGGGGCGCTTCATCGACGGCTACTATCTCGTGGGCCTCCTCGCGGAGGCCTTCCTCGAGCGCGAGCACGGCGCACGCATCGTGCATGACCCGCGCGTGACCTGGAACACCATCGATATCGTACGCCGCCACGGCGGGCAGCCCGTGCTGTGCAAGTCCGGCCACGCCTTCATCAAGCAGAAAATGCGCGAGGTGGACGCCATCTACGGCGGGGAGATGAGCGCGCACCACTATTTTCGCCGCTTTGCCTATTGCGACAGCGGCATGATTCCGTGGCTCCTCGTGCTGCAGGTGATGTGCGAGCGCGGCGAGTCTCTCGCAGAGCTCGTCGGCGCGCGCATGCGCCTCTTCCCGGTGAGTGGTGAGATCAATCGGCGCTTGCCGGATGTGAAAGCCGTGCTTCTGAAGGCGCAGCAGCATTATCAAAGTGCAGCGCTCAGCATCGACTTCACGGACGGCCTGTCCATGGAATTTCCGCAGTGGCGCTTCAACCTGCGCGGCTCCAACACCGAGCCTCTGGTGCGTCTCAACGTCGAGGCGCGCGGCAGTGAGGCACTCGTTGCCGACAAGACCGCCGAAGTGCTGCGTCTGATCGATCCGTAATCGCCGCTACCGCGCGGCCTTAACGTGTCATTCGCCGCTCGCCATCGGCGCGATTCGTGTCATCAAACTGGGCTCACCTTAAGAGCGTGACTCCGTGCCCGCGTCTGCTGCACGCGGCCGCAGTTACGGCGCGCTGCATGAGGCTGCAGTATCTTGCGTTTGCTCAGTAGTTTGCGCGCAGATTCGCAGGAAGATTCGCAGCCGCGCAGTTGACTCGAGCGCGCAAAGGCGTACTTTGCAGTCAAACCAACACGAATTGATTTGGCATCGCAGTTGCCGCTAGCGGCTGCCGGGGGGGCGGCAAAGCTGGGGTATTTGCCGTGGAATTCACTGCAATAACAGCAATCAACACCGACGTACGGGGTCTTAAGTCATGGAAAATTTATATCTGTCTCGTTGCGCTCGGGTCACCATGCCCGCCGCCAAAAGAAAGGCACTCGCGCCTGCCTTAAGCAAGCCGGTGCGGGCGGCGACGCTGACCCTTGCAGTTCTCTTGTCGGCATTGACCCTCGGAGGCATCCCGCAAGCGAGCGCTCAGAACGTCGTATTGGGGACGCCGAACGGCGGTTACTTTAGTTTTTCCCTGGCAGCCGGCGCCAGCACCGCGCCCGTCACGCTGCCCGTAAACATCCCCTGGCATGTTACCGGAGCTGTAACCAGCACTAACAACGAAGGTATTGGCGAAGTCGAGATGTTGAGCTCAGTTTCAGGCACGATACCTCTTCTGGAATGGGTCGGGCTCAATTCAACGAATACGGGAACCGTCACCTTCGGCGACTCTGCATATGGAGCGAATCCGGTTGTCCAAATCGACTTTAGCGGCGCTGTCACTTTGGTAGCCTCGAGTAGCACTAATTCCTTTGTGGTGACCAACAGTTCCAGCAGTACTCAGACGGGCTATGTCTCGTGGATAGGGTTTGGAACCAGTATCCTCGAGCCGACAAACACTGCCCTCGGAACTAGTGCGCTCAACGATGAAGTCGGCAGTACGAGCGCGACGGGTAACGAAAACACCGCTATTGGCTTTGACGCGCTGTACTCCGACACCAGCGGCTCCTACAACACCGCGACGGGGGTCGCTGCGCTCGAATCAAATCAAACCGGTAGCGCCAACACTGCATTGGGTTACGCTGCTCTCTCTGTCAATACTGGCAGCTATAACACGGCTAGCGGCTACGGTGCGCTCTATTTGAACAACGCGGCTACCTTCAACACCGGTGTCGGGTACGATGCGCTCTATACGAATAGAGGTGGCGGTGAAAACACGGCATTCGGTGCCGGTGCCCTGTTTGCCACCACGGTCACATCCAACACGGCTGTGGGCTTTGAATCCCTCTATAAGAACTCGACCGGCAAGCTGAATGTGGCACTCGGCTGGGAGGCCGGTTATGCCGTGACAACCGGCAGCAACAACATCGACATCGGCAGCCCCGGTGCGGCGGCCGACAGCGGCGTGATCCGCATCGGCACGATCAGCGGCACGACCTCGACGCAGATCGCGACCTACATCGCCGGCATCTACAACGTGACGACGATGACGAGCGGCCTTCCCGTCCTGATCGACTCGAAGGGGCAGCTCGGCACAGTCTCCTCCTCGGAGCGCTTCAAGACTGCCATTGAGCCCATGGGATCGAACACGGAGAAGCTTCTTGAGCTGCGGCCGGTGACGTTCCACTACAAGGCCGAGGTCGAGGGCACGCTGCGCTATGGCCTCATTGCCGAGGAAGTGGCGAAGGTGTATCCGGAACTCGTGGTGCGCGACGAGTCAGGCCGGATCGATGGAGTCCGCTATGACGAACTTGCGCCCATGCTGTTGAATGAACTGCAGCAGCAGCACACGCAGATGACGCGGAAATTTGATGCCCAAGCTGCAGAAATCCAGGCTCTTAAGCAGCAGCAGCGCGTAAGCCAACAACAGCTGGCAGAGCTCAAGAGCCTCAACCACGCGACGCAGGTGGCGCTGCGGAAGCTTGAGGGCCGTGGCGAGGTCGTCGCCCAGCGTTGACAGGGCTCAGTCACTTCGCCAATGAGCGGCGCGTCCCGGTCTCGGGAAGCGCCGCTGCCGCCTCTGCCGTGCCTGTAAACGCACGGATCGCGATTCGTGTGCGTATTTCACTGCGCCGGGACATCCCCTGAGCAGGAGCGCAGCCGCATTCACTTCGACGCCGAGGCGGCCGAAAATCGCAGTCCCGCACTGTCGCGCGTTCTACTTAAGATGAATGCCGGGATACCAGCCGCTTCTCGCGAGGAGCGCCTTCGGATCGGTCATTTCCAATATTTTGCGAAATGCCCGGCGCTTGTCGGCGGCGTGCTGATAATAGGACTTGACGATGCGATAGCCGACCCAGTACCCCAGGTCGCCCGGCTTTTCCAGCGTGCCGTTGTTAAGCCAGTCGGACAGATCGGTCTTGTCCTCATCGGCAACGAACGCGGTCTCGATTGTCTTTTCACGACCGCTGGTCGACGCTTTGAACTGCGAATAGGCGACCTCACCGGAAATGAGCTCGGCGGTGAATTCGGCCGCGCCTTCGATTAGGGACAGCTCGAGCACGGTGGGGTGCTCGTCATCGACGAGGGCCTGCGTCTGCTGCGTGTGGGCATACTCGTGGGCGAGCACGTGCACAAAGCGCTCCTCGACGTTGGGATTCAACCAGTCAGTTGCGCACAGGGCCTCGAGGCCGATCTGGATGCCGGAGGCGGGGCTGCCCACGCCGACGGGCTTCCCCCGGCCGACGGCGATCGTCACCGGCGGGAATCGCGCCTGCGGATACAGACGGCCCAATTCACGCAGGGCGACCTTAAGGCGCCGGCGCACGCTTGGCAGCACGACCATGCAACGCTTGGCACTCGAATAGATTTCCGGATGCTTGGCCATGCTTTCGGCGATCGTTGCGCCGGAGATGTTGCGGACCTTGGCGAACTGGTGCAGCCCGTCCGAACCCGGATCGATGTAGTCGTGCTGGAGCGCATCGGCACTCGGGTGAGCGTCCGCAGCGTCGTAGACCTCATAGAACCGGGCGACGTCCTCGATATGGATCGTGGGCCCCGCCGCGGAATCGAGGGCCGTCGAACCCGCGTTCTGCGCCGCCTGCGAGACCGGCATGCAAGCCAGTGCGCCGATCACGACCCCTATGCTGACCCCCTTCATGTTCTCCTCCCAAAGGTCCAATCACGTGAAGCGCCCGGCGCTTCAATATTTCAGTCTCTGCGGCGTGGGGAGCGCAGCGGTGTCCTTGCGGTGGCCGCCACCAGCAAAGTACATCTCACTCGGCAGGCGGTAATTGAGTCCCTGGCGCAGGCGCTGCGCCTGCGATACTGACATGGAATCCAAAGATGCCAACGCATGCCTGCAAGGCTCGGCCGCGGTTGGATCCCCGAGCGCGAGACACACGTATACAGTATGCCCGAGCGCAACATACTGGATGAGGCTTGCACGGCCTGCATTAGTCGCGAAATTCATCAACTTTGGAATGCCTGCGGCGGCTTTGCTGTGGGATAATCGCAGACACAAATCTGACAGGTGCAAAGATGGAAGAGAATCGCAAGCGAGCGCTCGCCGCAGCTCTCGGCCAGATTGAAAAACAGTTCGGCAAGGGCACTGTCATGCGCCTCGGCGAAACTCCGGCCTCCTGGGATGTGGAGACCGTGTCCACGGGCTCTTTGGGACTCGACATCGCACTCGGCGTGGGCGGTCTGCCGCGCGGCCGCGTGACGGAAGTCTTTGGTCCCGAGGCTTCGGGCAAAACAACGCTCACCTTGCAGGTCATTGCCGAAGTGCAGCGCGCGGGCGGCGTTGCCGCCTTCGTCGATGCCGAGCACGCGCTCGATCCGACCTATGCGGGCAAGCTCGGCGTCAACGTCGACGAACTCCTGGTCTCGCAGCCGGACGACGGCGAGCAGGCACTCGAAGTCACCGACATGCTGGTGCGCTCCGGGGGTGTCGATATCGTCGTCGTCGATTCCGTGGCAGCGCTCACGCCCAGAGCCGAGATCGAAGGGGAAATGGGCGATGTGCAGATGGGCCTGCACGCGCGGCTCATGTCGCAGGCGCTGCGCAAGCTCACGGGCAACATCAAACGCTCCAATACCATGGTGATCTTCATCAATCAGATCCGCATGAAGATCGGCGTCATGTTCGGCAGTCCCGAGACCACGACCGGCGGCAACGCGCTCAAATTCTATTCGTCCGTGCGGCTGGACATCCGCC
>Ga0302180_10000426_pt1 | contig 34704 bp, 35 predicted proteins | sample I_Palsa_E3_2_FD_200575 | JGI IMG/M metagenome (GOLD analysis project Ga0302180, IMG submission 200575) | Peat permafrost microbial communities from Stordalen Mire near Abisko, Sweden - I_Palsa_E3_2 | ecosystem: Environmental > Terrestrial > Soil > Palsa > Peat permafrost | place: Sweden...
GCGGCTTGTCTGGCGGACATATCTAGCGAGTAAACTCGATTCATGCAATCGCGGTTGCGGACGATCGGCTGGATCGCGTGCGTCATTTACTCCACCATTCCTTCCTTCTGGCTTCTGATTCATCAGCGTGCGGAGTTTTGGCGTTCGCGCAAAACTTCCCCTTACAAAGTTCTTCTGCCCGTCTGGATCGGAATGTGGGTCATCACCGCAGCGGCAACAGTCCGGTGGCGCAGCCTGGCCTTCTACAACAATCGATGGGCATGGATTCCGGCGGCCGCTTTATTCTGCTCCGGCCTCCTGCTCTACAAGTTTGCAAGCAGCGGCTTCAGCCTCACCCAACTCGGCGGACTGCCCGAACTGGTGCGCGGTCGCAATCGGCAGCGCCTGGCGACAACCGGCATTCGCGCCCGCCTGCGTCATCCCGTTTATTTGGGTCATCTCTGCGCAATGCTGGCCTGGAGCCTGGGTACGGGCCTTGCCGCCTGCTGGGGGCTAACCGCGCTGGCGACGGCAACCGGTGCCGTCATGATCGGGATGGAGGATAACGAACTCGAGAACAGATTTGGAGAGGAATACCGGGAGTATCGGTCGAAGGTGCCCAGTTTTTTCCCGAGGATGTGAACTGCACCTTGCATTCAACGTTTTTCTCTGTGTGTCTGGACATTAAGATTGTTGCACCCGGATAGCGCACGCGTTCGTGGTGCTGATCGCTATAATCCAACTTGGCTGATAGCCGACAGCTCTTCCCGCATGCGCTTCGAACTCTTTATTGCGACCCGCTATTTACGCGCCAAACGCCGCCAGGCATTCATTGGCATCATCACTGGCATCTCGATCGTCGGAGTTGCCGCGGGCGTGGCTTCCCTCATCGTAGCGCTCGCCATCAACAACGGCTTTCGCCAGGATTTGCAGGAGCGCCTCATCGGATCAACGTCGCATGTCAGCCTGCTGCGCGTCGCCGACGACGGTATCAAGAACTGGCCGCCACTGCTCGATCGTCTCTCGAAACAACCGCACGTGGTCGCCGCCGCTCCCGCCATTTTCGAGCAAGTTCTGATCTCGCGCGGACCACGCGCGCGTGGCGCGGTGCTGAAAGGCATGATTCCTGCCGATGAGCGGCGTGTTGGCGATCTGCTCAACTCCGTAAAAGAAGGTTCAGCTGCCGCCCTCGACGATACCGATACGGATAAAGGTGAAGACGCTGATCAGAATACGCACAAAGACAGAGAACAGGACCTTGTGGGGACAGCCGGCTCGGCCGTCCAGGGAGCGCCAGCGAGCGACGCCGATTCTCCCGATTCCCTCGCCGGCGTCCACGCCCGCGTCGCCGCCATGCCCCCCATCATTCTGGGCAAGGACATGGCGGATAATCTCGGCGCGACGGTCGGTTCGGTGGTGCTCGTAACCAGCCCGCAAGGCGAATTAACTCCCTTCGGCATGGTGCCCAAGTACAGCCGCTTCCGCGTGGTAGGAATCTTTAACTCAGGTTTTTTCGATTACGACTCATCCTGGGCATTCACCCGGCTGTCCGATGCGCAGCGGCTCTTCGGCCTCGGCGATCTGATCTCGGTCATCGAATTCAAGGTCGACGATATCTACCAGGCCGCCGATATTTCCCGCGAACTTGAAGACGCCGCCGGCAAGGGCTTCATGACCACAAACTGGATGGAGCAAAACAAGGCCTTGTTTCACGCTCTGCGCCTCGAACGCCTGGTCACCTTCATCACCATCGGTCTGATCGTTTTCGTTGCCGCCCTGAACATTTTGATTTCCCTGATCATGATGGTCATGGAAAAAACCCGCGATATCGCCGTGCTCATGTCGATGGGCAGCCGAAAATCACAAGTGCGCAACATCTTCATCGCTCAAGGAGTTCTGATCGGCGTGATCGGCACGGCCATCGGCCTGCTGCTCGGTTATGGCATTTCCTATGCAGGCGGCCACTACCACATCATTTCACTCTCGCCCGAAGTCTACTCCATCGACTACGTGCCCTTCGCCCCACGCCTCACGGATGGCCTGCTTGTAGCCCTGGTGGCCATCGGCGTTTCCTTCGTCGCCACTCTTTACCCCTCGTGGTCGGCCGGAAGAACCCTACCCGCCGAAGCCTTGCGCTACGAATAGGTTTGGAAGGAGGGCACCTCGGCGTGCCGATCGAGGATCATGTGGGGACAGCCGCCCCCGGCTGATGGTCGAGCCAAGCTCGACGGCTGCCTTCGCCAGCTCCGGGGAACCGAGACATCGACGCCGGGCGCGGGAACTTTTTGCTCTCTTGGCCGTACAATTAGGACATAGGAATGAAGGAGGTCTCGCCATGCTAACGTTCCTGCTCTGGTGCATCCTCTTCGTGGTCTGCTGGCCGCTGGCGATCCTGGCGCTCATCGCCTACCCGTTCGTCTGGCTATTGCTGCTTCCATTCCGCATCATAGGCGTTGCCGTTCACGGAGTCCTCGAAATCATCTATCTGGCCATCACACTCCCATTTCGCCTGCTAGCCGCGCCATTCCGCGTCTAGATAGAATGTGTTCGTGCGATTTCCGATGACTTGGAACGACTTCTCCCGAAAAAGTCGCAGGGTCATGGCATCGTTTCTTCTGGCTTGCCTTGCGCTCTTCAGCGGCAAAAAGATTTCCGACTATTCATCTCCACCCCACCGGGAGAAGAACTGTGACTTTGTCTTTCCACATGATCCCGCCGACCAGAAACTTACTACGGTAGTCATAAAGCCGCCGGAACAGTCGATCATCTTTGAAGATCGAGGCGGCTTTATCAACGACGCTAGCTGCCTCAACAAAACATCAATCTACGGAATCGTGAAGATCCAGAGCGTGGCAGATGTAAGAACGGCGCTTGAATTCGCCCGTGCCAATCAACTGAAGGTGTCAGTTGCCGGCCAACGGCACAGCATGGGTGGCCAGGCTTTCTCGAAAGACGGCGTAGTGCTGGACATGCGGAGTTTCAACCAGATCCACCTCGATCGCAATCGAAAGGTTATTCGTGCGCAGGCTGGAGCAACTTGGCAGCAAATCCAAGCACTGATCGACCGTGAAGGTCTTTCCGTCCAGGCCATGCAATCCATTAATGTGTTCACGGTTGGGGGATCGTTGAGCGTCAACGCGCACGGAATCGCTCATCGGCCGGGTCCACTCGCTTCTACCGTGCTTTCACTGCGCGTTATGCTAGCGAACGGCCAGATCGAAAATGCAAGTCCAGCGGAGAATCCCGAACTATTCCGGTGCTGGCGCTCGGCGGTTATGGATTGTTCGGTGTGATTCTGGATGCCGATATTCAATTGGTGGACAACGAGGTTTACACCCTCGAAAATCAGGATCTGGATTACCGTGATTTCACCGCCTACTACAGGACACGGGTTGCAGGGGATGACAAAGTCGGTCTGATGTATGCCAGGCTATCCGTTTCGCCAACATCCTACCTGCGTGAAACTGCTGTCCACGTTTACCGGAAGACCGACTTCAACGGACAAATACCTCCGATCCAGGCTTCCACCCATGACCGCTTGGACAGGTTCGTCATCAACTTCTCAAAAACCGGAGGCTTGGGTCGTTGGGTCCGATGGACCCTTGAAAAACGCTTTGCTCCAAAGCTCCACACCTGTTTGTCACGCAATCAGGCGACGGTTCAGAAGGAAGCGTGCTTGGTATCACGAAATGAAGAAATGAACGACTCCATGGCTTATTTGAAAAATCAACTTAACGACACTGACATCCTGCAGGAGTACTTCATCCCGCAAGACAGGATGCCCGAGTTTGTCGATGGCCTAAGATCGATGGCGAGGCAAGACGGTTCGAATTTGTTGAATGTCACGATCCGTGTGGTGCAGAAAGACGGCGTCACCGCTCTCCCCTATGCCAAGCAGGACATGTTTGCATTTGTCCTGTATTTCAACCAGAGGCTCAACGATAAGGAATGCCGGATACTGCGGAAAACAACTGTGGATCTCATTGACTTGGCGATTAGCCTGCGTGGGACTTTCTACTTACCCTATCAACTTTATTATTCATCCGAACAACTGCGACAGGCCTACCCAGAAATTGACGCTTTCTTTTTGGCCAAGCAACGATTCGATCCCGAGCGTCTGTTTAGCAGTAAGTTTTACGAGAAATACGCGCAATAACAGATTCCTAACTCCCCATCACCTTCCACCGCTCACTCACCACCAACCTCGCCTCGGTCGCCCGCTGCACATCCTCCGCGGTCAGCCCCGGAGCCACTTCCTCCAGCACCAAGCCCCGCTTCGTCACCCGGATGTACGCCATCTCGGTCACAATCGTATCCACCACATTCACTCCGGTCAGCGGCAGCGTGCACTTCTTCAATATCTTGGGTGCGCCTTCCCGGGTCGTGTGTTCCATCGCCACCACGACGCGCCGCGCGCCAGCGACCAGGTCCATCGCCCCGCCCATCCCCTTCACCATTTTTCCCGGGATCATCCAATTCGCCAGGCTCCCCGACTCATCCACTTCCATCGCTCCCAACACGCTCAAGTCAATGTGCGCGCCGCGGATCATGGCAAACGAATCGGCGCTCGAAAAATAGGACGTTCCCGCCATCTCGCTCACCGTCTCCTTGCCGGCATTGATCAGGTCGGCGTCTTCCTCACCCTCCACTGGATACGGCCCGATCCCCAGCATCCCGTTCTCCGACTGCAGCACGACCTCAATTCCTGCCGGAACATGATTCGCGATCAGCGTAGGCATCCCAATGCCCAGGTTCACATAGAAGCCGTCGCGCAGCTCGCGCGCAATCCGCCTCACGATACGTTCGCGCTTGTCGACGTCTTTTCCTGGCTTGTTCATCACGTTTGTGACCCTGAAGCGGGACTTTTGTCATCCTGAGCGAAGCGCAGGACCCATGCAACTAAACCCCCACTGCTTCCGCCCGGTACAAGGCGCTAGCTACCCACCTTCCTTACCGTTCGCCGCTCAATCCGCCGCTCGTACAACTCCCCTCGAAAGATTCTTTTCACATACACCGACGGCGTATGAATCGAATCTGCATCCAACTCCCCGGCCTCAACCAAGTGCTCAACTTCGGCAATCGTCACCTTCGCGGCCGTCGCCATCACCGGATTGAAATTCCTCGCAGTCTTGCGGTACGTCAGGTTACCCATCCGGTCGCCTTTCCACGCCTTTACAAACGCAAAGTCCGCCGGTAACCCGCGCTCCATCAAATAAGTCAGCCCCTCAAACTCGCGCGTCTCTTTTCCCTCGGCCACGATTGTGCCAACACCGGTCGGAGTAAAAAATGCGGGAATTCCCGCACCCGCCGCGCGAATCCTCTCCGCAAAGGTCCCCTGAGGCACCAGGTCCAGTTTGATTCTTCCCGCCAGCACCATCTGTTCCAGCAGCTTATTCTCGCCCACATAAGTTCCGATGTGACGGACGATCTGCCCCGCCGCCAGCAGCAACCCGTTGCCCAGACCATCAACTCCTACGTTGTTGCTGATGGTGGTTAAATTCTTCGACCCTTTCCGCACCAACGCCCGGATCAGGTTCTCCGGGATTCCACACAGCCCAAACCCGCCGATCATAATGACCGCGCCGTCGCCCACATCGCGGATCGCGTCATCCGCACTGGCCACAACTTTATTCATAGCGCAAAGGATTCTAACTGAAATTCACCGGCGAAACCCGGCGGCCACCTTACAAACCGCGATGTCATCCTGAACGAAGCGACAACCATGCAAAGAACTTTCACCACGGTCCATCCTAGCTCCTCTTTTTCTTCTCCGAACTCTTCTTCAACCCGTGCGCCTGCTCGAACTCCTCCGCCAGCTGCCGCGTCCCCAGATTCTCTCGAATGTGCGCCAGCCTTTGTTCGACTTTGAACAAGGCGTGATCCAGATTCTTTTTGTTGGTGATCGCAATGTCGCGCCACATCGAATACGGACTCGCCGAAATCCGGGTCATTTCCCGCAAAGCCCGCCCACCCGCAGGAAGGAGTGGCGCTTCCTCTCCAAACTCCTCCACCAGAGCCGCCGCCAGCGCGGTCGAAATCATCTGCGGCAGATGGCTGATCCAGGCGCAGAGCCGGTCGTGATCCTCCGGCGGCAGCATCGCGATACGGGCCCCAATCTGATCGATCCATCCCGCAAATTCCGCGAACAATCCTTCCTGCAGGTTCTGTCCCGGAAGCGGGGTTAGGAACCACACCGCATTCTGGAACAACTCGGGGTCCGCATAATCCACGCCGCTGTTCTCTTTTCCCGCCATCGGATGCCCCGCCAGAAACCGCTTGCCGGCGTTCTTCCCAAACACTTTCATCGCCCGCTCCGCCACCACCGCCTTCGTGCTGCCCACATCCGTCAGCAAAGTACTGGCCGGAAGACCCGGAGCCAGGCGTCCGATCAAGTCCACAATCGCCAGCACCGGTGTAGCCAACACCACCAGCTGGCTGCCGCGCACGGCATCCGCGGGCTCAATAGATCCACTCTCGATGACTCCCCGCATCTTCGCCCGCTCCAGGGCCGATTCCCGGTCGCAGCCCACAATCCGCCCGGCGAATTTCTGCCTCCGCAGCGCCAGCGCAAACGACCCGCCGATCAATCCTGTCCCAATGATCGTGATTTGCCGAATCGGCATAAAAAAGAATTGAGCAACCGGGTAATTCTGTAATGAGGCAAATTGAAAACAGCGAGTGTGCGGCGATTTTCAATGACCCGATTACAAAATTACTCAATTACCCAATTTTTCGTCCCACCGCTGGCGCGATCATCCGCAACTCATCCATCAGTATCGCGAACTGCTCCGGAAACAGCGACTGAGCCCCGTCCGACCACGCCTGGTTCGGATCGCAATGCACTTCGATCAGCATGGCGTCGGCTCCCGCGGCTACCGACGCCCGGGCCATCGGCGCCACTTTGTCGCGCCGTCCCGTTCCATGCGATGGATCGGCGGTCATCGGCAGATGCGATAACTTGTGGATAATCGGAATCGCCGAAATGTCCATCGTGTTCCGTGTGTAAGTCTCAAACGTCCGGATTCCCCGCTCGCAGAGGATCACTTCATAGTTTCCGCCGGCCATAATATATTCCGCCGACAAAAGCAACTCCTCGAGCGTCGCCGCAATGCCGCGCTTCAGCAGCACCGGCTTCCGCACCTTCCCCAGTTCGCGCAACAGATTGAAGTTCTGCATATTGCGCGCTCCCACCTGCAGAATATCCACATACGGCAGCATCATCGGAATCTGCGAGATCTCCATCACCTCGCTGATCACCAGCAGCCTGAACTTCGCTCCCGCCTCGCGCAAAAGTTTGAGCGCATCTTCTCCGTGCCCCTGAAAAGAATATGGAGAGCTCCGCGGCTTGAATGCGCCGCCCCGCAGCACGCGCGCTCCCGCTTTGGCAACCGCTTCCGCCGTGGCAAAAAGCTGTTCCCGCGATTCCACCGAACACGGTCCCGCCATCACCACCACTTCGTTTCCGCCGATATCGATTCCATTCGCCAGCTTGACAATGGTCCCCTCGGGACGAAAACTTTTCCCCGCCAGCTTGTAGGGCGAACTAATGCGATGGACTTCCTGCACCCCCGGCAACAGCTCCAGGTTGCGGATGTCAAAATCAATTACAGCTCCCACCGCACCGAGCACGGTCTGCCGCGCCCCAGTTGACCGGTGCACTTCAAATCCTAGCTTCACCAGATGCTCAATCACCTGCTGAATCTGCCCCTCATCCGCCACATCCTGCATCGCCACAATCATAGGAATATCTCTGTGTTTAGCCTCTAGCCTTAGCTCCTACCCAATCTTTGTCATTCCGAGCGAAGCGAGCAACCTGCTGTCGCGTCCGCCGCCAGCGATCCCGCGCCCTCACCGAACACATCCGCGACGCCAAACCCCGAGGGCTCCAGCGCGCCAAGCCAGCGGCCAACCCTCAATCATTCACTTCCGAGTCCAGTTCGGTTTCCGCCTCGGTCACTTCCGTGTTCGACCCGATCCTTTCTTTCTGAATATTCCGCATCACATCCATGATCCGTTCAAAAATCCGCACCAGGTCCCGCTCCGGCAGCGGACCTCGGTTCATCCGCTGCACATTTTCAAATATGATCCTCTCCCGCTCCGGTTCGTAAATCGGCAAGTTCGTATCCCGCTTCAATCGCCCGATTTCTACCGCCGCGCGCGCCCGTTCGCTCAGCAACTCCACCAGTCGCCCGTCAAGCTCATCAATCTTCTTTCGCCAATCCGCGATGTCCATGAAAAAACCTGGATAATATATTTGCGCTGGGTGCCCCATCTTTGCCTACGTTTGCAAAGGTGGGATCTCGATTTTTTAAGCCTCACAGCCGACCGCTGTCAGCCTTCCCACAAACTCCCCCACAGCCTCTGCTTCGCGTCCCGGATTCCGTTCAATTGTCTCTACGATCGCGCTACCCACCACCACCCCATCCGCAAACCTGCCGACTTCGGCGAACTGTTCCGCATTCGAAATTCCAAAACCGACCGCGATCGGCAACTTGGTCACGCGCCGCAACCGGCGCACCAGTTTTTGCGCATCGTCCGCCAATTGCTCGCGCGCTCCGGTCACGCCAGTGCGCGCAACAGCATACACAAATCCTCGCGACGCCCCCGCGAGCCGCTTCAGCCGCTCCTCCGGACTAGTCGGAGCCGCCAGAAATATCGGCGCCAAGTCATGCACCCTCGTCGCCTGCAGATATTCGTCCGCTTCTTCCACCGGCAAGTCGGTTACCAGCACGCCATCCACTCCCGCATGCCGCGCCACCTTGCAAAACCTATCCATCCCCATCCGCAACAGGGGATTCAAATACGAAAACACCACCAGCCCGGTCGACTGAGCCTGGTTCCGAACCTCCGCCGCGAGGGTTAAGACCTGCGCCAGCGAAGTCCCGTGCTTCAGCGCCCGCTCACTCGCCCGCTGAATCACCGGCCCGTCCGCCACCGGATCACTAAACGGAACGCCTAGCTCAATCACATCCGCGCCCGCTTCAATCGCCGCCAGCACCACCGCGCGCGTAGTGGCAAGATCCGGATCGCCGCATGTCACATACACTATCAGCGCCGGCTTCTTGTAAAAAGATAGAGGCATAGAGGAGTGAGTCGTTGAATCATTGAGAGATTGACTCAAAGATTCAATCTCTCAATGATTTAATCCAACTTCAGGTTCTCCCGCATGATCCCGACATCCTTGTCCCCGCGCCCGGATATATTCACCAGCACCACGTCCGATTTCTTCATCCGAGGCGCCCGCTTCATCACCTCCGCCACGGCATGCGCGGACTCGAGCGCCGGAATAATTCCCTCCGTCCGGGCTAGCAAAGTCGTCGCCTGCAGCGCCTCCGCATCCGACGCCGGAACATACTCCGCCCTCCCCGCGTCCCGCAACGCCGCGTGCTCCGGCCCAATCGAGGGGTAATCCAGCCCCGCTGAAACCGAGTGCGTGTTTAGAATTTGCCCGGCCGAATCCTGCAGAACATAAGAATACGTTCCCTGCAAGACTCCCGGTGATCCTCCACGAAACCTCGCCGCGTGTTCGCCCAGAGCTTCGCCGCGCCCGCCGGCCTCCACGCCGATCAATCGAACGTTCTTGTCCCTGATGAATTCGTAGAAGATTCCAATCGAATTCGATCCTCCGCCCACACATGCGATGATCGCCGCCGGCAGCTTCCTCTCGGCTTTCAATATCTGCGCTCGCGCCTCCCGCCCAATTACGCGATGAAAATCCCGCACCATCGTCGGATAAGGATGCGCCCCGAGCACGCTCCCCAACAGATAATGTGTGGTCCGCACATTCGTCACCCAATCTCGCATGGCCTCGTTGATTGCATCCTTCAGCGTCCGCGATCCCGACTCCACTCCCCGCACTTCCGCTCCCAGCAAGCGCATGCGGAACACATTCAACTCCTGTCGCCGCATGTCTTCGGTGCCCATGTACACCACGCATTCGAATCCCAGCAGCGCACAAACCGTTGCCGTAGCCACGCCATGCTGCCCCGCCCCAGTCTCCGCAATCACGCGCCGTTTGCCCATGCGCTCGACCAGCAGCGCCTGTCCCAAGCAGTTGTTGATTTTGTGCGCCCCCGTGTGCAGCAAATCTTCCCGCTTCAAATAAATCTTCGCCCCGCCCAACTTTTGCGTAAGCCGCCGCGCAAATGTCAAGGCCGTAGGACGCCCCGCGTAAGTCCGCAGCAATTCCTCTAGCCGTTGCCGAAACTTCGAATCGCGCTTCGCCTTCTCATATTCCCGCTCGAGTTCCTCGAGCGCGGCCATCAAAGTCTCCGGCACGTACCGGCCGCCATAAACCCCAAACCTACCGGGCTCACTTGAAGGACTTTTCTTTGTCATCCCGAGCGGAGTATCGGCTTTGCAAAGAAGAGCTGATGCGGAGTCGAGGGACCTGCTTTTTCTTGCGTCGGATACCACCTTCGCCGTAGCCATGGGTTAACTCACCTTCCGATCCGCAGCCCGCACCGCCTTCACAAACGCCCGTAGCTTCTCGGGATCCTTTTTCCCCGGCCTGGCCTCGACTCCGGAAACCACATCCACTCCCCAGGGTCTCAAAGTTCCGATGGCCTCTCCAACGTTCTCCGCGGTCAACCCACCCGCCACGACGAGCTTCACACCGCCCTTTCGCATCCCTTCCCCAACCGGCACAGCCTTCTTCCAATCAAAAGTTTTCCCGGTGCCACCCGGAAGCCGCAACTCCCCGGAGTCCAACACAATCGTGTCCATAAGCCCCTCTGGAATCGGCATCGGAAACTCCTCTGGGATATTCTTCCCCCATTTTGCGAAGTTCGAAGCTAGCCGCTCAATCTGGCCCTCGTCTTCGCCAAATAAGTTCATGGGAAGCGCCATTAGAAATCTCGCGCGCGTAGGAAGACAGGACAGGCCAATTGCCTTCTTGGGACCATGTTGAGCTCCATTTTCCAGCGACCGATAAGACTGTGTGCCCGTCAATCCGACCTGAATAAAGACATCCACCGGCTCAACCCCGTCGCCGATCACAAACAACCTCTCCACAATCTCCCGCGCCGCCTCAACCGTAATACTCCGCGGACTCTTCTCATAGAAAACAAACCCCACCGCATCCGCCCCAGCATCGACCGCCAGCAGCGCGTCCTCCAGATTCGTCATCCCGCAAATCTTGATCCAAGTCATGAGAACCAGTGGCCAGTGCCGGTTGCCAGTAAACCCGAACCCCTAAGCTTTTCATTCCGAACCGGCGAAGCCGAAGAAAACCCTGCCTTTTTCTCCTCCCCGGCAAGGCGTCCGCGCCCTCATCGTCCACTCGGTACTTGGTCCTCGCGACTCGGTACTCGGACGAATTCCCGCAGCGCTTCCCCCGGCCGCTCCGCCCGCATCAGCGACTCCCCAATCAGAAACGCCCGATAGCCCGCCGCCCGCAGTTGCGCCATATCTTCTCCCGACCGAATCCCACTCTCGGCCACGCCGACCACATTCTTCGGAATCCGACCCGCCAGCCGAACAGCCGTCTCCGCATCCACCTTGAACGTCCGCAGATCGCGCGTGTTCACTCCAATCAAATCGCAACCGGCATCCAAAGCCCGCTGCAATTCTCCCTCATCATGCACCTCGCACAAAACGTCCAGCCCGTTCAGGCCCGCCCCCAGCGCCAGCCTGTTCAATTCTGCGTTGGTCAAAGCCGCCACGATCAGCAACACCGCATCCGCCGCATTCGCCCGCGCCTCGAGCAACTGAAATTCGTCGACAATAAAATCCTTGCGCAGACACGGAATTTTGACCGCCGCGGAAGCTCGCCGCAAGTTCTCCAGCGAGCCCTGAAAAAACTCCTCATCGGTCAACACCGAAAGCGCGGCGGCTCCCGCCGCTTCCAACTCCTTCGCCAGTTCCTCCACACAAAAATGCTCCCGGATCAATCCCTTCGACGGCGACGCTTTCTTCAACTCCGCAATCACCGCGACGCCAGTTCTACTCTTTTCCTCCAGCGCCCGCCGAAACCCACGCGGCAAATGTTGTTCCGCCCGCTGCTCCAGCTCACGCACGTCCGCCGCACGCTTCGCCGCCGCAACTCTCGCCCGAGTGGAACCCACGATCTGTTCAAGGAGAGCAGCCATAGTGAGTCTGAATTATACGGGAATGAGGGACGCCCCAATTGAGACGCCCGCTACTGGCAAATGCTCTCCAACTCCTTGTAAGGTTTCTCTGTGTGCGGCGGATCGTTGATCTGTTTCACCATCATCCATTGATCCAGCAATGTGCCAGCGTCCTTCATCCCCACATCCGGATCGCCCCCATACGCTGCATCGCTTTCCGCCTCCTCCAGCGTAACCAGCGTGAATCCCTTCTTCTGCAGCAGATCCAGCGCCTCGGGCAGAATCGTGCTGCTGAACGCGCCCAGGTGCAGCAACAAGACATGGTTAATCTCCCGCCCATAAATCAGCTTGGCCTGCGCCCGGCCCAGATCGATGAAGTCAGAAGCGGTGCTCAGATAACTCGATCGCAGCCACCTGATCGACTTCTGATCGTTCTTCGCCGCGCACTTTGCATAAGCCGAGTTCCACAGATAGTCTTCCCAGTCGATTGTCACTTGCGCGATCCCGTACCCGTGCGCCTGCAGGTACGTCCGCACCGCACGCCGCTTCTCCACCGTGTCCCCCTCATGGAGATAGGGATAGCGCAACCAGTGCCAGTTGTCGCTCGCCTCTTTTGGCAATCCCGGTTTCAGCAACTCCAGGGCAGGCTCGTTCTCCTCAATGTCGCGCTCGAACGCCTCGGCAGAATTTTGCTCCAAGTCCATATGCGAATAAGTATGATTCCCCACCGGCTCCGCCCTCGCCCACAGCTTCAGTGCCTCCGCGCCATCCGGATTGCCTTCCAGTCTCTTTGCATTCACGAATCCGTACACAGCAGGAACGTGCCGTTTCTTAAAAACAGCCAGCACATTCTGGGTAGTCTCGGCCCGCGTAACTCCTGGAGGTAGCGCTCCGTTCAGCGGCAGATCGTCCATGGTGATCGCCAACTTCTGCGCCCCTCCCATACCGCAGAACGTCGACAACAGAAGTCCCATTTCGCAGCTCAACCTCGCCAGATTGTTCATGAAGAGAGTGTACGGGACGCCGCACGCTCGCGATAGGACTCTGCTTCCGGCCTCTCACTGTCGGGAGCGGGGCGTAGTGCGTTCCCTTCGCCTTCGCGGCGCGACTCAGGGCTTTTCGGACTTCCATCGCTCGAAGGCCTTCTGCATCTTCGGGTTGTTGAAGAGTGCGAAGCAAGTATCACGCTCCACCGGCCCGTCGACGATGCAGGTCATGTCGGAGCGCTTGGCAACCTCGGTTGCTGGAATCGAAATCTGGTGGACGAAGCGGGCCGCGTCCGCGATTGTCGCTCCATATACCACGCGGTCCAGACGCGCCCACAGCGCGCAGGCCATGCACATCGCACAAGGCTCGCAGGTGGTGTAGAGGGTATAACCTCGCAGCGAATACGAGCCAATACTTTTGCACGCCAGTCTGATCGTGCGCACCTCGGCGTGCGCGCTGGGATCGTGCTCCGGCCCCACCGCATTGAGGGCGCGCATCAGGCGTTCGCCGTTTTTGCTGCTTACGATCTCGGCGCCGAAGGGCACCGGGCTTGGCGTCTCCAGCGTCAATGCCGTCCACGCCGCTAGCCCCCGCATCCGTTTTTCGTCAACCCCCGGTTCCGCCGGGCTTACGGGGTTGGCGCTCGCCAGCGCGCCAGCTGCGGCCGGTACGAACTGTGCCTCGCAGAACATCGCGGACGTGGCGGCAAGCGAAACGGAGCGAAGAAAGCTCCGGCGCGAAGCAACTAAAGGAAAGTCAGCCTCCCGATGGCGCATATCGCTTCTCCTTACAAGGTTTTCGCCCACATCAGGGAAGTCTCCCATCGCGCGGCGTACCGCCACGACCAATCACTATCTCCGGGAGAACATTTCTTGGTGCCATCGAAGGGACTCGAACCCCCACACCGTTGCCGGTACATGGACCTGAACCATGCGCGTCTGCCAATTCCGCCACGATGGCAATTTGAATTGCAATGCAGCGGCGGCCGCAAGGCCGCCGAGTCGGGAAGACCAACTGCTCTATTTTACAGGCCTGTTACAGCGTGTCAAACGCGCGGCCCGAGGCCGGAGGCCGAGAGCCGCGAGCGCAACCTAGCCCAGCTTCGCGGTCATCGAAATCTTAGCGTTTAGCAACTTCGATACCGGACAGCCCTTCTCCGCCGCCTCAGCATACTTCTGAAACGCCGCCCCATCCGCACCTGGAACCTTCCCCACTACATCGATGTGGCTCGATGTAATCGTCCACCCCGAATCCAACTTCTCCATCGTCAGCGTCACATTCGTGCTGATACTCTCCGGAGTCAGATTTGCCCCTCCGAGCTGCGCCGATAGTGCCATCGAAAAACACGCCGCGTGCGCCGCCGCAATCAACTCCTCCGGATTTGTTCCCGGACCGTTCTCAAATCGCGAGGTAAAAGAATACTGTGTATCTTTCAGCACTCCGCCGGGAGCCGAAATCGTTCCTCTTCCATCCTTCAATCCGCCCTTCCACACTGCGCTTGCCTTCCGTTCCATCCCGTTCTCCTCGTCTCAAGAAAATTGAAGCCTAGCCATTGTAGACGGAGATCACGGGGCTCGTCAGGAGGCCTCTATGTCTCAACACGCCTTCGCGCGCAAGAAAATCCGGGGCCAATCACGGGTGGAGGTTTCATTTTTCACGCGCCATGCACAGTGCCCGAGCCCCTCAATATTTTTCTTCCTCGCAGCAAAAAAACTTTCCGCCTTCCACAGACCCTTTTGCGCTAGAATGCCTCTGCATTGGAGAGCGGGCATCCATGGCCGTGGACCCGTTTTCGGCCTTCCCCCAGGAGGTAGTAGATGTATCGCTCCTATTCGAGTTCAGTGGCGGACTCGCGTCCGTTTATGGACGTTCAGTCCTTGATCCGCAACCTTTCTCAAGACTTCGTCACTTCATTCAACACGGCCAACTACGATCAGGTAGCAGCCCTGTTCGCGCAAGACGGCGCTTTCATGGCGCCTCACCACGATCCTGCCTACGGTCCCAAGGCGGTCGAACGCCTGCTCCGGGAATTCGGCGAAGCCGGATATGAAGACCTGCGCCTCGAGACCATTCGCGTGGATTCCTCCGGCGATATGGCGGTCGAGATCGGACGCTACGCCGTCGCCATCCGTCAGCCTGATGGCACCGTGCTCGCCGATCGCGGCAAGTACGTTAAAGCGTGGCGTCGTCTCGGGGCATGGCTCATCGTCGCCGATTGCTGGAGCACGAACCTTCCTGCCCCTCTCTAGCCGGGCGGCATGGCAAACGTGCGAACCCAAAAACCACCGCCTTGGAGTTGCTTCACAGCGAGCGGAGACGAGAACTCCAGATCGAGTCGCTGACAAGCTAGCATGGATGAGCAAAGCGTTAAGAAATAGACGACGGCGGAGCTGTGAACTCCCCGCCATTTTCTTATTCCGTCGACCATCTTGCTAGTTGGAGATGGTCGCGGTCGTCCCATCAAATTTCGTAATGCTGACCGAGAACTTCTCGTTATAGGTCTGCGCCTTGTCCTGCAGAATACTAAGCGCAACTGCCTCGCCCAGAATTAAAGACTCATCGCTATCGCTGCGAAAGTGAATGCCCGGGTGAATCCCGTGGCCGAACGTGACGTTGTGCCCGAGTTTGTTCAACTCTCCATTGACGGTCAAGGGGCTGCCGGAATATGGCGTGAGACCTTCGCCATTCGGAGTCGGCACCATGGGGCTGGGGATCACGAAGCTGCCGTCGAAAAAGAATTTCAGCACGGTGATGCAAGCTCCGCCCACCGTGCCGTGTCCCGCAGGGTACGAGGGATGCGTCGGCGATCCTTCCGGAAACGCCTGCGGCAACAGGTAAGAGCCATGGCGGCTGGAGATGTCTGTCAGCGCCTTGCAATTCATTAGATCAGTACATAACCTGACGTCCGTATTCGCACCTTGACCCGTCCGAATCAGATGTGCGATCGCTCCGGGAACCTCGGGTCGCGCGCGGCGGTGCACAAACCACTTCTGGAACCAGACGGCCTGCAGCGCGCGGCTGGCAACTTCGCCCACGGTTGCCGCAAAGTCGGGACCGCCAAGAGTTCCAAAGCCCGCCTCTGTGGCCGAGGTTGCATAAGGGTTTCCGGGATTGACGGGAGCGCCGATCGATTGCAAAACCAGCAGCGCCACGAAATAGCCCTGGTAGAGAACATCCACATGCGTCCACGATGAGAAGTCCCTGCCGTTTCGGATATAGCGGAAAACCGGCTCGAAGTTCACGAAATCGCCAGTGCTGCCTCCGTTTTGCACCAGCACATAGGAGTTGAAGTCCGTCAGGTAATCGACCCCTTTTACAAAAGTGCGGAATCTCTGGCTGATCGGCTGAGAGCCCAAATAGGTGGGAAGAACCATGAATTGTGAAACGTATGGCCCGATCGTTTCACCCGCAAAATTTCCCCGGAATAGTTCGCTGGTCGTCACTTGGCCGCTGCTGTTTCTTGGGCCCGTGTAACCTGAGAGTCCATTGAGTTCCGCGGCCGCCAGGTTGGCCAGCGCGTTTTCGGAATAGTTGATAAACGCCACGTCGCGCAGCAAAGCGGCCCAATACATCTCGACCATCTCCGCAGCGCATTGTGAACCCCTTATCACGGGGGCCGGATCAACCCTAAAGTTGTGGCCGTCGCCGCCCTCCAGATCGTAAGCCAAGCCAGCCTGCGGATTCGTGAGCGTTCGAGTTCCACCCAGTGTGATCGCTTCAAAGTCAGAAGGATTGCCAGTCGTGAGAGCATTGATCAGAGTGCCATACGCGCCCAGATCAACTCTTCCGAAATTGTCGTGGGGCAGGCACTTGCTAAAGCTGGCGCCCTTGTCGGCGTAGAGCGCCTCGTCCCCGTTGCTGGGATGAGCCACCAGCGGCAGGTTATGCTGGATGGTTGCCAGATTGACGCGAAGATTGAAGGCGGCATCCGCGCGCGCCTGGTCTGCCAACGGGCCAATATCGTCGGCCCGGGCTTCTCCGGCCTTGCCCGCCACCACCGGTTCAAGCACGGCGATGCCACTTGCGGCCAGGGCAGCTGCGGCCGCGCCACCCAAGGTGCCCAGGAACGTGCGCCGGCCCCGCGACTGCAGTTCGCATGCAGGTTTAATCTCGGGTGACTGTCCCTCTAGTGGAGGGACTTCAGGTGCGAGGACTTCGAGGGCTGGGCATTTCATGGTGTTTCTCCAATCAACAGGATTTTGGAGGAAGGAAAGAGGCGCCGAAAACGGTCGGCGGCAGGATAGTCGGCGCTTCACCGTCAAGTCAACAATAGGAAGTACTCCAGTCCGAAGTCCCCACCGGGGAAAGTCCCGAAAAAGGAGGGGAGCGGGAAAAGCAAATCAAGCTGAGCATCCCATCTGCAACATTGCTTGAAACCCGTGCCGGTCGCCTTCTCGGGATGCGGTTCGCGCCAGCCAACTTCATGTAGCCTGGCTGATTCACCCTGCTCTACCCTGCTCTGGATTGGTTTGCTACCGTCCCTCCCCTGTGCTAACGTCCCATTGATTTCCCAATTAAAGACTTTGCGATTCAGCCTTCGACGTTATCAAGGAGACGCTCATGGTCCCCATCATTTTCCTCGTTGTCCTGATTGTCATCGCCGTCGTACTCGTCGGCATGTACAACAGCCTGGTGCAGCTGCGCGTGCGCTGCGACTCGGCCTGGTCCGATATCGATGTGCAGCTCAAGCGCCGGCATGATCTCATCCCCAATCTGGTGGAGACCGTCAAGGGCTACGCTACCCACGAGAAAGGCACCTTCGAAAACATCGCCAAATTCCGCTCGCAAGCCATGCAGGCCACTACGCCTGAAGGCAAAGCTGCGGCGGAAAACCAGCTGACCGGAGCGCTGAAGAGTTTGTTTGCCGTCGCCGAAAACTACCCCGAGTTGAAAGCGTCAGAGGAATTCACCCAGCTGCAAGCCTCGCTCAGCCAGACCGAAGATTCCATCCAGAACGCCCGCCGTTACTACAACGCGGTGGTTCGCGATCTGAATACAAAGATCCAGTCGTTCCCCACAAACATCCTCGCCGGAATGTTCAACTTCACCCCGCGTCAGTTCTTCGAAACCACCGAAGCCGACCGCGAGCCCGTAGCCGTAAAGTTCTGATCCAGTGGGTGCAGCGACTTATGGAAGGTCAGACCCCATCTCGCCGGCAGTCTTTCGCGCAGAGCTCGAAAGCGTTACTACTGCGGTTGGCAGCGGTCCTGGTCCTTGCCGCGCCGCTAGCAGCCAAGTCCTGGCACATTTCGAATTTCGAGGACACGATCACCGTTAATCCTGACGGCAGCGCTCAGGTAACCGAAACCATCTTGTTGGTTTTCGTGGGAGAGTGGCACGGCATTCACCGCACCATTCCCATCGAATATCCCGGACCAAAGGGCTCCAATTACCAGCTCTTCGTCAATATCATCGGCGTCACCGACGAAAATGGCGCAAAACTGAAATATGACTCGTCCTCTTCGGGCGCATATCGCGACCTGAAAATTTATATCCCCAACGCCATCGATACCACGCGCACGGTTGAGATCGCGTACCGAGTGCGCAACGGCACACGCTTTTTCGATAGCAAGGGCCCCGATAGCCACGACGAGTTCTACTGGAACGTCACCGGCAACGACTGGCCCGTTGCCATCGATCACGCCAGCGCCACGGTTCACTTTCCCGCCGCCGCCAACGGATCCTTGCGCGCCCAGGCCTTCACCGGCTTCTATGGCTCGGCCGGACGCGATGCCACCGCGCAGGTGAAAGGCGCGACCGTCGAGTTCGAGAGCACAAGTCCTCTGCCCATGCGCGGTGGGATGACCATCGACGTCTACATCCCCAAAGGCATCCTCCAAGAACCCGGCGGACTCACTAAATTTTTCTGGTTCATCGGGAGCAACCTCGCCATCCTCTTGCCCCTCGTCACATTCGTCGCAATGTTTGTTCTCTGGTGGTTCGCCGGCCGCGATCCCGATCCCGGAATGTCCGTAGCGCCCATGTATGAGCCGCCGCCCGGCATCTCTCCCGCCGAGGCTGGAACTTTGCTGGACGACCACATCCATCCTCGCGACATTACATCGACCCTCGTCGATCTTGCGGTGCGCGGCTTCCTCAAGATCGAAGAGACTGACGAGAAGGGCCTTCTCTTCCACCACAAGGACTATATCTTTCACTTGCTCCAAAAACGACAGGACTGGCGTGGCCTCGCGCCTCACGAGCGAGTCATGCTCGAAAACATCTTCGTGGGCGACGCCCCTGAAACTCGCCTCTCCAGCCTGAAGAACCGCTTCTATGCCGCCGTGCCCGTGGTTCGTACGGACATCATGTCAGCGCTGAAGCAAAAAGGTATCTACACGCTCGATCCCGAATCCGCCAACGGATACAGCATCGGCGCCATATTCTGCATCCTGATCCCCTTCGCCATTCTGCAATTCACCGGGTGGGCAGACTTCTTCAGTTCGCTCCCCGTCTTCGTCGTGTGCCTGATCCTCTCCGCCGGGATCTGGTGGCTGTTCGCGCGCGTCATGACCGCGAAAACCCTAAAGGGCGCTCGCATTCACATTGCCGTACTTGGCTTTCAGGAATTCATGAACCGGGTCGACGCCGAGCGTCTCAAAACGATGCCGCCCGACACCTTCGAGAAATTCCTGCCGTATGCGATGGCGCTGGGCGTGGAACATCATTGGGCGCAGGCCTTCGCCGGCATCGTGAAAGACCCGCCCAGTTGGTACGCGGCGCCGGCCGGATCTGGTTACGGATACGGAATGGGTTTCAATCCAATTTTATTTTCGTCCTCGATGCACGGCATGGCGACGGATATGCACCAGGTGTTCGTGTCTGCGCCGCGGGCCAGTTCCGGCGGGTCGGGATGGAGCGGTGGTGGCGGCTTCGGCGGCGGCGGAGGAGGCTTTTCCGGCGGAGGCTTCGGTGGCGGCGGCGGAAGCGGGTTCTAGTTCTTGCCTTGAAATAAAATCAGCCACCCCGGGGGATAGGAGAATTGGTTGCTGGATGGTGCGCCCGGAGAGACTCGAACTCCCAACCCTCTGCTCCGAAGGCAGATGCTCTATCCAGTTGAGCTACGGGCGCCTGTTGGATATTTTACGGCAAAGCGGTCGCACAGACACGCGCCCTTTGCTTACTCCATTTCGAAACTCAGATACGTCAGTCCGTCGCTGCGTTCCACTTGCAGCACCACCGGATCGCCAGTTTTGAGGCTGGATACGGCGGCGCGCAGCGCATCCATGGAAGTGATGGGCGTGATATTGAGTGCGTGGACTACGTCTCCGGTCTGTAGGCCGGTGTCGGGCGTAATCAGGTCGGCGGCGCGGCCGAGCACGATCACGCCGGAGGAAATGCGCAGGCTCCCGATCAAATTGCGCAGGTCGCTGGTTAGGTCAGTAGCAAGAATGCCAAGGCGCGGGATCAGACTCGTATCGGGATCGGCGGCGTCGAACAGTTGATCCATCTGGTCACGATGTTCGATGGCAGGAACGTAAAGCGTTTTCCTCTGATCGCCGCGGAGGATTTCGAGCTTCAGCACCTGATCCAGCCGGTGCAGATAAAGCGCCGAAGAAAGCGCGGGGAGAGTTTCGATGCGACGTTCGTCGGCGGTGAGCACGATGTCCTGCACCTGCAACCCGGCGGCCGCGGCGGGGCCGTCAGGCTTAACGTCGGCGATGATGACCCCCCAATGCTGCGCGAGTTGCAGACCGTCCGCCAGCGTGGGGGTGATCTCCTGGGCGACGGCTCCGATCTCCACGCGGTGTACGTGGCCGTATCTACGCAGGCTGTGGTAGACGAAATCGACGATGCGCGCGGGAATGGCAAATCCCAGGCCTTCGCTGCCTCCACCCTGAGAAAGGATGAAAGTGTTGATGCCGACTACCGATCCATTCATATCGACCAGCGGACCACCGCTGTTGCCGGGATTGATGGGAGCATCGGTCTGGATGTAGGTGAGCGGCTTGTCGGGATCGGGCTGGCGGGCGGAGGCGCTGACTACGCCCATCGTCACCGAGCCCTGCAGCCCCTCGGGACTACCGATGGCAAAGACGAGCTGTCCCACGCGCGGACGTTGCTGGGTAAGCAAGGGCAGCGTGGGCAGCTCCTTCTCGTCGATCTTGAGCAAGGCAAGATCGGTATCCTTATGGACGCCCACTAGGCGCGCTTCGAGGATGCGTCGCTTGCCAACCGGCACGGGGCGGCCGGAATCCCCGGGCAGCGGCAGGGCGACGCGGATGCGTTGGGCGCCTTCGACTACGTGCGCATTGGTGATGACGTAGCCGGAAGGATCGACAATCACTCCTGAGCCGACGGCGTGCTGGCGGACGATGAGGGCGGTTTGCGTGCGGTTCTCGTCGTGCACCGGACCGTAGCCGGTTACAAGAATCTGAACCACCGCGGGAGACACTTTGGCGGCGAGGTTTTCGAGAGCGTCGTTGAATTGAGCCAATGTCTGTGTCGACGCGGCCGCCGATTCTGCGTTCGGGGTTGATTTTCCGTCGACGACCTTGGTGGCGGGAGTTGGGCTCGCCGGCTTCTGGGAGGGGGACTGCTGCGCGACCAGATATGTGCACGAGGCCAGAGCAAGGGTTATGACCTGGACGACGATGTGTCGCGGCCGACTCTGGTCGTGTAGCGGTGATGAATATGAACCGAGCATGGAGTAACTCTCCTGAAGCACAGAAGAAGAAATCTCTCCTTTGACGGTACCACGGAGGGCTCGGTTGCAATGTAAAGCTCGTTCAAAACGGGCGGGCAAGGACGCCGGTGGCGCCCTGCGAGGTGCTCTGCGAACCAGGGGCCACGCCCAGGTCCGAGAACTTTAAGGTGGGACGAGAAAAGACGGGGGGAATCTACTTCCTACCCTTAACCAACTCGTCATCAGGCTTTTATAGCGGTAGCATCCGTGATATAACCGCCCGTAAGCACTAAAGTGGGCGGGTCGCCCTGCGAGGAGCTTTGGGATGGTGTTGGCCCGGTTCGCAGCGAGAGCAGAGCTTAGCCAGGAAGAATCAGGCCGCGAAAGAGGAGGGACTGTGTCCGAAGCACGGACCGGAAAAAGGTTTCCGCTGGAATTGCCGATCAAGGTACATAAGGAAGGCACGGGCGGCGACGCCATGGGGCTGACGGGAAATCTCAGCGCGGCGGGAGTGTACATACGCGCTGACGCCTCGCTGGATGTGGGTTCGCCGGTGGAGTTTGAGATCACGCTTCCCCCAGATGTCACCGGAGGGCAGGAAAATGTGGTGATCCAGTGCAAGGGGCGGGTGGTGCGTACCGACCCGAGTGGAACCAGCGAAGAAGGCCGAGGGGTGGCCTGCGTGATCGATTCGTACGAGTTTGTGAGGAACTCGTAACCAGTCGAGGGCGAGAATGCGGGGATCTGACTCTAGCGCAATGACTTTGGAGCTGATAAGTTTTGGAGCTAATTCTGGAGCGCCGATAAAATGCTCAAACTGATTCTTGCCGATAACCAGGCAATCTTCCGCGCCGGCATCGCCAAGGTGCTGGCGGTGGAAGACGAGATGCGCATCGTGGCGCAAGCTCAGACGCCGGAGCAGATGTTCATGGCTCTGGACAAATTCCGCGCGGCGGTGCTGGTGGTGGCAGCGGGCTTTCACAATGATTTCGCCGCCATTGTGCAGGGCGCGAATCGTGCCAAGACCCGCGTGATCGTGCTGGCCGATACCGGCGAGAGCGCGCAGCGGCACATGGCGAACGGGGCGCACGGCGTGGTCTACCGCAACGTGACCAGCGCGGCGCTGGTGGATTGCGTGCGCAAGGTGGCGCGCGGCGAGACGTGGGTACAGGACGTGGCGGTGCCGAGCGAACTCACCGAGAACGATATGGTGGGCTTGCGGGTGCGCGACCGGCTTACCGCAAAAGAGCTGCGGATTGTGGCGCTGATCGTGCAGGGCTACAAGAACAAAGAGATTGCCACGCAACTCGGGACCACCGAGCAGGTTATCAAGAATTATCTGCGCAACGTGTATGACAAGATTGGAGTGTCGGACCGGCTGGAGCTGGCGTTGTTCACCATCCATCACCGGATTCTGAACGAAGCTGCCGCTGCGACTACGGCGGGGCCCGTGCCCCAGGCGTCGGCCGGAGTGACGTCGTAGTTTTTCGCGATGAGAAAAGGCCGCCCTGAGACAGTGAGGGGCGGCCTTTGTGTTGCACGCAAGGGCTCCGTCCCTCAGCGGCTGAAGCCGCGCCTTCAAAACAAACCTTGATTCCAACGGCCTTTGTGTTTCCGGGCGCATCGTTTGCGGCGTGCGCTACATCTATTGCTCATGGAATTTCGAACTTTGGGACGCTCTGGTTTGAAGGTACCTGCACTGAGTTTTGGCACGGGGACGTTCGGCGGCGGGAATGAATTTTTTCGCGCGTGGGGCGCGAGTGACGTCGCCGAGGCGACACGGCTGGTCGATATCTGCCTGGAAGCCGGCGTCAATCTTTTTGACACAGCCGACGTTTACTCGGATGGGCTTTCCGAAACAATTCTGGGAAAGGCGATCGCGGGCCGGCGCGACCATGTGCTGATTTCGACCAAAGCGACATTTCGCATGGGGCCGGGACCGAACGATCTGGGGTCGTCGCGTTATCACTTGATCCGGGCCTGCGAGGCAAGTTTGCGACGGCTGGGCACGGATCACGTCGACATTTACCATTTGCACGGATTTGACGCGCTGACTCCGGTTGAAGAAGTCTTGAGTACTCTCGATCAACTGGTGGTGAGCGGAAAGGTTCGATACATCGCGTGCTCGAATTTTTCCGGCTGGCACTTGATGAAATCGCTGGCGGTTGCCGACAGGTATGGCTGGGCCCGGTATGCGGGACATCAGGTTTACTACTCGCTGGTGGGGCGAGAATACGAGTGGGAGTTGATGCCGCTGGCGTTGGATCAGGGCGTGGGAGCGTTGGTCTGGAGTCCGCTGGGATGGGGAAGGCTGACCGGAAAGATCCGGCGCGGCGCGCCTTTGCCGGCGCAGAGCCGCCTGCACAAGACGGCTGAGCAAGGGCCGCAGGTCGAGGACGAGTATCTTTATAAAGTGGTCGATGCGCTCGACCAAGTTGCCAGAGAGGCGGGAAAGACCGTGCCGCAGGTGGCGCTCAACTGGCTGCTGCAGCGGCCCTCGATTTCGACCGTGATTTTTGGAGCGCGGAACGAAGAACAACTGCGGCAAAACCTGGGCGCGGTGGGTTGGAATCTGTCGAGCGAGCAGCTTGCGAGATTAGACGCCGCGAGCGATGTCACGCCTGTGTATCCCTACTGGCACCAGCGGCAGTTTGTGGAGCGGAATCCTTTGCCGACCCCGGCCCCTGGCGGCAGCGCCTCCTGATTGGTTTGAGCTGAAGTTTAGCCGCCGCGTTTTGCCCGCAGGAATTTACTTGTGGCCTGAGGCTGCGTTCGTCTTGGTTGAGTCCTGAGATCGAGTGGATCTTTGCAGTTCCTGGCGAAGGCCCTGGCGGATGATGTCTGTGTTTCGCTCGTAGGCCGCCCTCAGCTGAGATACTGCTGAATCATGGGGATTTGAAGCCGGCAGGAAGGGTTCGGCGTTGGCGCGCTGGCAGGCCTGGTTCAAAAGCGGATATTCGTGGGCGAGAATGTTGTCCAGCGTAGCATCGTCCCAGTGAGTTACTTCGAGACTTCCATCTTCTGTGGGGGAGAATTGAATTCCGAGGGTGTCGAGCTGGCGGATGGTGGCGACTTCGGCGGCTTCATCCAGATTGAGCTTCGAGGCGATATGGCGCGCGCCGCCTTCGTCGGCGGCCATCGCCACCACGCAGTCTCCATTGGTCAGGCGAACGATGTACAGCATGGGCAACTCCTCGCACTGAGAAACCGTCCCCCAAAGGCTCGGCCCATCCAATGATGCTACAGGAAACCCCTCGGTTGTGATTAACCAATTAGGATCATTATAAGTTGCGGGCGTGAACCGGATCGGAAACGCGCGGCGACAACCTCCGGTGAGCGAAAACCGATCAGGCTCGCTGAACGCTTGATCAGTGTCGGCGTCTCTGCCGCTCTTCGTTGCCCTGCCGGACCTCTAGATCTTGTTTTGGAATCAGGAGTTGTTCGTTCTTCGTAACAACCCCGACGTTGCGCTTGCCGACGATCCAGACGCGGGATCCTGTAATGGCGGCTGCAATCGTGAGGGAGGATCACCGATGAAACGCTTTGCAGTGACATGCGCGCTCACGCTCCTTCTGGCACTCTCGCGGGCCGATCCGCCTCCTCTAGCCGACTTTTTCGCCGATTGATTTCGCCTGAGTAAAAAGATACAGGTAGTCCGGGCCCCCGGACTTCGAATCCGTTCCTGACATATTGAAGCCGCCGAAGGGATGCGCGCCCACCATGGCCCCGGTGCATTTGCGGTTGATGTAGAGATTGCCGACGTGGAAATCGCTTTTGGCGCGGTCGATCTTGTCGCGTGACTTGGTATAGATGGCGCCGGTGAGGCCGAATTCGGTGTCGTTGGCGATCTCAAGCGCGTGGTCGAAGCCGTGCGCTTTGATCACGGCCAGCACCGGGCCAAAGATTTCCTCCTGCTCGAGTTTTGATCCAGCGGGAATGTCAGCAAAGACGGTGGGCCGGACGTAATAGCCTTCTCCGGCTTCGGTGGCGCGCTGGCCACCGGTAAGCAGGCGTCCATCTTTCTTGCCTTGCTCGATGTATTGGAGAATCGTCTTCATCGAGCCTTCGTTGATCACCGCGCCCATGTTGGTGTTTTCGGCGGGATCGCCCACGGTGATTTTTTCCACCCGCGCTTTCAGCTGATCGAGGAATTTGTCGTAGATGCGCTCGTCGACGATGGCGCGCGAGCAGGCCGAGCACTTCTGGCCCTGGAAGCCGAATGCGGCCTGGGCGACGCCCTCAACGGCAGAGTCGATGTCGGCATCGGCGTCGACGATGATGGCGTCCTTGCCGCCCATTTCGAGGATGGTGCGCTTGATCCAGAGCTGGCCGGCAGCTTGTGTGGCGGCAGTTTGGTTGATGTGCAGTCCTACCTCGCGGGAGCCGGTGAATGCGATGTAACGAGTTTTGGGATGGGCCACCACGGCATCGCCGAAGCTGGCGCCGGCGCCGGGACAGAAGTTCACCACGCCTTCGGGCATGCCGGCTTCTTCGAGAAGCTCGATGAATTTCGCGGCGATGGTCGGGGAGTCGCTGGAAGGCTTCAGGATGACGGTGTTGCCGCTGACGATCGAAGCCACAGTCATGCCGGCCATGATGGCGCAGGGGAAGTTCCACGGCGGAATCACGGCCCCGACGCCGAGCGGGATGTAAGTGAGCGAATCGCGCTCGCCGGGGAGCTGAACGGAGGTCTCGGCTTTTGAGAGGCGCAAGGCTTCGCGCGCGTAGAATTCACAGAAGTCGATGGTCTCGGAGATATCGGCATCGGCCTCGCCCCAGTTCTTGCTGACTTCGAAAACCAGCCAGGCCATGTAGTCCATTTTGCGCTGGCGCATGAGATCGGCGGCGCGGAACAGCAGGCTGGCGCGCTCTTCGACGGGAGTGTTTTTCCACGAGTCGAAGGCCTTCAGCGCGGCGGCCATGGCTGGCTCGACGTGCTCTTTGCCGGCTTTCTGGTGGATGCCGACTACTTGCGATGGGCGCGACGGGTTCAGCGACCTGATCTTGTCTGTCGTTTTGACGCGCTGGCCGCCGATGATGAGGTCATACTCGCGGCCAAGCTGGCCGCGAACGCGCTCGATGGCAGCGCGCATCTTGCGGGCGTTCTCTTCGTGGCGGAAATCGAAGAAGGGCTCGTTGCTGAATGGGCCTTGATGGGAGGATTGTATGCGCGGCCGGACGGGGGCTTCGGCGATTGCCATGGTTGCACCTCGCGGAGAAGTTCAGTATGGGATTCGAAGATGGGTGAATTTTTATTTTAACACTTTGGGCAGCCGCGGCCTGCGGCAGTCAACAGCATCGAGCTTGGCTCGAACGGACAGCCGAGGTCGGCTGTCCCCACCTGAGCGCCTTCGCGAACTGGCATATTACTCTCAATTAGGCCGTCGCATCGCTGAGCCGGGTGATAGACTCGAACGTTTTCATTGAGGGCATTGCCAGTGGCAATCCTGAGGTAGATTGATGCAAATCCAAACAGTTGGTGTGATCGGCGCCGGCACGATGGGCAACGGCATCGCCCACGTGTTTGCCCGCAGTGGATATTCCGTAGTTTTATGCGATGTGGAGCAGCGGTTTCTGCAGCGCGGGATCGCGACGATCACGAAGAATCTGGATCGCGAGATGGCGAAGAACAAAATCACTCCGGAGGATAAGGCGGCGGCGTTGCAGAAGATCGATCCGGTGACCGATCGGTCGAAGCTGGCCGATTGCGATTTTATCGTGGAGGCGGCGACCGAGAAGTTTGAGATCAAGGCGGAAATTTTTCGCGATCTCGACCGGCTGACGCGGCCCGAGGTGATTCTGGCTTCGAATACATCGTCGATCTCGATCACCAAGCTGGGCGCGCTGACCAAACGGCCGGACAAAGTCATCGGGATGCACTTCTTTAATCCCGTGCCGGTGATGAAGCTGGTGGAGGTGATTCGCGGACTGGCCACGTCCGGCGAAACCTTTGCGGCGGTTCGAGAACTGGCGGTGAGGCTTGACAAGGCGCCGGTGGAGGTGAACGATGCGCCGGGATTTGTTTCGAACCGTGTGCTGATGCCGCTGCTGAACGAGGCGATGTACGCGGTGATGGAGAGCGTGGCTACGGCGGAGGCGGTCGATGAAGTGTTCAAGCTGGGGATGGCGCATCCCATGGGGCCGCTGACGCTGGCGGATTTTATCGGTCTGGATGTTTGCCTCGACATTATGCGGGTGATGCAGGAGGGGCTGGGAGATCCCAAGTACCGGCCGTGTCCGCTGCTGATCAAGATGGTGGATGCGGGGTGGCTGGGCAGGAAAAGCGGGCGGGGGTTTTATAAGTATTGACCGGCGGAGGACCGAGTACCTGGTACCTGGCGTGAGTGTCCACAGCAATCATGTTCACTAAAGCAGGTTTGCCGCCGGCCCGTAGCGATGGGCCTTTTTACGTTCTGGCTGCGGCTGCGGGCGTGGGCACCGGATGGGTGGACGTCGTCGTCGATGACTTGCTGTTTACTGCGCTGCTGGTGCTGGCGGCGTGCATGCTGCTTGGGTTGCTGCGGCCGCGCTGGCCCTGGCGCTGGGTCATGGTGGTGGGAATGTTTGTGCCTCTGAGCGAATTTGCGGCTTATTTGGCGCGAGCCGTGAAACCGACGCGGGCACAAGTGTATGGATCGTTTCTGGCATCGCTGCCCGGCATTGCTGGGGCTTATGGCGGGTCGTTGATGCGTGGGGCTTTGGATAATCTGCGGCACGGAAGTTAGGTTAAGGCGCCGGGCTTCGCCCAGGCTTGGACAGCCGAGGCGGTTGTCCCTGCATGGGTCGGTGCGGACACGGCATTCCGCTCAGGTATCGGATAACCAAAAAGTTACTCCCTAATCCACAGGGGGGTCGCGTATGCTCCGTAAATGTGCGTGATGGTGTCGATGCTGGCGAGCGGCAGCCGGGGAAATTGCGCGTTCGTGGCCAGCACGCGGACGAAAATTCTGGTCGACGCCGGCATTTCGTGTCGGGAGACGTTCCGGCGGATGAAGTCGCTGGGGGAAGATCCGCAATCGCTGTCGGCCATTCTGATTACCCACGAACATTCCGATCACGTTCACGGGCTGGCCATGCTGGCAAAGAAGTTGCGCATCCCGATTTTCATGACCGGGGCCACGCACGCGGCCTGGGCGCGAGCGATGCGCAGCGAGAATGGCGATCGGCCGCAACTGGAAAAGCTGGAGCGCTTCGAGTCAGGACATCGCTTTCAGGTAGGCGATATTGAAGTCCAGCCTTTCACCATTCCACACGACGCTGCGGATCCGGTGGGTTTTGCCTTCCGCATCGAAGGCGCCAAGGTGAGCGTGGCCACCGATTTGGGATATTTGCCCGCCAATGTTCGCGACCACCTGCGGGGCTCCGACGTACTGGTCATGGAGTCGAATCACGATGTCGAGATGTTGCGGGTGGGCGGATACCCCTGGGCGGTGAAGCAGCGGGTGGCGAGCAACGTGGGGCACCTCTCGAACGAGAAACTCGCACATTTCTTCACGAACGATTATGATAATGGTGCAACGTTTGTGGTGCTGGCGCATCTCTCTGAACAGAACAATCATCCTGAAATTGCGCGGAGAGAGGCAGAAAAGGCGTTGGGGCCGCGGGGCGGTCTGTTTCAGAACCGTGTGCTGGTGGCGGTGCAGTCCGAAGTCCTGCCGCCGATTCGCCTTTCGTAACTTATGAGTCAGCAGTGCACTGATCCCATCGTAGGCAAAATTCTGGCGGGCTGGCGTTACGATATCTCCGGCCTGGCGCCGGAGATGTGTGGTGACTACGAAAGCCACTTTGCGGGTTGCGAGCGCTGCCGCAGCCGGCAGCGCATGCATCGCATTATCGACGTCGGCCTGATCGCGCTGGCATCGGTTTCGGGCGGTGTATTCCTGCTGGCCTTTGGCGTGGTTCGCCACTTTGGTCCGCGACACGCATTCTGGCTGGAGATTGCAGCTCTCGGCGGCTTCGCGCTGTCAGCGCTGATCTGGCTGGTGGTGGCCGTAGCCACGCCTGCGCCGGTCACCGTGCTCGATGCGGCGATGGAGGGCGCGCGCCGGGTGCACGACCGGCTGCCGCAGGAGATTCGGGAGCGCCTGCCGGAAGAACTCCGCATGAAGATAACGGGAACGTAGCCGTGAGCCGGCCCCATACAATCCCGCTCACCTCGCGAATTGTCTCGCTTGTGCTATTGGGCACGATCGTTGCTGGCGTAGCTGGAACTTTGTGCCTGTTGCCCGCTTCAGGTCGGCATTCGACCATGGGGGAATGTCATTCCGGTCGAACCCCGGCGCGAGTCCCCTCCCATCCGCAACCTGCCGACTACCGGTGCTGTGTCAAGGTTGATCCCGCGGCGCTGCTGACGAATGTTTTTTCACCGCGCCCCGCGCTGCAAGCGCTGAAGGCCGACGCAATTCCAGTGCTGGGTGCTGCCGGCCGCGGCGTCGGATTCCCGTCCTCGATTGACCCGACCGGCGGCCCGCCTGGCGTTCTTATCCTCAGAATCTAGCCCGCAGTTCTCTCTCGCTTTTCTTCGACCTGCTGTCATGCATTGCAGGCCGTGACATGGGCGGTTTTTCGTTCTCTGGTTTTTCGTTCTCTGGTGAGAGAGACTTTCGTGGCGAGAACTATCGTGTACTCGATGACCGTCCGCTCGGTCGCACTGGGAACATTTTTGTTCTTGTCGTTAATCTCATCCTTATTTTCGTCTTCATTTTTGGCTTCGGCGCAGGACGCTTCCATGAGCGGAATGCAAATGGACCAGCAGACGGAAACGGAAGGTCACCCAGCCTCGGAGTTGCCCTCGCCGCGCGCTGGGTCGGGAACAGGCTGGGAGCCTGGCTCCGTTCCAGAGCACGAGTGGATGCTGATGCGCGATGGCTGGGAGTTGATGGCGCATGGCGTGATCTTCGCCGATTACAACCAGCAAGGCGGGCCCCGCGGCGAGGGAAAGGCTGAGTCAGAGAATTGGGGAATGCTGATGGAGCAGCACAGGCTGGGCCGGAGCACGATTTTACTCCGACAGATGTTTTCAGCGGAGTCGCTGACCTCGCCACATCCCGGCTTTCCAGAGTTGTTTCAGACCGGTGAGACTTATCACGGAGAGGCGCTGGTCGACCACCAACATCCCCATAATGTGTTTGCCGAGCTCTCGCTTTTGTGCACGATGCCGCTTTCGGAGAAAGTTTCGTGGGAGTTGTATGGCGGTCCGGCGGCGGAGCCGGCTCTGGGTCCGGTGGTTTATCTGCATCGGACGTCCGCGGCGGAGCTGCCGCTGGCGCCACTGAGTCATCATTTGCAGGATTCGACGCATACCAGCTTCGGCGTGGTGACGACGGGTTTGGTGATCGAGCGGGTTAAGCTTGAAGGTTCCGCATTCAATGGGCGGGAGCCGAATGAAGAGCGTTGGAGCATTCAACCGGCGGCATTGGATTCGTGGTCGGGGCGGGCGAGCGTTGCGCCGGGGCGCGATTGGACGGCCCAGTACAGCGTGGGACGGCTGGAGCATCCAGAAGCGCTCGAGCCGGGCAGCCAGTGGCGGCAGACGGCATCGATCGAGTACGACCATCCGCTGGCCGCAGGCAACTGGGCAACTTCGCTGGTGTGGGGGCGCGTGCACAAGATCGCGACCGGCGTAAATCTTAATGGCTACCTGCTCGAATCCACGCTGAATTTTCTACGGCGCGACTATGCATTTACGCGGCTGGAGCTGGTGGACAAGGATGAACTGTTCCCGCAAGCGGCGGTTCATCCGGCCTACCGCGTCGGCGCCTACACTTTCGGCGGAGTGCGCGACCTGGTGCAGAATCACGCGTGGCAATTAGGAGTGGGCGGGGATGTGACGGTTTATTCGAAGCCCGCAGCGCTCGATGCGGCGTATGGGAGTTATCCGGTCTCGTTTCAGATTTTTCTGCGGATGCGCCCGGGGTTGCGGCAAGGTCATCACTAACCCACCTTTGACCAAGAGGCAGCAGATGGCGCGAGCTGTCGAACCGGGTTCAGGGCAGAAAAATACTGTTAACCCCCGATTCAACCGCCGCAGAATTCCTGACAATGAGGGGGCTATAAGAACTCTGCGGGTAGTTCAGTGGATCATGCTGGCCAGTATTCTTCTCTACGTCGTCGCTGGCGAAGTTATAGGCGCTCGGACACAAACCATAGGCCTTCGTTGAGCTATGTTCTCACCACAGCAGGCGCGGCAATTGTGGGGATGATATTCGTGGTACGGCGGACGCTGGTTTTGCGCTCAGCGGAAAGCTTGGCTTCGCATCCCGACGATTCCCTTACCTTGAATCATTGGAAGAGCGGCTATATCGCGACCTAAGCGTTGTGCGAGGCACTGGCCCTGCTTGGCCTGGTGCTGCGGTTTATGGGCTTCAGATTTGAACAGAGCCTGCCGTTTTATGTTGGCGGATTTATCCTGCTTTTCTTCTTTGGACCAAGAGAGCCTGCCGGCGCTTGAACCTCCGCCTTCAGAACATCATATCGTTGATGATCAGTCTTTGAGGGAGTTCCGTGTCTATCAATGAACCGGAGGAAATTAGCTGGGATGCGTTGAGCGCGAGGTGAAGCGCGACGATTCTTCGGTGATTTGCGATCTGGGTGATTACGTTGAGTCAATTATTGGCGCTGGTTCTGGAACGGCGGTGTAGAATTCATGCAACGGATGCAGGCAACGGGCGGTTAGTTGCGATTTCTTTGGTACCATTCCCTTCGGCTAAGGCCCTCGCAAATACGATGTTTGACAGAGCGACAGGCTCCCCACAACTAAGTCTCTCCCGCCGTGTTCTTATTGGACGAGGTTGGGACTGGGCGAGGTCCCTTCTGATTGTTGAGGCGCTTTAAGGGGAATTGTTCCGGGTGTTCTCTCAGTTCGAGTTGTCGCAATCAAAATCGCCCTCTCCCCATTGAGATTCAGACCAAGAAATGGTTGTAGGATTCTAAGAGGGATAAAGTGAAATCCATATTTAACATCGCGAAAGCTGGATTAGCGTGGGGAAGGGGTCTTCATCGCGAAGCCGCCCTTGATTCTCTCCGCAATGTGCTGGCGGTGGTTGGAGGCGCAACCATTCTAGCCGACTTCAGCACGGTCAAGCTTTGGCTGATGGTGCCGATGCTGGCCGTTGCTTTTCTTATTTGGCTTCTCGATTACGAGCGCCACTTTCGCGGTCAGACCGTAGAGGAAGCAAAGATCGCGCGATGATGCAGTGGCGCCGTTTCGTCCGAAAATCAGTTCTACGGCAGGATTCAAAGCTTCCTGTGCCGGAAGCACGAAACGGCGATGGCGTCTGCTACGGCGTGTCACCAAATGGCCCGCTTACGCCTTAATGTGACAGCTGGCGAGTCCGCGCTTCTCCAGATATTGCTGGTGGTAGTCTTCGGCGGGGAAAAAAGTCACGGCGGGAACGATCTGGGTCACAATCGGCTTTGAGAAACGATGCGCCTTCTCCAGAGCTTCTTTCGAAGCTTGCGCTGCGGCCTGTTGCTCCGGGGTGTGGAAGAAAATGGCGGAGCGGTATTGCGTGCCCCAGTCTGGTCCCTGGCGGTTGAGCTGCGTGGGATCGTGATTCTCCCAAAAAACTTTCAGCAAATCAGTGTAGCGAACCTGGGCCGGGTCGAAGTCTACTTCCACGGCCTCGGCGTGTCCGGTGCGGTCCGTGCAGACTTCTTTATACGTGGGATTCTCGGTGCTGCCGCCGGTGTAACCCACGCGCGTGGCGAGCACTCCCGGCATCTGGCGGAAAGTTGCTTCGACTCCCCAGAAACATCCTGCTGCAAATGTGGCTTTCTCCATTTATGTTCCTCGTCAGTCTCCTGCCCGATTTGAGTGAAGGCGCGTGGTTTTGACTCAGCATTCATTAGATGACAAATCGGGCAGAAAGTCACATGCCCGGGAAAGAAGGGGAAAGAAGGCGCTGGCGGCGCCCCGATAAGGTTCGATGAGTTACAATGCTGCGACCTAACGGGTGGTGTTTTTGGGTCGGGTTCAAGGGTGGAGAAACGCTCAGGAGATGAATATGGCATCGGTGCTTATTACTGGGACAAGCAAGGGAATCGGGCTGGAGGCGGCGTTGGCTTTTGGTCGCGCCGGCCACACGGTGTATGCCACGATGCGCAACCCGTCGCAGTCGCCGGAGTTGGCGGAAACCAGCGCGCGGGAGAAACTTCCCGTGACGTTGTGGACCATGGATGTGGAATCCGACGAATCGGTGCGCCAAGCGGTGGCTGCAATCCAGAAAAAACACGGCGCCATCGACGTGCTGGTCAACAATGCCGGGGTGGAGCGGGCGGCCTCGGTGGAAGAGCTTCCGCTGGCCGATTTCCGGGCGGTGATGGAGACCAATTATTTCGGAGCGATCCGTTGCATACAGGCGCTGGTGCCCGAAATGCGGCAGCGGCGGAGCGGGTGCATCATTAACGTCACTTCGATTGGAGGACGTATCAGCAGCGCGCCGTTGACCGCCTACAACGCTTCGAAGTGGGCTTTGGAAGCACTGAGCGAAGGGCTGGCGGGCGAGATGAAAACGTTCAATGTCCGCGTGGCTGTCGTTGAGCCGGGAATCATCGACACGGCGATGGCGAGGCGCATCGGAGATCCGGCGCCGGATTCGCCGTACCGGCAGCGGGCGCGTTTCGCGGCTCTTTTCACGGCGGCGCTGAAAAGCCCCGCGCCGCCGTCCCTCGTGGCAGCAAAGATCCTGGAAATCGCTGAGAGCGGGACGTGGCAACTGCGCCACCCCGTAGGACCCGATGCGATTCCTTTCCTGCAGTGGCGCAGCCGGATGACCGACGAAGAGTGGGTGGATTTGAATGCAAGCGATGATGAAACCTGGTTCCGGCGCGTGAAGGGCGATTTCGGTCTGGATACCCGGCCCTCGCCGGCTGCTTCCGAACGTGTGGCCTGATCGGGTAATTGACGCTGCGGAGGGATTCGGGATAGAGTGCGGCAAAGGTTGTCGCAGCGGTTCTGCCCAGGAGAATGTGTGGTTTTGGAATCCAGCTTTGCCAGACGTGTGCAGAAATTTGCAATTTTTCTGCTATGGACCCTGGCAACGG
>Ga0302180_10000429_pt1 | contig 34612 bp, 27 predicted proteins | sample I_Palsa_E3_2_FD_200575 | JGI IMG/M metagenome (GOLD analysis project Ga0302180, IMG submission 200575) | Peat permafrost microbial communities from Stordalen Mire near Abisko, Sweden - I_Palsa_E3_2 | ecosystem: Environmental > Terrestrial > Soil > Palsa > Peat permafrost | place: Sweden...
TGCATGTGCTATTTCAACTCGCATCCAGCAGCTCATCACGAAAACGGAAAGACGGAACACTTCTGCAAGTTCAACAATGCTTACAAAGTGAACCAGGGACACTACGGCAACGTTGATCTCGCTGGGGCCAAGTTCTGGATCAATGGGGATCTGGGTGGCGACTTCTCGCAGGGACAGATGGATTGGGCGCAGGTGACGTTCGATAAAGGGGCAACCGCCGAACAACGCCAGGCGCTCGGGGAAATCATCGGGCATGTGTTTCCGGTGAAGTGGAAATCACTGCAGATCGCCGAAGGCAATATCGATACCTGGGCGTTCGACAAAGACCACGCGCACGCCACACTAAACGGCGGCAAGACGGCAGAGATCAAGTTGGCGCGATTTCAGGGAATGACTGACGAGCCAGCCGTGCTTACGAACGTCAAGTATTGGGGTACGCCACGCAATGACGGTTTTGTCATGATGCCGAACGAAATCGAAACATACAGGGAGGGACCCAAACCGTATGAGTTCAAGGGAACAAACGGGTTCATGCTCACATTTGACATGACTTCCAAGGATGTACCCGCAGCCAAGGGATCTTCAATGAACTATTAGAGTCCAAATCACTTGCATACGGTGCGTGCGCCGGGAATCTCCCGGCGCTTTTTTCCCATGGCATTGCCCCTATCAAGATTTGGTGAGCACTGAACTCCGCGCGGCTTACAGCCGTCAATTACTTCGGTAGAAGCCGGCATTCCCTGACGATCCCAACTTACTGTTCGTCCATCATCGCTGTGGCAACCGGGATTGTTCCCGGTTTGTCGGCTATTCGGAAGTAGGCCACAAACGGGCTTCGCGTAGATCCACGGCGATCTCCTCCAAGCCGACTTCTGGATTGCGTGAGCGGAACCACGCCGACGTGAAGCCCGCTTTTCCTAATCGGGATTACTTCCGGGTAGCCCGTGATTCGGGCGGGGATAACAGTACGCAAGGGAGACCTGCGATGTTGGTCGACAAACGACCCGAGTCGTCAACAAGAGGGCCGCTCGACGGATTGCCGCGCGGAACATTGGGCAGAGACAAGACGTAGATTACGGGTAGACAGGAGAGTGGAGATGGGAGAAATGATCAAACTGGAGACTTGGGCAGCAAGGAAGGCTTTTTGGTTGTGGCCGTACTGGGATGTGTAAGCATGATCCCGGCTGCGGGACAGGAAAAGGCGCAATCCACTGCGGGAGCCGTCGCGCCAAGAAAAGATGGGCGCGCCGAAATAAGTCAACCCGCTGTGGCCGAATCCCCGGTTTCTGATCGCATTACATTCGCCTAAGGCCCTCCCTGAAACCGGACTGCGCATGTGGCCTCCAGAGAAAAGCCAGGACTGTGGCCCCTTCGTTGTCGAGTGGTCCATTTTCTCCGGTCCGGTTTTTGGACGAAATATTGCGAAATACGGGCATTATTCGCGTATTTCGGAGGAAAGGGGGGGCGGACTTTCTCTGCTGTTCAGACTGGGTGGCGGAGGGAGAGGGATTCGAACCCTCGGTACGGTTTTGCCGCGCTAAGCCTCGACGTATCCGTAAGTTGCAGATAGCAAAACCTTACCAGAGAATTTCAGCCTAAAACCCGACATCAGAGCGTTGCAATCAGTCCGGTTTCTATTCGCCGTCCATTCGGACATGAAAGGCGAACGCCAGGCGATTCTGTGGCAAACAGTGGTCACTTCGCGAGGTTCCAGGCAGCCCGATTGGGTTCGCATGGTGACTGCGTGCCTAGCGTGCAGTCATGAGACCGAAAGTTTCTCCGGCGGAAAGAATTACTTAAGGCGCGGATTTCTGATAATTTTCGACTTTATGCTCGCGCTTTCTCGGCCGTTGTGGCTCCACTTCCCACAGGCCGACTTCGGGACGCAATAACTTCCGTATTGCCCGTCATCCTGGAGGAACTCCTCTCTGCGGATTCTGACGAAAAGGCGGGGAAACGGCAGGGCTGAACAGGAGATCCGGAGCTATTCCGCAGGGTCGTAATTCAGGTTTTGCCCGAGCCATCGCTCGACTTCGCCCACGCTCATTCCTTTGCGTTTGCTGTAATCAGCGACCTGATCGCGGTCGATCTTGCCGAGGCTGAAATATCGCGATTCGGGATGCGCGAGGTAGAGTCCACTTACGCTTGATCCTGGCCACATCGCAAATGATTCCGTAATCAGCATTCCGGTATTCGACTGCACATCGAGCAAGCGCCAGAGCGGACCCTTTTCCGTGTGATCCGGGCATGCCGGATAACCCGCAGCTGGCCTGATGCCGCGATATTTCTCTTGAACAAGATCCGCGTTGCTCAAACCCTCCCCACAACCATAACCCCATTCATCACGCACGCGTTTGTGCAAGCATTCGGCGAAAGCCTCAGCCAGGCGATCGGCGATGGCCTCTGCCATGATCGCGTTGTAGTCGTCGTGCTTGGCCCTGTACGAGTCGCACAGTTCTTTCAATCCGATCCCGCTTGTTACCGCGAACGCACCGATATGATCGGGTAGCGCGGTTTCCCTGGGAGCGATGAAGTCGGCGAGAGACCGACAAGGCTCGGTGCCTTCCTTGTTCGATTGCTGGCGGAGAAAATGAAAACGTTCGAGCACCGTCTCGCGTTTGTCGTCCGTGTACAACTCGACATCGTCCCCCACGGCGCTGGCGGGGAAGAAGCCGTATACGCCTCGGGCCGTGATCAGTTTCTTCTCAATGATGACATCAAGGAGCGCATTGCCTTCAGCGAAAACCTGGCGCGCCTGCGCACCGTGCTCTTCGTGCTCCACAATGCGGGGATAAATACCCTTCAATCCCCAGGTATGGAAGAACGGGCTCCAGTCAATGAACTCGCGCAGCGTCGCCAGCGGAAATTTATCCAGGACGCGCACGCCCGTAAAAGCGGGCACGGGCAGATCCTCCGCGCGCCACTTGATCGGAGTGCGCCTTTTTCGAGCAGCCTCAAGCGAGACCACGCTTAGCTTGGGCGCAGAGTGGGCTTTGCGCAACGCATCGTAATCGGCGCGATGCTGCGCCACGAACGCAGATTTACCTTCGTCGCTCAGAAGGCTGGTCGTGACAGGCACTGCTCGGCTGGCGTCGAGTATGTGGACTACGGGCTCACTATAATGCGGCGCGATTTTAACGGCCGTGTGTGCGCGGCTCGTGGTTGCCCCGCCAATGAGCAGCGGCAACTTGAAACCCTGACGCTCCATCTCTCGGGCCACATGGACCATCTCGTCGAGAGACGGAGTGATCAGCCCACTGAGTCCGATCATGTCCGCTTTTTCCGCCTTGGCGCGTTCGAGGATCTTTTCGCACGGGACCATCACCCCCATGTCGATCACCTCGTAGTTATTGCAGGCGAGGACGACCCCGACGATGTTTTTGCCAATGTCGTGAACATCGCCCTTGACCGTCGCCAGTACGATTTTCCCCTGCGCCTTGACCACTTCCCCCGCCGCAGCTCTAGCTTCCTTCTCGGCTTCCATGAACGGCGTCAGGTGCGCCACGGCCTTCTTCATCACGCGCGCAGACTTGACCACCTGGGGCAAAAACATCTTGCCGGCACCGAATAGATCCCCCACCACACTCATGCCTGCCATCAACGGACCCTCGATAACCAATAGAGGACGGCCGAGCTTTACGCGAGCTTCCTCGGCGTCAGCTTCAATGTATGTGTCGATGCCCTTTACGAGCGCGTGAGAAAGCCGATCCTCAACCGTGCCGTTGCGCCATTCTTCAGCTTTCTTCTCATTTACTGCCCTGCCCACGCCCTTAAGCTTTTCGCCATAATCCACCAGTCGCTCTGTGGCATCGGGACGGCGATTCAGCAACACGTCCTCGACCAGCGCCTTGAGTTCTGGCTCAATCTCTTCGTAGACCTCAAGCATGCCCGCATTCACAATGCCCATGTCCATGCCCGCCGCGATTGCGTGGTATAGAAACGCAGAGTGAATCGCTTCGCGGACCTTGTTATTGCCGCGAAAACTGAATGAGATGTTTGAAACGCCGCCACTCACCTTCGCGTGCGGCAGGTTGGCCTTGATCCAACGCGTAGCGTTGATATAGTCGACCGCGTAGTTGTTGTGCTCCTCCATGCCGGTGGCAACGGTGAGGATATTGGGATCGAAGATAATGTCTTCGGGAGGAAACCCGACTCCGTCAACGAGAATGCGGTAGGCGCGCTCGCAGATGCGGATTTTATCGTCGTAAGTGGCAGCTTGGCCTCGTTCATCAAAGGCCATCACTACTACGGCCGCGCCGTATTTCAGAACCTTCCTAGCGTTCTGGCGAAATTTTTCTTCGCCTTCTTTGAGTGAAATCGAATTAACGATGCCTTTGCCCTGCAGGCACTTCAAGCCGGCTTCGATGACCTCCCATTTCGAGGAGTCCACCATAAAGGGCACCTTGGCTACTTCCGGCTCACTCCCTAGCAACTGCAGGAAGCGTGTCATTGCTGTGACGCCGTCGATCATGCCCTCATCCATACAGATGTCGAGGACGTTCGCACCGTTCTCGACTTGCTGCCGGGCTACGCTTACCGCTTCTTCATATTTGCCTTCCTTGATCAGTCTGGCGAACTTCGGCGAACCGGCGACATTGGTCCGCTCCCCGATCATGATGTAGACACCCAGCTGCTGGGTGAAGGGCTGCGATCCCGAGAGACGGAGCGGCTTTACCTTCGTGGGCTGGGTCGCGCTTGCGCTGTCTGATTCGCTCACGCCGGACTCTCGATCTGGCCGGCGTAGGATTCTTCAGAGTGTGCCGGGCCCCACTTTCGCGGAGGCTGGCCTTCGAGCGCTTTAGCGATAGCCGCAATGTGTTCAGGGGTATTTCCACAGCAGCCGCCGGCGATGTTGATCAACCCTCCGCGCGCAAATTCGCCGAGATAGCGAGCCATGTCTTGCGGCCCCAGATCGAAGCCGGTTTCCGACAACGGATTCGGCAGACCGGCATTGGGATAACACGAGATCGCCACGTCCGCCTTCTCCGAGAGCTCCTCCAGAAACGGGTACATCAGGTCGGGACCGAGAGAGCAGTTGAGGCCCACCGACAACGGTTTCACGTGCCGCACCGCGTTCCAGAACGCTTCAGTCGTCTGCGCCGAAATCATCGTCTCGCCCCCGCGCCCCACCGCCGCCGAGATCATGACTGGCAGTTCCTTACCGTCCCTATCGAACACCTCACGGATGGCGACGAGTGCGGCCTTGGCATTCAGCGAGTCGAAGACTGTCTCGACCAGCAGCAAGTCTGCGCCACCGGCGATGAGAGCGCGCACCTGCTGCGTGTAAGCGGCTTTGACCTGATCGAAGGTGACCACCCGAAAGCCTGGATCGTCGGCATCTGGCGAGTTCGAGAGAGAGACGGTCAGCGGCCCAATTGCTCCCGCGACGAACCGCTGACGCGAGGTTGCGGTTCCAACACGATCGGCCCATTCTCGGCACTGCCGCGCCGATTGCTCATTGATATCCCAAGCCAAACCGCCGAGGAATGGATCGTCGACGATTTTTTGGTAGAACACGGGATCCTTGCGGCCACCGCGCTCCCGCGGATCCTCGACAAAGAATTCGCTTTGGGTGATGCTGGTTGCGCCGAAGGTGTTGGTTTCGATGATATCTGCCCCAGCTTCCAGAAACCGGCGATGGATGTCGCCAATCATTTCCGGCTTGGTCAGCGAGAACAGATCACCATTGTTCAGAAGGCTCTTCGTAGCGTCCTTGAAGCGCTCTCCTCGGATATCCGCTTCCGTCATGCCGTAAGTGCGGATGGTCGTGCCCATCGCTCCGTCGATGATAGCGATTCGATTCTCTAGGATCTTTTCCAGAGGATGTTGGTTGACTTTCTTCATGTATTTTTGATGACCTTAAGCAGCCTTTGATTCGGTCTTGACTTGGCGACATCTCCCAGCAGAAAGCCTCGTTTATTATAGCGAGTGGCAGGATATCCAAGCTCTGAGGCGTGTGATCACTGAAGTAGTCGTGATAGCGTTAAAGCTGTCTTCGGACCCGAAAGGGCTGATGCCGGACTGCGGCGCGAAGAACTATGCAGTCTTTGCACCGACGACATCGATCCGTCGCGCCGCATGATCAGGGTTCGGGCCGAGAACACGAAAGGTCGACGGGACCGCATCGTGCCGTACTCCGCCGCAAGCGGTGTGCTGCTCGCGGGATATCTCGATCATCGCCGCACATTCGGGCAGAAACGAGGCCGACCATTCCTGTCTGAATCACGCCGCAACTACTCGGCTCCCATTTCCATCTGGTCCTGGTCGAAAATTGTCCTTCGAGTCGCAAGGCGCGCGGCAGTTCCTCGATTTACAACCCACACGCTTCGCCACCTGTGCTTGACCGATCTGGCTCGCGCCGGTTGGGACATCCACGAGATCGCCACCTTTGCCGGTCATCGCTCGGTGCAGACCACTCTACTTTATATACACCTCAGCGGTCGGGACCTTGCCCGCAAACTCGCCGTCAGCATGGCGCAGATACATGCCCAACGCATACACATGCTTGCGGAGGTGATGGCATGAGCAGCCAGGTCATTCTTGAGAAGCAGCGTCCAAAAGCCGTCGACCTACGGTTTGAAAGCCGAACGCCGAAGCAACAATCAGACTCATTCCGGCGAGCGCGTGCCCAGTGGGGACCTAAGAAGATTCGTCCCAAGAAGGCCGACGACGGGTCGTGGACTTGGCCAATCGATCTGAAGCGATACGACTGCACTCCGCACCTGACGCAAATTGAGCGTGACATGCTTACGCGCTACGCGGAAGCGTACAAGTTCTATCGCTATGGACGAACCATGAGCTTCGGAGCGGCTCTTGACCGGCTGGTTCGGCCACTCAACGACACGCTGGACTATACGGGAATCACCACGTATCGCCGGAAGTACATTCTGCTTTTCTTTCTGCGCGAGATGGCGGAACGCCAACGATCGTTTTGGGGATGGACTACCGAGGAGTGGATCGACTCGATTGACGCCCGGCGCCCGGCACGCCAGGATGCAGTCGCCATTGCTTACCTGCTGTGCGGTTTTTCCGATCTGCATCGCCTCAAGAGCGACCATGTCGTGTACTCCTGCCTCGCTCGAAAGATATTTGGAACAGAACACACGAACAACATCTCTGACCGCGTGCAGCGGTTGCTCCTGGAATGGGGATACGCGGCCAAAGGTACGCGGGCGCAGGTGATGCGAACCATCTTTGAGTGTTTGCTGTTCATACGCTCGCCACACTTGCAAGACATTAGCCTCGACCATTTGCGCAGCGTTATTGCGCGTCGACCTCCCCGGACAGGCACCTATTGCGCATTCGCAATCTCTCGCGTGCTCGCGAAGATCGGCGCAATACCAGAGTCTATGGAGATCGAGCGCCCTTTCATTGTCAAAGCAGACCTTCCCGAGATCACCGAAGGCGTGCATCAGGAGTGGGCAAAGATGTGTCGCCGATGGTTGGATACATCGACCCTCTCCGATCGTCACCGTCGCAAGAGCTATTATTCTCTGCTGAACGTAGGCCGGTGGTTAGCACAGACGCATCCTGAGATAACGTCGCCAGCTGACTGGACTCGCGAACTTGCAGCCGAGGCGGTCGCTATCACTTGCCAGTTGCGTGCCGGCGATTGGTGCACTTCTGCGCCGGTTCACATCAAGAATCAGGGCCACGCCCTTGCACCCAGCACATATGCGGGAAGACTCTCCATCCTGCGCACGTTCTTTCGCGACCTGCAGGAGTGGGAGTTGATCCCTCGTCGTTTCGATCCGATCCGCAGCTTTGTGACGCCAAAAAACGTGCTTGCGAAGATCGGGCCAAACCCGCGCATCATCGCCGATGATGTTTGGGCAAAGTTGGTATGGGCCGGACTGAACTTGACCGCAGAGGACCTTCCGAAACGCGGTCCTTTTCGACGGAAGCCTCTGGAGAGCAGTTATCCGGTCGAACTCTGCAGAGCGCTTGCCGTTACGTGGCTGTTCGCGGGCCTGCGAAACAACGAGATACTGCGTTTACGCCTGGGATGCGTTCGCTGGCAGAAGGAGGATGTTTCCGTCCCAGGCAGTGGTGAGACTCTGAGCAGCGGCGCTGTTTGCATGCTCGATGTTCCGGTCAGCAAAACGAGCACAGCGTTTACCAAGCCTGTCGATCCAGTCGTCGGCGAAATGATTTCCGCTTGGGAGAACGTCCGCCCAAACGGCATGACATTGCCAGACCGCAAAACCGGTGAGATGGTCGATTTCCTCTTCTTATATCGCCTCACAGTTGTCGGTCAGAGCTACTTGAACAATGTCCTGATTCCCACCCTCTGCCGAAAAGCCGGAGTGCCGACCGCCGACGTTCGGGGTAACATCACCAGCCACCGCGGGCGCTCCACAATTGCGTCTCAGCTATTCAACGCCAAAGAACCCATGACGCTATTCGAGTTGCAGGAGTGGCTCGGCCACAGCACACCGGCCGCGACGCAGCATTATGCCAAGATTACACCCACAAAGCTGGCGAAATCTTATGCCGACGCCGGTTACTTCGCTCGAAATCTTCGTGCCATTGATGTGCTCGTTGACCAGGAAGTCGTTCGCAATGGGCGCGCCGCCACCGAGCCCTGGAAGTTCTATGATCTTGGGCACGGGTACTGTACTTACGACTTCTTCGAGCAGTGCCCCCATCGCATGGCATGCGCCAAGTGCGACTTCTAACATGCCCAAGCAATCGAGTTCAGCACTCTTGTTAGAGGGAAAGCAAAATCTGTTGCGTCTGTTGCAGGAGATCCCTCTCGGCGAAGCTGAACAGGCTGCGGTCGAGGAAGGTATAAACGCGCACGAGCGCTTAATCGCAAAGCTTGCAGATGTTCCGACACCCTCAGGTGGGACGCCCCGACAGATCGGTTCCGAATTGGTACCGGTTACGGCTCTTCGACCACTCGCTGATCGCGTGAGTTGAGATACCAGATGCTGCTCTAAAAAAGCGAGGAGTGACTCGCATCACCTTGCGGGGTGATTTCGCCGATACTCGGTCTGTTTTTTGTTGACATCCACAGCCGTGAACAAATAGTCTCACGAGCAATCAGCGAGCGGGATTCCGCCGGGGGCGGCGGATTTCAGTTTTGTGAGTAATCGTTCTCGCTGCTTCCCTTTGAAGTGTGAATAGATTGTGCCCGCGAGTCATAGGCGGACGCAATAGTGCGGACAAGTTGTCGCATGGCTGATCCGGCGCAGGCTGGAAAGGATCAGTTTGTTCATTTCATTCGGAGGAAAGTCGATGGCTCGCGTTCGTGCGTTTCTGCCGCTAGTGCATTTTCTAGTCTTCGCTCTTTTCGCATTCCTTCTTGCCCCTGAGGTCCAATGCCAAATCCTTACCGTCGGGGATGACACCTCCACTCCGATTCCGGGTGCGGGGCACGACTATATCAAGATGCTGTCGGAGACCGTGAATCCGGCCAACGGGTCGGTGAGCATCCGCATTCAAGCACCCACTCCAACGGGACGAGGCATTTCACTGCCCTTCTCGTTTGCGTATGACTCGAACGGCGCTCAGCATCTCGCCTCAAATGGCTCAGGCCTATCGCAATGGTGGGACAATGTTGCGTATCTAAGCCAAGGCGGCTGGAGCTATTCCATGCCTATGCTCTCCAGTGTCCGCGTGACGGTTCCTCTCCAGCCCCCTCCCAAAGAATGTTTCTACTGGATGGACTACGTTTTTCAGGATGCAACCGGCGGTCGGCACAGCCTGGGTGTGTCCTGGGTATACGGTACCGGCACTGACCCATGTGCCGGAGCCGAGCCAATCCCGTCTCAAAAACTGAATGGCGGCGACGACTATTACCAGGCCGCTTTGAGCGATGCTGCTTACCTCCCGGCCAAGATCGCTGATGCGGCGGGGACGGTGTACACGTTTAGCTCTTCGGCCGGGCAGGGCCATGCGGCTCCGAATAATGCATCGGCGACGTCCGCTCTTCCCACTTCAATCGAGGACAGGAACGGCAATCAGGTCTTAGTTACCGATAATGGGTCAGGTTCCTTTACTGTGACAGATCCGCTCGGTCGCACGTTGCTTTCAAGTTCGGGCTTTGGTACAAGCGGTAATACTGTGGCGGTTTCTGGTCTCCAGTCCCCTTACACGATCACCTGGGGAACGGCAAGTCCGAACTTTTCCATAGCTTCGTGGCTGATGTTTGACGGGGAAGGTGATTGCTATTCGTCGCTCGCGCCGGATGAAGGAACGACGATAAACATAATCAAGAGCATCGAACTGCCGAACGGCCAATCTTATCAATTCTCCTACGATCCTACCTATGGCATGCTGAGCCAGATCACCTACCCGACGGGTGGCTACGTCAAGTACAACTGGGGCGTCAACGGTCGGTCCGAGTCGGCCAGCTTTGAAGATACTAAAGGTGAACGAAACGATTGCTGGTATCAACACGACTCTCCAGCCGTGACCGAGCGAACGGTGAGTTTCGATGGCGTTCACACCGCCCTCACTCAGATCTTCTCCTACGCCCCGACGGTGTGGAACAGCAACCTCTACGATTGGAATACCAAGACTACAACGGTGACGACGACAGACGACATAACCGGGGCCGTGTCCGCCACACAATACGCATACACTCCGATCCTCCCTCCTGCCCAACCTAACGACTCACGGCTGTTTGCCGCCCAGATTCCTTTAGAGCAGACAACAACGTATGAAAATTCGGCTGGCACAGCCGTGCATACCGTTACCAAGGCTTGGTACGACCAATACGAACTGAAAAGCCAGCAGACGCTCCTGAACGACAGTTCGAACAACCTCACAAACCTAACGACCTATGCTTATGGCGCGGGAGCCCAAGTCACGGACAAACAAGAATATGACTACGGGCCCGGTGGGCCGCCCAGCACTCCCCTCCGAGAGACCGCAACCAACTATCAGGCATTTAACCATACTGCTCTGTTTGCTGGTCTTTCGATATTCAACCAGCCCTGCCAGATGATCGTCTATTCTGGCACCCGGACGTCCGGCACCCGGCAGTCCGAGACGGACTACTATTACGACAACGGGGGCACCGGCACAGTTTGCGGCACTGCTGGAACACCATCCGTCACCGGAGTAAGCAACTTAACCGGACACGATGAAACTAACTACTCCGCCAGCTCCACCTACCCGAGAGGCAATGTCACGACCATGGTGAAGCAGTGTTTCCAAGGCTCAACTGCATGCTCCTTGGGGAACCCGACGACGACATACACTTACGACGAGACGGGTCAAAGGCTATCGATGACCGACCCGAAGCTGAACGTCACCAAATATTCCTGGAGCGATAGCTACCTCAGCACGAATACCGGCAGCTATACAACGACGGCGGGTTCGCCTCCAAGCGGAAAAGTCACCAATGCCTACTTGACCAAGATTACGTACCCTCCAACCGGGACGTACAACCATATCGAGAACTTCACATACGGATACAACGACGGCGACCTCACCACCTCGACTGACGAGAACAGCCAGGTAACAACCTACCGCTACAACGACAATTTCGACCGTCCGACGGAAGCCGACTATCCCGATGGCGGCCAGACCGAGCACGTCTACAACGACTCACCGTTGTCGCCCAGCGTCACGACCTGCCAGCTTATCAGCGGGACCGCGGGTGCAACCTGCAGCGCTACGAGTCCTGCGAGCGGGTGGAAGACGAGCCTCGCAGTGATGGATGGGCTGGGGCACGTCGTGCAAACCCAGCTCCCCTCGGACCCGGATGGGAACACATACACAGCTACAACCTATGATGGCTTAAACCGCCCGTACACGGTCAAAAATCCTTATCGCAGCACTGGAGATTCGACCTACGGCACCACGGCTCGGCTATACGACGCGCTCGGGCGCTCCTGCCTCGTCGTTCCTCCGGACTTCGCCAGCGGTGCTCCTGCGTCTTGTCCGACAACCGCGCCCGTAGGGAGTACCTTTACCTCGTACAGCGGCAATCTCACCACCGTGACGGACGAAATCGGCAACCAGCGCACCTCCAAAACGGACGGCTTGGGCCGCCTGACAGAGGTGTGGGAGGCGCCCAACGTAACCGGTTACAATTACCCAACAATTTACCAATACGATGCGCTGAACGACCTCACCAATGTGACGCAAAACGGCAACAACTCGTCTTATGTTCGCATTCGTAGTTTCGTCTACGATTCTTTGGCCCGGCTTACATCGGCTAACAACCCGGAGTCGGGAACCATCACGTACTCCTACGATCTCGATAGCAACCTGTTGAGCAAGGTCGCTCCCGAGCCGGGGCAGACCGGGTCAGCCCAAACCACGACCAGCTACTCCTACGACGCTTTGAATCGCCTCACCCAGAAAAGCTACGTGAACCCGGCCTCGGCGACAGCACAGTACGGCTACGATGGTGCGACGCTGTCAGGATGCAGCACCGCCGTTCCATCGATCACGGGTCCTACCAACCTTGTGGGCCTCAGGACAGCGATGTGCTCGGGAAATAGCGCTTCCGCCTTTAGTTACGATCCCATGGGCCGCTCGCTATTCGAGGCTCGTTCGAATAGTGGATCGTCGGTCCAGCAGTATACTGCCGGCTACATTTACTTCAAGGACGGTTCACTGAACACTCTGACCTACCCCAGCGGAGACAAGGTCACTTACTCAGTCGCAGGGGCGGGCCGCCCGATACAATTGAGCGATTCCACCATCAACTATGTCGGCCACACGGGGAGTACGGCTTCCTATGCTCCTCATGGTTCTCTGGCCGGAATGACGAACGGGTATACCAGTTCATTCGCGGGCATTGTGACCTGGAACAGCTTCAGCAATCGTTTGCAGCCGATGCTGCTCTCGGCTAGCACCGGTGCTCAGGTCTCCACATCCATCACATCCGCTTCTTATCCCGGTTGCACCTCCGGGTTGGTCTGCGCTGTGATTTTCAATGTGTCGAGCAGCGCCGGAATTCATGTCGGGGACGAATTTACCGTCTCCGGGAACTCGACAAGCTTCTTTAACGGAGACTGGATTGTGAGTGCCGTCGCGGCTGGACAAGTGCAGGCCGATTCCGCTGAGAGCAGCAGTCAATCTTGCTCCAGCACTTGCGGCACGCTGGAAGGCTACACCACCCCGCCGATCTTCAGCCTTTGTTACGACTTCCATCTTGGCGTTGCCGTCGCGGCGTGCAACCTCAACGCCTACCCGAGCGGCAACAACGGCAACGTCCGTCAGGTTCTCAACAACGTTGACGGCACTCGCAGTGCCGCTTATATCTATGACCCGCTAAATCGAATCGCGCAGGCCAACACCGTCAACACAGGCTCCTCGAACTGTTGGGGAGAGGGCTATACCATGGATGCCTGGGGAAATCTGACGAATATCGCAGCGGCCCCTGGCATGTCGGGTAACTGCAGCACCGAAGGGTTGAGCGCCACTGGCGCCAACACCCAAAACCAGCTTCTTGGCCTCGGGCTGTGGTACGATGCGGCGGGCAACGTCACCAAGGACAACCTCGGCAACCAACCCGCCTACGACGCAGAAGACAGGATTGCCACCGTCGCGGGGTACACTTATTCCTACGATGCTGACGGGACGCGGATGGAGAAGGCCGCGGGATCTTCGGGAACCATGTATTGGCCGGGCCCATCGGGCACCTTGACCGAAAGCGATCTCACTGGCACGATCAATGAGGAATATATCTATTTCAACGGCCAACGCATCGCCCGAGTGGATCGCCCCAGCGGGACGGTTCACTACTACTTCTCGAACCATCTCGGGTCGCACACCATGGTGACGAGCGCGACAGGCGGTTGCGAGCAGGACGTCGACTACTTTCCCTACGGCGGCGAAATCACGGACCACTGCCCCAACGTCGCGCAGCACTACAAGTTCACCGGCAAGGAACGGGATACCGAGTCCGGGTTAGATAATTTTGGGGCTCGGTACAACGCCTCCAGCCTAGGCCGCTTCATGACGCCCGACCCGAAAATCCCCAGCCTGAAGTACATAGTGAACCCGCAGAAGTGGAACAAGTACGCCTACACCATAAACAATCCGCTGCGATACTTCGATCCCGACGGCATGGAGGAGATTGATGTTCAGTTCCGGGCGTTTATTCAGCAACCATCAGTAAGCGATCCTTTTGGACGAAGTTTTGGGGGCGACAACCGTGGTTTCACATCAGCACAAAATGTGTCTTCCAGAACTTCCATCACAGTAAGAATCGAGACGGACGCATCGATAAGGCCGGGCAACCCAATAATCAGTGTGACGCCGGGTAGCGCGGGCCCAACGAACAAGCTTGATGGAAATGGCAACGTCATCAAGACGGATACAGCCAAGACCGGCCTACCCACGGTGAGCGGAAGCAGAGACGAGAACGGCAACGCTGTCTTGAACTTTACTCAGGATACGAAGAATCCGTTGGAGAACCAGACGCTTACTCCAGGCATCCGGGCTGATGTCTATACGACTGTCGCCCAAAACGGTTCGTGGGTAGACACCAGCGGTATGGTGTCGGCAACGCCCTCCTTTGAACTGAACGTGGGGAATACAAACATTCCACTCCAAACTGAGCAATCTGGCGGACTGTTCGGTGCCGGTCTCTTTCTTCCACTTGGAATTGAAAAGTTTACACCCGTACAACCCACGCCCGACCCCGCCGGCGTGGCCGATGACAGCGGGACATCTCAATGAACTGGTCCTCGGCGATTCTGTATTGCATAACAGCCCTCCTCTGTGGACAAGCCGCCTTTTCCATGATGATGCAAACTGTCAACGGCGGCCCATGGTCTTGGTGGGGGCCGATAATGCTAGGCGCGGCGATTCTTCTGATGGTTGCGGGTATTCGGGCCGTCGCACCTCGACTTGCTGTCGTCTGGCTGGCGGTGATTGCTGCAACGGTGCCGCTTGCGATTTGTACCGCCTTTGGCACATGGCCGCTCAGGTGCTGGGTTTTCGCGGCCGCTCTGGGATTGTCGGCGTGGGCCATTCTCAAGGTTGACGCAGCAATCAAACGTGGCGATATTGCAGCACTATCGGTGAGTTTATTGCTCGTTGCATCATGGACTTCTATTTCCGTGAATACAGTCCATGCTTACCTTTCGCTGAATGCTCTGAATGCAAGCCCGGTCGTGCTTGTCGTGCTTCTGTTCTATTGGATACTCGTCATCGGTGTGTTGGTGCGAGCTGGAGTTACTGTTTTCCGGAGGCGGAGCGGCGCAGGCCTTGGCCATCGTTGCGATCGCGTCGGTGGAGCACAATGAACGTACCCATTCTTATACTAATCGTGCTAACGCATTTTCAGTCCACCAGTGACCCCGCTCGCGGGTCGTCCAATGGAGGGCAGGAACTAGCCACTCTCCAGAGGCACGCCGAAGCCGGCGATGTGAAAGCGCAGGTTCAGCTAGGACTAGCTTACGCAAGTGGAGACGGAGTAGAAGCAGATAGTTCCGAAGCCGTGAAGTGGTTCCGCATGGCAGCTGATCAAGGAGATGTACCGGGTGAATACTACCTCGGCGAAATGTATGGCACGGGTCGGGGCATCCCAGTGGACTATGCGGAGTCCCTTAAATGGTTGCGAAGGGCTGCGGACCAGGGTGAGGCTCACGCACAGTCCAATCTCGCGGTAATGTATGCTCGGGGATTGGGAGTGAGCAGGGACGAGGCGGAAGCTGCGAAGTGGATGCGCAAAGCCGCCGATCAGGGATTAGCTGCCGGACAGTTCGGACTTGGTTCCATGTACGCGCACGGCAGGGGTGTTCCTCAGAGTGATGGGGAGGCCGCCGCCTGGTATCGGAAAGCTGCGGATCAAGCCGACGTTCCCGCGATGAACAACCTCGCCTTTCTGCTTGCTACGTCAACCAATCCGAAAGTCCGCGACCCGAAGGAAGCTGTCTCAGTTGGGCAGAAAGCCGTCCAGATGGAACCCGACAATCCCGCGTGCTTGGATACCCTGGCAACAGCTTACTTCGAGGCTGGGCAGCCTCCCCAGGCGGCGGAGACGGAGCGTCGAGCACTGCGGCTGAAACCGGACGATCCGTCCTACAGGAAAGCTGTGGAGAAGTACGAAGCTGCCAGTCGGCACACCGGAACGCTAAACGTGAAGGACGGCGCTCAATCCGCGCCTACGACGCATTGATCTGTATGTACAATCTTCTCGCTTGTACCATCTTTATAATATCGGCCTTGGTGATGGGCTTCCACCGCAGCTTCACCCGTTCCCGCGGTTGGGACACGCGAGAAACAGCCGACTGAGCGTTGCTGACGAAAGTTGTGTCCTGAACCAGATAGAGCATGCCGAGCGGCCCGCCGGCTTGATTCATGGTCAGTACGGCGAGCCCCGAAGTTCCCCAGCGCACAAGCTCAATAGGCGTCCCCACCAGATTGTCGAGCGTGATAGAGGACACGAGGGTGTAAGCCTTCTCGTCGAATGACTGGATGGTGAAGTTGCTGGTATTAGCCTGCGCCGCTGTTTGCCCGAGGATGAAAACTCGATCCAAGGAGGAATCCGGAGCCAGCAGGCCCGAGGCGTTGTAAGTGCCAACGATTGCCTGCGTGCTGGGATCGGCGACGTTGCCGTCATCGCTGTAAATCATTCCGGTCCCAAAGTCCGAGTGCATGGGATCGCCATTGTTGAACGCTCCAGGCCCGATCGTGATCGACCCGACGCCAGAAGGCGTTACCTCAAAGATGGAAAGAGGTTCTTGGGAGGCCGTCAGAATTTCGTCTGACGAACCCCACGCCACGGTGTCGTAAGGATACGACGGATTAAACGGCGCGTAATCGGGCCTTTCCACGTTGTTGTCGAAGATCACCACCCCGCCAGTCTCCGAGGGGTCGCTGATCGGGTTAAACAGGGCTAAGGCCGTCGTGTTCGGACTCACGGGCGCAGCTTTCATGTCCTCTGCGTAGAACATTGCCGAGGATTCCGGATTGACCAACGGCCAGGTCAGCGGCGATCCCAGCCCCGGAAGCTGAAGTCGGGTCATCGTAGTCGTTGCCGCGAATGCCGCGTATAGGTACTGCCCGTTCGCGCTGACGCTTAAGAGATCAGGATCAGGACTGACCGTCTGAGTCTGCAGCACAGAGCCGCTTTCCCCGCTGATGGCGATAATCGAGTTGGGATAGGCGGGGTCGTAATCCGCAGTGCCTACGTAAAGCAATCCAGTGCTGGCATCCCCGGCCATGGCAAGCCCGGCTATGTTGAGGGCCGTCACCTGCGTGGTGCCAGCGGAGGTTTGCGCAACAGTGAAGGTCAGGGAATTAGTCGAAGGCAAGTTCGAGCTAGTGTCTAGGACGCTGATCAGTAACGGTCCTGGATTAACCAGCGCGCTCGCCGGGATATTGACAGTCAGTTGGGTTGGACTTACAAAAGATGTGGGCAGGAATTGGGACAGCTGCGGATAACCGCAATACGAACAGACTGCGCTGTCCGGCGTGAAATTAGTGCCGTTGATCGTTACGGTGACTTCCCCGCTACCCGCAATCACTTGTTGTGGAGTCAGGGACGTCATCCAGATGTAGGCCGGAGTAGAAGTGCCGGACGAAGCATCGGGGGACGCATTCGGATTGACGGCGGCTCCATCAATCAGAAATACTCCGCCGCTTCCCACATAAGGACCGGCGTAAGTGATCAGCGCCAGCCCCGCATTACCCCAGCGAACCAGTTGATTCGGAGCCCCTGTGACAGCCGAGTATTCCGTGCCCTGGGTTGCTCCCAAGAACACTTGATCGAGCAAGGCGTAGGTGTTCAAATCGAAAACCCGCAACTCAAAAAGACTGACATCCGTGCCGCCGTCGGGAATGGCGTCGACCACATAGTAACGGCCGAGAGAAGGATCCGCGGTGCAAGCGAGATAGTAGAGCCCCGGTAAATCGAATGTCCCAACCAGACTCCCATTTGCTGAATTGAATGCCTGGTCAAGATCGTACAACAGCCCACTACTGGCGTCGTACTGACCTATGACCGTGGAAGCTATCTGCCCTCCGCTATTGCTTACGAGTGAAACTCCGGAAGAAGTTACATTGAGGGTGGCAATTCCATTGCCACTCGCGTATATCGTTTGGTCGCTGCCGCCCCACAGGATCGAGTCGATCACCGGCCCTCCGGTCGTTCCCCAGCTTCCAGGGATAAAAGTGGGGCGTTGGGTGGCGTCGTCGTAGATGTACACTCCGCCTCCGGGGTACGGTTCTCCCGAGTTTCCGATCATCACGGCGACTGTATGTGGGCTTGCCGGAGCAGCCTGCAGACTGGCAGCTCGGGGAGGTATGTTGTAGGGGTTCAGGGGTAGCGGAAAGGTAATGTCCTTTGTAAGCCCAGGCAAAAGGAAGCGCTGCACAGAATTGGCGCCGTCCAGACCAGCCCACAAATAGGAAGAATCAGAGGAGACTGTTAAGAGATCGGGATTGTTTCCTGCTGCGACTGGCGTGCCTGCAACGCCACTCACGGGATTGACAGCGACGATGGTGTTGGGAGCGACCGGGTCGGTCGAAGCAATCGAAACGTAAAGCTGTCCATGCGTGGCATCCCAGACGATGTTTTGTGGAGTGGCGATTCCCGCCACGGTTCTCACCCACGTTGTAGCCGCGGGTGGAGCAGTAATCGTGAAGGTTTGGGGGGCCGAAATACCGCCTCCCGGACCCGCGTTGTTCACCGTCACCTGAGCGCTCCCGGTCGCGGCAAGATCGTTGGCTGGGATGGTGGCCGTCATCTGGGTAGCGTTTACCCACGTAGACGAGACCGCGTTTCCGTTCCACTGCACGGCCGCAAAACTAGGGTCAAAGTTTGAGCCATACAAGGTTATGGTAACGGCTGATGCGCCGGCCGCGGCGGTGGAAGGAGCAATACTAGTGAGCGCAGGAACGTCTGGCGGAGTTCCTCCACTAGTGCCTGATCCGCCCCCACCGCAGCTAGCCAGCAACGAGGCCAACACAATTGCGGGAAGCACCCATGCACGTTTTGCCATAACTGAGACTCTAGCCGAGCAAACGAAATCGGCGAACGCGGCAGTATAGCAAGAGTGATGGGTCCTTGCATCCGAACGGTTTGTCAGTTGCTGATGCAAGATCCTGGCATCACGCTTCATAGGAGCGGTTGGCGTTTCAAACCTACTCGCTGTCTGCGGCGAGGACATTGTTTCAGCTGCGAACGCTTCGGAGACAACTCGCATCCGCAGGGATTCTACGACCGTGTCCAGTTTTGGGATTTGGGTGATTTTGTTTGGAACTGATCGGATGGTATGGAACCGGACAATTAAGCAGTTAGGTACCGTCGAGGATTGAGGGTTCATCCCAATCTGGACGAGAATCGTTAGGTTGAATGTCGCGACAAATCCGTTCCAGGTGCACGGTAGAGATCGCACGGCTACAAGTTGACTTTATATTCCACATAATGTACCGATCCGAATTGTTTTCGCGCTAAGGTGGACGCTCACATCGCAAAAACGATGGAGAAGAAGCCGGAGCTTGTGCAGATTTCCTCCGCTTGGAATACACGCGAAGGCGCACCGCTTGGCCGCAATCGCTATGTGGAATTGCAGATCAAGAAACCCAAGGCGAACGGAAGCGCGACAAAACAGCCAGCTATCCAGAAGCCCTGCGAAAAGATGACGGAAGCTATTGTCATGGATGGCGGCAATCGCGGCCAGACCGTTAAAGTCTGTGCCGATCCAGCTTGCCGCGTCCATCATCCCAACACGCCTTCGCCTCAGCAAGTCGAGCGGGAACGGGCAGAAGAAAGGAAGCGAATCGAGAAAGAGAAGCTGGCCATCACGACTCGCCATCGTGTCTTGGCTACGATCCTCCAACGCGTATCGGCTCCGTTAAAGAAGGCAGACTTGCTGGCAGTCGCCCACTATCTGATCGTCCACCTTTCCTACAGCCAAATCCCGGCTCTGGCGAAGCGGCACAAGGTGAAGGCGAAGAAGGACTCGGCGTCCGCACAGGAGCTTCTGGCCAAGCAAGTGGGCACCTACGACGAGGCCGAACTTTGCAAGCTCCTTCTCGAAATCAGCCTGCTGGATTCAGCGTATCAGCGATCCTCCAGCCGCGACGACGTTCTTATGGACGCCGCCAAACGCTATCGAGTGGATGCTGAAAAACTCCAGAAGGCAGTCGCAAAGGAAGTTGCTGCGAAACGAGATAACAAGACGAAGACCAACGCAAATCCCAAGAAGCGGGAGACGGCGGCATAGGCCAATCGCTTCAGATTTGTGGCGGAGTGCTAATCTGCACTCCGCCGTTTTCGTTGGATCGGAGGTCTTGGGCGACACGGCCAATCCTAAGATCCGGTAACGGGATTGGAAGAACGCGGCCCACTCAGTGGTCGGGCACATTCGCTTCTCGCAGTGAACTTTCACAACTAGTTTCCGACTTGATCCGCGCTCCTGCAACCGACATTAGTTCAATTAGGTTTCCCGCTGGTGACGCCTCTCAAATGCCAGGCTGGGATCGCCGCCTGATTTCTTCGGGAGCACCGCTCTACTTTAACCACTCAGCTCGTCGGGTTCGATTCCCGCGTGGACTTCGGCCAAATGCCGTTGCTCGTCGGGCGATCCACTTTGATGACGGGACGTCCGGACCGTCCATGATGCCCTTAAGCGCATTTTTTCCACTCGTCAGATTTGTTGTGGCGGGTCAATCTTAACCATTTAGCAGAAGAGTGGCAGCTAGCTGTCCAAGGGCAGGATTACGACCCACAACACGGGTTGTTTCTGAGTTTCCGTGCAATTGATGGAGTCGTTAGTACATAATTTGGAGGATTGGTCTTTTGGTCTTTGCGCGGGGCATGCTTTGGTCTGCGGTTCGTCGCTCGAGAGCAAAGCGCGACGGCTTGCACACATGCCATTTTTCGCCATGTGGTAATAGGAGGACACTAGAACGAGTATTGCGGGCCGAGCGCCAGCCGAAACATCTTTTCACCGGTGGCGGGAATGAATAAGACTCCAACCGAGAAGCGTAAGGAGAGTCCCCCTCCTTCGTGGTATCCAGGATTTACGCCGCCTCCAACCAGGATTGCTCCGTCGTGTCCGGTGAAGTGCTTGAAATCCGGAGTTTGGAGGAACCCTGAACTCGCCGATCGGACAATCTCCCCGAATTTCAACTCCGCGTACAAATGAAGGTGATGTTCCACTTCGAGTTTCGCGCCGGCAAGGTAGTCGTTGGCTTTGACCCGCAGGCTCGTGCCGTTCGTGGACCTCACCTCGCGGGTTATGAAGGGCAAGGAACCATCCACTTCACCGCTGATGACGGGCGTTGCCAGTATCGTAGCCCGCAAAGCCAGATTGGGTTGAATCTGGGTCGAGCCGTTGTAAAGCAGGCCCTCCTCGAATGCTCCAACCTCCTCGCCGTGATCTTCTTGCCAAACTCCCGTTAAGCCCTCCCAAAGGTTTGGCTTATTCCTGGCTGGGTTCGGTCCGGTTTGTTGCACGTACTGGTTAGAGCAGACTTGCACTTCTTGCCGCAGGCAAACCGGACTGGAATCTTTATGCGGGTCGTTTAGGCCGGAGGCCTTGCATGTGTCTTGAATGGGCGCTACAGAGGCTTTCCAGCTAAGGTGAAGCACACCGCTGATGCGGACGAGTTCGCTCTTTCCAGTTTGCGAGCAGGCGTCCGCCGGAACCAAGGAGAAGCTCACCAACGCTCCCGGAGGGTTCGCCGACGGTTTTATGCTCCAGGTTAAACCGGGTAGGTTGGAGGTGAAAGGCGTACCGTCCGACCTAGCCAGATCAGGAACAGGATAGGGCCCCTGCGCGCCGACGGGAGCGGGTAACAGCATTGTGTAAATGCTGCGGTCCAGATAGTGCTGGTCCTGCGAGCAGTCGCCTTCATTGCCCTGATTTCGAACAAAAATCATCCAGGGGTCGTCGTCCCCTTGGCCAATCTCGCTGCTGGTACGCACGGCCACAGCCAGAACCGGATGCAGCTCGGTATGACATTCGTGAACGCAGTCCAAATCCAACAAACCGGTAACGACCGCCGTCTTGTCCTTGATTGGCTGGTCCTTATTAAGAGTGTAGGACGCGTCGCTTTCTAGTAGGCTATGCCATCCCTTGCCGGTGTCATCTTTTCTCTCGGGCGGGAAATGATCAATCGTCTCGTAGTCGGCGAATTCAAGCCATAAGGCATCCTTGTAATCATCGCGATTTTGGGAATCTAGGGTGGGGATCGTTGAGACGGATCTAGTCGGCTCGCCGCGGAGGAGGCGCTGCGCGCGATCAAGATCAGTGAGCGTACGGAGCTGAAGGTCCAGGTCGTGATCCGCGGAATGGTCCTTTAGGGTCAACTTGCCGACGAACGTAGACGGGACCCAGTTCACGTGGCCATGAAATTCGCCGAAACCAGGACCAAAGGCACACTCGCCGAAGCTAGGAGGCTCGTCGTAGGAAGCTTGCTGGGTACACGTGTTTCTTATGCCATTACTGACCCAAAACCAGTTCCTGTATGGAAAGTTGTCACATTCCTTCCGTGCTTCCAAATCGGTAAGATCGCTGCCTCGCTGGTAGTTTCTAAACCAACGGGGTGCGAGCATGAAGCCATTAAGGTCCGGCTCCGTAGCCACTGGATCAAAAGCAAGTAAGGAGCGGGTCGGTCCTGCAGGAACAGCGACGTCGTTAGGGATGATCGTGACGACCACCTCTGCGTTATCGGCGTGCGCACACTGGTGGCCAGACGGTGCGCGCCTCCCGTAGGGGTCGCTGGGCAAGGAACGATTGACGCCGACTTCATAGCCTAGACGAAGGGTCGCGTTTGTCGGCGGGTTCTCGGGTATCACGAGCAGTTCGCTGTTGGTGGGAGCATCCCAGGATCCGGCAATGCTGGAAATTCGCACTGGCGCAGTGCCCACCGGAGTAAGTAGTTGCTGACCGTCACGGACAATGCGCGCACCAGGAACCCACACGGTCCCGTGGTACGAACGATCCGTAGAGGGGCCGTCGGGGTCAACGTATCGCCTCCAATCATTACCCTTTCGTCGTTTACCAGTTCCTCCTTGGACGTTCACGCAGCCGCGGGCGGAAATGAGTACGCTCTCGCCTGGGTTGAACACGATATCGGGATATTCAGTCAGCCGCTGGCGTACCTCGGGCCTGGTGATTGTCCAACGGCGGACGCCTCCGGGCAGGTCGTCGCAGTGCAGCTGACTTTGTGCGGCGATGGATTGACCGATTGCCGGCTTGTCACGAAATGGGCACTGGGCAACAATCGTGGGATTCGCAAACAACAGAATGAGAAGGGCGGAAAACCATTTTGGCACCAACATTATTTTCCAACTGGACCCGTCACAAACCTGTCGCGAACGTGTCATCATAAATATATTCGGTGTCGCCTAAGCTGCGTGACAGCAGAAATCGCCTGGGGGTCACGCGCCCTTATGGCACTTCTGTCAACATCATCCAGTCCACTTGCGGTTCACTCGGCATTGTGCCGGCCTGAGCGATCATGGTGTCGTTCCCTGAAGTGAGACTGTCTTAGGGCTATCGCTGGCGTTGTAGTTTACGGTGAGCGTGCCTTTGCTGATTTGCCCTGCTGCTCCCGCTGGAGGGATAAATGTTATTTGGAGGACGCAGTCCTGACCGGGATTGAGGTTCGTGCACGCACCGCTATCAACCTGAAAAACAGCACTATCAACGGATACATTCGTGATGTTCAGGCTAGCGCTGCCACTGTTGGTTATGGTGAGAGGCAGCACGCGGGTTCCTCCAGCCGCGGCTGCGGGGAAAGTGATTGCAGTTGAACTCAGCGTTATGCTTTGCTGCGTTGATTTTTGCGCTTGATTGAGTTGCAGCGCTGATTGACCTTCCAGGGCGCGAAGCGCTTTCGGCAGCGTGCCGGCCGCCAAATATGCTTTGAGATCTACAATCGCTTCTTCCAAACTGTAATCATCAGTATTCTTCTTCGTGTTGTTTTTTATGTCATTTAAAGTAGTCAGTCGAAGAGCGTCCATTTCGGTAATCAACGCATTGGTGGTTTGCTTCTGGAAGAAGTTCTTATCAAAGCTGACCTGCGAACTTCCTACGAGGGCCGATGCGGTAGACAGGATGGATTTTGTGTCCACACCCCCTAAGATCGCCGAGACTGCCGATAATGTTGTGGACGTGGTCTCTGAAACAAAGCTCAGGGTGTCCCGTGTCGACTCAAGTCGCTGCACATACTCCACATAGCCACCGTCGATAGTTGCGACTACCCTATAAATAAACAGATCCCGATCTCGTTTTGACAACCCGGCATCACTTTCCTCGTCCTCTCGTAGGGTTGCGAGCTGATCCCGAAGTGCTTGTTGTTCATTCTTGGCCCCCTTCAACACCGGTGGAGTAGGAGGGCTCTGTAATGTATAGCGGGTGTGGCAGCCGGAGATGACGATGACACAGGCAACACTGAGGGTAAGTAATGTGATACGCATGGCACCTCGCGATCTTAATAATGAAATCAACGCAAATGGACTGACGACTCTTCGGACTCGCAACGCTTTTTTCAATGTGTTGAAGCCGCCTAATGTGCATGAAATCGCCCTACCGCGAGTGCGACGGACCCCTGCTTTCATTTCGGCCTCCGCGAATCGCCAAAAATACCCCGACCTTCTGGCAAGCAATCGCACACAATTGTCCCTCTGCGGGCGTTGCGAAAGCCCGAACCAACATTGCCGATGGCGATCCGCACGCTCGGGAACTTACACTTACACGCACGCGCCTCGACGATGCGCCGTAAACAAGATTTCCCCTGGGGAAGTCGGCGAGTAGAAGCCCCCTCGGATGTGGAACCCGGTATGAGTTACACTCTTCCGCTTCGCCGAATTTCTCGCAAAATACGCTCTTGGCATCAGAATGTCAACAAAGAAGGAACAGGTGAACCATTGGATAATGTGGCGCAGATTGGCCCGGTCGATTTCCAGCAGCGCGCTGGCTTCCAGGGCCCTGGCGCGGATCAGAGTGCCACGACCCGAGAGTAGGTTCACGTCGCCAGTGAATTCTCCGCGATCGAGAGTGTGGAGGACAGTCTCGCCCTCGGCGGAAACACGAAGCACTTCGATCCTGCCACGCAGTACGACGAAGATGCCGTGATGCAGATCTCCCCGTTCCAGAATAACGTCGTGCGGCTGCGCATCCCGCTGCTGACCAAACGCTGCCAACCCAGCAATTTGACTGTCGTTAAGCTTGGGGAACCTTGCTTCGATCTGTTCGGGAGATCCTCCCGATATCAGTTCCCGAGCCGCCATCGGTTCTTTCTGTGCGTTCAAAGAATCCTCCAAATGATCTTTCCATCGCTACCCCCGAGCATGTACGTCGCGGACTTTGAGTTTGATGACACACCCTTTAATGGGTGTCGAGCCACTTCCGAATATTCGAGACGGTATCTTCGTAAAACGTCTTGTAAAGATCCTGCGATACGTACCCGATATGGGGCGTTGCCAGTACGTTGTCCAGCGTCCGGAACGGGTGAGACGGAGGGAGCGGCTCAATATCGAATACGTCGATCGCCGCTCCAGCGAGTCGCTTGTTCTGCAACGCGGTGATCAAAGCTTGCTCCTCGACGATCAGCCCGCGCGACGCATTGATTAGCCATGCAGTTGGCTTCATTTTCTCCAACTCCGCAGCCCCTACCAGGCCGCGCGTACGGCTGCTCAACACCAAATGGATCGTCAGGATGTCGGCCCGCTCGAACAACTGGTCCTTGGAGACCAGAATTGCGCCCGTCGCTTTGGCAGTCTCGGCTGTCATGTTCTGGCTCCAGGCAATCAGCTTCATTCCAAAAGCGCTCCCGATCCGCGCGACCTCCGATCCAACGTTCCCAAGTCCCAGAACACCGAGGGTCTTTTCACGGAGATCCACACCCACTGTCCGCTGCCAACCGCCGGAACGGACGGAGTTGCTCTCTGTCACGATATGTCGTGCGCAGGCCAAGATCAGCGCCCAAGTAAATTCGACGGTCGGATCCGACCTATGCCCCGTGTGAACCACTGTAATCCCACGATCGCCCGCGGCGGCGACATCGATCGAGGCATTTGCGGATCCAGTCGAGGCAATGAGCTTGAGATTGGGAAGGCGCTCGATGACTTTGCGGGGCAGCGGGGTCCGCTCGCGCATGACACAAACGACATCAAAAGGCAGCAACCTCTCAATCACGGCATCCGGATCGGCGAGGTGGTCCTCAAACACGGTGATGTCGGCTCGGTCACGCAGCACCGACCAATCGGCGCTCTCAAGCGCCGCATTTTGGTAATCGTCCAGAACAGCGATTTGGCATTTCTTCATGGGCATCCATTCCGGCGGCGTTACTACTTTTATTGCTGACCGCTGTAGCTGGACGTTTGTCCGAGATGAATCGGCCGCCTAGTGTGGTTTCGCGGGTTTGTTCAAACTGATTAACTGATCCCGTGTCTGCTGGAGAATCTCTCGTGAAAGGTTCGCGTCAGACACAGCACGAGAGAGGTTGATCGCTCCTAGCATTGCACTAATCGTGAGGATCGCACGGGCGCGCCGATCAGAGTTGCCATTTGGAGGAACAAGGCCCGTCGAGTACGCCAAGGTGCGTTTGAGTCGTTCGGTATATGCAGCCTTCGCCGATCGACTCGCCCGAGGCATGTCACCCAGCAACGCACCCAAAGCGCAGCCTGCTCCCGGCGCGTCCCGGTGCCCTTCGGACAAATAGTTCTCTAAAGCCTTCGTTAGCGTTTCAGTATGTTCCTCCCAGCGGTCGAGGTCCTGGAATGCGGTGGCTAGAGCCTCAACCACCAGCTCATCGCGTGAATTGAAATGTTTGTAGAAACCGCCGACAGTAACACCAGCCTCCTTCATGACATCGGCAACGCCGATGCCCTCCAGACCGAGTTCGCGAAACCTCTTGGCAGCAACGCTCACGATCCGAGTGTGTGTCTCCGCCTTGTCACTCTTCGAATAACCCATCGGTCATCACCATCTCTTCCCGAGTCGCATGGACCGCTCCAGTCAGGAAAATTCCCTAGAGCATCATCGTACTCCTCATCGATTGGATGCAAACCGTCTCATCCTTGGTGCAAGAACCTCATAGCATAAATATAGACTAGTTATGCAATGTTTAGACAAATCAAGCGCGGACGAAAATGTCCGCAAAAGCTTTTCCACAAAAATAGTGTGCAACTTCTGGATTACGCGCATACTCTACTGGGGTGAAAGCGCAGATAAACCTGTTCCAAGCGCAGGAGAAGCAATGAGCAACTCGTCCCCGGAGCGAAATAAGGCAATCGTGCTCGAAGCATTCGAGACACTTTTTAACAAGCGTGACTACCTTGCGGCGAAGCGCTTCTGGTCACCGAACTACACTCAGCACAGTGCACACATACCACCAGGTCGCGAAGGTCTATTCAATCTCGTCCGCTCAGCGCCGGAGACGCTGCACTATGAGAACCAGCTCATCATCGCAGAGGGCGATTACGTCATAGCGCACGGCCGCTTCACTGGGATGGGCAGGCCGGCCGCCTGGATCGCCGCCGACGTTGTCCGGTTCGAAGACGGTCTGCTTAGAGAGCATTGGGACGTTTTGCAGGATGAGGCGACCAAGGCCGAATCTGTTAGCGGCCTTCCTATGTTCGGCGACACATTCCCGAAGTGATGAGCGAAGACAACGCATCGCCTGAAGGCGTTCGACACCCTTTTAACACGACCAAGGAGGTAGTAGCTATGACGTCAACGGTTGTTTCGAATGAAATGTATGTGATTTTAGGAGCGAGCGGGAACACCGGCTCGATCATCGCCAATTCTCTGCTGTCAGCGGGCAAAAAGGTACGCGTCGTGGGACGCGACTCGGGGCGACTACAACGCTTTGTGGACAAAGGCGCTGAAGCGTTCACGGCTGATATGAGCGATGCCGCTGCGCTCGCCAAAGCTTTCAGCGGAGCGCGCGCCGCATATCTGATGTTGCCGCCGGCGAAATCCCGCGAGGAGCAGGAGCGGGATAGCGATGGGATCGCGAAGGCCGTAGAGCAATCCGGCCTGCGCTACGCGGTGCATTTGAGCAGCTACGGCGCGCAGGTTGCGGAAGGTGCCGGTCCAGTCTCGGGACTGCATTCTTCAGAACAAAAACTGAACGCCATCGAAGGTCTAAATGTTCTGCATCTGCGCGCCGCGTATTTCATGGAGAACAATCTGGCCGCGATCGGCATGATTCATGGGATGGGATTAGTCGGAAATGCACTGCGACCCGACCTAAAGATTCCCATGGTCGCGACGCGCGACGTTGGTGACTACGCGGCGCAGCGCCTCCTGCACCTGGATTTTTCCGGCAAACAGACGCGCGAGTTGCTTGGGGAGCGCGACCTCTCGATGACGGAAGCTACCGCAGTGATTGCGCGCGGCATCGGTAAACCGGATCTGCGTTACGAGCAGTTCCCGTATGACCAAGTGCAGCAGGCGTTGACGCAATTGGGTGTTCCGCCTAAGGGAGCTGCCATGTACATCGAGATGTACAAAGCCATCAACGCAGGAGTCCTCATTCCGTTGGAGCCGCGTTCGCCGGAGAACACTACACCTACTTCGATTGAACAATTTGTGCAGGATGTTTTTGTGGCTGCGTATCGCGGGAAAGCTCAAAGCGCTTAGCCCGGAGTGGCACCGGTTGCGCCTGTTTGTAGGCGGGGGTTCTGGAGGAATCAATGACAACGATAAAGGCGATGCGGCTGGCTTCGGTGGTCACGGCTATCAATGTCCTGGTCGCGGGCGGCTTTTCCATCGTGGGGATCATCCATCCGCAATACCTGGTCCCTGCCGAATCCGTTCCAACGCAAGCGTCGTTGATATTGGCGATGTACGCGGCGGCGCGCACAATTCCTCTGGCTTTATTCGCGTTGTGGGCAATCTACAAACAGGCGGCACCTGCATTGGTGCTTCTGGGTGCGCTCGCCGGCGCCATGCAATTGCTGGATGCCGGAATCGGCTTGTTTGAGCATGATCTTGGGAAATGCGCTGGGCCGCTCCTGATCGCCGTCCTCCAATTCTTCGTGGTGTCTGTGCTTCACAGATCACGCCGCAAACCAAGCGTGGATGGGCTCAGGTCCTAAATGAGGTACCGGTTGCGTCTATTTGCAGGCGAGCGTTCCGGGCACCCTATAACAATGCGGACTAACTGATCGTCAGACAAGGAGAATACCTATGAAAAACGCCAAGGAACTGATGCTTGAATACACCGCCTACTCGTTCAGAGATCCGAAGAAGGCGGCGGAGATGTTCGCAGAAAATGGCGCATTTGAGCTGCCATATCTCGCGACATTCGGACTTCCTACACAGTACACGGGCCGAGACGCGATCGCCGGCTTTTTCCAATCCGTGCTCGACATCTATCCCGGTTTCCAATTCGAGAATACCAAGGTGCTGATCGATACTCCCGACCAAGTCTTTGCAGAATTCGAAGCCACTGCGGTGTCAAGCAAAACGGGACGAACTGTTCATCAACTCTTCTTTTCGCGGCTGGTTGCCGAGAATGGAAAGATCAAGTTGTTTAGAGAAGCTCTGAATACTGTCGAAGTGGCCCGGGCCAATGTACGGGATAGCGCGGGCTTGTTTTGAAAAGGATTCGGTCGGTCGTGACGGGTGCCCCAGCGGATAGAAATGATCGCTGACTGCGACGGCTCGATCAAACCGCCACGAATGGGTGCGGAGTGCCTTCTGGAAAAGATGGCAGTCTTTGAAAGGAGAAGGAACCATGGGAAACGAAGCCTCTTATACAACTCTCGGGCTGAAAGCATGGAAAGCCCAAGTCGATCGGGCGGACAAGCTTTTGGGAACCCTCTCGTCCGAGCAGGTTCTGCAGCAAATAGCGCCTGGCAGAAACAGGCTGCTCTACTTGTGGGGGCATCTGACAGCCATTCACGACGCGATGCTGCCGCTGCTGGGGCTGGGAAAACGACTTTATTCCGAGTTTGACGTTGCCTTCGTCATTAATCCAGACAAGTCGCAGACCGTCACTCCTTCGCACGAAGAGATTCGCCGAGCATGGATTACCGTAAACGGAGAATTGTCGAAAGGGTTCGAAAAAATGTCGCCGTCCGACTGGCTCCAGCGACACTCTGCCGTGTCGGAAGAAGAGTTCGCGAAAGATCCTTCGCGTAATCGCTTCTCCATCCTGCTCAGCCGCACAAATCATCTCTCCTATCACCTCGGTCAGGCGGTGCTTGGACTCAAGTGATTGAACGTGAGGCATCGGAGGTAGAGAGTTTCAGCTCAGCAATAACGGAGAAAGGCAATGACCAAGAAACTCGAAGGCAAGACCGCCGTCATTACCGGTGGGACAGAAGGGATTGGGTTCGCTACGGCCAGACTTTTCGTCGAAGAGGGAGCCTATGTCTTCATAACGGGCCGTCGCCAGAAGGAACTCGACGAGGCTGTGAAGGCAATCGGCACCAACGTTTCTGGCGTTCAGGGCGACGTCGCCCAATTGGCCGACCTTGATCGTCTCTACGAGACCGTCTCCAAGGCCAAGAGGCGAATCGACATCATTTTCGCTAACGCCGGCGTGGGCGCATTCGTTGCCTTTGGAGCCGTTACCGAAGAGCATTTCGACAAGTTATTCAACATCAATGTAAGGGGAACGCTGTTCACGGTACAAAAGATTTTACCGTTACTGAATGATGGCGGCTCGATCATTCTCAACGGCTCTGTCGCGAGCATCAAGGGCACAGCCGCCTTCGGCGTCTACGCCGCAAGTAAGGCCGCGATCCGATCTTTCGCGCGAACCTGGACTACGGATCTGAAGGATCGTCGTATCCGCTCAAACGTTGTTAGTCCGGGTCCGATCGATACGCCGCTGGCGAGTCGGCAGTCCGCGGAGGTGATTGCGCGGATTGTGTCCACCATTCCGATGGGACGCATGGGGAAACCCGAGGAAGTTGCCAAGGCCGCGCTGTATCTGGCATCCGATGACTCAAGCTTTGTCACGGGTATTGAACTATTCGTTGATGGGGGCAGAGCGCAGGTCTGAGCGACTCCCCCGGTTAGGAGAAATGTCAATGATTACCCAAGAGCATTTGGCTTCTATCCACCGCGCGGATCGCGATCTATACGCACGGGAGAAGGTCCTGAATTCCGCCATCATTGCCGCGGACATAAGCAGCGGTTGGGAAGCATATCTTGAGATTTTTGACGCGTTCTACGCTGATCATGTCGAGGTCAGCGACGGCACCGAGAGTGGCTCGGTATTTGGCCGGGAGCAGATTCGCGCACTCCTCCTCAAATTCCTTGTCCCGATTCACGTAATGGCTGAGATTGGCGGTCTGTCGGTACAGATTCGAGAAAGCAGGATTCTCGGAGACACCGCAGATGAGACACATTCAGTCTGGTCAGTGGATTTGATCGGGGTGTCCGGCAGGACGTGCCAGATTTCCTGGTGCACTCTTCGACGCTGGGCTGATTCTCGTGTCGTATACGAACGCCACTACGACCACCAGCAAACCGGCGGGCCTCTAACCTTCGACGATCTTCATCCGCGTCCGTTATCGGGGAGTGTGAGCGATCAACGGCCGTCTTAGCCGCGGCAAACTTGCTTTGCTGCGAGATCAGTACCGGATTTAGAGGAGGACCGCAATGCCAACCACCACTAGCACAATGTTGAAGTGGGACGTTTTAGTAACAAATCGCCAAGGCCTCACCCGCGACTTGCCGCCGGGGAAAGAAAAATGGATGTGGGTGCCGACATCGGCCACACTTATCTATGGGGAACGGGACGCCGTCCTCGTCGACGCCTTTCTTACCGTCGAGCAGGCGCACGCCGCAGTGGAATGGATCGCGGCGAGCGGCAAGAATCTGACCACGATCTATATCACCCACGGCCACGGCGATCATTTCTTTGGCATCGGCGCCCTCCTGGATCGATTTCCGAATGCCAAAGCGGTTGCAATGCCTGACGTGCTGAAGGTCATGCGCCGGCAAATGTCTCCAGAATTCGTCGGGAGTTTCTGGAAGGCACGCTATCCCGGCCAAATTCCGGAGCACCTGGTTCTTCCCGAGGAACTCCAGGGTAATGTCATCGACCTCGAAGGTCGTGAGCTTGTCGCGGTCGAAGTGGGGCATACCGACACCGACGACACGACTTGTCTTCACGTGCCATCAGTCGGGTTGGTCGTCGCTGGCGACGCCGCCTACAACGATGTTCACCTCTACCTCGCCGAGTCAAACGCGGAAACTCGACGTGAGTGGATCACCGCGCTCGACACTATAGAGAAGCTGAAACCGCGCGCCGTGATCGCGGGGCACAAGAAAGCTGACAGGGACGACAGTCCAGGAATCATTGAAGAGACCCGACAATACATCCGCGATTTTGAGCGCGTCGCTTCGATGGCGGCGACCGCGAGAGAGCTATACGACCAGATGCTTGAGATTTATCCGGATCGAGCCAACCCGGGTTCACTATGGGGTTCGGCGCACGTGGCGAAACCGTAAATTCATCGCAATGAAAGACCGCGCATCGCGCGGAATGGACGGCTGAACTGAAAGAACGCGATAGATCAAACGCTTCAAGCCTGGAACGAGTTTAGGTTTTGCAATCGATGAAAAGGAGGATATCCGATGAAGAATAACGCAATGGCAATAGGCGTCAGAACACGAATCATCTACTGTGCGATGGCGATCATGACAATCATTCTGAGCATGGGAGAAAACACAATGGCTCAAACAAAATCGACGGCAGTTGTAAAGAACATCGTCCTCGTCCACGGCGGTCTGGTGGACGGGTCCGGTTGGAAGGATGTCTATAAAATCCTGAAGAAGGATGGCTACTCGGTCGCGATTGTTCAGGAACCGACCATCTCGCTGCCAGACGACGTGGCGGTCACGAAGCGCGTGATTGACGGACAGAACGGCCCGGTGATCCTCGTCGGCCACTCGTATGGCGGAGTAGTGATCACCGAAGCGGGCAACGATCCAAAGGTCGCTGGTTTGGTCTACGTCACGGCATTCGCACCGGACAAGGGTGAATCGGCGGCGTCGATCATTAAGAGTGCACCCGCGGGCGCGCCCGCTCCGCCGATCCTGCCGCCTCAGGATGGATACCTATTCCTCGATAAGGCCAAGTTCCCGGCCGCATTCGCCGCGGACGTAAGTCCTGACCTGGCTTCGTTCATGGCCGACTCTCAGGTCCCGTGGGGTGTGGAAGCGCTCGGTGGTGCGATCACCCAGCCTTCATGGAGAACAAAGCCAAGCTGGTACCTCATCACTACCGAAGACAAGATGATCCCGCCTGACGCCCAGAGGGCTATGGCCAAACGCGCAGGCTCAACCGTTGTCGAGGTCAAAAGCAGTCACTCCGTGTTCCTGTCCCATCCTCAAGCCGTCGCTCATCTTATCGAGCAGGCCGCAACAGGTGCCTTGGTGGCAACGAAAGAAGGCGCAACGAATGCTGCCGCAGATTAGGCTTTAAGTGCCACGCTGGATTCGACGAGGCGGAGATTTTCGCAGAGTGTGATTCATGCCTACGGAATTCTTAACCTCGTTGAGTCCGGCCGCAAACTTCGCATTGATGTCAAGTGTGCTCACGCTGCGGCTTCCCGTAATAGATCCTCGATTTTTTTATCCAAATCTCTGGCGACCTCTAGTGCGTCGCGATTCCCATAAGGGGCTAAAAAGCTCGCCATCCTGTCATATGACAAATGGACGCCGTCGGCGCGCTCATCTACAAGAACGGTAACCGGCGCGTAAGAGCCTGCATCCGGAACATGCTTGACCATTTCCTTCATGATGAGAGGATTGCCAAGAATGAAACGAATCATCTTCGGAGCCTCGCGGCCTGTTTCTTTGCGCAGAACCGCACCGTGATCCAGTTGCATAAACAGCATTAGTCCTATTTTGCTCAAGCCTTTCTCAACTGCGCTTTTCAGTTCCGCAAATGAGCGCGCCTCGTGAGTTGATCTCCCAAATTCAGCCATGTCCGGATGACCGATGCCGGCGTTCACACCGGCTATTACTTCATCAAATGGCTTCGAGGTCGTCAGACTGAACCGCTCTATTTCGATTTTTCTTGTCATCTCGAATCTCTTTACGCGCAGCCGCGCTTACCCGAGCTGCATAATAGCATCGCTCCTGCGGTGCTAGGGCCTTTCTCGACTGCGCTTTTCAGCGCGGCGAATAACGCGGTCCTGGCTGAAGGCGCTCCAGTCGTCCGAAACGGCTGGAACGACCGGAGGTTCACCGCAGTTGCTGATGTAGAAATTCGCTCGTCCGACCGTTGGCAAGGTGAGCCGCGGCGGCGTTGTAATGCTCCCCATTATGACGAGAGAAGGCATGACTCTGACCCGGATAGCTGTAGACCGTCGCGTTTGGCTTCTTAGCAAGGGCCGCTTTAATCTCCGCTTGTGCAGCCTTGGAAATGAACTCATCCTCCTCGGCTAGATGCATGAGAATGGGCGCATGAAGCCCATCGACCTCTCCTAGATATTTCTCAGTATCGGCGCCGTGATACCAGACCGCTGCGTCGATCCCGTCGTTCCGGACGGCTGTCATGAAGACCATCAGCGCGCCGAGGCAATAGCCGAGCAAGGCAACCTTACCGTTGCATTCCGGAAGACTGCGTGCTGCGTCAATGGAGTCCCTTATGTCCCTTACTCCCGCATCTCTGTCATAAGCCGAATAGAGGCGAAGGCCGTGGTCCCAGTCGGCTTGGGAGGTGACGTTCAGGTCGACGCCTGGCTCCTGCCGCCAGTACA
>Ga0302180_10000440_pt1 | contig 34240 bp, 36 predicted proteins | sample I_Palsa_E3_2_FD_200575 | JGI IMG/M metagenome (GOLD analysis project Ga0302180, IMG submission 200575) | Peat permafrost microbial communities from Stordalen Mire near Abisko, Sweden - I_Palsa_E3_2 | ecosystem: Environmental > Terrestrial > Soil > Palsa > Peat permafrost | place: Sweden...
ATCCAAACAGCGGTCTTACGGTGTCGCGATCCAAGACTCTGTCAGACCAGTTGGCGCAAATCGGCGTGAAGCCTTCCGACCTCACAGGCATCGGTATCTCGCACACGCATCCCGACCACATCGGCAATGTCGAAGAATTTCCGCAAGTCATGCTTTACGTGCAGAAAGCGGAATATGATTGGCCGAATGCCAACGGCACGCCGCGTTTCAAGCCCGAACATCCGGTGACCAAGCTCGAAGGCGACCGCGATGTGTTCGCGGACGGCTCCGTGGTCCTGCTCTCGACGCCAGGACATACGCCGGGTCATCAATCCCTGCTGGTGCGGCTACCGAAAACCGGCGTGATCGTGCTCTCAGGCGACGCCGCCCATTTCCAGAGCAACTGGGATAATCGGCGCGTACCGGGCCTCAACTCCAGTAAGGAAGAAACGATCGCTTCCATGCAGCGCATTGCCGACATTCTGGCGAAAGAGCATGCGCAGCTTTGGATCAACCACGACAAACCGCAGAGCGACGCGCAGAAGAAGTCTCCGGATTTCTACGAATAGGTCTTCTGCACAGACTATAGCGCGGATCAATCGGTCGCCGCTTCGATCGACCGCGGCGTGACGAAACGTTCGAGCCTGCCGGAATTGACGCGCAGGCGTGACCAGTCGTCGAACGCAAAGTCGATGACCACCAGCCCTGATGTCGGCAGCTTTTCGGCCAAACGTTCGCGCGTTTCGGTATCGCCCGATGCGATCAGCGCCAGCGCGAGGTCGTGCAGTCCGGGATTATGCCCGACCACAAGCAATGTTTTGGCATCGCGCGTTTCGCGGATCAGGCGAATAAGCGTGTCCGGACTGGCGTTGTAAATGCGTTCCTCGTGCGCCACGCGCGGCGGTTTTGCGAATGCGGCCGCGACGCCCGTTAAAGTCTCCTCGGCGCGGGCGGCCGGGGAGGCCAGCGCAAGGTCGGGGAGGAGACGATGGCAGACCATATAAGCGCCGATCACCGGTGCGTCGGCATGCCCCCGCGCGGTGAGCTTGCGGTCGCGATCGCGCTCGCCGGCCTCCGCGCGTTCGGTCTTGGCATGGCGCAACAGCAGCAAACGACCCATTATGCTACGCTCTCCTTACAAACTCAGTTTAGTGTGGCAGCTTTGAAGTTCCTATAGTCTCGCGACAAGCCGCCGGAGTGTTCCAGCTCACTCCTGCAGCCGCGCAGTCATGCGGTATGAGTGCCTGGATAGTGGATCACTCCGAAGACGATGCAGCCTATGGACGGAGCTGGTACGCCGCCACGAAGGTGAGCGCGCCGGTTCGGCCGCCGCTCACCAGCGATCTCGATGTCGACGTCTGTATTGTCGGCGGCGGACTGGCGGGTTTGACCGTCGCGCGGGAAGTGGTGAGGTCGGGCTGGTCGGTCGCGCTCCTTGAGGCGGGACGTATCGCCGCGCAAGCGTCCGGGCGCAATACCGGTTTCGTACTTCCCGGCTTTGCGGCTTCGGCGGAAGATTTGGTAAAACGCGTAGGTTTTACCCAAGCCGCCGATCTTTGGGCGTTGGCACAAAGCGGAGTCGAATACGTCCGCGACACCATTCGCGACGATGCCCTGCCTGGAGTAAGTCCGCAGAATGGCTGGCTTCAAGTTTCAAAGACCGATAACGCCGAGGGTTTGGCCCGGCTCGTTGGTTTGCTCGGAGAATTCGGCGCCGAAATCGAAGCGTGGGAGACCGAGCGTGTGCGCGCCGTGCTGCGCAGCGAACGCTACTTCCACGCCATTCACTATCCCGGCGCGCTGAACATCCATCCGCTGAACTACGCACTCGGTCTCGCTGCCGCGGCCGAACGCGCCGGGGTTCGTATTTACGAGAACACAACCGCTTTAGCGGTCGACGCCGCGGGCGTGCGCAAACGCGTCGACACCGCCCATGCGCGGCTGCGCGCCAATCACATCGTGCTTTGTGGAAGTTTGGGCATGGCGGGCTTGATGCCGGGAATTGCGGCTACGCTCATCCCGTTGACGACCTATGTCATCACGACCGCCCCGCTCGGAGCGCGCATCGGCGACGCGGTTGCCTATGGCGGTTCAGTTAGTGACAGCGAACTCGCCGACAATCACTACCGTCGCGTCGACGGCGACCGTTTGTTGTGGTCGGGGCGCTTGACGACACGGGAACGCGATCCGCGGCAATACGCAGACGCGTTGGTCGCCGACATAAAAAGGACCTACCCGCAGCTCGGCGACGTGACGAGCGAGTATGCTTGGTCGGGCACGTTGGGTCATACGGTTCATGGAATGCCGCAGATCGGCCAGCTCAGTCCCGGATTGTGGCTGGCGAGCGGGTTCAGCGGCCACGGCCTCAATACGACCGCGCTTGCTGGCCTTCTCATCTCGCGCGGCATGGTGGATGGCGATCCGACGTGGAAACGATTCAGCGCCTTCGAGCTGGTGTGGGCGGGAGGGATTCTTGGCCGCGCAACGGCGCAGGCTTATTACAGGACGATGCGGCTCCAAGAAGCATGGGCCGAACGCCGCGCGCGGGCGGCTGAGACCGCGCGGCGGCAGGCGCGCCCGGCCGCCGATAACGCCCAGGATTCGGCCGCTCCGCCTATGCTGGCAAACGCTGATTTCCAGTCCGGCGACTTAGAGCCCGCGCCCAGTTCCGCGTCGGCCGAAGACCCGCCATCGGCGTAGCAGGAAGCAGTGTTGCCCGCTTGCCGCAATGCGCCGCAATTTCTGCGGACCCTGGCCGTGGCACCGCAATAAAGTAATAAGTGACGTATATTTTGTGGTAGAATCTATCCACGCTCGCGACAGCACGATCGCATTCCCGCAGATTGGGGCGCCCAATGAAAAAGACATTTCTCGCATGTTCGGTTTTGGCTGTACTCTCCGGCGCAGCATTCGCTGCGGACATGCCGGCGCCGCCGCAGACCTATGCGCCCGTTTACAAAGCGCCGCCGCCCGCGCCGACCTTTAGCGGTTGTTATATCGATGGCGGTGTGGGCTACGGCGTTTCGAATATCGACCACAATGGGGAAACGATTCCCGGGTTGGTGCCGACATCGTCGTCGACGACCAGCGGTGGCCGAGGCTGGCTCGGCAGGGCGGGCGGCGGCTGCGATTACCAATTCAGTCTCTTGAACACCTGGCCCGCCGTCATCGGGCTGCTCGCCGATTATGACTTCTCGAACATCAGCGGCACTACGGCCGATCCCACCAGCGGGTTCGGTGGGAACTTGAATCAAAGCGGCGCGTGGTATGCCGGTGCGCGTGCCGGTCTGCTGCCGATGGCCAATCTCCTGACTTATGTCGACGGCGGCTTCACCGAGGCGCGATTCGATCGAACGAACTTGTCGACGCAGTTCACCGTGCCGGCTGTGCCAACAGGAACCAGCCTCAACGGGCACACATTCAACGGCTGGTTCATCGGCGGCGGTACCGAATACGCCTTCACATGGCTGCCGATCAATGGCCTGTTCTGGCGCACCGAGTATCGCTACTCCAGCTATCAAACCGCCGACGTTGCGTCGGTTTTCACCGCAACGGGGTTGCCAACTGGTTTTGGGCAGCACGAAAGTCCGCAAGTGCAGACCGTTACGACGTCGCTGGTCTGGCGCTTCAATTGGGGCGGCTGGTAACGGCCATTTTCCAACGCCCGCCGATCGCTTGAGCGGATTTCTTTAGCTTCGGTTTGAAGCAGACAAGCGCTTGGCGTTTTCGGACCGGCCGATTACCGCGCCTCGCGCCGGCTCATGAAGGCGAGCCGTTCGAACAGGTGCACGTCCTGCTCGTTCTTGATAAGCGCGCCATGCAGCGGCGGGATGAGTTTCTTCGGATCGCGTTCCCGTAGCGTCTCAACGGAAATATCCTCGACCATCAAGAGCTTGAGCCAATCGAGCAACTCGGAGGTTGAAGGCTTCTTCTTCATGCCGGGCACGTCGCGGATTTCATAAAAGAGCCGCAGCGCTTCAGCCACGAGACGGTGCTTGATGCCGGGAAAATGCACGTCGATGATCGAACGCATGGTCTCGGCGTCGGGAAAGCGGATGTAGTGAAAGAAGCAGCGGCGCAGGAACGCGTCGGGCAGTTCCTTTTCATTGTTCGAGGTGATGACGACGATCGGCCGCCGCCGCGCGCGTACGGTTTCGCCGGTTTCGTAGACGAAAAACTCCATACGATCGAGTTCTTGCAGTAAATCGTTGGGAAACTCGATGTCAGCTTTGTCGATTTCGTCGATTAGCAGAACCGGACGCTCTTCAGCGACGAACGCTTCCCAAAGCTTGCCCCGCCTGATGTAATTGCGAATGTCCTTGACACGCGCGTCGCCCAACTGACTGTCGCGCAATCGGGTGACTGCATCGTATTCGTAGAGCCCCTGCATCGCCTTGGTGGTCGATTTGATGTGCCACTCAATCAGAGGGGCGCCGAGCGCCTTGGCGACTTCGATGGCCAGCACGGTCTTCCCGGTACCGGGCTCGCCCTTGACCAGAAGCGGCCGCTCCAGCGCTATGGCCGCATTGACCGCGACTTTGAGATCGTCGGTGGCGACATAGGCGTCGGTGCCTTCGAAACGCATGCGTCTTCATCCGCTTAAGTGGCTTTTTCTCGCCCCTTAAATCACGCGGGGCCGTGGTCAACAAGCGGCGGAATTCGCGCATGGCCGTCATTCGGCGGCTCGCGGCATTAGGCGGCAAAATCGCGGTATCAGGCGCGGCTCGATGCGCGCGGTGCGGGGCGTGGAGCGGTGGTTTTTACGAGGCTGCCGAGAACGCGGCGAGCTCGTAGTCAGGCGCCGATTTTTTGGTCATTTTCCGGAAGTACATGTCGGCATCGGCGCGGGTGAGGGTCTGACTTGGGGACTCGGACGCGCACAGCATGGCAACGCCGGCCGAAGCGCCAACCGAAACGGAGCCCGCTGCCAATCGAATTCGCAGCGACCCAATGCTCCTCTCGAACGAACGCGCTTTAGCGCGCGCGTCTTGTTCGGTCAGGTTCCACAGAAGTATCGCGAACTCATCGCCACCGAAGCGCGCGACGACATCCGAATTGCGGCAGCTTCTGACGATGATTTCGGAAACAGCCTGCAACGCCGCATCGCCGGCCAAGTGGCCGAATTGGTCGTTGATGCATTTGAAGTGATCGAGATCGATAAAGACGACGGCGGCGCTGCCGTCGTAGCGGGTTACTCGCGCGATCGCCCGCCTCAATTCGCGCTCGAAACCTCGCCGGTTCGAAATATCGAGCAGCGGGTCCGTCTCAATCAGCGATTCAAGATGTCTAATTCTGGCGTGCGCCGCGGCGAGCTCGGATTCGAGCGTTCGCATGCGGCTCTCGACCTCTCTTGAGGCAAGCATTCGTCCACCCCCACCCTTACCGTACCGTGACCAACCGCATACCACGCCGCGCTTGCCGGTCCTTTAGCCGGGGAACTCCGATGCGAGCGACATTGGTAGTGACTTGTTAAACCCGCCGGCGGCCGAAACGGGCGGACAAGCGGGCGCTGGACCACGTCGAAATGGGTCCTCTCATCAATTCAGTCCCGGGGATCTAACCCGAGACACCATGGAACGGGTGACGCGCCCGGACCTTGAAAGTAAATCCCGGCAGCGGCCCCGTCGTGGCCAACGAATTGTCTCGTCTTAGCGGGCGCTTAGGCGGTAACCGCCGGTTCCAAGGGAACCAAAAGGGCTCCCCGGTCCGCCGGCATCAGCCCCGACGTTTCATTATTGTCAGCGTCATGGTCCCGGGTTATATGGGCGCGCCTTCCGGGGAGGAAAGCAGCGCGCGCGTGAGCGTAGTAGGGGAAAAAAGATCAATGCAGTCGGTCAAAGGCAGAAATGGTCGGTCCGACGAGAGTTTAATCACTAACGGTAAGACTTTCCGCGGCCTCGAAAAGATCTACCGGCCGACGGATCGGGAACCGTTCATGAACGACCGCCAGCGAGAATATTTTCGCGTCAAGCTGATGCATTGGCGGGACGATATCCTCAAGGAGGCGAAAGACACCCTCCAGCATTTGCAAGACGATAATCAGAACCATTCGGATCTCGCCGACCGCGCCTCTTCGGAGACCGACCGTGCCATCGAGTTGCGGGCGCGCGACCGCCAGCGAAAATTGATCTCGAAGATAGACGCCGCCCTGCAACGCATCGACGACGGCACCTATGGATTTTGTGAGGAAACTGGCGAGCCGATTTCGCTAAAACGTCTCGAAGCGCGCCCGATCGCGACGCTGTCGATTGAGGCTCAGGAGCGCCACGAACGGCGCGAGCGGGTCTACCGCGAAGAGTAAGCCGGCATTCTTTAGGCGGTCGCCGCGTGCCGGGCCGTTCTGGCCGGCGTTCATTTATCGTTTGGTAACTAAGCCGCGATTGCCGCGCCGCCAATTTGATTGATATCACCGAATTTTATCCGCCGTGGCCGCAATCTGGGTGCGGGCGAAAGCTCGAAACAGGGGCGATTTGCCTCCGAGAATCCGGTTTTGGCATGAAGGACCGCCGCGCGCTTGTTCGCCATAAGACGTTCATCAAGGGCCGGATCTATTTCAACAACGGGCTCTCAAGCATGGACTGTATCGTCCGTGACCTCACCGAAGGCGGCAGCCGGCTTGAGGTGTCGGAAACCGTTGCGCTGCCCGATGTCTTCGAACTCTACCTCCCCAACAAAGACGAATACTTCCATGCCAAGGTCGAATGGCGGAAAGCCAATAGTCTCGGAATAAGCTGGGCTTCGGAGCAACCGGCGGGACCTGGCGCAGAGCACGGGGATTCACAAGCCTCGTTCGGGGATCGCCTTGCCAAGCTTGAGCGCGAAGTGGCGAGCCTGAAAAAACGGCTGGACAGTCAGCACGAACTCTAAAGCGTCGCGCTCCGTACGCCGCCATGGGCGAATAAAGTTCCCGATCGTCGAACCCAACGGGAACTCGCGCGTTTACTCTCCCAGCCGCCTTCACAGCTAGGGGAAATGCCATGGCCCAAACCTCGACAAAACCTACCGATTTCAACCGAGCCCTTGACGACGCCAAAAAGAACGCCAGCGGCGTCGCCGATGCCATGACCGATGCTGCCCAAGATGTGTATGGCCAGGCGCGAGACAGCGCCGCCGACGTCATGGACAGTGCCGGCACTGCAGCGCGCCGAACCGCGAATTCATTCGAAAAAGCGATCCGTCACACCATCGAGACCCAGCCCTACACGGCGGCGGCCATTGCTCTGGGCATCGGTTGGCTGCTGGGACGAATGCACAGGCCGCTCTAATCGCCTCGGGCAGGTTTCGCCCATCGTTCTTTCCGGTCGCGCGCACGGGTTCTCCGCGGAATCTCCTTGTTCAAGTCTCGCCTTCGTAGTTCGCTACGCGGGCTTCCGACGCGGCCCGCGCTGGCGTTCGAAGCGGGCTGGTGCAGCATGAACAAAATTGGGGAGGTCGAGCGGTGGATATGCGGCTTAAGGACAAGGTAGCGATCGTCACCGGCGGCGGGCGGGGAATCGGGGCCGCGTTCTGCGAAGGTTTGGCGGATGGCGGCGCAAAAGTTGTCATCGCCGATCTCCTCGATGGTACGCCGGCTGCCGAGCGCATCAGTGAAAAGCAACAGCGGGCCATCTACGTCCGCACCGATGTCACCTCAAAAGCTTCGATCGATGGCCTGATCAACGAAACAGTCAAAGAGTTCGGCACGGTTGATATCCTGGTCAACAATGCAGGCCTGTTCGCGGACCTGCGCACAAAGCCCTTTCAGGAAATAACCGAGGACGAATGGGATCGGGTCATGGCGGTAAACGTGCGCGGCACTTTCCAGTGCGCGAAGGCCGTGGCGCCGTTGATGATGGAGAAGAAAAACGGACGTATCGTCAACATCGCCTCGGGCACGGCGTTCAAAGGGACCGGATATTTGCTGCACTATGTGACCTCGAAGGGCGCCGTGGTCTCGATGACACGTTCGCTGGCGCGAGAGCTCGGGCCTTACAATATCTGTGTCAACGCGATCGCGCCGGGCCTGACCATGAGTGAGGCGGTCAAAACTCATCCGGACTGGACCGGCAAGGCCGCAGCTGCCGGCGTCGCGGCACGCGCGATCCAGCGCGAGCAAACGCCCGCCGACTTGCTGTCGACGCTGGTTTATCTTTGCTCGGACGACAGCAATTTCGTCACCGGCCAGACTATCAGCGTCGACGGTGGCGCTCTGATGCGTTAGGCGCGCGGGCAATTAGTCGCGGCTGCGGCTGGCAAAGCCAATCAGCACGCCGACGGCGACGGCGATCCCAAGCGCGATGAAGGGGTAGCGCTCGGTTCTGGCCGAGACTTCGTTCAGCGTAGTACGCCCCAATCTGGCGGCATCTTTTCCAAAGGCGGTCGATTGATCGCCAAGCACGTTTGCGCTCTGGCGAAAGCGATCGGCCCAGCCGAATAGTGTGGAAGCGACCGTGTCCCCCAACGACCCCGCGCTGGCCTTCACGGTGGCGGATGCGGCGCCGCCGGCCCGTTCGAGATTTCTCTCGAGCGCCCGCAACCGGCGTTCGATTTCACCAACCTCTGCGGATATGGCGCGAGAATATCGCTGGGCGCCGGACATGATCATGATCCTTTCGATGGGGGTTGGCTTTGACAAAAACGTCGGCAGCGAAGTTTTAGTTCCCAACCGGGCCCGCAAACAATGCGGACACGACTGCAAGAAACAAAAGCGTTATTTGATGTCCTGGCTTTAGTGGTGCCAAAAGATTGCCAGCAAAAGAATGATTGGCAGCGGCACGCCCAAGAGCCAAAGCAATATCCCGCGTCCAAATCCCATGACGGACCTCCTCAGCTAACGTCTGCGAACAAACGCAGACCCACTGGGAGAGTTCCATTAGGGAACTCGTGGCGCGACGTTTCCTGCGTCAGCCCTTGTTGGGTTGCCGCCCGAGGAGATTCGCCATTTCCTGCTCAAGCGTTTCGTAGATCGCCTTGCCCTCGCTGCCTTTGGTGTCAGGCTGGGCCGTTTTTGTTTCGACCGGCCGTAACGGCCGCATTGGGGTCGGCTGGGCGGGTGCTGGTGTCGGCGCGTCCAGCCCGGGAATTTGTTCCGATGTCGCGCCGCGTGCGCCGGCGGATGGTGTGGCGTCCCCCGCTTTCGGCTTGCGCAGCGCCGCCTCGAGCCGCTGCGCCATTTCGGCGAGAGTCTTATCAGCAGCTGCGATAGCCTCTGGGCTTGTTGGCTGGGTAGCGGTGCGCGGATCAGGGCGTTGTGACTCCGCAGGCAAGGGACGCCCTGGCGGGATCGAGCGACCGCGCGGCGGGGCCGGATTGATCGGCGTGCTGGGTGTGGCCGGCGCTAAAGGGTTGGCTGCGAGATCGTCGGCGAGCGTCGTCAGCGGCTCCCGCGTGCGGGAAGGCGGCTCGATGGGCGGGGGCAGACTATTCGTCTCATCCGCGGCGCTCTCGATACGCGACACCCGCCTTGGCGGAGAAGAACTCGTCGAAGGTCCCGTCGATTCCGGCTGCAGCGGCCACGAACCATTTGACGGAATTTCCGGCAACGGCATCGCGCGCGGGGCCGTTTCCGCGATGCCGGGTCCGCGCGCGCCGGCCGCGGCGGAAGTCGCGCGAACAATATTAGCTTCAACGACGACGTCGGAGGGCCCGCCGACCATCAAAAGGTGCTCGACATTGTCGCGGCGGACGAGGATCAATCGGCGCCGTCCGTCGACACTGGCGTGATCAATGACCGCGATGCGCGGCTGGCGGCCGCGCACGCCATTGGTGCCTAATCTGCCGCTGCCCAGTCTCCGCACCGCCCAGGCCGTCACCCCGATCAACCCAAGCACGATCAGGAAAGCCAAAAAGAAACGTACGGCGAGCGGCATTTCCGCCCCGAATAAATCGAACATTCAGCCTACTCCCCCTGTCGTCGCCACGGCCCGAGTTGTTTGGAGCCTGCGGCGAACGTTGGCTGGCGAGAATCTACCCAATACTAACAAAGAATTAAAGCCAATCGGCGATGTCGAATATGGCCTCAAGGAGGCCAGCATTTCTATGGTAAACGGCACTTTGATGGCAAAATGCGCCCGGGACCAGGTTAACGAATCGCGGGCGCTGAGGCATCCGATCAGTACGAACGGGCCCGGTTGGCGATCGGCAAATCCGAGGCTCTGTATTTCGATTTTAACGTCCTTGGCCCCAAATGCGGGCCGATTCTCCTGGCGCACGTGGTTCGCGCGGCGCCAAAGCGAATCAAATATGTCGGGGGTTCCACAGCACGCGGGCGTTTACTCTCGGTGCTGCCGTTGGGACTGGGGTGGTAATAGCTGAGCATGACTATCCACAGCATCACCGACGAAGCTTCCTTACCCCCGCGCAAGGCCGTCCATCGCGACGGCGCGGCGCGGCGCGCCGGTAGCATCGTACTCGTGCTGATTGGCGCGGCCGTTCTTGCTGCCGCGGCTGCCGCCTTCGTGTTGCTCGGTGAGCCAAACGCCGACCCTTACATCCTCGGGGCTTTGGCGCTCTTTGCCATGATCGGTGTTTTTTCTCTATTCGCGTTCGGCGCCGGCATTCTCCGCCTGGCGCCGGCGGAGAGCGCTAACACGCTGATTAAGTCGCTTGTCGACGACGCCTTTGACGGCATTCTCGTCACCGAGCGGGACGGGCGCGTGGTTTACGCTAATGCCGCCTATCTGGATCTTATCGACGCCGCCGATGGCGGCGAATTGCGGCCGGTGGAGCGCGTCTTCATCGGCGATGCGGATGCCTCCGAGGCGGTCTACCGGCTCCTTAAAGCGGCGCGCGAAGGAAAGCGATTGCAGGAGGAAGTGCGGGTCGCCGGCTTGCCGGGCCGCCCGACCCGCTGGCTGCGGCTGCGCGTACGTCCGTTTGCCGAAGGCGTGCACGCGCGGCACCTCACGGTCTGGTCGATCACCGATATCACCCGCGAGCGCGAACGTCAGGAAAACGTCTTTCAGGAATTGCAGCACGCCATCGATTATTTGGATCACGCGCCGGCGGGCTTTTTCTCCGTGGATGCGCAAGGCGACGTGGTCTATCTCAACGCCACGCTTGCCAACTGGCTCGATCAAGATCTCGCCCAGGTGGGTTCGGGTGGACTAAAACTGGCCGACCTGATTGCCGGCGACGGCGCGGCGCTACTGACCACGCTGCGCGCCAGCGCCGGTGACATCAAAACCGAAGTCCTCGATCTCGATCTGAAGACACGCGGCGGGCGCACGCTGCCGATGCGCCTTCTGCACAAGGTGGCATTCGGCGCCGATGCCACGCCCGGCGCGTCGCGAACCCTGGTACTTAACCGCCGCGGCAACGATGGCGGCGATTTGCAGCGCGCGGCGGAAATCCGTTTCATGCGCTTCTTCCACCACACGCCGATGGCGATCGCCACGGTGGACAAGGCGGGTGGCATTGTCCGCACCAATCCATTGTTTGCCCGGCTCTTTCAGAATGTGCCGGGCAGGGAAGGTGGGGCGCGTTCAATTGGCGCCGTCGTGGCGGAGCGTGACCGCGCGGCGCTGGAGGCGGCCTTCGCCCAAGCCGCGGCAGGCAAGGGAGACATTGCGCCGGTTGACGCCGCGCTCGACGGCGAAGGCGAGCGCTTCGGACGCTTCTATGTGACTGCGGTTGAGAAGGAGGAGCGCGACCGGGAGACGGCCATCGTCTACGTCCTTGAGACGACCGCGCAGCGCGAGCTTGAGACTAAGCTTAATCAGCAACAGAAGATGGACCTCGTCGGCCAGCTGGCCGGCGGCATCGCGCACGATTTCAACAATGTGCTTTCCGCCATCATCATGGCGACCGACTTTTTGCTCAACGCGCACAAGCCGACCGATCCGTCGTTCGGCGATATCATGCAGATCAAGCAGAACGCCAACCGCGCCGCCAGTCTGGTTCGGCATCTGCTGGCGTTTTCGCGCAAGCAGACGCTGCGCCCGCAGATACTCGATCTCGGCGAGGTGTTGAGCGATCTGACCATGCTGTTGCGCCGGTTGATCGGAGAGAAGGTCGCGCTCGAAGTGGTTCACGGCCGCGATCTCTGGCCGGTCAAAGCCGACATCTCGCAATTCGAGCAAGTCATCGTGAATCTTGGGGTGAACGCCCGCGACGCCATGCCTGACGGTGGCCGGCTTTCAGTTCGCACGCTCAATGTTAACGCGAGTGAATGCGAGCGCTACCACGCCAAGGGCATGCCGGCGGCGGATTACGTGCTGGTCGAAGTGACCGATAACGGGACCGGCATTCCCAAGGCGATTATCGACAAGATTTTCGATCCGTTCTTCTCGACCAAGGAAGTCGGCAAAGGTACCGGTCTCGGCCTGTCCACCGTTTATGGCATCATCAAGCAGACCGGCGGCTTCGTGTATGTCGATTCAGCGGTGGGCGAGGGCGCGACGTTCCGCATTTTCCTGCCTCGTCATGTTGCAACTGCCGGCGAAACGGCGTCATCCGAGCTTGAAGCGCCGGCGATTGCCGGCGCGCTTGCCGCCGCCGACCAGGTCAAGCGCGCGGCCGGTACCGACCTCACTGGCGAGGGCACCGTCCTCCTGGTTGAAGACGAGGAAGGACTGCGCGGGCTTAATGCCCGCGGGCTCACGTCGCGCGGCTTTACCGTGCTCGAGGCGGGCAATGGTATCGAGGCGATCGAGGTGTTGGAGAAATCGGACCGGCCGGTCGATATCGTCGTCTCCGACGTGGTGATGCCGGAAATGGACGGCCCAACGCTGGCGCGCGAATTGCGTACCCGCAATCCAAACTTGAAAATCATTTTCGTGTCCGGCTACGCCGAGGATGCATTCCAGAAACATTTGCCGGAATCGGGACAATACGGTTTCCTGCCGAAACCATTCACGCTGAAGCAGCTCGTTGCCGCGGTGAAGGAAACGCTCAGCGGTTAGTCGCCCCACTTCCCGGTGGGTTTGCAGGCGATGATCCGCCAAGCCCATGCGGCCGACATTGTTATTGCGGCCGCGTTATTGAGGCGGCGCTTCGTCGTGGCACGATTGGGGGGCGGCGCCCTCGTGCCGCCATGCCGGCATGTCGCATTTCGAGCAGCCGGCCAGCGCAAGGGCGACGAGCCCGAACATTAAAAATCGCGCTGAGTGGGCGTTCGCAATGCGTCTTATGGTCGGCATAGATCGCGGCTCCTATCCTTGTGATCAGAATTTCCATTATGTTAGCGCAGTTCATTGCCGTACGCATGAAGTGCTGCGGCTCGCAGCGGAGGCTTATCCCCGATGGAAATACATCCTAGCGGCTCGCGGCCGTCGCGCCGCACGCCGGCCGATTGGTTTACCGGCACGGTCTGGCAGGACCCGATCCTCGACACACCCGAGCCCGCGCACGTGCGCTCTTCCGTCGTGCGCTTCGAGCCGGGTGCGCGCACGAATTGGCATACCCATCCGTTGGGGCAGACATTGTACATCCTTTCCGGAACGGGCCGTGTTCAGAATTGGGGAGGGCTGTTGCAGGAAGTCAGCGCCGGCGACGTGGTTTGGATTCCGCCCGGGGAGAAACATTGGCACGGCGCAACTCCCGCGAACACCATGGTGCACGTCGCCATCGCCGAAATACTCGACGGTAAATTTGTCGAGTGGCTGGAGAAAGTGACGGATGAGCAGTACACAACTGGCGCATAGAGGTCCGCACCGCCCGGGAGCGGCACTTAATCCAGCGGCCCTGGACAGGCAAGCATCGATCATGGAACAGTGACGACGTTTTCCAGGGGGACCCGATGCAGGGCGGGTCCGGCGATTTGAGGCGCTCATAGCGCCGTCACACTTCAGGGGGAGATAATCATGCCCAATGTTGGAGCCATTGTGCTTGCCGCAACCGTTGCCGCGTCTGCGGTGACACAGGCCACGTATGTTCGTGCGGCCACCAAATACGACGGCGCCTGGAGCGTCGCGATCTATACCAGAAGCGGCCCTTGCGATGCCGCCTACCGGTTCAGCGGTCAGATCACCAACGGGATCATCTATTATAGCGGCGCCTTTGGCATCGACTTCACCGGCCGCGTCAGGCCCGGCGGTTCCGCTTGGGCGCGGGTTTCGAGCGGGCCACATTATGCCGTGGCGACCGGGCACATGTCGGTAACGCGCGGTGGCGGCGTTTGGCACGGTCAGGGTCCGGGCGGCCGTTGCACCGGCAACTGGGTCGCGACGCGAAACTAAACGCGCCACGAGGCTTCGCGCCAGCACGTGAATTGAATGCGTTACGAACTTTATTATTGGCCGACGATTCAGGGCCGCGGCGAATTCGTGCGGCTTGCGCTCGAAGAGGCGGCCGCGGACTACGTCGATGTCGCACGCCGCAAGGGCAAGGCCGGCGTGCCGGCAATGATGAAATTCATTGAGAACAAACGCAGCGCCCACCCGCCATTTGCACCGCCGTTCATCAAGGCCGGCAAGTTCGTCGTCGCGCAAACTGCCAATGTCCTGTTCTTTCTCGGTCCGCGATTGAATCTTGCGCCGCGCGACGAGGCGGGGAGGCTTTGGGCGCATCAGTTGCAGCTCACCATCACTGATCTCGTGGTGCAGATCCACGACACCCATCACCCGATTACGACTTACCTCTATTTCGAGGAGCAGCGACCCGCAGCCCGGCGCCGAACCAAGGATTTTTGGCGTTATCGCGTGCCGAAATTCCTCGGCTATTTCGAGCGCGTGCTGCAAACAAACGGCGGCCGTTTTCTTGTTGGACGGCGCTTGACCTATGTGGACCTTTCGATTTTTCAGATTATCGAGGGCCTGCGCTACGCCTTTCCAAAGCGCATGAAGCGCTTCGAGAAGAAAGTGCCCGGACTGGTCGGGTTGCACGATCGCGTAGCCGCGCGCCCGCGCGTCAAAGCCTACCTCGCCTCGCCTCGGCGGATACCCTTCAGTCAGTGGGGCATCTATCGCTACTTCAAAGAGCTCGACGCCTGAAGCATCGCGAATTCGGTAGGCTCGACCGACTATTTTTGCCGGCTCTGCCGCTCTATCCGAGCGACTTTGCGCCGGCCAGGGCGATTTGTTCGTCCTCGTGCGATTGCACACCGGAAACGCCGATCGCGCCTACGCATTCGTTCTCATGCATGACCGGAACGGCGCCTTGAATAAGCAATCCGGCGGGAAAAGTGATGAAAGCCGGGCGATCCTTGACGCGATCCTCAAAGAATTTGCTGGGCCGGCGTGTCATGGCCGAGGTGCGGGCCTTACCGAGAGACACTTCGGCCGAAATGACCGCAGCGCCGTCCATGCGTACGAAGCCGAGGAGAAATCCGCCGTCATCTACGATCGAGATCGCCACCGCCCAATTGTTCTCGGCCGCTTCGGCCTCGCAGGCCACCAGCATTTTCTTGACATCGGCCAAGGTCAGAGACGGCTTGGTGCGCATGGACTGCTCCTCTTTCTGCCTTACTTAATCATTATTGCGTATGAGAACCGGCTTGACGCTGAGTGCGGTGCGCCTTTAGCCTGCACACTGCTCCGCGCAAGGCGCCATCGAGAGGGGACCATGACACTTCGATCGACCCAGCTTCGTCTCGCAGTCGCCATTTTGGCGCTGGGAGCAATTGCGTTGGCCGGTCCGTCCGCACGGGCGTTCACGATGGAAAACCTGAGCGCCGGTTCGGACGCCAATTCGAGGTATGCCGATCCCGATGGCCAGGTCAAGAATGGCATGACGCCGTTCGGGCAAAACGGCCCGTCGGTTCAGTTCGGCGCGGGGAGCGCCTATTCTCCACTCAGCCACGCTCCGTATGCCGGCTTTGCGCCGTCGCAGCCGCCGCCCGAGCCTTACAACCTCAACAACAGAAATTGAGCTAGCACGCCGCGCCAATAGCGGCATCATTGGGCGTGCCCGGTGTTGCGCATCTCAGAAGTTGGATCACTGCGTCCGGCCGCGCAGGCGGCTGAGAAGCTCCGATGTGGGGTAGGAGTCAGCGGGGAGGCCGTATTTGACTTGCACGGTCCTGACCGCTTGCCGCGTTTTCAATCCCAGGAAACCATCGACGGTCCCGACGTCGTAGCCGGCCCGCGTTAATAGGCCCTGCATCTCCTTCACGTCCTGAAAGGATAGGGCTGGTGGCGGTGTTCCGGGATGAAGCGGTGCGGCGCCGGCGATGCGAGTCGCCAAGTAAGCTGCCGTGGTCGAATAGACCAGCGAATTATTCCACTGCAAATAAACTTGGAAATTCGGATACACCAGGAAAGCCGGTCCAAACCGTCCCATGGGCAACAACAGCGAGGCGGAGAGGTTGTCGGCCGGAAGCGGCCGGCCGTCGGCGAGCGTTACGCCGGACGCCGCCCATTTCGCGCGCGGCAGCGCGACCGAAAGGTCCGCTTGCTCCCATTGCAGATTGTTTGGCACCCGCACCTCGGTGAACCACGGTTCGCCCCGCTTCCAGCCGAGCCCGGCGAGGTAACTTGCCGTAGAAGCCAGCACGTCGGGCACGCTGTGAACGAGATCGCGTTTGCCGTCGCCGTCAAAATCGACGGCGTATTTGAAATATTCCGACGGCATCATTTGTGTCTGCCCGAGCTCGCCCGCCCACGATCCGATCATGTCGTCCGGCGCGAGATCGCCGCGATCGATAAGGCGAAGGGCATCGAATAGCTGGGCGCGAAACCGGTCGCTGCGCCGGCAATCGTAGGCCAGCGAGGCGATAGCGCTAAGCGAGTGATAATTCCCCATATTGGCGCCGAAATCGCTTTCCAGCGCCCAGAACGACACGATGACAGGGGCGGGGACGCCGTATTGTTGTTCGATCCGGGCAAAGATCGGCGCGTTCGCCTTGATCAGCGCTTGGCCGCGCTGAATGCGATAGGCGGCGGCCATTCGTCCGGAAAATTGCAGAAAGGTCTGGGTGAAGACGCGTTGTCCGCGATCGATGTTGACGATGCGCTGGTCATAAGTCAGCGCCGGCGCCGCGGCGGCGATCGCGCGTTGCGAAATCCCTTTCGCAGCAGCTTCGCGTTCGAATGCGGCGAGCCAGGATTCATAACTTCCTGAAGTGCGGCAGGGCGCGGTTTGAGCGGCTGCTGCGCTAAGCCCGACGCCGATCAAAAGCGCCGCCGCCAGTCCGGCTCTTATTCCGGCGACGGATGTGATTTCAGGTACCACTGCAAAATCTCCTCGCCCGTCCAATAGAGGACGTCGTCGAAGCGGCGGGCATGTTCATAGATGGCTTCGAGATATTTGATGCGGTGCGGTTGCCCGCTGATGTAGGGATGGATGGCGAGCGCCAAGATTTTTGCGCGGTCTTTGCCCTCTGCGTAAAGCCGCTCGAACTGATCGATGGCGCGGCGCATCAGATAATCGCTCTCGTGGTGCTGAACGATCATCATCGGGATGTCATTCAATTCGACGGTATAGGGCAGGGTGACCAACGGTCCTGCGGCTGTGCAAATGCGCGTCGGTTCGTCGTCGTAGACCCAGTCAGCGATGTACTTGATGCCGGCGGCGGCGAGAATTTCGGGCGTGTCGAGTGTTTGTGTCAATCCGGGTCCGAGCCAGCCAACCGGCGGCTTGCCGCAGAAGCCCGCGATAACATCCCGCGCGCGTTCGACCATGGCCTTTTGGTCGGGCTCGGCGTGGATCGGGCCTTGCTCGTAAGCATGACCCATGAACTCCCAATCGGCGTGGCGCGCCTGTTCGGCGACCCGGGGATAGTCCTCGCAGACGCGTGCGTTGAGTGCGAGCGTCGGGCGGATATTGAGACGTTTAAATAAATCGAAGAAGCGCCAGACGCCGACCCGCATCCCGTATTCATGCCAGCTCCAATTCGGCACGTCGGGCAACTGGGTCTGACCGCTGGGCGGCGCGAGCACCTGTCGCGCCATGGGCTTGCGGATGTCCCAGACTTCCAGATTGACGATGGTCCAGAATACCAGCCGGGCGCCGCCGGGAAGTTTGAGCGGGGGGCGATCAACGATGGCCGAATAGTCGCACCGCTCTCGCGGCAACATGGCCTGTCCCATCCCTCATCGCCCCTTATCCCGGCTTTTGCCGTACGAAAACGCGTAAGTACTTTTCCGGCAACGTCAATCCCTTGAAGGAGATTATTCCCCTCATCACATCCGTGTTAGTGCCGCCTAGCCGGCATTCGCTTGCCCGGAGCAAAATGCTATGGAACCATCAAGGTACGCGCCGATTAGATTCCTTAGCCATTAAGTTTCGCAATTCGTTCATCCGGTTTTCCGGACCTACTGATGTCACGCCCCATCGTCCATTTTCCAGAGGCCGAAAGCGAGGAAGCGCCCGTCGCTGACCCTTCGGCCGGCACGCGGCGCCATTGGCTCCGCGCGTTCGCCGCAGTGCGAACGGAAACCGAGCGCCGCGCTGGCCAGCTTTCCGCCGAAGACCAAGTGGTGCAATCGATGCCGGACGCCAGTCCGACAAAATGGCACCGGGCGCATGTGACCTGGTTTTTCGAGCAGTTTCTACTGCGGCCGCTCAATCCCTCCTACCGGCCCTTCGACGAGCGGTTTTCGTATTTGTTCAACTCTTACTATGTGGCGGCCGGCCCGCGTCACGCCCGGCCGCATCGCGGTTTGATCACGCGCCCGGGCCTCGCCGAGACGGCCGCGTATCGCGCTTACGTCGACGCGGCGGTGGCTGCGCTTATAGAATCAGCAGCAAATGGCGCGCCGATTTTTCCGATTGTCGAGGTTGGGCTGCATCACGAGCAGCAACATCAGGAATTATTGCTGACCGACATTCTGCACGCATTTGCCCAAAATCCGACCCATCCGGCTTACGACACACAATGGCAATGGCCGCAAAGCCCCGTAATCGACGACGCTGCCGACGAGCGTCTTGAGGGCGTCTACACGATCGGCGCCGAGGAAAACGGCTTCTCCTTCGACAACGAACGCCCGGCGCATCGGGTGTTCGTCGAGCCGGTCCGCGTCGGGCGGAAACTTGTCACCAATGGCGAGTGGCTCGAGTTCATGGCCGATGGCGGTTACACCAAGCCACATCTGTGGCTGTCGGATGGCTGGGCCATTGTCGCCGCGGAGGGATGGAATGCTCCCGGCTACTGGCAGCTGATCGACGGAGCCTGGTTTTCCATGACCCTTGGCGGCTTGCGTGCGGTCGACCCGGCGCTGCCGGTTTGTCACGTGAGCTATTACGAAGCAGATGCATTCGCGCGCTGGGCCGGCAAACACCTGCCGAGCGAAGCGGAGTGGGAAGTCGCGGCAAAGGCCGACGCCCTCGAAGACGCCTTCGGCACGGTATGGCAGTGGACGCGCAGCGCCTATTTGCCTTACCCGAACTACGTGGCGGAGCCGGGCGCGCTCGGCGAGTACAACGGCAAATTCATGGTCAATCAGATGGTCTTGCGCGGTTCGTCGCTGGCGACCCCGGAGAGTCACTCTCGGGCGTCTTATCGCAATTTCTTTAGCCCGGCAGCGCGCTGGCAATTCAGCGGGCTGCGGCTGGCTGCGTTCGATCACTGAGTCTGCAAATGAACCCCGGCCAAACCGCGCTTCGCGTTGCGCCATTAGCGGCATCGGATTCGTTTGCCGCCGACGTCATATCGGGCTTGACGAAAAAGCCCAAACGCCTACCGCCGAAATATTTCTACGACGCAGTGGGTTCGGCCTTGTTCGAACGCATCACCCGCTTGCCGGAATATTATCCGACCCGTAGCGAACTCGAACTTCTGCACAAACACGCGCCGGAGATGGTGTCGCTGTTTCCGCCCGGCGCCGTCCTTATAGAGTTCGGCGGCGGAGCGAGCACCAAGGCGCGCATCCTTTTGCGCGCGGCGGCAAGCATCGAGGCCTATATGCCGGTCGATATATCCGGCGATTTTCTTCAACAGGAAGCCGCCCGGCTGCGCCGCGACTTTCCGCACCTTGCGGTTTATCCCGTGGCCGCCGACTTCACCACCATGGTCGAGCCGCCGGCGGAAGCCGCGAAGCGCCCGCGCGCCGGCTTCTTTCCCGGCTCGACCATCGGCAACTTCGAACCGCATGAAGCGGCGCGTTTCCTTCGCCACGCCGCGCGAATTCTCGGTCATGGCGCGGTCTTCATCGTCGGCGTCGATCTCGTCAAGCCGGCGGATATTCTCTATCGCGCCTACAACGACGCCGAGGGCGTCACCGCGAAATTCAACCTTAATCTACTCGCGCGCATCAATCGCGAGCTTGGCGGAAATTTCGATCTCGACGCTTTCGAGCACCACGCCTTCTACAACCGCGAGCGCAGCCGCATCGAAATGCATCTTGCCAGCACGAAGCGGCAGACCGTCAAAGTGTGCAAAACACCGATCGAGTTTCGTGCCGGCGAAACCATTCACACCGAGAACAGCTACAAATATTCGATCGAGTCATTCCGCGCCTTGGCCCAGGGCAGCGGCTGGTTGCCGCTTGAGACGTGGACGGACGGTCAATTCAGCGTTCATGCGCTGCGCGCGGATGGCGACTTCTGAAAGACCGCCTCGAGCGCTCCGGTCATTCTCTGAAACCGCTGACCAGTCGCTGCGTTAAAATCACGGCAGGGTGAAAGAGGAGCCAAATATGCCGCTCAAGCGAACCGTCGAAAAAGCCCAGCGCGATAAGCGGGAGGGCAAATCCGCGTCCACGCAGGCCGGCGAATTCGTTCGGGAAGAGATCGACAAAATCCGCCACGGCGAGCACGGCGCCCGCTCCGCCAAACAGGCGATCGCCATCGGGCTTTCCGAGGCGCGGCGTGCCGGCGTCGACCTGCCGCCGCCGGCGCGAGGGCAAACCAGCGAGCGGACGCGCAAGAATGCCGAATATGCCTATGAAGCCGGGCAGGGGATCCGCAAACCCAAGCGCAGTAAGCGTAGATCGCGCGCGGTGACAAAAGCCCTGAAACGCGAACCTCGCACGACTGTTTCGCGGAAAGCGCTGTCGCGGCAGGCGCAAAGCGCCGCGTCGCGGCGGACTGCGGCGCAGCGTGCCGCCTCCGCGGCAAAAGCCGTGCGCACCAAGGGTGCGGCGGGGCGCTCGGCCGCAGCAAAAAAAGCCGCCCGAACACGCAAGCGGCGGGCAGGCCGATGACCGGGGACAGATAGCCAAGTTTGGACTATCGTCGGTCTTCGTTGTCCATTTTTTGAAGGCATGCTGCCTCCCCCATGCCGATCTGCGAAGTTGATCCGTGGCGTTTGCAGTATTTCGAGCACGTCAAGACGGCGGCGCTCATTCCCACTGAGGACAGTGATGCCTGGCAGTGGTATCCCCAGCACCGCTGGGTGTATGACAAGCTGCAGATAGCGCTCAGTCAAAACCTGGATGCCGGCCCTCACGGTACGCTGCCACCGCGCTTTCCGGTGTTTTCCAAGCCGATTATGAATCTCAAGGGCATGGGGGCCGGCAGCCGGGTGTTCAATTCCGTGGCGGAGTACGAGGCGTCATTCACGCCGGGCCATTTTTGGGTGACTCTGCTGAGCGGCCGGCACGTCTCGTCCGACGTCGTGGTCGTCAGCGGCGAGCCGCATTGGTGGGGGCATGTCACTGGTACGCCGGCCGGGGAGGGCACCTTCGACTACTGGACCATCCATGCCGGGCCGGACCCCGAGATCGAGGAATGCTGCGGCGCTTGGATCCGAAAATACCTGCAGGGCTATACCGGCATGCTCAACCTCGAGACCATCGGCGGAAGCATCATCGAGGCGCATTTGCGGTTCTCCGATCAATGGCCCGATCTGTACGGCGCCGGCTGGGTTGAGGCCGTGGTGCAATTATACGAGCGCGGAACCTGGGCGTTTGCCGCTCCTGAACGGCGCGGCGGTTTCAGCGTCATTCTGTTCGGCCCGCATGGCGTGCAATATCGCCATCCGCCGCCGGCGCTGGTGGAAGACCTCAAGCGCACTCCGGGCATCTCCAGTTTGCAAATCACGTTCCACGAAAGCCTGCCGCCGGAACGTCACGCGATGCCGCCGGGAGGTTTCCGCTTGGCCGTGGTCAATGGTTTTGATCTCGCCTCCGCGCTCAAGGTGCGCGAGCGGCTCCGTGATTATTTTCTTGCATAGCAGCAGCAGCAGCCGGCGAGGTAGATCGCGGCGGGACTGGCCGTTATAGTCGCGCCCGCTAGTGGAGCGGATTTGGCATTCGCTACCCACCAAACCGCTAGCTCGTGGTCCTTTGATTCTAACATTCGCATGAGAGCGTGCCGAGACCGGATGCGAATGTTAGATTCGGACCCCTAGGCGGAAAAATCCCCACCACAGGACAATAGATTATGAAGATTGTTGCGTTCACGAGCGAAAAGGGCCCGCGGCTCGGTGTGGTCGAAGGCGATCAGGCGATTGATCTCAGCGCCGCCGACGGCAATGCGCCGACCGATCTCGGCGAATGGCTAGCCGCACACGACGGCGACCTCAAACCTCTCGCCGATCTCGCCAAGCGCGCCCCGGCGAGCGCCCGCCGGCCGCTTTCAGGACTGAAGTACGGACTTCCCGTCGCCCGGCCCGGAAAGATCATCTGCTTGGGACTGAATTATCTCGAGCACGTCAAGGAAGGCGCGCAACGCGACAACATCCCCAAGTTTCCGACGATTTTCATGCGCGGACGCACCTCGCTCGTGCCTCATGGACAACCGATCGTTCGGCCGCGGGTCACCGAGACGCTCGACTACGAGGCCGAGATGATCCTGGTGGTGGGGCGGCGGGCCAAGCATTTGACGGCCGCCAACGCGCTGTCCTGCGTTGCCGGCTATTCCTGCGGCAACGAAGGCTCGGTGCGCGAGTTTCAGCGCAAGACCACGCAATGGGACATGGGCAAGAATTTCGATCACACCGGCGGGTTTGGCCCGTGGTTCGTGTCCGCCGACGAATTGGCGCCCGGCGGCAAGGGGTTGAAGATCGAAACCCGTCTGAACGGCAACGTGATGCAGTCGGACAATACCGACAACATGATGTTTCCGGTGATCGAGACATTGGTCTACGTGACCGAAGGCATGACGCTAGAGCCCGGCGACATCATCTTCACCGGCACGCCGTCGGGCGTCGGCTTTGCCCGAAAGCCGCCGGTGTGGATGAAGAACGGTGACGTCTGCGAAATCGAGATCGGCGGCATCGGCGTGCTGCGCAATCCGATTGCGGACGAGAGCGCGGTTTAAGAGCCTGCCATGGCGGATAAAACGCTCAACGTGATCTGCATTTGCGGCAGTCTTCGCAAAGGCTCCTACAACCGCATGGTCATGAACGCGTTGCCCGGCCTAGCGCCGGCGCAGATGAAGCTCAGCGAGGCGCCGCCTTTCTCCGAGTTTGCGCTCTACAATGCCGATCTCCAGGAATCCGCCGGCGTGCCGCCGGCGGTACAAAAGCTCGCTGATGCAGTGCGCGCGGCCGATGGCGTGATTTTCAATTCCCCGGAATACAATTTCTCCATACCCGGCGGCATGAAGAACGCGATTGACTGGCTGTCGCGGGTACCGGATCAGCCTTTTGCCCGCAAACCGGTCGCTATTCAGTCCGCTGCCGCAGGCTCACTCGGCGGCGGCCGCATGCAATACGATCTGCGCCGCGCGATGGCTTTTCTCGACGCCGCCACTCTCAACAAACCGGAGATTTTCATCGGCAATTGCTCACAGAAGATCGACGCCAAGACCGGGCAGATTACCGATCAGCAAACGGTGGAGTTCATCCGCCAGCAGCTCGCGGCCTTTGCCAAATTCATCGAGCAACACATCAGCAAGAACTAAAAAACCACGACCAAACAAGGAGGGTCGCGTTATGGGACGGGTGGATGGCCGCGTTGCGATCGTTACAGGCGGCGCCAAAGGGATTGGCCGGCATTATTCGCGTGCGCTTGCCGCTGAGGGCGGCCGCGTCATGATTGCCGACATCGTCGACGGCAAGGAGACGGCCGACGAGATCGCGCGTACCCACGGCGCGAATTCGGTGGCGAGCGAAGTTTTCGACGTCAGCGACGAGGGAGCCGTCAAGGCGCTGGTGGCCAAGACCATGGAGCGTTTCGGCAAAATCGATATCCTGGTCAACAACGCCGCTTTGTTCGCGCCGCTCCAGGAAACCGACTGCACTGACATCGACGTGGCGCTTTGGGATCGCGTGATGGCGATCAATCTGCGCGGCCCGTTCCTGATGATGAAGCACGTCGCGCCGCACATGAAGGCGCAAGGCTACGGCAAGATCATCAATATCGGTTCCGGCACGGCTTATGTCGGCATCCCGCATATCTTGCACTACGTGACATCGAAGGGCGGGATTATGGCGTTCACCCGCGCATGCTCGCGCGAGCTCGGCGAGCACGGTATCCGAGTCAATACGCTGATGCCGGGATTTACCATGAGCGACTCGGTCATCACGGAAAACCCCGGGCACGTCCGCACCGCCCAACCGCGCGCCGTAGCCAGCCGCGCCATCAAGCGCGACGAACAGCCGGAAGATCTGCTGGGCGCCCTGATTTTCCTTTCCAGCGCCGACAGCGATTTTGTCACCGGGCAAAACATCGCCGTCGATGGCGGGCACGTGAATACGTGAGGGTGCGGCACGAGACCGCGCCTGCATAACCGCCATGCCGGGGCTGGCGGCGGGCGCTATATTCGGCCGCAGCGCTTTGGACTAATATCGACGGCAGAAAAGGCCCAACTGGAGCCACGGAGGACGCCATGGCGGTCGCCACCGCGACAGGCGCGAGCAAGCCCGATCGAACTCACAACATTGAGGCGATGCGGCAAGACTATTATTCGCGCATCGACCGGCACGGGATGAAGCCGTTATGGACGGTGATGAGTTCGCTGATCCACGACGAGCCGCAGTCCCGCTGCGCGCCGGCGGTCTGGCATTTTGACGACGTTAAAACGTTAGTCATGGAATCCGGCGGGTTGATCAGCGCTGAGGAAGCCAAGCGACGCGTGCTCATCCTGGAAAATCCAGCGTTGCGCGGCGAATCGCGGGTCACCAACACGCTATTCGCGGGCATCCAAATGATCATGCCGGGGGAGGTGGCGCCGGCACACCGGCATGTCTCGTCGGCCATTCGCTTCGTGCTCGACGGCGAGGGCGCCTATACCGCCGTTGAAGGTGAGAAGGCGTTTATGGCGCCGGGTGACTTTGTCATCACTGCCAATTGGGCGCCGCACGATCACGGCAATACCTCGGACAAGCCAATGCTCTGGCTCGACGTGCTTGACGTCCCCGCGGTGAACTTCTTCGAGACCTCGTTCGCCGAGGATTTCGATAGCCCGACCCAGGCCACGACGCGGCAAGACGGCGATTCATTAAGTTTCTACGCGTCCGGCGTTCTGCCGGACGGCGCGACGGTGATGAATCGCACGCCTGTGATCAACTACACCTATGCCCGCACGCGCCCGATTGTCGAACGGCGCATGCAGGCGGGCGATATCGACAAGAGCCACGGGGCGCGCGTGCGCTATGCCAATCCAATCAACGGCGGCCCGGTGCTCCCGACCATGGGCGCCAACCTCGCCATGTTGCCGAAAGGCTTTCGCGGCGCGCCTTATCGCTCGACCGACGGCACCATCTTCGTCTGCGCCGAGGGTGAGGGCTCCACTAACGTCGACGGCGAGCTACTGCAATGGGGGCCGAACGACGTGTTCGTGGTGCCGTCGTGGAAGCGGTACTCCCACACGGCGGCGAAACAATCGGTGCTGTTTTCCATCTCAGACCGGCCGATGCAGGAAGCGCTCGGCATCTGGCGCGAGGACAAGTGAGGGTCGCGCTTTTCGCGTAGCGCGACCCATCCCCAATGGGCTGAAGGCGAGGCTTACTTCTCGATCGACTGCAGCACCAGCGCCTGCAAGTCGGCGTCGCTCATCACGCCATTATCCCAGGTCGAATCCAGCCGATCGATCTGACCAGAGCCATCAAACTCTATGGAGATAATGCCGCGCTTTACCGAAGCCTCGGCGTTGGTCCATTCATAGCCGCCGCCTTGATCGCTGCCGACCACGTGCACCAGCTTGGCGCCTTTGCCGTAGGGCAGGTTGGCAAGCGTCCGCGACAGGTACTTTCCGATCGCGAGCTTGCCGAGAATACGCACGCGCGAGGCGCGGTCGAGAAAGACCGCGTCGTAGCTGAAAAGCGCGTCGGCTCCTTGTGCGTCGCCGGCGGCAAATGCCGCCGCGAGCTTTTGGGCTACGTCCTTGATCTTGGCCGAGGCGCCGTCGCTGGCGACGTCGTAGTCGAAGTTGGTCGGGAATTTGTCGGGCGGCGTGCGGAATTTCGCCGCGGCCTCAGCGCCGAACGAGCGGCCATCCCAATAGTCGATCCAGCGCACGATCTTGCCGTCCTTGAAATCGATCGCCGCGAGAATGCGGATTTCGCCGCCGAACAGTTCGGGAGTGTCGGTGAAGGCCACCAAGGCCGAATGCGTGTCGCCGCTGATCCGTGTCGGATAGGACAGGCCGGTCGGCGGCCATTTCGGCATGTATTGCTCGAACAGATCGGTCATGCCCTTCTTGCTGTAGAACGGCCAGCCCAGCGCCGCATCGATATAAGTCAGATGCGCTTCCGAGAAATGGTCGGTGGTGGCAGCCGGTTTGTGTTGGCTCTTTGAGGTGAAATAAGACTTAAAGAACGCGGCCGCTTCCGGCGTCGCGTGCGAGGTAACGACGACCTCCGGATAAAGCGGCTCTGCGCGCAATGGGACCACCGCGAGCGTCAGCGCGGCAGCGGCAGTACAAATGATCGCGGCGTGTTTCATAAGTCCCCCCTGTTATTTATCTGCGAACGTTATAGCGGCGAGAGCGGACTGTCTGCACGTTTTCAATCTTGCGCGATTGCCCACTCGTGATGCCCAACTCTTGATGCCGAAGTCTTGCCGAGGGCGCCGTGGGCGCGTAACTGAAACTCGCAGGGTGCTTGGTACGAGAGTGATGGACACGCCGGCGCAGAAAAACGCGAAGCTCCTTCAAGGCGCGACCGGGCCTTGGGAGGTGGTCATCGGCATGGAAGTGCATGCGCAGGTGGTCTCGCGTGCCAAATTATTCTCCGGCGCGTCGGCGGAGTTCGGCGGCGAGCCGAATGCGCATGTCTCGCTCGTCGATGCCGCCATGCCGGGCATGCTGCCGGTCATTAACGAGGAATGCGTGCGGCAGGCGGTACGCACCGGGCTCGGGCTGAACGCCCAGATCAATCTCAAATCGGTGTTCGACCGGAAGAACTATTTCTATCCCGACCTGCCGCAGGGCTACCAAATCAGCCAATACAAATCGCCGATTGTCGGCGAGGGCGAGGTTCTAGTCGATTTGCCCGACGGCGAGAGCGCGCGGATCGGCATCGAGCGGCTCCATCTCGAGCAGGACGCCGGAAAATTGCTGCACGACCAGCATGCGACAATGTCGCTCGTCGACCTCAATCGCTCCGGTGTGGCGCTGATGGAGATTGTGACCAAGCCGGATTTGCGCTCGGCCGAGGAAGCCAAGGCGTTCCTTGGAAAACTGCGCACCATTCTCCGCTACCTCGGCACTTGTGACGGCGACATGGAAAAGGGCCATCTGCGCGCGGATGTGAATGTCTCGGTGCGCAAGCCGGGCGATCCGTTGGGGACGCGCTGCGAGATCAAGAACCTCAATTCCATCCGCTTCATCGGCCAGGCGATCGAGCACGAGGCGCGGCGCCAGATCGAAGTCATCGAAGACGGCGGCTCGATCGACCAGGAGACGCGGCTGTTCGATCCCGAGAAAGGCGAGACGCGGTCGATGCGCTCAAAGGAAGAGGCGCACGATTATCGGTACTTCCCCGACCCGGACCTTTTGCCGCTCGAACTTTCGCAAGCGCAGGTCGAGGTGCTCAAATCGGAATTGCCGGAGCTGCCGGACCGGAAAAAAGCGCGCTTCATCCGCGACTATGCGCTTTCCGCCTACGATGCAGACGTGCTTGTCGCCGAGCGCGACGCTGCGCAATATTTTGAAGCGGTAGCCAAGGGGCGGGACGCCAAGGCCGCCGCCAATTGGGTCATTAACGAACTCGCAGGCCGGCTAAACCGCGAGGGTAAGGACATCGCCGCCGCTCCGGTGTCTGCGGCGCAGCTCGGTTCCATTCTCGATCTGACCACCCAAGGCGTCATTTCCGGCAAAATCGCCAAGGATGTTTTCGAAATCGTCTGGACCGAGGGGGGCGACCCGCGCGCGATTGTCGAGCAGCACGGATTGCAGCAAGTGACCGACGTGTCGGCTATCGAAACGCTCGTCGACGATATTATCGCCAAGAATCCCGACAAAGTCGGCGACGCCAAGTCAAATCCGAAGGCGATCGGCTGGTTTGTCGGCCAGGTGATGAAGGCGTCCGGCGGCAAAGCCAATCCGCAAGTCGTCAACGAACTCTTGAGAAAGCGTCTCGGGACTTAAGCGCATTTGCGCCGCGTGCTGCGCGCCGAACGCCGCGAAGCGAGTCTCGCGATCCTTACGCGTTGCCGAAATCGACGCGAAGGATGGTCTCGGGAGTGCGTTCGCGCGGTCGGCGTCGGTGCTGCGACGTCCTCGCCGCCGCGAATCGGTTGCACTGATTCGCGCGTTTTGCTCCTTCCGGCGGCCGTAAACGCGGTCGCAAGCGCAATCAGCGCAAATTTTTTTCCACCGTGGCCAACTTGCCGCGCAAGCGATTATTCCGCCTTCGGAAATGCCAACGAGGCGCGCTCGGCATGCGCAAGCGCAACGCCAGCCATCAAATAAACGCATGCGAGAAACCCGCATTACATAGGGGTTTTTGCCATGTATCGATTGTGCGGTGTTTGTTTGAGCGCGCACCAGAAAAGTTTTCCGCGCGGGCTTGCTCAATGCAGTCGATTGGGATGTGTGCAAGAGGGGACAGCGGCACTTACACACAATATTAAGTGGAGTCACTGTTATTTTTTTCCTGCTGTAGTAATCGGATAACAGTGTCCGTCGATTCGCGACGGCACTGCACCGATATCGCCATCCACTCAGGCTAGGAGGGCAGCAATGGCGAAGAAGAGAAAAGCAAAGGCAGCGAAGAAGACGGCGAAAAAGACAAAGAAGCGGAAGAAGAAGTAGTCGATGCCGTTATCGGTCTTCGACCTGACTTGAGGCGAAGATCGCATCACACGGGCCGGTGGTCGTCGCGAGGTGATTTTCATCGCCCGCGACACCCCGGCTCAAGTGAGAAACAGGGGGCGTCGGCGAGACGGGGGCTTACGCTTCACGATCGTTGGTTATGCGGTGGTGAAGTGAAGCGATGGGGCATCCGGGTCTTCCCGCAGCGCACTGCAGCGGACGTAAGCTTCAGGAATCTCGCCGACGCCCTCGGTGCTTGTAAATATCCTCCCAAGAACTTCATCGGCGCCATGGACATGTTCCTCGGCGCCGTTTTTCTTTTGATGCGATGACGACGACACGCAGCGCTTCGAGTGGCCGCCCGGGCATGGCGGCGAAGCGGCCACGAGCTAACCCAGCGCGACCGCGGCCGCGCACGGCGCCGATCGAGTTGTTCTACTGGCCGACGCCGAACGGCTGGAAGATCTCGATCATGCTCGAGGAGTGCGGGTTGCCATACGTGGTGCGCCCCGTCGACATCTCCAAAGGTGAGCAATTTGCGCCTGGGTTTTTGGCGATCTCGCCCAACAATCGCATTCCAGCCCTAGTCGATCCGGCGGGCCCTAGCGGTCGGCCGATCTCGGTTTTCGAGTCAGGCGCCATTCTGCAATATCTCGGCCGCAAAACCGGAAGGTTCTATCCGCGCGACGAACGCGCTCGCGTCGCGGTCGATGAATGGTTGTTCTGGCAAATCGGCGGATTAGGCCCTATGGCCGGCCAGGCCAATCATTTCCGCCGCTACGCGCCGGCGCAGATCGCATACGCCATCGATCGCTATACCGACGAGGTCAACCGGCTGTTCGGCGTTCTCAACACGCGTCTGACGAGCCGCGATTTCCTGGCCGGCCGCTATTCGATTGCCGATATGGCGAGCTTCGGCTGGGTCAAGCTCGCGGAGCGTATGGGACAAAAGCTTTCCGATTTTCCACGGCTGCAGCGCTGGTTCGAAACCATCGGCGCCCGGCCGGCGGTCAAACGCGCGCTTGCCATCCGCGTTGAAGCGGCTTCGGCAGTGGACATCAACGACCCAAAGGTGCGCGCCGTGCTGTTTGGTCAGCGGGCGAGGTAGAATTGGCCGCTTTGGCCGTCAAGCCGATGCGCAGCGCACCACGCTACTAATTCGATCGCGTCCAGGTCTGCGACTTGCAGATCAGCCCGCCCATGACGCAGCCCTTGAGCTCGGCCGAGTTGGCGCCGGTCATGGTGAACGATCCGGTATACGTGCCGCCGTCCTCGGCATTGTAAACTTGGCCTTGCCAGACATCGGCGCCGTTCGGCTTCATGCTCAGCACAATGGGAATACCGATCAGCGGGCGGCCTTGCTTGCTGGCGTCGGAATTGTGCTTGTCGGTTTTCGGCTGGTGCGTTTCGGGGTCGTTGGGTTCCTGCATCCAGGCCAAGGAGCCGCAGATTGCGCCGCCACAATTGACGATCTTTACCTTGCCCTTCTTGTCACCCGTGAGCCAGGTGCCGACCGGATCGGCGGCAAAAGCCGGCGCTGCAACGTTCAACGCCAGCACGACGGCGGAAACAGCGGCCAATGTCGCGGTGCGAAGAATTCTCATACCGATCTCCCCGATCTGCGGTCCCATTTCGTGCGAAAGCGCAAGATAACCGACGAAGCCGCCTTTGCAAACTTACGCAGGGCGCCCGCTGGTTTGTCCTCCGGCCGTGCGCGGCAGCCGGAGCGTGCTTAACGCCGCGTTGCCGTCGCCGCGCAAGCGTCAACTCGCCCGTTCAGTTTTAATTCATCCCATTGCTTAAACTACTGTTCAATTGTTCCGACGATTATCCAAATACCGTCCGGAAAAAATAATCCGGCAAACGTTCGAAAGAGACATTGGGACAGGCGAAGACAGAAGGGTGGATCATGGCTCGTTTTGAAATTCTCGACGCCAACATAGCGCCGCTCGGCGAAGGGGCCGCCTCAGCCGACATGCTGTTCGAACTCGGCATCATGTATTCGGTCGGCCGCGAAATGCCGATTGATCTCGTCGCCGCGCACAAGTGGTTCAATCTTGCGGCGATGAAAGGCAATGCCGAGGCGATCCAGCTGCGGCGCGAGATTGCCGATCAAATGTCGGACCGCGAAATCGCCGCGGCTCAGCGCGCCGCGCGCGACTGGCTGTGCGAGAACCGCCGGCCAGTGCAGGCGATGGCCGCCTAACGCACGCCACACATCGAGCAGGGCGCGCCTCAATGGCGGGTCTTGCTTGCCGGCGGTGCAACGCCTAGTCATATCGGCAGATCGGAGAGGTGGCCGAGTGGCTGAAGGCGGCGGTTTGCTAAACCGTTATACGGTCTAAAGCCGTATCAAGGGTTCGAATCCCTTCCTCTCCGCCACCCTTCGGCTGGCCCAGCCCGATCAGCGCAATAAGCGTGGGTGGGAGCCGTGAATACGCAAAGCGTCGGGCGCAGCACAACGAGCCGGTTCGGGCTTGCGCTCGCCATCCTCGGCTGCCTGTCGGTCGTTGCCGCGCAGGCGCAAGGAAATATCGCCGAGCGGGAACTCAAAGCCGCGCCGGGAAAGGACCTTCGGGTCGGCGTCTACACTGATATTCGCCCGGATTGTACTTCCGGTCCGCTGCCGGCAATCCGCCTTGCCGCACCGCCCGCGCACGGTGCTGTGGCCGTCAAACGCGGCATGCTCAAAGCCACCAATCTCAAACAATGCCTCGCCACCGAGGCGCCAGCCTTCGTCGCATTCTATCGTGCGGCGCTCGACTTCCGCGGCAGCGATCAGTTCGCTTTGGAAATTACCTGGCCGGATGGCCGCAAACAGGTGCAGCGTTTCCGGATCGACGTTGGTAGTAGCGGCGGCATGGGTATCTAGCTCTCGCGCTTCTCGCGAGATCTTTGGTCCCGCGCGCGTTTTTGCGTTTGCTTCAGAGCTGCCGGTGCTCGCAGCCTTATTCGTTGTCGAAGGTCGGGCCCGGACGCCCCCCGTGATAGTTCGGGGAGCCCTCTGGAAAGGTCGACATGCAGGGCGGGAACTGGTTCTGATAGGGCCAAGTGCAGCGGCTTGGCGCCGCGGTGCCGTATAAGTTACGGGCTGCGGCGGGGCGCCATTGCCGCGATACGTGCTTCCTTGCATCGGTTTGGCGGGCGTGTGCTTTCGGTTTCGCTTGATCCGGTTGCGCCATCGAGAGCGTCGGCAACGAGACGAGTGAGAACGCGAGCATGGCAACGCCTGCTACGCGCAGCCGAGTTTGATAGGTCGCCATCGCAAATCTCCTTCTATTAGGTCCGCGCGAGTTAGCTCCAATAATCTAAAAGCGTTACCTCCATCGAACCGTTCCATCTACCAGCGCCCAGCGAATCGAGGGCATGCGGTCCGTGTCCCAAATAAACGCGCGGCAGGGCAGGGGCGCTGGGCGCCGCGTCGGTAGACCCGGTTTTTCCGCGCTGGGTTGCTCGGCGCCCGGGCTTTAAAAAAGAATCTTCCGTCGCCCGCCTGCATGGCGAGGAGACGGGATACTCCTCGAATGACATCGATTCAAAGAATATTTGCAGTGAGCTTGCTGCAGTCGATGGAAAGAGAGTGCTTTGAAACCCGCCGCGCGCTCTCGGGCCGGCAATGGTCGCGGCTTCCGCAAACGTAGCGGCAGTTGACAACGTTATCGTGCCGGATTTTACATAATCTATCATTTGAATAGACTATAATTGTTCAGTGGGTCTCGGCGTTCGAAGTGGCGACTTTCATCGTCGCTGGGGCATGAGGGGGCTAAGATGAAGAAACGGGGTTTGTTGAAGTTGGCGCTGCCTGTGTTTGCGCTTTTCGTCGGCCTTGCCTGGTCGGCGGCGGCCATGGCTGACGAGCCGATTTTGACAAAAGCGCCGGTGGCGAGCACTCCGGCGGCGTCGACCAATTGCCAGGGCGTTCCGGACTTTTTCCTCGGCAGCTGCCAGTTGGCGTGGTACGGCGTCAGAGTCTACGGCGCAATCGACACCGGGGTAGGGTATCAGACCCACGGCGCGCCTTGGGATCCGTATTTTCCGCAGGGCAGCTCATACCTCGTTCAAAAAATGAACCGAGAGTCGATGTGGACTCTCGCGCCAAATGCGCTGTCGCGATCCCACATTGGGGTTATGGTCAACGAGCCGTTCGCTCCGGGTTGGAAATTCATCGGCCAGTTGGAGGCGAACTTTGATCCTTATTCGCTGAATTTATCCAACGGACCGCGGTCGATTGCAGACAACAAAGGCGTGCCGCTCGATCTGCAAACGGCCAACAACGATTCAAGTAACGCCGGCCAAATCTACAATTCGACCGGGTATCTCGGCGTTGCCTCGGACGCTCTCGGCACCCTGACCTTTTTCCGTCAAAACTCATTCACGCTGGACGGTATTTCCGCGTATGATCCGATGGAAGCCTCCTATGCCTTCTCGGCGCTCGGCTTCTCCAGCTCCAATTGCGGCGCCGGCGACACGGAAACCTGCCGCATTACGACGGCCATCAAATACCGGCTCGCCCTTGGCCTGTTGAGATTCGGCGCGCTCGCTCAGGTCGGCGGCTATGCCGAGAACAATGGCTCGAACGGCGATTACGAAGCCCAGATCGGCGGTGACATTCCGGTCGGCCACTTCGGCTTGGGCGATGGCCTCTTGTCGCTCGACGCCATCTACAAATGGGAAAAGGACGCAGTGAATCTCTCACTGTCCGGCGTGTCCAACGTCGCTGGAGTACCGGTGGCGCCGTTCCTGCCGCAGACGCTCACCGCCACCATCTCCAACAACCAAAATGTCATGTTGTTGTCCAAGTACACGCTCGGACCGCTGCGGCTATTTGCCGGCTACGAATGGTTTCAATTGGCGCCGCCCAGCGACCCGGTCAATACCGTGACCGGCTTCACCAATATCGGCGGTCTGCCAATGGGAACCGCCTATGGTAATCTGACGGCGATCAGCAACACGGCATATTCAGCGGGCTGCGGCACCGGCACCGGATGCAGCGACAAGGTCATGCAGGTCATGTGGACCGGCGCGCGCTACGCCGTCGACAAGAATCTCGACGTGGCCGTTGCTTATTATCATTACATCCAGAACCAATATGTTACCGGGGCTGGCATCTGCACCAATCCGACCGCGCATTCGCAATGCGCCGGCACATTCGATGCCGTTTCCGCTCTCGTCGACTGGCGGTTTCTACCAAAGTGGGATGCGTATTTCGGTATGATGTTCTCGCAGGTGAATGCGGGGCTGTCGAACGGCTATCTCGCCCGCAACAACTTCGATCCGACCGTGGGCGTTCGCTTCCGCTTCTAAAATTGGCGGTCGGATCAAT
>Ga0302180_10000443_pt1 | contig 34148 bp, 27 predicted proteins | sample I_Palsa_E3_2_FD_200575 | JGI IMG/M metagenome (GOLD analysis project Ga0302180, IMG submission 200575) | Peat permafrost microbial communities from Stordalen Mire near Abisko, Sweden - I_Palsa_E3_2 | ecosystem: Environmental > Terrestrial > Soil > Palsa > Peat permafrost | place: Sweden...
ACCAGTCCGGCTACCGCGGCCAGGAGCAACGAAGCGAAAAATCGACGGATCATGGGCGCATTCCCCTTTCGGCAGGTTGAGTAATATCGGCGACGACGTCGAGACAGAGGTCGACCGCGGCAGGAATCGCACTCTCGACGGCGGGGGAGAGCCCAATGCCCTCGTCGAGGCCGCCGGGCTGGCATCCGACGATGATGATGCGATCGATGGAGCCACCAAGGCGAGTCAGCGCGGCGAGGACGATGTCCGGGCTCATGGTGTGAGCGTCGACGACCGGCACCGCGCCTTCCTTGGGGGAGGCCGAAGAGAGCGTCGCGGAATCGGGTTCGATCACCGCCAGGGTCCCTGGGGGCTCGCCCATGGGGACAGCGTCCACCAGCACCATTGCGTCGTAGCCTTCGAGAAGGTCGTAAGCGAGGTGGATACCCCGGATCCCATAGTCCTCGACGCGTACCCCATCGGGGAGTGCCCGGCCGGAGAGCCAGTGCGCCACCTCCACCCCGAAAGCGTCGTCCGACAGGAAGATGTTGCCGATACCAGCGACGAGAACGCGTCTGGTCACGGCCGGATCTCGCTTTCCCGCCGGTCGGGTAGCGGCTCGACCTCTTCGGGACGGAAATAGAGGTAGCGGCCCTGCCAGTTCAACTCGCGTGCCGCCGGATCGTCGTCGAGCGTGACTGCCAGATGGATGCCCCCGTCGACATCAGCGAACACACCGGCCACGGTGCCGCGTCGGCCGTCGAGGAACATGTCCTGTGCATCCGCCTGTCCGGACGGGTGGAGCCGGACCGCCGACCCTTGCGCGAGGTCGATGCCCCCCACGCGCACCGAGTCCGACCAGGGGTCGAAGGACTGGTCGGACGCCGGGTCCCACCACGGTGCCGCGTCCCTTCCCGGTGTGGTGACCGTGAGCCATTCCGGCTCGACCGGGCGCATCTGACCGTGTAGGCGTCCCATCGCCTCGGGTGACAGTGCGTCGCAGCGGTCGATGATGGCGGCGGCGCGGGCGTCCGTCCCCCGGGCCTCGGCTTTCTCGGAATCAGTGAGTGTTATGACGCGTAGGGCGAGGATCTCGTCGATCTCCAGCGAGTCGTAGAGGTCACCGGGGCTCTGATCGGCTACCTCGGGGTGGTCGTAGAGGATGATCGGTGAGGAGAGCACGACGTCGTCAGCGCCGATGAGCACCGGGTATGTCCCGACGCTCCGGCAGGCAACGGCCGCCTCCGCGGCGGCACCGGGAGGGTCGAGAAGTGACACGAAGGTGGCACCGTCAACCGCCAGCATGGTGTGCACCGCCACAAGGCTCTGTGCAACCACATCGGCCCTCCGGGAAGCGTCCTTGCCTCCAGCGGTGGCGTTCTCGACCGTCACCTCCACCTTCACGTAGGGCGAGCCGTACGCCGCGGGCGCCGTGGCCACTCGGATCATGCCGTCGATGGCGTGGCGTTCACGAATGAAGCGACCCGCCAGCGTGCCGTCCGCAGCGTGGACGGGCTCTGCCTCGGATCCACCCTCGAGGTGGAACGGCAGCTCGCCGGCAGCGGTGCCGCCGGGGGGAATGATGAGCGGAGGCAGGTCGATCGTACGGTCGACCGCCTCGTCCCACTCGACGTGGGAGGTCCCGTCCACCTCGAGGGCGTCGACGGGTCCGAACGCGGACCCGGGGGAGGTGAAGGAGCCCCTGGTCAGCCGGGCTTCGACCGTGCGGCGTTGTGTCTGAAGGCACCGAACGCGGATCCGGAGGACTGGGTGGTCGCGTCGGTCACCCGGGTCGAGGAGGCACTCGGTCCGGGCCCACCACCGTTCGGAGCCGTCCGCCTGGCTGTGGGACCGAGGCGTGAGCACGCCCCACTGGAAGCGCACCTGGTTTTTGCGGGAGGACGCCCGGTAGGGGTAGAGGACGTACCCCTCGTAGAGGACCGCGTCAGCCACTGTTCTCGCCGCCTCGAAGCGGTCCCCTGCGACCTGCGCTGAGTTTTGAGGGCATGTCGCGCCAGTGGTTGCGCTCATGGCCGCTCCTCCCCGGCCTCTTTGAGGAGCTGGGCAAAGGCCTGATCCCACGTCGGAAGCCCTCGCAGCGCCCGGAACCGCTGCAGGTCATCCAGCGTGTCGCGCCGGACTCGAATGAAGCCGGCGCCGGGGAAGTAGGCGTCCATGGTGCTCCGCCAGACGGCCACGGGTAGGCGGTACGCGGACTCGGTCGACCACGAGAGCGGCTCGGCCGAAAATCCCGAGGCGCCCTGGGTGAAGACGGTTCCCGAGAAGAGGAAGAGGAGCGGAATGTCGCCTTCGCCCAGCGCGTGCATGTACTTGGCGCCGGACACCTCGAAGTCGTAAGTGCACTCGACGGGGAGGTCGAACTCGATGGTTCCGTCGAACCGGCCGATCATCGACGACACGTGCGTCCACAAGAACGGGCGGAGGGAGTTCCCCCATTGGGGGGTCTCCCCGAACAGCTCGTAGAGTCGCTCCTCCTCGTCCTCGCTGTACCGCCGGCGCTGCGGCTCGATCCGGATCTGGCAGCGCAATGCAGCTGCGTGCACTCGTTTGCCGTCGGCCTCCTCTGCTCGTGTCCGAAACATGATCGTCGGCACCGCCGCGTGCGGCTCCGTCCGGGCGTCGAGCACCTCGAAGTGCAGGTCGGTCACTGCGCCCGCGCTTGGATGTCGGCGAAGAAGGAATCGATCTTCCGGTTGGCTTCCGTGCCGCCGTCGAAGCCACGCCAGAGCGTCCGGAGGTGACCGACGAGCTCGTAGCACGCGTCGATCGGGACGATGAAGCACTCCGCAGCACGGTCGCTGCGGTCACTTGCCGCACGCACGAGGAACGCCTCGACATCAGGTTGCATGGTGGCCAGCTGCGGGTTGGCATCGAAGAGATCGGTCCACGTGTCGAGGGGGAGCTCCGATTCGGTCGCGCCCGCCGGACCTGGGTAGAACGCGGCGATCCGTCCGAGCTCGGAGTTGAGGAAGAAGAAGGCGACGCTGACTGGGATCTGGAGGCTGTCCCACTGGGACGGGGAGAGGTCGAAATCGCGGAAGGCCAGGTAACGCTCGGGCACGCTGCGGAAATGATCGCCACCGGCGCCCTGCGACTCGAAGAGGAGGAAACACCCGCGGCAGGCACACAACAATGTCCTTGAGCGCAGGTCTACGAGATGGCGGTGCTCGCTGTCGATGGTCTCCGAGCACAGCTCACAGACCTCCTCAGGTGGGGGCGCCTGACGGGCAGGTCTGCTGGTGCGGATGCCCTGCAGAACGGCGATCGGGTCGCTCACCTGATCGCAACCTCGGTCGGGCACGCGTCGTACAACGGTTTCTTGACTCCCAGGGCGATGGGTACCGCTGCCGTGGTGTCCGCGCTTGGTTCCTCGACGACGATCCGGGTCACCTCGGGCGCCGACTCCAAGATGGCCACCTCGACCGCGCCCCGCAAGGTGGCGGCCGAGGATGGACATCCGTCGCAATTGCCCAAGAGCCGGAGCTTGACGGCTCCCAGTTCATCGTCGATGGCCAGCAGCTCCACGTCGCCGCCGTGGCGACCTAGGAAGGGCCGGACGGACTCCAGCGCGCTTTCCACCCGGACGTCGAGCGGCTCGGGGTGGAGACCCTGGACCAGCAGGAGACTGGCGACGAGCTCGTCGCCCGTGAATTCGGCCATCAGCTCTGGCGCTCGAACCTGGGCGATCGCGGCCATGCGGGCGAGCCCGGCCCCGTAGAGATCGGACACCAGGCGCAACAGTTCCTCAGCCAGGTCGAGGGAACGAGGATCCGCAGTGGCTTGGAGCTCGGTGAGAGCCTGCTCGATGCGGTCACCGCTCGCTCGGAGATTTTGGGGTGCAGGCATCGCTCCGGGCGATCAGAACGCGTCGTCCGCGCTGGTCACCTGGGTGGGGGAGTGGACTTTCTTCAACACCTTTCCCTTGCCGAGGTACATGTGCACGCCGCAAGGCAGGCAGGGGTCGAAGCTGCGAACCGATCGCATGATGTCGATGCCTTTGAAATTCTCCCTGGTGTTCTCTTCGAAGATCGGCGTGTCGATAACCGCGTCCTCGTAGGGTCCGGGAGTGCCGTAGACGTCGCGCGGATTGGCGTTCCAAGGCGTCGGCGGGTACGGGTGGTAGTTGGCGATCTTGCCGCCCTTGATGACCATGTGGTGCGACAGGACGCCCCGTACCGCCTCGGTGAATCCGCACCCGATCGCTTCGTCAGGCACATCGAAGGTCTCCCAGGTCTTGGTCTTGCCGGCTCGGACATCCTTGAGCGCGAGTTCGATGAAGTCCAGCGCCGCCGCGGCGGCGTAGGCCTGGAAATAGGTCCTGGCCCGGTCGCGCTCGAGTGTGTTGGACCATTGGGGGATTTTCCACTCCAGGTCGACGGGTCCTTCCAGGGCGGTCTTGGGCAGGTGGATCTTCACGCTGGTGCCGGTGGCATCGAGGTGGTCGGTGTGCACCAGGCCCGAGAGGGCGGTCGACCAGAGGCGAGCCAGCGGGCCGCCGCCGGTGTCCAGGGCCAGGTGGTCGGTGCCGTCGAACCAGCGGGGGGACATCACCCAGCTGTAGTTCCCGTCGAAATCTCGCTTCTGGGGCTCGGGGTTGGTGTGCTGGTTCCAGGGGTGCCGCCGGTCGACCGGGTTCCCGAGGGGATCCCGGGTGACGAACATCTCTTGGTCCTCCCAGTCGTCGTAGAAGGAATGCCCGAGCAGTATCCGGATGCCGAGGTTGATGTCGACGAGGTCGTTGGTAACCAGCTTTCCGTCGACGACGATGCCGGGGGTCACACCCATGGCTCGGCCCCACTTGGTCATGTCCTTGTACTCGAAATTGCAGACCTCGGGGTCCTGGAAGGCACCCCAGCAGTTCAGCAGAATTCGCCTCCGACCGACCTCCTCGTATCCCGGCATCGCCTCGTAGAAAAAGTCGAAGAGGTCGTCGTGCATCGGGACAACCCGCTTCATGAATTCCACGTAGCGCATCAGGCGCGTGTAGTAGTCGGTAAAGAGCTGGATGGTGGCCGTGGTGCCGACGCCTCCTGGGTAGAGGGTCGACGGGTGCACGTGGCGCCCCTCCATCAGGCAGAACATCTCCCGGGTGTAGCGACTGACCTGGAGCGCCTCGCGGTAGAACTCACCCGAGAAGGGGTTGAGCGACCGCATGATGTCGCCGATCGTCTTGTAACCGTGGGCCGCCGCCCCCTGCGCCTCGGTCCTGTTGGCCTGCTCGAGCACACCAGGGTTGGTCTCGGCCACCATCTTCTCGCAGAAGTCCACGCCGACGAGGTTCTCCTGGAAGATGTTGTGGTCGAACATGTACTCGGCCGCCTCACCGAGGTTCACGATCTGCTCGCCGAGGGCGGGCGGGCGCACCCCGTACGCCATGTTCTGGGCGTAGCAGGAGCAGGTGGCGTGGTTGTCTCCGCAGATTCCACAGATCCGGCTGGTGATGAAGTGGGCGTCCCTCGGGTCCTTGCCCTTCATGAAGATGCTGTAGCCCCGGAAGATCGAAGAGGTGCTGTGGCAATCCGCCACCTTCCCCTTCCCGAAGTCGATCTTGGTGTAGATGCCCAGGCTCCCCACGATGCGCGTGATGGGATCCCACGCCATCTCCACGAGCCCGCTGGCGTCCTCGGTGAACTTTTTGGTGGCCATGCGCCTACCTCCAGATCTTCTGGTAGCCGGTTGAGAGCTCAGTTCCCGGTGTGCGCCACTTCGGCTCGTCGTCGAGCGTGTGCAGCGTGATCTTGCGCAGGCCGCGGATGGCCCTCCCGTACAGCCCGGACGCCATCGTCGACACTGTCGCCCCTGGCGGTTCATCCATGAACGGCATGAACTTGTCCGGGAATCCGGGCATGGTGCACCCGATGCAGATGCCGCCGACATTGGGGCAGCCCCCCACTCCGTTGATCCACCCTCGTTTCGGTACGTTGCACTTGACGACCGGTCCCCAGCAGCCCAGCTTGACGATGCACTTGGGCGAGCCGTACTCCGTCGCGAAGTCACCCTGCTCGTAGTACCCGGCCCTGTCGCAACCCTCGTGCACCGTGGCGCCGAACAGCCATTGGGGCCGCAGCGAATCGTCCAGCGGGATCATCGGCGCCTGACCCGTGGCCTGGTAGAGCAGATAGAGGATCGTCTCGGACAAGTTGTCGGGGTGGGTCGGGCAGCCCGGCACACAGACGATCGGGATGCCTGCCTTGGAAGTCCAGCCCCAGCCCAAGTAGTCCGGCACTCCCATGGCACCCGTGGGGTTGCCCGCCATGGCGTGGATGCCCCCATAACAGGCGCAAGTACCCGCCGCGAGCACGACAAGTGCCTTTGGTGCGAGGCGGTCGAGCCACTCGCTGGTGGTCATCGGCTGATCGGTGTCGGGGTTGTTCCCGAACCCGCACCAGTAGCCCTCCTTCTTGATCGCCTCGTTGGGAATGGACCCCTCGACGACTAGGACGAAGGGTTCTAGCTCCCCGCGGTCGGCCTTGAAGAACCACTCGATGAAGTCGTCCGCGCCACCCACCGGGCCGCACTCGAAATCGATCAACGGCCAGTGGACGGCGATCTTCGGCAGCCCCGGTAGCGCACCCAGGGCTATCTCTTCGATGCTGGGCTGGGTCGCCGCAGTCAGCGCGACAGAGTCTCCGTCGCAGCTGAGTCCAGCATTGATCCAGAGGACATGAACCACCGCTTCTTCGGTCGCAGTGTCAGTCGCCGTCAATGTGCCCTCCCCTGTGCTGGCCGCGCCAGGTAACGCGGCTGCTTGCAGTGTCAGTCCAGCCCCGCTCGCTGTAAATGAGTGTCTTTTGCACCGTGCTCAAGGGCGCAATCACGGTCAGCCCATTGACAGCCCGGGCGGACGGGACGAGGCTCGTACACGCATGGCCACGGGACAGCGGGCCGGGAGCGCCTCGGCATCTGAGGGCGTGGCGCGGTTTGAACTGGCGCCACCACGCCGGTTCATGCTGCCGGCAATCCTTCTCCTACTGTCCGAGCAACCCGGGTACGGATACGGGCTTGTGCCTCGTCTGGCCGAGTTCCGCTTCGGACACGTCGACCGCCCTGCCGTCTATCGGTCGTTGGCCCAACTCGAGCAAGACGGGCTGGTGCAGGTTTCGGCGGACGACCGGCACCCTGGCCAGGCCCGCCGCGTGTACTCGGTGACACCGCTCGGGGAGCGCGTCCTTCGCGTGTGGATGGGAGTCATCCGGGAGGAGCATGCGCACCTCGGGGAGGTGATCCGTCGGTACCAGGCCACCGCCACCATCGATGCCGTGTTGTCCGAAGTGGAAGGCAGATCGGCGCCCGAGCTGGACTTGGGTTGGTCTCCCGTCTCCACGACCTCCGTATGGCGTCGTCGCCTCATGCCGCTCGAGCACGACGGCGACGAGATGATCTCTCGTCTGCCAGAGTCGGAAGAGGATCCGGAGTCGCTCGTGCCCGGCCGTTCGGTCGCTCACGAACCAAGTAGGTTGGCCTCCGCGAGTCCGGTCATGAAGCGGTTCGTCTTGGACCCCGAGAGATCTGCGGTGCTCATTGACGCTCGCTCGACCGTCGGGCCGATCTGCTTCGGCAGCACAGGGGTTACAGGTTCGCTGTATGCCGCTTTGGGCGATGGCGGGGTGAGCACCGAGACCCCTCCCTCGGGGTGGCTCAGCATCGACATGACGGGATTGAGTTCGGGCAATAAGCTCTACGATGCTGAACTCCACCGGCGCATCAACTCCCGTCGATACCCGTCGGCCAAGGTGGAACTCAAAGAGTGCACGCCGAGTGCACCAGGCTGGCGTTATCGCCTCCGCGGCGAATTGACCTTCCATGGGATCACGCGCCGCACCGAGGGGACGGTCCAACTAGAGGCGGCGTCCGACGATCGCATCGTCATCAGCGGGGAGCAGGTCTTCGACATCCGAGACTTCGCGCTTCCGTCGCCGACGATGCTGATGCTCCGCATCTTCCCCGACGTCCGGGTGCGCCTGTACGCAGAGGCGGAGCTGTCGGGGGATGACTGAGGCCCCTTTTGACCTCCCAGACGATGGCCGCAATCCTGGGCTCAGCCTCTATCCCGACTGATGACATCCCCGAACGGACTCGCCTGATCTGTGACGTCCTGGCCGATGCCCCGCAGGCCGACCGCTTTGCCATCCGAGCCCTGGGTCGGGTTGGCGTGGACCCAGACGACATGTGTCTTCCGATCGCGGTGGACAACGCGATATTCCTGGTCGAGCGGCCGGGAGGAGCGTACCGACTCGGCCATTGCCTCACGCACGCGCTGACTGTCTTGGGGGCTGATCAGTTCCACGTAGGAATCGAAAGTACCGGCGAAATCCAACGGGTCGATCCCATGAATCCGGTGGAACTCGGTGCTCCATTGCACGGCACCGGTCCTGAGGTCCCAGAGCCAACTGCCGACGCCAGAGAGGGCCTCGGTCTCCTCGAGGCGGGCGTCCATCTCTGCCAGCGTGGCCTGGGCAAGGTGCTGTTCGGTGACGTCTCGAGCCACGACCACTTGCCCGTGGACCGCGCCCTCATTGTCGACAAAGGGAGCCAGAGAGAGAGATACCGGGATGGGAAGCCCGTCCGGCCGGATGATCTCCGTCTCGAAGTGCCGGATATGCTCACCGGCTCCTACCCGTGCGATCACCTGGTCGACCTCGTGGCGGAGGTGCGGGGCAAACAGTACGCCTATGGGGCCGTGCTCTACGTCACCGGGCGCGCGGCCGAAGAGCCGTTCGGCGTTCTCGCTGAAGTAGGTGACGATGGCCTCGTGGTCGCATGTCATGACCGCGTCGTCGCTCAGCTCGATGACCGCGCGGAGGAGCGCCCCGGGCGAGGCGACCGCATCGAGAGCGCCCGGCTCGTTGTAGCCCGTTTCATCCGCGTGATCCATGGACTCCTCCGGCTGCCTTCGCTCTGGTGCCGAGCGGACCCTCGAAGGAGCGCTCATCCACACCCTGTCCGTGACTGTACGCCGGTTCGACGCCAACGTCTTGCGCCCGAGACAGGCCGGAGTTCGAGAGAGGCGGATGTCGTCATGGACTCCCCGTAGGGGTGACAATCTTCGTCGATTCCGCCGATGGTGGCAGGACGATCTCCGGTCCGGCCACGACTAACGGAACAGCGGGTGCAGCGGTCGCCCGTCCCGGCATGGAGGGTTATGCTCCAAACGAGGTGCCGCCGATGCACGAACTCTCCATTTGCAACGCAATTGCGAGCACAGCGGCGAAGCACGCTGATGGGCGATCGGTGACGCAAGTCACCGTGCAGATCGGGCATTTGCGTCAGGTTGTTCCCGATGCGCTGCAGTTCAGCTGGGAGGTTATGTGCGACGCCACAGTGCTGAAGGATGCAGCACTCGTGATTGAGCAGGTTCCAGCGGTGGTCGAGTGCGCCTCCTGCGGTGTCCGAACGGCTCTTGACTTGCCGATTCTCGCCTGCGGTCACTGTGAAGGGTTCGATGTCAAGCTGGTCAGCGGGGAAGAGCTCGTCGTCGTGTCAATCGATCTGGTGGACGCGTAGCCGTGGGCCGATTCCACATCCATGCCGATGGCACGGGTCACGTCCACGAGCGCGATCTTGAACACGATCACGGCGATCACGGCGATCACGGCGATCACGGCGATCACGAGAGAACAGCCGGCGACGTCGGGGATCATTCGGGATACAAGGAAACGGGTAAAACGAGGATCACGATCCTAGAGAACCTCCTCTCGGAGAACGACCGGGTGGCTGACGACAATGGTCGGCAACTCGCCACATCCGATGTCTGCGCGGTCAATTTGATGTCCTCGCCCGGTGCCGGGAAAACGACGCTTCTGCGAAAGACGTTAGAAAGCCTGGGCGAGTTGCTACGCATCGGCGTGCTGGAAGGCGACATTGCCACGAGCCTTGACGCTGATCAACTCCATGGCGCCGGAGCGTCGGCGATTTCCGTCATAAACACAAGCGCGGGGTTTGGGGGAGAGTGCCATCTCGATGCCGTGATGGTGCGAGCCGGGATGGCACGGCTCCCGTTGCCGGACCTTGATCTGCTGATCATTGAGAACGTCGGCAATCTTGTCTGTCCAGCGGAATTTCGCGTCGGTGAGCACGCGAAGGCCATGGTGTTCGCAGTGACGGAGGGGGAAGAAAAGCCCTTGAAGTATCCGGTCATGTTCCGAGCAGTGGATGTTGTCGTGGTGAACAAGGTTGACCTGCTTCCGCACCTTGACTTCGATCTCGAAGTCTTTCTGGCCAACTTGAATGCAGTCAACCCTTCGGCGCAGGTCATTCTGGCGAGTGCTCGCACCGGGGAGGGCGTGAGTGAGTGGTGTGCCTGGTTGGAAGCGCAATGCCTTCTTGTGGCGAAGGAATCCTCAACCTGAATCACCGCGACGTCAACCGGTGACAACGTGTTTCGTGGAGTCGCCCTGACGTGCAGGTGTTCAAGCTGCCAGGCTGCAGTTAGTCCAACTGGGGACTCCCCACCGCTTGTGGTCAGTGATAACGAACGTGAGCCAGCCGTCCAGCTCGTCGGTGATGCCCGCCACGATCGGACGGAGCTCTTCTGCGATCTGGGCGCGTGTTACCCGTCAGGGCTGTCATGAGCCGCGGAGAGACCGAAAGGAATCTCAGGCGCAGAGATGTGCCGCGTCATTACCGGTCCAACGACCCGCACTATTGGCCGGCTGAATAGCAGAGCGCTCTACTACAGCGACGGATTGGCTGGACTTAGCGGAAACTGGATGGACGGAGCCGCACTCCGGGAGATTCGCCAGACCTACTGGGACGAAAACCCTGATTTTGCCAAGGTGAGGGTCGCGGGTTCGAGTCCCGTCTTCCGCTCCATCGCAGCAGGTCAGGGCAGTTTTTCAACCCCGCTCCGCACTCTCCCAAAGTCCTTCGCTTTTGACCCGGAAGTCGCTGGCGAGTACCGAATCGAGGTGTAGTGCTCCGCTTTGACGATCGTCACCTGAGCCGCGAACTGAAACTCAATTTGTCCGGCGGAACAACTTGACGCGGGCGAACTCGCTGTCGACCTGAGTCAGAGCGGAGTCCTCAGTCTCTGCGGAGCGATATTGAGCGGGCTGCCCCGTCGGACGTACTGCGTAATGGTGACAACGAAATCGGCGATCTCTGAATCACATACTCGTCACGGAAGTCACCCTTACCGGCTCTTTCTGGGTAGCCGAACTCGGGTCCCAGGACTACTCCGACAATGCCGCGGCGGCTCGCCGGGCGATGCCCGCATACCCGCGGCTCACCGCTGTGTCGTGGGCGAGGGTCAGGAGATCGCGGGCTTTTTCGAGATCACCGGGGCCTCCGCGGGCCGCGAGCATGCGGCCCCACTGCAAGTGGGTTACGGCGGCAGCGAACTCCATCTGACCGCTGGCGTTGAGCTCGGCTGCTTGGGCGAAGTGCTTATCGGCCTCGTTGTAACGGCCGAGCACCGACTCCAAGCTGCCGCAGTAATGCGCCACCGGGCTCCCAGCCGTCGCACCGATGAAGAGAACCTGGTCGTCGAAAGGTGCGAGCAGATCCAGGAGCAGCTGGGCCGGTGCTTTGTCGCACAGTTCGGCAGCGACGTCGGCGTACGAGGCCACCGCGAAGATCCAGACGACGTCGTAAGGTAACGAGGAGAGGTTTGCGGCCGCAGCCTCGAGCATCTGGTGAGCCACATCGACGTTGCCGGCTTCCAGGTGTCCTTCGGCCAGGGTCGCACGAAACACCGGGAGGGCTGGGTTCTCGGCCGCCACCTGTTCGATCATCGGGACGAGTTCGCCGTAGCGTCCCTGTTGGCGGCGGACGCCGATCATCTCCGCCCCGTAGAAGCCGAAGGCATCCGGCTGTCCGCTCTCCGTGCCGATCTCGAACGCAGCGGCGGCGAGCTGTTCGGCGCGATCGGGATCCCCGGACAAGAGCGCATCGGCGGCGTCGTTGAAGAGGACCACCCAAATCATCGTCGGCTGGCGGAGCCCCTTTATCACGGCGCGCATGGTTGCGAGGCATCGGCGCGCCATCTCGAAGTCGCCGGCTTGCACTGCGGCCAACCGGCCGTCGGCACCGGCCCAGAACAGCAGGTCGGGGTCCCCCAGGAGCTCCGACAGCTCCAGACCCTCCTTTGCATCGACCATCCGCTCGTTGAGGGTGGAAGGGACCTGGAGCGGGTTGCAGACCAAGTGCAGGGTGCGGATGAGTGTGTCGGGATCCCCCAACCGCCGCGCCATCGCTCTGGCGCCGTTGGCCAATTCCTGGCGCCGATCTAACGTCGTGCCTAAAGCGAGCTCGCTGCACAGGGTGGCCAGGAGGAGCGCGCGCTCGCGTCCGTCGTCATCGGGCAGGGCATGGAGCGCGGATTCGAGCACCTTGACCTTGTCAGCGTCGATCACGCCGATCGAACTGAAGAAGCCGCGGCTGTTGCCTAACGCGGCGGCCACCAGGCGGTCCGTTGCATCGAGCTCTTGGGCTCGGCCTGCGGCGTCGAGGAACGTCTCCCGGAAGCCCGGCAACCCGGCCTGACGTTGAGCCTCGCCCAAGGCGAGACGTAGATCACAGCCGACCAGGGGGTCGTCCTCCGGCACCATTTCCGCGAGGTGGAGCGCCCGGGAGAAATACCGGACAGCGTCGTCGGGGGCCAGGGCGGCCAGGGCGGTCTCGCCTGCCTGCCGGGCGTAGCCGATGGCCTTGGTCGCGTTGGCTGGTTGGCTGGCGCTGAGCCAGTGGTGGGCCAGTTCGCCCACCCGCGCCCCCGACGTCTGGCCAACGGTCGCCTCGATGGCCTCCGCCACCTCCTTATGGGCCCGGGTTCGTCGGACGCTCGGCAGGCCTTCGTACAACGTGTGCTGCGTCAAAGCGTGCGAGAAGCTGTAGCGCCCCGGTACGTCAGGAACCTCGCGCACGAGGGCGGCGGCGCACGCAGCGTCGAGGTGGTCGAGCATCTCGTCCTGGCGGAGGTCGGTCACGGCGTCCAGCAGGTCGAAGTCGAAGTCCCGCCCGATCACCGCCGCCATGGAAAGGACTCGACCTGCCTGTGTGCCGAGCCGGCGAACGCGGGCGGAGATGACTTCTCGCACGCTATTGGGCAACACCATCTCGGACATTTCCTTCGCTGCTGTCCAACGGCCACGATCGTCCTGGTAGATGGCGCCGGTCTCCATGAGACTCCGCAACACCTCTCCTACGAAGAACGGGTTGCCCTCGGTCTCAAGGAAGATCGCGTGGGCGAGATCTGTCGCGGCCTCCTCGAGGCGTTGCCCGGCCGCAGCCTCCATGAATGCGAGCACGCCGGTGTCATCGAAGCCCTTCAACGGGATCCGGCTGATACTTGGTTCGCGCTGCAGAGCACCGAGGAGATCGCGGAGCGGGTTGGAAGGCGAAAGCTCGCTGTCCCGAAACGTTCCGAGCACGAGTAGCCGTGCTGAGTCGACGGTGGCGACGACATGACGCAGCAGTCGAAGGCTTTGACTGTCCGACCATTGCAAGTCATCGAGTACAAGCACGGTTGGTTGGAGCGCTGAGGCCGCAGTCAGAAGGGCCGCCACCGCTCCGTAGAGGAGGTAGCGCTCGGTGTCGGGATCCGTCCTCGTCGCTGCCGGAACGACCCCCAGCCGCTGACCCAGCGCGGGAACCATCGATGTGATGTCGCCGCCGTGGGCCTCGATGTGGGTTCGAAGAACGTGGTCGGGCGCATGCGCCACGTAGTGGTTCAGGGCCTCGGCGAAGGGCGAGTACGACGCGCTGACGTCTTCCTGGCAACGTCCCAAGAGCACGCAGGCGCCCTCCTTGGCCGCGCGGCGGGCGGCTTCGGCTACCAGAGTCGTCTTGCCGACACCGGCGTCACCCGACACAAGGACCACGACACGCCCTTCCCCGGTTGCCGCTCGCTTATAAGCGTCGATCAGCAAGGCCGCCTCGGTCTCGCGGGCAACCACTCCGGTGAGCGGCACGCGCGCCAGGCGCGCCGGAAGCGGCACGTCGTTCTCGGTCGCAAGTTCATCGAGCGGCTCCCAAAGGACATCGAGGATCTCCACGGGCTCTGGGAGGCCCTTCAACTCGAGCACACCGAGCCGCTCGAAGAGGTAAGGGCTGCGCCGTGCGCTCATCATCCGGACGGCGTCGGTGGCCAGGATCTGACCGGAATCGGCGTGGGCACAGAGCCGAGCTGCCTCTATCACAGGGTCGCCGTAGTAGTCGTTGGACTCCATCGTCGCCTCTCCGCCGCTGAGTCCTATGCGCAGCCCCAGCTGATGGCGGGCGCCGACGTTGTCACGGTGGACCGCTTGCTGCATCGCCACGGCGCACGACAGGGCGGCAGAGGTGCTGCGAAACACCACCATGACCCCGTCGCCGAGGCCCTTCACCTCGACGCCTCCGGAACCGGCAATGGCTCGGCGCAGCGCTGAGAAGTGGGCTCGGAGCAGCTCGTCCGAGGCGTCCGGACTAATCGAGTAGCTGATCTCGGTCGAACCGACCAGGTCGGTGAATAGGACCGTGATCGTCTCGGTGACCGCCAAGGTTCGTCTCCTCCGGTTTCATCCCTGCTGGCGCTAGGGTAGACGGTTGGCAACCGGAGATGCGCCAGGACGGGAACCGATGCGGGCGATCGTGATTCTCGTTCAGCAGGCTTGCTGTTGACCGATTAGTAGAAGGCTCTGCTACAGCGGCGGACACAGCGGACTGGGTGGACGGACCCGTGTTTCGGAGGACCTGCCAGACCCAAGCGGAGGAAATTCGCCACCTTTGCCAAGGTGAGGGTTGCGGCTTCGAATCCCTTCTTCCGCTCAAAAAGGAATCTCCTGCTCAGACGCAAAAGTACCGCCGAAACACCTTTACGAATCCCGAGGACACGCCGGTGACACCGGTCGTTCGATACGGCACAATTGGCTTCGTGAGCCCGACAGAAACGTTCGTGTTCACGGATATCGAGGACTCCACGGGTCGTGCTGGGCGCCTGGGTGATTCGACGTGGTCATCGCTGCTTCGCCGACACAATGAGATCCTTGCCGAAGTCGTGTTGAGTCATGGCGGTCGGGAGGTGAAGAAGACGGGTGACGGGGCCATGCTTGTCTTCGAGGATCCGGTGGGTGCAGTGAGATGCGTCAAAGAATTGCAGGGACGTATGCGCGACATCGGGTTGCCCGTTCGTGCCGGGGTGCACTGCGGCGAGGCGATCAGTGACGGTACTGATTACATCGGCGTTCAGATCCATATAGCTGCTCGCGTTTGTGCTCTCGCAGTTGGCAACGAACTGCTCGTTTCCGCGGCCGCCCGACATGAGATCGGCGTCGAGCCGTTCATCGATTTCGGCCCACCGCGGACAGTCGTGTTACGCGGCGTAGAGGGCGTGCACCGAGTGTACCCAGTAATCGATCCAGTGACGGCAACGGCGCCGTTCGTCGGACGGGACAACGAGCTCCTGCAACTGCAAGCCGCCTTCGACGACGTCCGCTCTGGATCTCGTCGGGTGGTGGCGGTGACGGGGACCGCAGGAGCGGGCAAGTCAAGACTGGTACGAGAATTCTCTCGCCGGCTGGCGTCGGAGCGCTCCGTCCAGTTTCACTGGGGTCGGTGTTGGGAGCGGGAAGGGTCTCCCGCGTACCTGCCTTTCATGGAGATCGTCCGCTCGCTCGCTTCGTCGGACTCGCCTGCCGTTCCAGCGATTCTCGGGTACATCGTTCCTGAACTTGTCGAGAGCTCGGACCCTCCGCCGCGGCTCCCGGAGGACCCTGATGGTGCGAGAGCCATGCTCTTTAACGCCGTATCGGACTTACTTATCGGTGCCGCGGCGCGGGTTCCGCAGGTCGCCGTACTTGAAGACATGCATCAATGCGACCCAACGTCCTTCGCTTTGTTCCAGCACGTAATAGAGGCCACTGTCGATCACCGGGTTCTCCTGCTTGTGACCATTCGCGATGAAGGAGGGGAAGGCGACGGTATCGAACACGCGCTGGCAATGCGGGGTGAACATCGCGTCCTGAAGCTCGGTCCAATCGGACAAGATGATGTCGCGTCCTATCTCGCAGTCGCCTCAGGAGAGAGTCCCGACGTATCGACCATTCACGCGGTAATGACGCTCACTGAGGGAAACCCGTTCAACCTCACTCAGATTGCGCCACTCGTGCACGACCGAGGTGCTGCCGCGCTACCGAGTTCTGTACACTCCTCGATCCGAACCAGAGTAAATGCGCTGTCTGCAGACGCGAATTGGCTTCTTGAGGTCGCATCCGTGTTTGGCAACGCATTCGACCTCGACGTGCTGAGCCGCGCGGCGGGACTCTCCCGCTCCCAATCGGCGAGCGCACTCGACGAAGCGACGGCAGCGAGGCTGCTCGAATGGGACGGTCGCTCACCGCGGGCCGCGTTTAGCCACCAGCTCCTGCAGGGCGCCATCTACGAGCGTGTGGCGATTGGGCGCCGAGCTGTGGCGCATGGGCAGATTGCGCGCGCGCTCGAGGCGGTATTCCCTGGTGATGACCTGAGCAACTGTAGCGAGAAGGCGTACCACTTTGTGCAGGCGTTACCAGCGGGCTTTGGCAACGAAGCCCTCGAATACTCGCGTCGAGCCGCCCGTGTGGCAGCCTCGGCGCACGCGCACGAAGAAGCGGCCGAGCACCTACGCAACGCGCTGGGAGCGTGGGACTCACTCGCCAATGCGAAGGAGCAGACACGGCTCGAACTCATGGGCGAGCTGAGCTCCCAAGAAATCGCTGTGGGAAGGCGCTCTGAAGGGTGGTTCTATATGGAGGAGACGATCGAGCCTGCGCTCGACCTCGGAGCGGTTGAGCTCGCTGCCACAACCGCTTTGGGGTGGATGTCCGAATGGGCTCCAGCATCACCACGTTCCGGTGACATCCTTGAACGCATACTCGAAGAGCTTCCGCGTCATAGCGAGCTTCGTCCGCAGATTCGGGCTCTTCTCGCCGTGTGGCGGTACTTCCAGGATGATCCCGAATATCGAGAAACTGCCGATTTGGCATGGAGAGAGGCGCAAGCGACGCACAATGCAGCGATCACCACAAAAGTTTTCTCGTTGATCGGCTTCTACGATCCGGGGGGATTCGCGGGTGAGCAGCTGATTCGGCTCGGCGAGGACCTCGGGGATTCAGGCTATATCGGTCTGGGCTGGCGCAATGTGGGTCGCGCCCGCCTCGATCGCTGCGATTCGAGGGGTGCCTTCGAGGCCTTTTCGATGGCTGCCACACTGGCGGACTCGGTCGGTGCACCGTTGCCTCGCGCCGATGCGAGATGGCGTTTGGCGGGCATAGCCGTCAACCAGGGCAACGAGAACGGCGCCAGAAGGTGGATGGCTGAGGCAGCCACATTCGAGGCACGCGGCAACGCCGCCGCTCCTCGGCTTGTCGACGCCGCGCTCGAGTTCGTCCTCGCTCGCAATGCATGCCGGATAGCTGAATTGGTTCCCTTCATCAGCGTGGCAGAGGAGACGGCAATCGTGACACCGCTGGTTTCGGTAATCGAGCCCCTCCTGGCGTTGGTGGCGCTTGCCGGTGGCGAGACGCACAGGGCCGAGCGTGTCCTCTCCTCCTTACCTGCTCGGCCATTTCAGGGTGGACGCGGATATTGGGAGCTGGCATCGTGCGCGGCTGCCGAGCTCGCGCTGAGCCTGTCGGACATGGATGCGGTGGCGCAGCTAGATGCCGGTCTGAGGGTCAGCCTTGATCGGACGGTGTACCTGCCCGGAAGCTCCGCGATATTTGCACACGTCACGGAGACGGCGGCCATGTTGGCGTTGGCTCGAGGTCGCGTCGGGACTGCGCGTGAGCTGTTCGCGGTGGCATGTGACAGGTACACGTCTCTCGGGGCTCTGCCACTGATCAGGCGGGTGAACGCAGTAATCGATCTCGTCGACAGTGGCGGTCTCCCGAACGATGGACCGGGTCGGGCACTCAGCATCGCTACCGCCGCGGGGCTGCCGGTGGCCTGAACATTACGGATTTAGCGATTTGCGGACTATGCCGATGTGTTCGTTGCGTAAGGCAAATCGCGAGAGATAGGCAAACGTACATGCTGACGAGATTGGGCAGGCTCCCCCCGGGCCGGATGGCCAGAGATTTCAAGGATGGGGCGCAGAGTAGAGCGCTCTAGTACAGCGGTGGATTCGGTGGACGAGTTGGAAACTGGGTGGACGGAACAGCACCACAGGGGAGTACTGCCGACCACGGAGACGAAAACCACCACCTTGCCAAGGTGAGGGTCGCGGGTTCGAAATCCCGTCTTCCGTTCCAGCAGGTCAGAGGCAGTTTCTCAACCCTAGGAAACTGACCGCCACCTCATCCGCGACGCCGCAGGGCGTTCGCCAGGACGACTGGAGCTCTTTCGTCCCGCCGGACTCGACTGTCGTCAATCGACCATCACTACGTTGCGCCCCATCGTCTCTCGCGACTCCATCGCGCTGACGATCTCGGGTAGCTCCGAAAATGGAGAAGTCGACCCAGCAATCGGACGAATCGTCCCGGCCGCGATCATTCTCATGAGGTCCGCGTGGAGCCGCACTCCGTCAGCGTGCGACGGGAAGTTCAATCCGGTTACACGTTTGAATTCGAGCGGATCCTCGGTGTACGCGTGGCAGACGCCTACGAGCGAGAAGTTGCCGAACAACACTGGTCGCGGCACGATGCCGTCGTCTTCGGCCTCGATCCCCGACGCGAAACCGACGAGCAGATGTCGGCCTCCGAAAGCCATGCACCGAAACGTTTCAACCGTCGTCGCTCCACCGACACTGTCGAAGGCCACGTCGACGCCCCGCCCACCTGTGGCGTCGAGGACTCGTGCGACGAAGTCGTCATTGCGATAGTCGATCGCGACGTCGGCGCCGAGTTCGGTGGCGAACCTGAGCTTGCGAGGACCCCCCGCGGTCGCTATCACTCGAGCGCCGCGGGCGCGAGCGAGTTGTACGGCGGCCGACCCTGCACCCCCAGCAGCAGCATGGACGAGCACGGTGTCGTCGGCCGAGACGTGAGCACGCTCGTACAAGGCAAGGGAGGCGACATGGAACGGCATGTAGACCGACGCTGCGGTCGCGGTGTCCATAGCGTCAGGCATCGCGAAAGTCATCGCAACGGGCGCAATCGCTACTTCCGCGTATCCGCCGAACGCGCCGGTGGGAATCGCGCAGACGCGCGTTCCAATCAGCGCCTCACCTCCTTTGCCCGCCCCACGCACGCGACCGAGAACCTCCATCCCAGGGATGTACGGCGGCTCGACTGGCACCGTCCGGTACCGGCCCCGGATTCCGTCGATGTCATTGAAATTGATCGTGATCGCCTCCACCTCGATCTGGACTTCGCCCGGTCCCGGCTCAGGTGCATCGACCTCGTCGAACCGGAGCACATCGGTCGGTGCACCGAATTCGTGAACCAGCCACGCTCTCATGTCGCGACCCCCCGTCGATTGATCACCCAAACACGTATGTCGCCATCTTCAGCGTGACAACCCACAACTGTGCCCGCAAGGCTCTTCTCTTCGATGATGTGTCGAGAAAGCACTACGCGTCGGCGACGCCTTGACACAAATACTTATGTGTCCAATAATAGTTATTGTGACAATAACTAAATATCCGACCGAAGTTCAGGCTCACAGCGCTGCGGGACGAGTTCTTCTTTTCGGCGCCTCTCGTGGACTCGGCCTCGCACTGGCGGAGAAGTGGGTCGAGGGCGGCTGGCATGTCACCGCCACCGTTCGCGAAACCGCCACGACGGCGCTCCACGAGCTGGCCGAGCGGTACGCACCGCAGGTGGAAATCGAGTCGCTCGACGTGACCAGCCCCTTCCAGATCGCCGCAATGCGTGACCGCTTGGTGGGCAGGAAGTTCGACCTTCTCTTTCACAACGCCGGTACGGCGAACCAGCCTGATGGGACGGTCGCAGAGACCTCGACCGACGAGTTCATCAAGGTGATGGTCACCAACGCCCTCAGCCCGCTCCGGGTCATCGAAGCCTTCCAGGACTGTGTCGAGCCGACAGGCACCATCGGCGTCATGTCGTCGGGCCAAGGCAGTGTCGCCAACAACACCAATGGCGGTCACGAGGTCTACCGTGGCAGCAAAGCAGCCCTCAACAGCTATATGCGCAGTTACGATGCCCGCCACCGTGGCGAGCAACGAACGCTGATCCTCATGGCCCCGGGCTGGGTCAAGACCGACCTGGGCGGACCGAATGCCCGACTCACCATCGAAGAAAGCATTCCGGGTGTGGTGAAAGTCATTGACAGCCTGCGAGGCCAGACGGGACTGCACTATGTCGACTACCTCGGGCAGACCGTGCCGTGGTAGGTGCCAGTTCCAGGGGAGCCTCGGAGAGAGTACAGGTCCCGCCGAGTTCGGCCGAGCAAGCCTGGACGATCATGCGGCAGTTTGTCGATGGGCACAGTCGTCATGCTGACCTTGCAGAAGCACTTGGCTTCAGCCTCGGGGCCGGACGGGGCAAGATCCTGTTTCAGCTACGCACCGGACCATTGACGCACAGCCAGCTCGCCAAGCTCAACCAGACGACTGGCCCATACGTCTCGCTCATCGTTGACAAGCTCGAGGGACATGGGCTTGTTGAACGTGGTCCCCATCCCGACGACCGTCGCCGAAAGCTCGTCTCCCTCACTCCCAGCGGGCGCGATGCCATCGCCATCGCCGAAGCCATCCTGTACCGCCCACCCGCTGCTGTCTCCGTACTCACGGACGAAGAACTGAACCACTTGATCGGCCTGGTGCAGCGCGTCGTTGACGCCGATTCGCAGCGATGAGGATGAGCAACCCGGCTGAGTGGTTCCTTCGTCGCCAGCTCACTATTGCGGCATTGCGTGTCGAGCGCGGCGGATAGTAGAGCGCTCTACTACAGCGAGGATTGGGTGGACGGGCTGGAAATTGAGTGGACGCAGTCGCTGGCCAGGGGACTCGCTACGACCTGGTGGACAAAAACCCACACTCTGCCAAGGTGAGGGTCGGATCCGTGGGAGCAACCCTTTGGCCTTTTACCAGCTTGAGCACAATCGCGATCCGGATTGCATCAACGACTCTGCCAGTCGTTGGTCTCGACCGGCACGCAGTGCGCGGGCAGGAAGCCGGGTAGACGAGTCGCATCTTTTGGAGACCAACCGAATCTGGCCGAACGATCCATCACATACTCGCCAAGGTGAGCGCCGGAGTCTGGTCCAGGTGTCGTGTCCAGGAACAGCGAGGTGTTCATTCTTCCGAAACACCCCCGTTATGCGGCATCCCTAGGGTCTCGAAGGCAGACGGGGGGTCGCAGTGGCTACCGCCTACCTGCGCCTCCGTCGTTGCGACCAAGGAGGAGGCTTTTCATGAGTGGGAGCACGGCCAGATTGCAGGCCATCGGCGCCGTTAAAGGATATGAACCCCCTGAAAAGGTGTTCATAAAGGAAGAGGAGCCCGGACAGGTATTCGGCTCCAACGTCTTCTCAAAATCTGTCATGCAGAAGCGACTGCCGAAGCCGGTGTTCAAGTCCCTGATGGCCACCATCGAGCATTCCAAGCCGCTGGATCCCACAGTGGCCGACGTGGTGGCGGCAGCAATGAAGGACTGGGCGATGGAGAAGGGCGCTACCCACTACGCCCACGTCTTCTATCCCCTCACCCACCTCACGGCCGAGAAGCACGACAGCTTCTTCGAGCCTGCGGGGGACGGTTCGGCGATTGCCGAGTTCCAGGGCAAGACCCTGACTCAGGGCGAACCTGACGCCTCGAGTTTCCCAAACGGTGGGCTCCGCGCCACCTTCGAAGCTCGGGGTTACACCGGCTGGGACGCCACCAGCCCGGCGTACATCCTCGAGAATCCCAATGGCAACACTCTTTGCATTCCGACCGTCTTCATTTCCATGACGGGCGAAGCTCTCGACAACAAGACGCCCTTGCTCCGTTCCCAGCAGGCAATGGCCAAACAGGCCGAGCGCGTGCTGAGCCTTTTTGGTCATGAGAATCCTGATGCGGTGGTGTCTTTCGCCGGAGCAGAGCAGGAATATTTCCTGATCGATCGAAGCTTCTTCCTTTCCCGCCCCGACCTGCTGAACGCCGGACGGACGCTCTTTGGCGCGAAGCCGCCAAAGGGGCAGGAGTTCGATGACCACTATTTCGGGGCCATACCCGACAGAGTGCTCGCATTCATGATGGATGCCGAGCGCGAATTGTTCAAGCTCGGTATCCCGGCTAAGACCCGCCATAACGAGGTTGCGCCAGGTCAGTTCGAGTTGGCCCCGATGTTCGAGCGCTCAAATGTTGCGGCAGACCACCAACAGCTATTGATGACCACACTAAAGAAGGTGGCCCAGAAGCATGGCATGGAGTGCCTCTTCCACGAGAAGCCCTTCGCGGGTATCAATGGATCGGGTAAGCATGTGAACTTCTCGTTGGGCAACTCGACGCAGGGAAATCTTCTCCTGCCGGGCGATACGCCGCACGACAATGCGCAGTTCTTGGTCTTCTGCGCTGCCGTGATCCGATCGGTGCACAAGTACGGCGGCCTCCTGCGTGCCTCCGTTGCATCCGCCACCAACGACCACAGGCTCGGGGCCAACGAGGCGCCCCCAGCCATCATCTCGATCTTTCTCGGCGATCAGTTGGCGGACGTGTTCGAGCAGATAGCGAACGGAGGAGCCAAGTCCTCTAAGGAGAAGGGTCACATCGAGATCGGCGTGGACACCCTCCCAGTGCTCCCAACGGACCCTGGCGACCGTAACCGGACAAGCCCCTTCGCGTTCACCGGCAACCGATTCGAGTTCCGAGCTCCCGGATCGTTGCAATCCATAGCGGGGCCGATGGTCACCATCAATACGATCCTGGCTGAAGCCCTCGACCACATCGCGAATGGGCTGGAAGCCCTGGTCGCCAACGGCACGGAGTTCAACGCCGCCGTGCAGACGGTGCTCCAGGAGATCATTACTGACCATGGCAACGTTGTCTTCAACGACGATGGCTATGCCGACTCGTGGCAGGTCGAGGCGTCGGCGCGCGGGCTCCCAAACCTCCGAACAACTCTCGATGCTCTCCCCGAACTCATCACCGAGGAGTCGATGGACCTGTTCAGCCGCTACGGCGTCTTCAACCACCGGGAGATGCAGAGCCGCTACGAAATCGCGCTTGAACAGTACATACTGGCGATCACTGTCGAGGCAAACCTGAGCCTCGAGATCGCTAACACGATGATCTTGCCGGCTTCGATCCGCTACCAGACCGAGCTGGCTACCAATGTTGCCAGCCTCAAGATTGCCGGAGTGGAGGTCGACACCGCCACCCTCAATGAGGTGTCATCGGGCATCGCCGACCTACGGGCAGGGATTGCCGCGTTGAGATCCGAACTTGCCCACCATGACGCCGAATCAGCAGAAAAGCACGCGGAGCACGCGCAGAGGGGGTTGCTGCCGGCCATGGAAGTAGTGCGCGCCGCCTCCGATCTGCTCGAGACGATGATCGCTGATGACCTGTGGCCGTTGGCGACATACCAAGAGATGCTCTTTATCCTCTGATCGTACGGATGGTAGAGCGCTCTACTTCGGGCTCTCATCAGGTGGACGTGCTGGAAACTGGGTAGACAGCGCCGCACCTCAGGTCATCCGCCCGAGTCAAGCGAACCAATTCCACCGACCTTGGGGACCGCTCAGCCGACAAGTCTACGAGGCTACCCGCGCGTTCCTGCGGGAGGATGGCCGACTTCATCGCACCCAGGGGTGACTAGCGACCAAGCCCCGTATCGTCTCCAACAGAACTTCTGCTCAGGGCCAAAGCGGACTGCCCTGAGCTGCAACATTCCTTTTGAGGATGGCCGTGTAGTCGCGTCGGTAACCGGGCCTTCACCTCATTGGCTGATGGCGGCAGTGGCTGCGGTGTAGGAGCCGTTCGCGCTGAGGGTCAACGTGGCGGTCGTCCACGAGGGGCTCGTGGAGGACGTGAAGGTGAACCGCGGTGACACGGCAGCTCCTGTAGCCGGGAACGCCTGGGCGGCGGTGGGGGTGCCGGACGCCCCGGTACCTGCATTGGTGAAGGTGAAGGTCACCGTGTGCCCGGAGCCGATGCCTGACTCGCCGTTGCCTTCGGCGTCGGTGACCGTGACGGTGAACGAGGCCGTGGTCCCGCGTCCGAAGCCCGTGAGCGGGCAGGTGAAGTAGCAGGGAAGGGTAACGGGTGCCGGGTTGATACCGGTGAAGGCCAGCCGCGTAGCAGTACCGACCTTGATTGTGATCGGCGCAAACGTGAGATTGCGGGCCGTCCCGTCAGTCATGGTCAAGGTCTCGGTGTCGGCGGCCACCAGGGTGATCGGGATGGTCACGCTGCCACTGGCCCATGTGGGGCTCGGGAGGGTCGCGACCGCCCCGGAGGGGCTGGCATTGGCGCCACCCCATGTAAGCGCGTGGGCGCCGGTGTAGGTCGTATCGAGCGCGCCGTTGCTCAGCGCATGGACGGTGACATTGAATGCGGTGCCGGCGGTCGCCGTGGTCGGCTGGGTTCCAGAGATCGCAAAGGTGAGCGTCGGCGCGGCAACAGGGCACGGATTGGCGATGTTGAGGGTCGGCCCGGTGATGCAGATGTCAGTGGCCGTCCCGGTCGTGCTGTCCGTTCCACCTCCCCCCACGATGCAATTTCCGGTACCGGTGTCGGTAATGGTGTTCGAGCCCGCAGAGCCCAGCACGAGCGCGTGCGATTGGCTGTTCGAGAACGTTCCCGATCCTTGGACCAGCACGGTGAGGCTGAGCGAACTGCAACCTGCAGGCGCCAGCTGCATGATCAGGCGGGCCTGGGTACTGGTGCCGACATTGCTGGTCGGGACGTTGGTGCTGGCGGTGAAGCTCGTCACCAGGGTGATTGTCACCAGGAGGACGACGACGCCGGCACCAACCCGGGCCGCGATGACGTGCTGTGGTCGTCGGAGACGCCTAGTGCGCCGCGGCACCTGCTTCGACCTCCCTGGCGCGATGCTCGTGCCGGTCACTCTCGGACCACAGGCCCGAACCTTCTCCGGCGCGCCCGGCCGCGCCATTGGCGCCGGCGAAAGTGTCCGTTTCGGACGCAGGCTGATAGACGTACCGACGGGTTTCGTCGTCGACTTCGTAGCGTCGTTGTCCGTCCCGCATTTCGTAGAGGATGGGCCGCTCCAGGTAGTGGGCAAGGCCGGCGAGATGAGCGAAGTCGAGAACGACCAGGCTCGCTGGCCCGTCAACGTCGGCCAGCCTGTCCACCGGCACGATCAGTGAGCCGACCTGTTTGGCGATCTGTTCCTCGTCGCTCCGCACCGTCTTGCGGCGGCGCAGGACGTCGTGCAGCACCCCAACCAGGAGTGCCAGCACGGCGAGTACTACGCCGCCCGAGCGGAGCAGCGAGACCCGGACCTCGTACTTCAGCACCGAGACCATATTGGGATAGATATGGGGAACGCTTCCGGACTGCGTCGGATTGAGGCCCGCCGTCAGCGCAGAGGCGGCGGTCGGGGCGACGTAGGTTGCCCCCGGCGGAGCGGGCGCAACGGGGACATCGAGGGTGAGCGCCGTCGGGGCGACTTGAAAGGGAAGCACTGGTAGGAAGGTTGCCTTGATCGGATTGCCGCCCACAGTGCCCGTGATACGGACGACCGGCTGCACATCGAGCGCGTAATTGGCCCCAGCCACACCCGATTGCGCCGAAACAGTGTTGATCAGGGCATAGAGACCGCTCAAGGCCAGAGTGGTGGAAACAGACGCTGTGTCACCAGTGAAGGGGGTGGCAGCCGTTCCGGTGGAAAGACTCTTCCAGGTGTTGGTACTCGACAACACCAGAGTACGGAGCTGGATGGTACCCGTGACGTGGTGCGGAAGTGGCGACGCGAATTGGTACGTGAAGTTCAGCCCGAGCGAACTGACCAGGCTCGGGTAGATGGGGTCGCCGGTCTTGACGGCCCCCGATGGATAGACCGCCGTCGGTGCGTTCACCGCGGCCGAGTAGGAGAAGGTGCCGGTCTGTCGGTACGCGTCATTCAGCGGAGCGGTCCGGAGGAGCGGGCGGCTGTACCCAACGCCGAGGAAGACCACGGCGAGCAACGCCAGGAAGCAGAGCGATATCAGGGTCGGCTTCGGGCCCTCGAGGTAGGAAGGGGCACGACGCGCCGCGACCTGCTGAGGAGTCATGTCGATCCCGGATCTCCGCTCCTGCTCGGGTCTCGCCCTGTCCGATCCGGATCCGGTGGTGGAACGCCGCTCGCCGGTTCCCGGCGGCTCGTTCCCGTGGTTCGGCGTCGCTGCTCGGGTCATGGTGTGCGACAGCTGTCCCAGACGCGGTGGTGACCGGCCGCGCTGACGCCCGCGCCGCCCGCGCTTGGACGTCTTGGCACCGGTGAAGACGACGACCATCGCAGCGATGCCGGCCAGCACGGATGCATGCGTCGGCACTCCGAACCAGCCAAGGACCGCTCCAACGTGGGGGATGTGGAACCAGAGCGCTCCGATGAGCTCGCTACGCGTTGCGTACCCAGGATCAACGAAATCATTGTTGTCCCCCTTAAAGAAGTAGTTGCCGTTCTGGATCAAGATGATGCGGTGCAACACCGGCTTGTGCAGGACCTGGCTCTCGTAGAGGACGACTTCGCCCACGTGATAGCTCGACTGAGCACGTATGACCGCAAAGTCGCCCTTGTACAGCAACGGGTGCATACTGATGCCGTCGGTGATCGAATAGGTCGTCGTTCCGCCGAGCTTCGTTGGCGCGAAGAAAGTCCACACGCCAAAAAGGACCGCAGCTGCAACGATGATGGCTGCCACCTTCGCTCGGTACGATCTCATGAGCCCGTGCGGGCCTCCTCGGCTGCATCCCGAGGACGCGGACGCGGCGACGCGGACACCATCCGCTCCACCACACCCGATTCCTCGTCTCGTTGGGGCGTGTCATCTTGCCGCTGCTACTGAGCTGCGACGACCGTCACGCCTGTCAACAGTGCTGCCGTGAGCTGTGTCGGGAGAATCGTCGCGCACGTGACGTTCGTCCCGGCGGTGTCAGTCGTGCACGTGTAATTCGTAGGGCCACCGGTGCTCAGAGCAGCTGCGATGATGACCTTCCCCGAACCCGTACTCGGAACGGCCGGGCTGATCGTGAACGTCAACGAATCGATATTGGCCGGCGTCGTCGCGTCCAGCGTGTAGTGAAGATTTGTCACCGTGTATCCGGTAACGGCACCCGCTCCCGCACCAACTGTCGTGGCTGGAACGGTGTTCGAGGCCGTGAACGCATAAGCTCCACCGCCGATTGCTAACGCGATACCGCATCCCACCAGGATGGACACCATCCGCTTATTCCGCATCTGCACCATGAGGTGCACCTCAAGTCCCACTGCTTGCCGTACACCAACAAAATGATGGCTATGGCACTTACGTCGGCAATTGCTGACGATTCTTGAGTAAGTGTGCGCTGTTGTGATGAGAGAGTGCGGGAACTCTGAGATGCGCGCACGTTTGTTGATATCTGAGACTGCGGCCGAACTCGCGGTGGGTGCACGAGGCCGGCCGATTCTCAACCAGTCTTTCGCAACGGCCGTCGTGACTCCCGAGCTCCCGAGTTCCTTGGATCAGAAGAATTCGGACCGATACCGACTCCGCAGATCAGCGACGATCTACGTGGACAAAGCCATTCGCAGTTTGTTGGATCTCACGCTTCCGATCACTCCCGCACGCACTCGACCGTCGGATCGATCAGCGCGAGAAGGGACCACGTTTTGAGACCTCCAGGCTCGTCCCTTACTAATCGCGTTGGGATCGCCCACGCTTCCCGCCCTTGACGTTCTGTTGCGGCACCGAGGCGGTCTCGTCGACGTGCCAGCGGAGCAGAAAGACGAATCGCTCCATTGCGTCATCTACTCTGACGCGGTCCGCTGTCGTGAGTAGATCGAGCAAGAGCCCGGTGACGGTGGCGATCGCCAGCGTGGCAGAGATCTCGTCGATGGCGGCCAGAGGTTCATCGAGCCAGTCACGGATCGCATGGTTAAGGAAGTCGGAGTAACGGTCCGGGTGACGAAGAGCGAGTCCGTACGCCTCGAAAAAAAGCCGCATCAGCGGCCCTTGGTCGGGGTCAGACACCCACGTCCACACAGTTCCCAGGCCCGAACGATGAGTCTCTGCCTCAGCGCTGCGTCCAAGCGCTCGCAATCGATCACGTACTCGACCCAGTAGCTCCTCGACCAGGTGCTCTTTCGTGCCGAAATGATGGAGAAGCACCGGTGCTTGCGTTCCGAGCGCGACCGCCAAGGGCCGCAGCGACAAGTCGGAGATGCCGTTGGCTACGACGTAGTCGACGGCGCCGTCGAGGAGTTCTTGGCGGCGCTTTGGATCGGGCGGTCGGGCCATCATGCAGCCAGAACCAGGCGAGAGGGTTGCGAATCTTCTGGTTGACGGCAGGGCATCCGTTTACTATAACAGTCGTTATAGTAACTAGCCCCTCCGATGAGAGCCCTGACATGACACTCGACTACCTCTCCATCATCTCGGACGAGACTTCTCGCATCGTGAGCGATTACGAACGCGGTCGGTATGCAGCTGTTCCATGGTCAGACCGCTGGACAGTCGGCACGGTCGCTCGACACGTGGCGGGCACGCACCACGTAGTGGCCGAGGTGGTTCGAGGACGACCCGACGCCAACTTCGGTCTCTTCGCCGAGCTGCGAACGCCACCGAAAGATTCCCCTGAGTTTGTCGAATGGTTCCGCTCGGGCACCGCGTCGCTGCTCGGGCAACTGTCCAGTGTCCCGGCCGACGACGAATGTTGGTCGTGGTTCGCGTCCGGTCGTTGCGTCGGCTGGTGGGCCCGCCGGATGGCATTCGAAGCCGTCGTCCACCGCTGGGATACCGATGCAGCACAAGGACAAGACTTCTCGGTTACCCCGCAGATTGCCGCTGACGGGGTTGACGAATTCCTCGACGTGTTCGTCGCGGCGTCGCGGGCTGCACACGATTCCCCGCCCGGACCGGCGATCAGTTTCGAATGCAGCGATCAAAGTGACCGGTGGTGGCTTGACCTCTCAGAACGGGGAAACAGAATTGTGAGCCGTGACCCTCGGGCTGCATCGGTACAGATTCGCGGTACGGCCGAACAACTCCTTCTCATTGTGTGGGGACGAGTTCCCATACCTCATGCGGTTGGAGCGGAGGTTTTCGGCGATGTCGGCGAGCTCGAACGATGGTCGGATCTCATTCCACCTATGTGAGGATCCATAAAAGGCTTGCTTCCTCTTGAGCAGTCGCCCTGTGTTGGGTTTCTTCTGGTGTACGCGGGCAGGGTCCTCAGTGCAGGGAAGCGTCACTTGCAGACGCGAACCGGCGGATCGGGGTCGGTGTGGACTTGTTCTGCATGACGCTCTACGCATCGCAGGCTGCGGAATCGTCACGCTGGCCGTCGACTCCCGCTGCGATCATCCGGAATGCGTCGATGTCGCTGTGACGACCGATCAGCATCAACTCATCACCCGCCTGAAGCTTCGTGCTGCCGGTCGGTACGACAAGATCCCGCTTTCTCTGGATGGTCGTGACGATGATGCTTACGGGCAGCCCTGCGTCATTGAGGGAGAGCCCTGCCAGCGAGGAGTCCTTACCGATGAGAACTCGGTCGGACCCTGCCGCATCCCCCTCACCGCCTATCTCCTGGAGGCTGGCCAAAAGCCCGAGGCGGTATCCCCGCACCACGTCGGACGTGGCGATGGTCCCGACCACCTTCCGTTCCGAATCGAGTACGGGCACCCAGTGCTCAGTCGATGTGGTGATCGCATCAACCGCGTCGTCGAGGTGAGCCGAGTCGGACACCGTTGGTGCTGTGACGTCCATAACCGACTCCAGGCGGTGGTCGCGACCAGCTTTGCTTGCCTCGAGACGGGCCAGGGAAATCGTTCCTTCGAACCGACCTTCGCTGTCCACCACCGGCGCCCCGGTGAGCCTTTCGTGTGAGAGCTCATCATGCACTCTCTCGATCGGGGTTCCACCGGTTACCACCAAGCGTGGAGGCGCCATGGCTTGTAGGACCGGGACGTTGGCCAGCACTGGCATGCCGATCAAGAGACGCTGGGCCGGGGCGTCAGCCCTGGTTCTGAGTTGGCTGCGGTAGATCGTGTCATCGCTGCGGCGCACTATGAACCATGCCAGCCCCACCGCAATCATGGCGGGGCCCAGTATTGACAGGCTTCCGGTCATCTCTGCCACCATCAACATGACGGCCAACGGAGCGCGGGAGATGCCACCAAAGCAACACATCATCCCGATGATCACGTAGGGAGCAGGGTTGTGGCCCATGGAGGGGACGACCGGCTCGAGGAGTCGCCAAACAGAGGCCCCGATGAATGCGCCGATGACCATTCCTGGCCCGAAGATTCCTCCCGAACCGCCCGAACCGATTGAGAGGCCTGTGGCCAGGATTCTGGCGAAGGGCAGCACGAGGACGATCCAGAGCGGCAGGGTCAGAAGCTGGTGGCCCAAGCTCTGTTGGATCCATCCATAACCGGTGCCGAGGACTTCGGGGATCGCGAGGGCAATTAATCCCACGATGACTCCGCCGATGGCTGGCTTGACCCAGCGGGGGAGTGCCATGCGCCCGAACAGGTCCGAGATCCCATAAAAGCCTTTGGCGTAGAGCAAGCCGATGAGACCCCCCAGCACGCCGATAAGGGCGAACCACACGAGGTGAGTCGGATCAGAGAAATGGTAACTACCGGCGAAGCCGAACAGAGGTGTGAACCCCACGACGGTGCCGAAGATGACGTAGCCGACGAGCGATGCGACGAAGCTTGGCAGCAAAGCGGCTGCGTCAAAGTCGTCCCTGTAGAGGATCTCGCAAGCCAGTACTGCTCCTCCCAGTGGTGCGCCGAAGATGGCGCCGATGCCGGACCCAATGCCGGTGACGACCGCGACGCGGGCGTCAGCCGGACTGAGGTCGAGCTCCCGTGCGAGGAGAGACGCGAAGCCGGCGCTGATTTGTCCGGTCGGCCCCTCTCGGCCTCCCGAGCCGCCGGCCCCGATTGTGAGAGCGGATGCCACGATCTTGACGATCACGGCCCGGAATCTGATGCCCCGCGGGTTGTGGTGGACAGCCGAGATGGCGGCATCGGTCCCGTGACCTTCGGCCTCGGGTGCGAACCGGAACACGATGATCCCCCCGAGCAACGCACCGAAGCCAACCACCAAGGGCAAGGCCCAAGGTCGGGTGAACGATTTCGAAGCCCCGTGCCCGCCCTCGCTGACTGGCGTTGGCACGTGATAGCCCGCCAGCGTGCCAAGGAAGAAGTGGGTGGAGGCCAACAGGGCCTCGTAGAACACGATGGCACCGATTCCTGCCATCGTCCCGATGAGCACACCGAGGATCAGCCACTTCTGGAGGTACGACGCGCTCCCGAGCCAACGCGTGGCTCTGGTCATGGCCGTCCGCCACGAGGTACGAGAGAAGATCACGAGAGTCCATCTCTCATTTAGAGATCCCATCCGGCCGACCAATCTTGTTCTGGAACTTCACCGGCAGCGGCCGTAAGGCGTTGGAGCGAATCGACCAGCGCCGCTTGCTGATCCCGTGGGATCGCTTCCATGAGATGGGCGATCTCACTGCGCCTTCGCTGGGTTACCGCGTCCACCAACTCCCGCCCGTCTTTTGCCAAGGTGAGCCGAATCAGGCGTCGATCGCCTCGCTCGTGTCGCCGCACGATCAAGCCCTTCTTGATCAGGCGATCGCACATGCGCGTGGCGGTCGGAGGCGTGACGTCCACTGCGTCGGCAAGTTCGGCGAGGCTTTGTGGACCACGGGATGCAAGAACGACGAGAGTTCGATACTGGGTGAGGGTCACTTCTTCGGCGACGTCACCGAGTGAGCGAGCCGCTACCGCAACCAGCACCCGACTGGCGCTCAGTACTGCGTCAACGATTGCCTCGCTATCGATTTCGGGCGTGCGAGTGCGTTGCATACACTAATGATTGTAGTAGCTAACTAAACCCCCTGCATCACATACCTTTCAACGGACCTTGCAGATCAGAGCGAACCGTGCGGACCTTCTGGCTAAACCCAGTGGCTTTGCTGAGGTCGGAAAGGCGGCGAAAAGGTACGCTCGCGAGCGGAGAGCCGGGAAGCCTGGTCGGCATGTTGGCGGCGCACGCCGCAGAGGAGCTGGTCACTTGGGTCCACCCACGAGGCTTTCGTCGCGACGCCCGCACCGAAGCGGCGCGCCGACGGGGCGGCACTGAGCGGTGACCGTAGGGCTTTCCTTCTTCACCTTTGTCGTTGGGGCTGTCGTGAGCCTGGCTACCAGCTGGGTATTGGTCTCGCGCCTCGAACGGGTCGGTGAACGCCTGGGGCTCTCCGAAGCCCTGCTCGGGATGGTCGCCGCTGTCGCGGCCGATGCACCCGAGATCACTGCCTCCATCACCGCATTGGCGCACCATCAAGCAACGATCGGCGCGGGAGTGGTTCTAGGTTCGAACGTCTTCAACCTGGCGGCATTGTTGGGACTCGGAGCGGTCGTTGCCGGTCGTATCAGCCTGCACCGAAAAGTTGTGGTCCTCAGTGGCACGGTCGCGATGCTGGTCGCGGTGACCTGTCTCTTTAGTGTCGGCGGCCAACTTTCGGCTGGAATGGGGCTGGCCGTCGTCCTCGTTATCTTGGTCCCCTACGTCGTCCTCCTCGGCGCGCATCGAAGCATCCTTGGACGCCTCGGTCTCGCCAAGAAGTGGACGGCATGGCTGAGCGCTGCAATTGTCGAAGAGGAATCCGAACTCGAAGAGGCGATCCACCCTCGACGAGGCACGGGGGGCGACGCGCTCATGGCAGTTGGAGCTTTGCTCGTTGTCATCGCGGCAAGTGTCGCCATGGAACGAGGCGCCGCCTCGCTCGGCGTACATTTCGCTATCCCCGAGATCATCGTCGGCGGACTCGTGTTGGCCGCCGTGACCAGCCTTCCCAACTCGGTGTCCGCCATCTACTTGGCCCGCCGAGGCCGCGGCGCGGCGGCGCTGAGCACTGCGCTCAACTCGAACTCGCTCAACGTGACCGCAGGTCTCTTGATCCCCGCCGCGATAATCGGCCTGGCCAAGCCGTCGGGATCAGGCCTTCTCGTCGCTGGCTGGTACGTAGGCCTCACGGCCCTCACATTGGTGCTCGCCTATGCGGGTCATGGACTCCGCCGTGCCTCGGGCGGGTTGATCATCGCGGCCTACGCCCTCTTCGTGGCGCTCCTTTTGATCACCACCTAGGCGACCCAGTGACGTGAATCGCTACAGGCGAGAACCGAACAGGGGCCGCAGCGCGGCTCCGACCTGATCGGCGATCGCTACTGCCACGACGCGTCGCTCATACGAGATCTCGTACCCCGGCGTCGGCGTCATCACGAAGCGGCCGAGTGCGCGGCCTTGGTTTTGCGCCATCAACATGATCTCCGGGCCCGGCAAGCCCATGCGATCGACATCCCAAACTCGACCCGCGAGGAGGACTCGTCCATCATGTCCGAGCTGCATCATGGGTTGATCCGGCTGGCCTGATTCGTAGCGGCATGCCTGCAGATGCAAAAGCGTCACAAGCTCCCTCCGCACGCGGTCAATGACCTGACGAGGGGGCGCACCCGATGTTGCGAACTCAGAGACCTCATGGATCAGACCGACGAAGTCGGCTTCCTCGACTGCGGTCTCGTGGTGGTGTCGGTTACGGGCGGCCAGTTCGGTGACGATGATTCCGACAACGAACAGACTCACGGCGGTTTCAATGTCGGGTCGATGGGTGATGGCAAGCTTCTCGTACGGGCGGGTGAGGAAGTAGTCGAACCACACGGTGGCTGAAGCTGTGGCCACGAACCCGGAGAGCCTGTTACCGACCGCCGCGACCGCCACGATCACGGCGACAAGGATCAGCGCAGATGCCGTGTTGGCGAAGCTCGAGCGGAATGGGACGAGAACGGCCGCAACAGACAGCGGCAAGACGACCCCTGCGACGAGGGCTATCTGGTCTCGGTGAAGCCGGAGCTTTGTCATCGCTATCTCGCTTCGATCTGTTCTCCCCAGTATTTCATGACGTCAACGCTGCGGCTTGGTGCGGGGTCACCGATTCGAGGACCCCGGCCGCCCAGGTGCAGCCGATGGCAACCATCAGGACGGCGCCAGTAAAGGCGAACTGTGTTGTCGTGCCCCAGATTCCGTCCGGTAGGGCCAACAAGAAGGCCAACCCGACGGCGACGCCGCCGGCCCAGGCAGTCGAG
>Ga0302180_10000445_pt1 | contig 34066 bp, 31 predicted proteins | sample I_Palsa_E3_2_FD_200575 | JGI IMG/M metagenome (GOLD analysis project Ga0302180, IMG submission 200575) | Peat permafrost microbial communities from Stordalen Mire near Abisko, Sweden - I_Palsa_E3_2 | ecosystem: Environmental > Terrestrial > Soil > Palsa > Peat permafrost | place: Sweden...
CGTCGAGGCTAACGCTGCCGGCAGAGAGCGGATAGGTTCCCGCGAGCAGATTGAGCAGCGTCGTCTTGCCGGCACCGTTTGGGCCCACGATGCCGACGGCTTCGTTGCGCGAGACGGCGAAATCCACGCGGTCGACGGCGACGAAGTGCCCAAACCGTTTGGTCGCGCCGGTAGCGGTGAGGACTTCGTCAGCGTCCAAGGTCTTAGATCGCCCGCAGGGCGGTTAAGTCTTTGCCCCCGATCGCGAGGACCGTCTGGGCGACCGCTCCGATGTGAGCGCGCATTGTGCGCTCCGCGTCATCTGGGTTATGCGCGACGATCGCTTGAACGATCACCTCGTGTTCACCCAGCGATTGCGCGATGCGCCCCGGCTGTAACACCGTGCGAAATTGATAGCGCACGGCTTGCGACTGCAGCGACGAGAGCAGCATTGTTGCCGTTTCATGATTCGCAATTTCGAGAATCGCGCGATGCAGCTTCGTGTTGAGCTGTGAATACGCGAGCAGATCGCCGGAATCGCGACAGGCGTGCATCGATCCGATGATGCCGAGCAATGCGGCTTTGCCTTCATCATCGATGCGCAGCGCCGCGCAGCGCGCGACCAGGCCTTCGAGTGCGGCCCGCGTTTCGAGGATTTCCACGGCTTCATGCGCGGTATACGTTCGTACGCGCACACCGCGATTGGGCTCGCGTACGAGCAACCGTTGTTGTTCGAGATGCGCAAACGCGGTGCGGATGACGGAGCGGTTCGTGTTGAGATCCCTAGCAAGGTCTTGCTCCACCAAGCGCTCGTTCGGGGCGAGGTCGCCCGACGCGATCGCACGCCGAATGTACTCAGCGATGTCAGATGCAGAGCGGGCGCGTGCAGGATCGTCTGCAAGTCCGTGAAAAATCGTCGCCATGATTGTCGACAATGTTGGCAACGAGTTTGTTTCCCTCCTGGTGTCGAGCAATGATTGATTATCAAGAGTGCGCGCGTCTCGGCGTGGCGACGATCTACGAAGCGTCGGGCAAAGAGGGCCTGGTCGATATTGGGCTACACCAGCTCGTTCCGCATAGCCGTGCCGCAGGCCCGGCGCGCACAGTGCGCTGTGCGCAAGACGACAATTTGATGGTGCACGCCTGCGTCGAGCGCATACAGCGCGGCGACATCGTCGTGCTTACCATGCCCGAGCCGCGGGCGGTCGCGCTGGTCGGGGACCTTTTGCTGACCCAAATGATTGCGGCCGGCGCAGCGGGCGTCTTGGTGGACGCAGCGGTACGCGACGCCGAAGATCTGGAGTCGATGGCGGTGCCGGTTTGGGCGCGCTGGATTCGCGTGCGCGGCGCCAAGAAGGCGGTTCCGGGAGAACTCGATGTGCCCGTCCAGGTCGGCGGAACGACGATTTCGCCGGGCGATCTCGTGGTGCTTGATGCCGATGGCGCATGTGCGATTCGCAAGGAGCGCGCCCTGGCGGTTGTAGCTGCGGCTCGCACGCGGATTGAAACGGAGAGCCGCAATCGCGAGCGCTATGCGCGCGGCGAGCATTCGTACGATATCAACGATCTGCGCAAACTGGTCGAGGGTTCCCGCGCGTGAAGCAACGCGCCATCCCGTGCACGTTGATGCGCGGCGGAACGTCGAAGGGGCCCTTCTTCCTCGCAAACGATTTACCGGCAGATCCGGCCGTGCGCGACGCCGTGCTTGTGGCTGCGATGGGCTCCGACGCGCGGCAGATCGACGGCGTCGGCGGCGCGGATACGCTTACGAGTAAAGTCGCGATCGTCGGGCCTTCGAGCCGGCCCGACGCCGACGTCGACTATCTCTTCTTACAAGTTGTCGTCGGCGAAGGGCGCGTGGACGCATCGCAAAACTGCGGGAATATGCTGGCGGGTGTTGGACCGTTCGCGATCGAGCATGGGCTTGTCCCGGCAAACCGGCCGCGCACGAGCGTGCGCATCCATATGGTGAACACCGCCTCGATTGCGGTTGCGCATATCCAGACGCCCGACGGTCACGTTCGCTATGACGGGGATGCGCGCATCGACGGCGTTCCGGGAACCGCGGCCCCGATCGACATCGATTTCCTTGACGTCGCCGGTGGAAGCTGCGGCGCCCTCTTGCCGTCGGGAAACGCGCGCGACGTCATCGCCGATACCGACGTAACGCTGATCGATAACGGCATGCCGGTGGTGGTGATGCGCGCAGCCGATTTCGGACAAACGGGCCATGAAACCCCGGAGCAAATGGAAGCGGATGGCTCGCTGCGCGCGCGGGTCGAAGCGATACGCTTGGAAGCCGGTAAGCGCATGAACTTGGGCGACGTGACCAAGAAAACCGTGCCCAAGATGTGCCTTGTCGCGCCGCCGGAGAACGGCGGCGACATTTCGACTCGGATGTTCATCCCGCACAAAGTGCATAAGGCGATCGGCGTATTCGGAGCGGTTAGCGTCGCGACCGCGTGCGCGCTTCCGGGGTCGATCGCTTCAGAGATCGCGCCCTCGGGCGAAGACGGCGCACGCAGTTTTGATATCGAGCATCCAACCGGGTTTTTTACCGTCTCCATGGAGATCGAGCCCGGCCCGTCCGGCCCGCACGTAAGACGTTCGGCGCTCTTGCGCACCGCTCGGGCGCTGATGGCGGGTGACCTCTTTGTTCCCGGCGACGTTTGGAGGAACGGCTCGCTGTGATCATCGATTGCCACGGCCACTACACGACCGCGCCGGAGGGCTTGCAGGCTTTCCGCGCTGCGCAAATCGCTGGGCTTTCCGACGCCTCATTGCCCGCGCCGCTCGATCCAAACATCAGCGACGACGAGATCCGCGCCAGTCTCGAGAGCGCGCAACTGAAATTCTCCCGCGAGCGCGGCACCGACCTGACGATCTTCTCGCCGCGCGCTTCGGCCATGGCGCATCATATCGGAACGCAAGCCACGAGCATCGCCTGGGCGCGCGCGTGCAATGACCTGATCGCGCGCGTATGCGAACTCTACCCGCGCAACTTCGTCGGCGTCGCGCAACTCCCGCAATCGCCCGGCGCGGACCTGACCGCAAGCATTCGCGAACTCGAGCGCACCGTGAACGAGCTCGGGTTCATCGGCATCAATCTCAACCCCGATCCCTCGGGCGGCCATTGGACCTCGCCGCCGCTGACGGACAAATTCTGGTATCCGCTCTATGAGAAGATGGTCGAGCTGGACGTTCCTGCGATGGTCCACGTGAGTTCATCCTGCAACGCCAACTTTCACGCTACGGGTGCGCACTACATCAATGCCGATACGACCGCGTTCATGCAATTCATGTCCGCCGATCTGTTCGTGGATTTCCCGACACTCCGCTTCATTATCCCGCACGGAGGTGGTGCCGTGCCATATCACTGGGGCCGCTATCGCGGCCTCGCGCAAGATATGAAGCGCCCGCCGCTCGAGGAGTCCGTACTCAATAACGTCTTCTTCGACACGTGCGTCTATCATATGCCGGGAATCGAACTGCTCTTCAAGGTGATTCCGGCGGAGAACATCTTGTTCGGTTCGGAGATGGTCGGAGCGGTGCGAGGCATAGATCCGCGCACCGGGTTCAACTACGACGATACAAAACGCTACGTCGAAGCGCTGGGGCTCGACGATGCAACGCGCGCGAAGGTCTATGAGGGAAACGCGCTACGCGTGTATCCGCGCCTAAAAAGCCGCTTGGGGTCTGCGATTTCGTGATCGACCTGAATCGCTATCATCCACATCCGACGCATCCCGCGTTCGTCGCACCGGCGGGGGCGGTCGATGCCCATTGCCACGTATTTGGACCTGGCGAGGTGTTCCCGTACGCGCCGCAGCGCAAATACACGCCCGGCGATGCACCGAAGGAAGCGCTTTTCGAGCTGCGCGACTTCCTGGGCTTCGAGCGAAACGTGATCGTGCAGGCGAGCTGCCATGGCTCAGATAACCGCGCGATGGTCGATGCGTTGATCGCGGCCGGGGATAAGGCGCGCGGCATTGCCGTGGTGGAGCACGACGTGAGCACGGTTGACCTGGCGGAGATGCACGCGGCCGGCGTTCGCGGCGTGCGTTTCAACTTCTTGAAGCGCCTGGTGGACGCGACGCCGCGCGAACACTACGTGGAGATCGCGGAAAAGATCATCCCGCTCGGCTGGCATGTCGTCATCTATTTCGAAGCCCCGGAACTGGAGGAGCTTGCGCCGTTTATCACCTCCCTGCCCGCAACCGTCGTGATCGATCACATGGGACGGCCCGACGTCGATCTGGGCCTCGAACATCCACAGTGGAAGCGGTTCATCGCGCTGATGGATGCGCATCCAAACCTGTGGGTGAAAGTCAGTGGCGCGGAGCGTCTTTCGAAGACCGGTCCGCCGTACGACGACGTGGTGCCGTTTGGGCGCGCGCTCGTGGAGCGCTACCCGGACCGTGTGCTGTGGGGCACGGATTGGCCGCACCCGAACATGACGACGCATATGCCGGATGACGGGAAGCTCGTCGACTTCATCCCCCGCATCGCGACGACGAAGGCGCTGCAAGAACAATTGCTGGTGCGAAATCCGATGCGGCTGTATTGGCCCAAGCAAACATGATGACCGAGCGCGAGAATCCGTTCGATGACATCCCCGGAACGACGCTCTTCGACGCCAAGCGCTCGCGCCAAGGGTATCATTTGAACATGTTCTGCATGTCGCTGATGAAAGAAGCGAACCGCGCAGCCTTCAAGGCCGGCGAGCGCGCCTATCTCGATCGTTGGCCGATGACGCCGGAGCAGCGCGACGCGATTCTCACACGCGACTGGAATCGCATGCTCGAGCTCGGCGGCAACATCTATTACACGTCAAAACTTGGCGCCACCGACGGCCTCTCTTTTCAGGCGCTCGCTGCGAAGATGACGGGCCAGACTCCGGAAGAGTACGCGGCGATGATGCTCTCGGGTGGTCGCAGCATCGACGGCAATCGCAGCAAATCGGAGTGGCGCGATGGCTAGAATCGTCGCCGGCGTCGCCTCGTCGCACATACCCGCAATCGGCGCCGCGCTGGATAATGGGCGCGCGAATGAGCCCTACTGGCAGCCGGTCTTCGCCGGCTACGAGTTCTCGAAGAAGTGGATCGCGGATCTCGCGCCCGACGTCATCATCGAGGTCTACAACGACCACGCCACGGCGTTCTCTCTCGACATCATTCCGACGTTTGCGATCGGATGCGCGGCGGAGTTTCCGATCGCCGACGAAGGCTGGGGACCGCGCACGGTGCCGCCCGTCATCGGGCATCCCGAGCTTGCGTGGCATATCGCCCAGTCGACGATCCTCGACGAATTCGACATGACGATCGTCAACAATATGGAGGTCGATCACGGTCTCACGGTGCCGCTCTCGTTGATGTTCGGCCAGCCCGAGAGATGGCCCGTGCCGGTGATTCCGCTCGCGGTCAACGTCGTGCAATATCCGCCGCCGACCGGGCATCGCTGCTACAACTTGGGTAAGGCGATCCGCAAGGCGGTCGAGTCCTATCCCGAAGATCTGCGCGTGGTCGTGTTTGGCACGGGCGGCATGTCGCACCAGCTTCAAGGCCCGCGTGCCGGCCTCATCAACGCGCAATTCGACAACGAATTTCTCGATGAACTCATTGCCGATCCCGCACACCTCGCGCGGCGGCCGCACATCGAGTACGTTCGCGAAGCCGGCTCGGAGGCGATCGAGCTCGTGATGTGGCTGATCATGCGCGGCGCGCTCGACGACCGCGTCGAGAGCGTTCATCGCTTCTACCACGTGCCCGCTTCAAATACGGCGGTGGGACATCTCATTTTGGCCAATGCGGGGAACCGGCATTGATCAACGTTGCGCTAGCCGGCCAGGGCGCCTTCGGCGTCAAGCATCTCGAAGCCATCGCCAACATCGATGGCGTAAAGGTCATCTCGCTCGCCGGCGGACGTCCCGAATCAACCAAAGAGGTCGCCGAGCGGTTCGGGATTCCGCACTGGACGACCGATTTCGAGGAGACGCTCGCGCAGACGGGCCTCGATGCCGTGATCATTGCATCGCCCACGCAGATCCATCGTGCGCAGGCCGAACAATCGATGCGCGCCGGCAAGCACGTGCTGGTTGAAATTCCGGTCGCCGATTCCGTCGAAGACGCGCGCGCGCTCGTCGATGTGCAGCGCGAGACCGGTGTCGTTGCGATGGCCGGCCACGTGCGCCGTTTCAATCCCAGCCACCAGTACATCCACCAGCGCATCGTGCGCGGTGAGCTCAACATCCAGCAAATGGACGTGCAGACGTATTTCTTCCGTCGAACGAATACCAATGCACTCGGACAACCGCGAAGCTGGACCGATCATCTGCTTTGGCACCACGCATGTCACACCGTCGATCTGTTTCAGTGGCAGGCCGGCGGGACGGCGGAGATCGCGCAAGCGATCCAGGGGCCGATTCACCCGACGCTCGGCATTGCCATGGATATGAGCATCCAGCTCAAAGCCCCGTCGGGCGCCATTCTCACGCTTTCGCTTTCTTTCAATAACGATGGACCCTTTGGATCGTTCTTCCGGTACATCGGCGATACCGGTACGTACCTTGCGTACTACGACGATCTGAGCACCGGCAAGAACGAGAAGATCGACTTGTCGGGCGTCGCCGTTTCCAACAACGGAATCGAACTCGAAGATCGCGAGTTTTTTGCCGCGATCGCCGAGCATCGAGAGCCCAAATCAAGTCTGGTCGATACGTTGCCTGCATACGAGACGCTCGCGCGCCTCGAAGAGCAGCTCGGCCGGTTCGTCGTTGCATAGTTCCTGTACTCTTACAAACGCGACCTAGGAGGTGTTTATGTCATCGGATTCTTCCCGACGTTCATTCATTCTCGGAACCGGCGGCGCGGCGCTCGCGGCCGCAACTCCGTCGCTGTGGGTCGGCGCCGACGCGGCCGAAGTCATCAAGGTTGGTTTCGTGAGCCCGCGCACGGGGCCGCTCGCCGGATTCGGTGAGTGCGATCCTTTCGTCATCAGCCTCGCGCGTAAGGCGCTCGCCGGCGGCCTCATGTCCGGTGGCAAACGCTACGCCGTTGAAATCCTCGATCGTGATTCGCAGTCCGATCCTACTCGCGCGGGGCAGCTCGCCAACGAGCTGATCAGCAAGGACGGCGTCGACATGATGCTTGCAACATCCACGCCGGAGGTCATCAATCCGGTTTCGGATGCAAGCGAAGCAGCAGGCGTTCCGTGCCTGACGACGGTCTGCCCGTGGGAAGCGTGGTACTTCGGGCGCGGCGCAAAGCCGGGCCAGCCCTCACCGTTCAAATGGACGTATCACTACAGCTTCGGCGTCAATAGTTTTCTCGTGGCGTATGTTTCGCAATGGGCCGAGCTCCCGACCAACAAGAAGGTCGCGGTGCTGTATCCGAACGATGCCGACGGCAATGCCATCCGCGAACACTTGATCCCCGACCTCGAAAAACACGGCTTCACCATCGTCGATCCGGGCGGTTACGAAGACGGCACCAGCGACTACTCCGCGCAGATCGCAAAATTCAAGGCAGAGAACTGCCAGATCTTCAACACGTTCCCGATTCCCCCGGACTTCGCGGCGTTCTGGCATCAAGCCGCGCAGCAAGGCTACACCAGCATGGTGAAGATTTGTCAGGTCGCAAAGACCGGTCTCTTCCCGTCGACGATCGAAGCGCTGGGATCGCTTGGTAATCGGATCGCAACCGCCGACTACTGGCACCCCGATTGGCCGTACAAATCGTCGCTCACCGGAATCGGCTCGCGCGCACTGGCCGACGACTACCAGAGTGCGACCGGCAAGCAGTGGTCGCAGCAACTCGGCGCATCGCTCTCGCTCTTCGACGCGGGCATGACGGCGCTGAAAAATTCAGGAGCACCCAAGACCAAAGCGTCCGTTGCGAAGGCGCTCTCGGTGTTGGACACGGTCACCGTCGACGGCCGCGTCGACTTCACGCACGGTCCGGTTCCCAACGTCGCCGTGATGCCGATTCTCGGTTCGCAGTGGCTCAAAGCTAAGGCCGGTAGCCGCTTCCCATTCGAGAACGTCATGACCTCAAATGCCGGCGATCCAAACGTGCCGGTCCACGCAAAACTGCTCCCGTACTCATAACAGCGGCCCCACTCACGACGCGGGTAGGATGATCCTCGGGTCATCTCCGCCCGCGTCGAGAAGCGTGACGTCGTGCGCGCGCAACGCAAGCGAACGGCGTTGGTTGACCGAGCCTTTATCGGTGATCTCGCCGTTGGCACGATCCGGCGGTTCGGGTAGTATTATTGCCCGTACGACGCGCGTGGAACTCGCCGGAGAGGCTGCGTTGTGTGCGCCTAAGGCATTCGCGACAAAGGCGCGCACCCGCGGGTGTCGCGACAACTGTGCATGATCGGACTCCGGTTCCGCTGCGATCTGCGCGGCTGCTTCCCCGCGCACGAAAACGAGTGCACCGAGTTCGTCGCGATCGTGGCCGGTCAACACCACGTCCTCGATGAGCGGTGCGCCGCGTTCGATGAGCGCGAGGCGAAGCGCCCCGACGTTGACCCACGTTCCGGTTGCGAGTTTGAAATTCTCCGCAAGTCGTCCCTCAAACACCAACCCGCGCGATGGGTCGTCGGGATCCTTGAGCGACCCGGCGTCGCCGGTGCGAAAATACCCTTCGTCGTCGAACGCAGCGCGCGTCGCTTGCGGATTTCGCCAGTACCCGGGCGTGACATTGGGGCCCTTCACGCGCATTTCGCGCAACCCGTCGCTCGGTACGAGCTTCATTTCGACGCCGGGAGCGGGGGTGCCGATCGTATCATCGTCCGGCTCGCGTTCGCCCCACGATGTGGTCGACATCGGCGCGGTCTCGGTCATGCCCCACGACGACGTCACGCGGACATCGTGTGGCGCGTGGGTGCGAGCGAGGCGAATGAGTTCGTCGCGAACCGGCTGCGGTAACGATGCTGCCGCGTTTCCCAGACCGCGCAAGCGGCGAAAGAACGCCGCGGTAAAGGCTTCGTCGCCCTCAAAAGCTTCGAGTAACAGCGTGAAGACGCGCGGGACGGCGAAATAGAAGGTCGGCGAAACGTCACTAAGATTGCGTATCGACGTTGCGAAGGCATTCCCGACCGGCCGCCCCTCATCGATGTACAGCGTGCCGCCGTTGCGCAGCACCATCCCAAAGTTGTGACTGCCGCCCATAACGTGACTCCACGGAAGCCAATCCACCAAGATCGGGCGCTCCGCGGTGAGTTCAGGCCACGCCATCGCGGTCTGCGTTTGGTTTGCCGCGAGCATCCCGTTGGTCGTGATGACGCCTTTCGGCGTGCCCGTCGAACCGGACGTAAACATAATTTTGGCAATGGTGTCGGCATCGACGCGGGAAAAGGCTTCGTCCGCCTCCTTTACATCGAGCGCGGCGTTCTCGAAGCCCATAACGATCGGCACATCCGGTGCGACGATGCGCAAGCCTTGCGCGACGTGCTCCGATCCCGCAAACATCAGGCCCGGTCGTAAGACCTCGAGCAGATCGTGCAATCGGCGCGGGTCGGATGTCGGTGTAACGTAGCCAAGTGAAAGCGGCGCGACGGGAATGCCGGCGTACATCGCCGCGAGCGCAAAGAGTGCGTGTTCGATGCTGTTCTCTGCGACGATTGCAAGCGGCGCCGTGGCCGAGGCCGGCGAGCGCAACAGGCTCGCGGCGATGGTGCGCACCTGATCGAGCGCAGAACGATAGTCGAGCGTCTCCCAGGCGCCGTCGCGCCGCTGCGCGAGGAACGCAGCGTCAGGCTGCCGCTGCGCCCAAGCGACGAGATCCGCGCAGACGCTGCTGGGCGTCGCATCGATCTCGCGGGTAGAACGAACAACTTGGCTGCCGTCGGGGTTCGTGCGGGTGACAAACAATAGGTCTTTGACATTAGAAGAGACAAATCTGCGTACCTCCGGGCCGGCTCTTGCGTCGGCGTTCCCCCGAAAGGCGACCAGTGACATGAGCGACATGGTACAAATCGGCGATTGGAAGACCGTCAAGGTCGAGATCGGCGCCGACGGCATCGCCTGGATTATTTTGAACCGGCCCGAGAAGCGTAACGCCATGAATCCCACGCTCAATCGCGAGATGATCGACGTGCTCGAAACCGTCGAGCAAGAGGCACGCGCCAAGGTCGTCGTACTGACCGGTGCGGGCGACTCTTGGACCGCAGGCATGGACCTCAAAGAGTACTTTCGCGAGATCGATGCCGGTCCGGAGATTCTTCAAGAGAAGATCCGGCGCGATTGTTCGACGTGGCAGTGGCGGCTGTTGCGCTTCTATGCCAAGCCCACGATCGCGATGGTCAACGGTTGGTGCTTCGGTGGGGGATTCTCGCCGCTCGTTGCGTGCGACCTTGCGATCGCCGCGCAAGAGGCGACGTTTGGACTCTCGGAAATCAACTGGGGGATCCCGCCCGGCAATCTGGTCAGCAAGGCGATGGCCGATACGGTCGGGCAACGTCGCGCGCTCCATTACATCATGACCGGCGAGACGTTTACCGGCGCCGAGGCGGCCGACATGGGACTCGTCAACAAAGCGGTTCCACTCGCGGAGTTGCGCGACGCAACGATCGAGCTTGCGAAGAAGCTGCTCGAGAAGAACCCCGTCGTATTGCGCGCGGCAAAAAACGGCTTCAAGCGGTGCCGCGAATTCACGTGGGAGCAGAACGAGGATTATCTCTACGCGAAGCTCGACCAATCGATATTGCAAGATAAGGAAGGCGGACGCGCCGAGGGGCTGAAGCAGTTCCTCGATGACAAGTCGATCCGCCCCGGATTACAGACGTACAAGCGATAAAACACTAGCCACCTTCACCAAGACCTAACAGGGGCGCCGGGGATCTGCGGGGGGTCCGCCTTGCGGGCTGAACGAAGGTGTCCCGTCATGGCGCAGGTCGAGGCTCGAGGGGCAGCGGTGCGTTTGCCCTCCGACGTGCGCGGCCTCGCCGCGTACGCGGCTTGGATCATCGTTATCGCCGCGGCCTACGTCTTCTTCGCCTACGTCGGCTTTTCGCTCGCGTTCGGCGTCAAACAGATCACCGCCATCTGGCCCCCAACCGGCATCGCGCTCGCGGCGCTCATCCTGGGCGGCAAACGCATGTGGCCGGGAGTCTATCTCGGTGCGTTCATCGCCAACGCGACAAGTCAAGAACTGCCGATCACGGCAGCCTTAATCGCCGCCGGAAACACGCTCGGACCGTTACTCGGCGCGTATCTCTTGCGCCGTTTCGATTTCGATCGCAGCTTTGCGCGGGTGCGCGACGTCGTCGTGTTCGTCGTTTTCGGCGCGATCCTCGCGATGACGGTGACGGCAACCAACGGCACGCTGCAGCTGGCGCTCGTCCACGAATTTCCTTGGACGTCGTTCGGATCGTCGTGGCTGGTGTGGTGGATCGGAGACGCCTCCGGCGTGCTCCTGTTCGCACCGCTCATCCTTACCTGGAGCAACGTGCGCCTCGGTGGAATCATCCAAGGCAATGCGACACCGATCGAATTTTTGGTCGCCGTGCCGTTCGCATTCGTGTTCGCATTTCTCGAATTTTTCTCGCGCCTCCCCATGGCCTTTCCACTCTACCCGTTCGTGGTGTGGGCGGCGCTGCGCGCCGGCGCACGCATCATGACGGCATTGATGGTCTCCATCACGTCGGTCGCGCTCTGGGCAACCGTCCACGACCTCGGCCCGTTCACGCCGCTCTCGCTGAACCAGCGCATGATCGCCTTCACCGTTTTCACCGGGGTTCTCGCCATCACCGGACTCGTGCTCAGCGCGCTCACCGCCGAGCGGCGTTTTGCACTGGTTCAGATGCAAGCCGCGGAACGCCGTTTCAAAGTGCTCGCCGAGACGCTTCCGCAGATGGTCTGGACTGCGGATCCGTCGGGAACGATCGATTGGCTCAACCAGCGCTGGCATCAGTACACCGGATCCGAGGACCTCTCGCTCGGGATTCCCGATTGGCGAACGCTCGTCGCCGGCGGGAAGCCATTCGAGCGCGAGTTGCTGTTGCGCCGGGCTGACGGCGTCTCCCGCTGGTTCCTGATGCGAGCCGAACCGATGCGTGATGATCGCGGAACGATCGTTCGCTGGTACGGAACGCACACCGACATCGACGACCAACGGCGCGCGTTCGAGCGTACCGCGCGCATCGCGACCACGCTGCAATCGGCGTTCCTCCCGCAGTCGCTTCCCAAACATCCGTACATGCGCTTCGACGCGCTCTATTTGACGGCGGGGCAGGAAGTGCTGATCGGCGGCGATTGGTATGACGCGTTCGCCCTTCCCGACGGACGCATCGCGGTCTCGATCGGCGACGTGACCGGACACGGGCTCAATGCCGCGGTCAGTGCCGGCCGCGTTCGGCAAAGTATCGTCGCGACGGCAATCGATAAGACCGATCCCGCCGAGATACTCACCAAGGTAAACCGCTTGCTGCAGTTGCACGACCCGACGGTTGCAACCGCCCTCGTCGCGCTCATCGACCGCGATGCGCTTACGCTGCGCTATGCCAGCGCGGGTCATCCCTCGCCGATCCTTGCCGGTCCGAATACGCGCGCACATCAGCTGCCTTACGGTTCGCTTCCGCTCGGCGTCGCCGGGACCACCGAGTACCGCAGTTACACTGCCACGCTCGAACCCGACAGCGTTGTGGTCTTTTACACCGACGGCATCACCGAGTTTTCGCGCCAAATTGAGGCGACCGAGCGCAAGCTCCGCGACGCCATCGATGCGCTCGTCGCCACGCCTTCCGCGCGTCCGGCCGAAGCGATTCGACGAGCCGTGCTCGGCAGTGAGGCACCCACCGACGATGCGGTTCTCGTGGTTCTACGCGTGGCACCAACCAGCGACGACATCGCCGGCGACGAAATTAATCTGCGCCAGAGCTGGAGCTTCCATTCGAGCCATGCCTACTCGGCGCACAGCGCGCGCCACGAGGTCATGCAATTCATCGAACGGCTCGCCGGCGACGGTGCGGACCTGTTTACCGCGGAGCTCATCGTCGGCGAGATTCTTGCCAATACAGTCGAGCACGCGCCGGGACTGGTGAACATGGAGATCGACTGGTCGGATGCCTCACCGGTCGTCACCGTCGTAGATACGGGCCCCGGCCTCGATCGGTTCGTCGCGCTCCTGCCGGATGACGAGTTCACCGAAGATGGGCGCGGACTGTTCTTGGTCAAGACGTTGGCGAACGACGTACGCGTCGAGTCCGATCAAGGCCACGGCACGAAGATGACGGTCGTGCTTCCGATCGCGCGCGGCTAAACGCCGTTGTCACCCTGAGCGTAGGCGCGAAGCGCCTTAGTCGAAGGGTCGAGCGAATTCGAAGCTGCTTTTCGCGGCTTCGCATCCGTATGGCTCTCATAAAGTCCTGTACTCACATACCTTAGCGGAGACGGCGGGGCACCCTAGTGCCATCGGTCACGCAGGCATCTGGCGTCCTTACCCCTCCTACTATCGCAGACCGATCCCTTGACCGTTGCCCCAGTACGGAACGATCCCGTAATAACCGTAATATGAATCGGCGCACGGGAGAGTCGTCGCGACGACGAGCGTAGGGTCGTAGGCGGGCGAGTGTACCACGCGATCTCGCGTCTGGTTGACGTGAACATCGTCTGTCCCAACACTCGTTATCGCTTCGACGGGAAGAAGAACGAGTTGTTGCCCGAGCCCGAGCAAGCCACCCACGCGAAGTTCGAGCATTCGCACCTTGCGTTCGGTTTCGTCAACAAATAGGCTGCTTACGTGACCGATCTCTTCTCCGTGCGAATCGACCACTCTTCGACCACGAATATCGTCCGCCGGGGCGGAAATGGTCAGATCCGTATCTTTCAATTTTTCAAGTGCGGTATTGCCCGAATGTTGCTGCTCTTTCACGGCATATTCCCTTGTCTTTCTACGGCGGTGGAATTCATTGGAAAAAACTAGCTGTCGGTAAACAAGGCGGCGCGCGGATGCCCTTTGGCTTGCGGCGCGGGAGTTTTCGGCTCGCTGAAATCAGCCGTCCAGCGCCAGTTTCGAATCTCCGGCATGTCTGCTAAATGCTCTCGAATGTAACCGTGATGCTCGTAGAGCTTGCGGTTGAACATGTCCACAGCGTCCGCGGCCTGCGAGCGCAGCCTTGGCACGTGTTTGAGTGCGTCGAGGGCGAGGTGGAAGCGGCTCATCTCATTTAGCACGACCATGTCGAAGGGTGTGGTCGTCGTCCCGCGATCCATGTAACCGCGTACGTGAAAGCGCGCCTCGTTGGAGCGGCCGTGAACCATCGTGTGGATGAGCCACCGATTGTTGTGGAAGGCGAAGATGACGGGTGCATCTTTCGTGAAGATCGTGTCAAAGGACATGTTGTCCATACCGTGCGGGTGATCGTCCGGCATCATGAGCGCGGTTAGATCGACGACATTGACCACGCGCACCTTGATGCCCGAGATGTATTTTTGCAGGAGCCACGAGGTCGCGCAAATCTCAACGGTCGGTATATCGCCTGCGCATGCGAGCACGACGTCCGGTTCCTCCCCGCCGTCGTTGGTTGCAAACGCCCACGTCGAGGCGCCGCGTGAACAGTGTTCGCGCGCCTCGTTCATGTTCAGCCATTGTAGCTGGGGTTGTTTCCCACAGGTCACGATGTTGACGTAGTCGCGGCTGCGCAAGCAATGGTCAAAGACGCTCAGGAGGCAATTGCCGTCCGGGGGATAGTAGACGCGGATCGTCGAGCTTCGGCGCGCCAACGCGTTGTCGACGAAGCCGGTCGCCTGGTGGCTGAACCCGTTGTGATCCTGTCGCCATACGTGACTGGTTAAGAAAACGTTGAGCGATGCAAGTGGCCGGCGCCACGGATACTCACCGCATTGTTCGAGCCACTTGGCGTGCTGGGTGAGCATGGAGTCGACCACCTGCGCAAACGCTTCGTAGGACGACCACATGCCGTGCCGCCCGGTCAGCACGTATCCCTCGAGCCATCCCTGACAGCAATGCTCGCTGAGCACTTCCATCACGCGCCCGTCCGAGCTGAGGTCGTCGTCGATCGAAACCGTTTCCGCCATGAAGGTTCGCTTCGTCGCCTCGAAGACGGCGTTCAAGCGATTGGAGTTCGTCTCGTCGGGCGAAAACATCCGAAAGTTCGCCGGATTGAGTTTGAAAATGTCCCGGAAGAATTCGCCGAGTTTGCGCGGGGCTTCAGCTACCACTTCACCGGGGCCCGGAATCTCGAGCGCATAATCACTAAAGTCGGGAAGGTCGAGCGCGCAGAGCACGCGGCCGCCGTTGACGTGCGGGCTTCCGCCCATCCGGCGATTGCCGCTCGGCGCAAGCTTTGCCAATTCCTCGATGAAGGCACCGTGCTCGTCGAAGAGTTCCTCCGGCATGTAACTTCGCATCCACGTTTCGAGGATTGCGAGACGGGCCGGATTCTCTTTCACGTTTGCGATCGGGACCTGATGCGCGCGGAAGGTGCCTTCAATCGGGATTCCGTCGACCTCTTTCGGACAGGTCCATCCCTTAGGCGTGCGTAGCACGATCATTGGCCACACCGGTTGCTTTGTGAAACCGCTCGTGCGCGCCTCGTGCTGGATCGCGCGAATCTCCGCATAGCACGCATCCAGCGTTGCGGCCAGCAGCTGGTGCACCACCAGCGGATCGTATCCCTCAACAAAATAGGGATGATAGCCACGCCCGATATACAGCGCTTTTAGGTCTTCATCGCTCGTTCGCGCCTGCACGGTCGGTGCGGAGATCTTGTATCCATTGAGATGCAAGATTGGGAGAACGGCGCCGTCGCGGATCGGATTGAGGAAGTTGACCGACTTCCAACTGCCCTCGAGCGGGCACGTCTCGGCTTCGCCGTCACCGATCACGCAAGCAACGATGAGCTCGGGATTGTCGAATGCCGCGCCGAAGGCGTGAAGCAGCGAGTAACCGAGTTCCCCGCCTTCGTGCATGGAGTTGGGAACGTGCGGTCCGCAATGGCTCGGAACGCCGCCCGGCGTAGAGAACTGCCGGAAAAGCAGTCGCAGGCCGTTCTCGTCTGGCGTGATCTCCGGGTGAACTTCCGTATATGAGCCCTCGAGGTATGAATTTGCGTTAAGCGACGGACCGCCGTGCCCCGGACCGGAGATGTAGATGATGTTCGCGCCCTGCTCTTTGATTAGACGGTTCAGATGAACGTAGATCAGGTTTTGTCCGGGCGAGGTTCCCCAATGCCCGAGCAGCGTCGGTTTGACGTGCTCCGCTTTGAGCGGCTCTCGCAAGAGGGGGTTTTCGAAGAGATAGATCTGGCCGACGCACAGAAAATTCGCAGCGCGCCAGTACCGATTCATTTTGTCGAGCAAGTCGGGCGCAAGCGGTCCATTGGGCACCGGAGCCCCGGTTTGCTGCTCGTTGTCTGCCGCGATCGCGGTCGACAGAGTCGGATCGAAAAGAAAGGTTGCCGCCGGATCGAGTGTTTGCATCAGGTTGCTGCAGCCACCATTGGTTTAGGTGAAGGCTTGGACGAAGGCGCGTCTTTCGCCGGCGTCGGGTCCAAGATGCGATAGGCAAGCAGTTTTATGGGGTCGGTCAACAGCGCGCACACGATCGCGTAGGCCCAAACGAAGCCCGCCAAGCTCCAGCCGATGGGCGTCATGATGTAGAGCCCATACACCGCCATGAGCGTCGCTAGGGTTTGCGTGCCGAGCACAGCGATCAAAAGGATGTTTGCGGGGCGTGTGGACCACCACGGACCGCGCGTGCGCGTGAGAAAAATCGTCAAATGCCCGGCCACGGAAAGTTTGAGGTACATCAGCGTCTGCACGTGCAGTCGATCGAGGTGAAACACGCGCTCGCCCAGATAAAACAGGCCGAACGCCGTAACGACGCCGATGATACCCAGCACCGTGGAGACGCCGAGCACTTGGCGCATGTCCCAGGACTCGGGCAGGTTTCGGTAGCGGACCTTGTCATAAGCGATGGAGAGGATAGCGCCGTCGTTGAGCAACGCGAGCATCACGATCATCACCGCGGTCACGGGATAGAAATTGAAGACCAGGATCGCGAGGACCATAAACAAGAGCACGCGCAAGGTTTCGGCGATGCGATACATCGCGTAGCTGTTCATCCGCTTGAATATGCGGCGGCTTTCCTTGATCGCATCAATGATAACCGACAGGCCCGGTGCCAACAACACGATGGAGGCAGCTGCGCGCGCCGCATCCGTCGCTCCGGACACGGCGATGCCGCAATCGGCTTTCTTGAGCGCGGGCGCGTCATTGACGCCGTCGCCGGTCATCCCGACGATGTGCTTGTCCTTCTGGAGAACCTCGATGATGTGGAACTTGTCCTCGGGAAAGACCTGGGCGAAACCGTCGGCTTGTTCGATTGACGCGTCCTCCTTCGAGGCATCGCCGCTTTTCGTGTCGTGCAGGCCGCTCGCGTCGAGAATGTTCGTGCCAAGTCCAAGCTCGCGGGACATTTCGCGCGCAATGGCGATCGCGTCGCCGGTGACCATCTTGACCTGCACGCCCATCTGCTTGGCTTCGGCAACGGTCGCTTTAGCTTGCGGGCGCGGTGGATCCGACATCGGCAGAACGCCGACGAACTTCCACTTGCCGTCTGCGTCGGCTCGCGCAACGCCGAGCGAACGGAAGCCGCGAGCGGCAAAGTCGTTCACCGCCTTGTCGACATCGGGCTTGACGGTCGCCGCGTCCGTCGACATCTCTAGAATCACTTGCGGCGCTCCCTTCGCCACCTGGAATTGCTTGCCGTCCGCGCCTTTGACCGTCGCTTCGGTACGCTTGTGCACTGGATCGAACGGCTGGAAATGGAGAACGTGATAGTCTTTCAGTGCGCCGTCCTTCACGCCGGCGAGGACAGCGAGATCGATCGTGTCCTTGTCCTCGGCGCGCGATGCGAGCGCGGCGTCGAGAACGACCTGATCGCCGGCGACGCCGTGAACGCTGAATGGCGCACCCAGCTTCAGCTTGTTCTCGGTCAGGGTCCCCGTCTTGTCGGAACACAGCACGTCGACGCCGGCCAACTCTTCGATTGCTGCCAGGCGCGTAACGACCGCTTGCTTTTTTGCGAGCAATCTTGCACCGACAGCCATCGTCACCGAGAGAACCGTCGGCATTGCGACCGGGATGGCGGCGACGAGCAATACGAGGGCAAATTCCAACGTATTCAGGATCGGGTCGTGCCGGAAGAGCGCGACGACCACGATCAACAGCACGAGCGCGGTCGCAAGGACGATCAAATAGTCGCCGATCTTGAGCACGGCGCGCTGGAAGTGACTGACGGTTCGGGCCCCTTGAACCAGCTCCGCCGTCCTGCCGAAGTACGTGTGCGAGCCGGTGGCGTACACCATGGCGTTCGTTTCGCCTCGGCGCACGATCGAACCGGAAAACACCGCGTCGCCGGGTTTGCGTTCGGCAGGGAGCGACTCGCCGGTCAACGCCGACTCATCGACTTCGATCGGATCGCCCGCTAATAGGCGCGCATCGGCGGGCACGATGTCGCCCAACTGCATCCGGATGATGTCACCGGGAACGAGGTCGGATGCGTTCGGGTCGCTCCATTTGCCGTCGCGAAGAACGCGTGCCTTGACCGCCAATTTCGACTTGAGTGCGGCGATGGCGTTACCGGCTTGATGCTCTTCCCAAAATCCGACGACGGCGTTCGAACAGAGCAGCAAAAGAATTACGCCGAAATCGAGCCAGTGCCGCACGGCTGCGGAAAGAATGACCGCCGCTTCTATCATCCACGGGATCGGCCCCCAGAAATACGAGAGGAACTTTAGGAATTCGTTGGATTCTTTCTCGGCGATCGCGTTGGGCCCATATTGCGTCAGCCGCTTGGTAGCTTCAGCTTGACTGAGACCGTCGGCTGACGACCCGAGCTTCTTCATCAGCTCCGGCAGAGCAAGCGTTTTTAGACCATCGCTTTTATCACTTGGTTTGGCGGCTGATGTGTCGTCGGGTTTCACTTATGCGATCCTCTGTGGCAAACGGTACCTGGCGCGCGACGAGCAAGGATAGGCAAACCGTATCGGAAATCCGCCGGACGCGATATCGTGAATTGCACCATATCGAACCCAGCATGCCCGCGATAAAGTGAACACGTGCTAGCAGATCCACCCACCAAGAACTTCGCCGTCGAACGGTTCGGGGTTCTGATGAGCTCGAACGCAGATCAGCCGCATGAAGCGTGGGGAGTCCTCAACCCCGGCGGCATTCGCACCCCGGATGGTGCGATGCATCTCTTTCCACGGCTGATCGCCGAAGGCAACTACTCCCGGATTGGGCACGCGCGCGTGCGTTACGATGGCGACATCCCGGTTGGCGTTGATCGCCTCGGAATTGCACTCGAGCCGCGCGAGCCCTATGAGGTTTCGCCGGGTGGCGGCGGCGTTGAAGATCCGCGGGTCGTGTACGTAACGGCGCTCAAACTCTACGTGATGACGTACACGGCGTTCGTTCCATACGAGCCGCGCATCGCGATCGCCGTCTCCGAGGATCTCTCGACGTGGAAACGCCTCGGTCTCGTGCGGTACGAAGCAAGCGATGACGTGCCCGATCTCAATCTCTGCGGGGACAAAGATGCAACATTCTTTCCCGAGGTGATCTCGGATCCGCGCGGCGTACGTTCGCTCGGAATACTGCATCGGCCGACCACGCGCATTCATGTCGAACGCGGGACTCCCGACGTGACGAAGCCACCGAGCGGTAAGGAAAAACACGAGAATATTTGGATTTCGTACGTCGCACTCGACGCCGTCCTCGCCGACATCACGAGCTTGACGTTGGTTCGACGGCACGAGCGCGTGATGGCGCCGGTGCAGCCGTGGGAGAAGAACAAGGTCGGCGCCGGCTCGCCGCCCGTTCGTCTTGCGTACGGTTGGGTGCTGCCCTATCATGCCGTCTCGACGGAAAACGGTCACCCCCGCTACTGCATGGGAGCCGCCATTCTCGATCTCGAGCGACCCTCGCGGGTTCTGTATCGCACCACTAGGCCGATCCTGGAACCGCAGGCCGATTACGAGTGCAACGGCCTGGTCGCCGACGTCGTCTTTCCGACGGCTGGCGATCTGCATGCCGACGGATTGCTGGACGTCTATTACGGCGCCGCGGATCGTGTTATCGCCGCTGCGCGCGTCACATTGCCAAGCCGGCTGCCGGCGGACGAGTAGGAAGAAGCGTATGAGATCAATCGACCATGCCGAACTTTTGGTCAAGCCGGGTAGCATCGTCAATCTCGCAGATCTTAACCCAGGCGCGACGCATGGCTTCAAGCACAAGGACGACACTTGCGAGAAGCTCGGCGCGGACATCAAACGCTTATCGGAGCTTCAAGAGCTTTTTTACGCCTCGGGTCAGCGCGCGCTTCTGATCATTCTTCAAGGTACGGATTCGGCGGGGAAAGATGGTGCGATAAAGCACGTGATGACGGGGGTTAACCCGCAAGGTGTGGAGGTTCACGGCTTCAAGGTCCCGTCGACGACGGAGCTTTCGCACGACTACCTTTGGCGGACGACGAACGTACTCCCCGAACGCGGCCGAATCGGCATCTTCAATCGGTCGTACTATGCGGAAGTCGTGGTCGTACGGATTCACCACTCGGTTCTCGAGAACGAGCGGCTCCCCAAAGGGAGCGACGCGAATCCCGCGTTATGGAAAGAACGCTATGAAGACATCAATGCCTTCGAGCGTCATATGTCGAGAAACGGAACGCTGATCCTTAAATTCTTTCTCCATCTCTCGAAGGACGAGCAACGAAAGCGTCTACTCGAGCGAGTCGAAACACCGGATAAGCAATGGAAGCTCTCGTCCGGCGATATTCACGAGCGCACGTTTTGGGACAGTTACCAGCGCGCGTACGCAGAGTCGCTGTCTAACACCAGCACGCCCTGGGCACCTTGGTACATCATTCCAGCCGATCACAAATGGTTCGCTCGTGTAGCGATCGCGAGTGTCATCGTCGCAGAACTGGAAGCGCTCAAGCTGAGCTATCCGGTCGTCAGTGATGAACGGCGAGCGAAGCTGACGGGAATACGAAAGGAGCTCGAGGAGGCCGACCCCGTTCAAGCGATTCCGGCATGAACGGCGCGGCCAGCGTGTCGCGAGAACGGCAGCGCATTCTTAGTATCGATCTAGGATCGTCGTCTCTCAAGTTCGCTGTGTTCGAAGTAGGCGCCGTCGACGAACAGCGAATTCTGGAAGGCGGAATTGACCGTCTCGCGGCGCCGGACGCTGAGCTCTCGATTCGCGACGACCGCGATCCTCCTCGGCGCGAAATGCGCAGGCCGCTTGGCCGAGCTTCGCCGATCGCGGCTGTTCTCGAAGCATTGCACGAACTTGGTGTGCATATCGACGCGGTCGGACACCGGCTCGTCTATGGCGGTCACACGCGCGAGCTTCCAACCATCGTCACCGCAGAGCTGCTGGAAGCATTGACGGCTCTGACGCCGTTCGATCCACTCCACATGCCCGCAGCGCTCGCTGCCATTCGCGAGATCGAGACGTCGTTACCTTGGCTTCCGCAGGTCGTTTGTTTCGACACGGCGTTTCATCGTCGCATGCCCGCGGTCGCGCAGCGTCTGCCCTTGCCGCAGCAGCTCTGGACGGAAGGCGTGCAGCGGTATGGATTTCATGGCCTCTCGTACGAATCGATCGTTCGCAAACTTGGCGCCGAGGGCACGCGCGGCCGAATGCTCGTCGCGCACCTTGGTAACGGCGCGAGCCTCGCCGCAATACGAGACGGGAGATCGGTTGATACAACGATGGGTTTCACCGCGCTCGGCGGTCTGATGATGGGAACCCGGCCGGGCGATCTGGATCCCGGCATTCTCTTGTATCTCTTGCGTGAGCGCGGCTACACATTGCGAGATCTGACTGACCTCGTAACGGATCGCAGCGGTCTGCTCGGCGTTTCAGACATGAGCGCGGACATGCGGACGCTGCTCGAGCGTCGCGCCGATAACGAGGCCGCCGCCCAAGCAGTTGAATTGTTCGTGTATCAGGCGAAAAAGTACGTCGGAGCGCTCGCGGCCGTGTTGGGCGGACTCGACACGCTCGTCTTCACGGGCGGTATCGGCGAACGTGCCGCTCCGGTGCGCTGGGAGATCGCCCAGGGCCTCGCACACCTTGGCGTAAAGCTCGATCCGGCACGTAACGCCGCCGGCGCGGCGATCATTTCTGCTGACGGTGCCGGGGTAGTCGTGCGCGTTATCGTTTCGCAGGAGAACCTCATGGTTGCCCGCCACACCTATTCAACGCTCTTCGAATCGTCAGTCGCCGAAATGACCGACGCGGCAACGGTGCGCACATGATGGACACAACAATGTATCCATGGCAACTCGATAAGACGGTCCTCATCCCCGCTGCGGCCGACTGAGCAATTTCCTTAGACCGTTAGTTCGAGATGGTTACGATGTGGCGGACGAGCGCGGCGTCGTTGATGGAGGCGAGCATCGCGGCGGCGAGGTCTGCGCGCGTGACGCGCCAGGCGCCCGGAAGCGGCGCGTCGATCGCCGTTCGATATCTCCCGGTGGCGGGGCGGTCGACGAGTTGCGTCGGACGGAAGACCGTCCACTCGCAATCGCTCGCAGCGAGGATCGCTTCCATGCGTTTCATATCTTCGTAGGCGGCACCGAAAAAGCGATAGAGTATCGGGAAGATGACGTGCTCGGCGAGTCCGTGCGGTGCGCCAACGGGAACGGCGGAGATTGCGATGAAGCGTCGTACGCCGGAGTCGCGCATCGCGGCGAGAATGTTTGTCACGCCGGCTGAGTAGACGGTCGTCGCTTCCTTTAGTCTGCGCGTGCCGAGCGCAGAGAGGACAACGTCCGCACCGCGAACGACCAAAACGACGGACGCGCAATCGGTCACGTCCGCCGCGATGAGCTCGACGCCTGCTGCGGGCGCCAGCGTTTCGGGGTGACGCGCGACCGCTGCGACCGCATAGCCGGCGGCCACGGATTGGCGGACGAGTTCGCGACCGGTTCCGCCGGTCGCTCCGAAGATTACGATTCGCATGACGCCCGTTCGACGGCTCGCCTCCTTTGCTTCATCGAGCAGTTTGCACCGCGTGGGAGCTGACGATCAGCGACAGCAAACCGATGATCAGGAGCAGCGCGATGGCCGCTGTGATCCAGTGCCAGGGCCTTAGGTTATGGATACTTTGGCTCCGTTTGACTTGATCGCTCCATCGCTTGTCCCGTGGCTTTTCCATGATCGAGTCGCATCGTTGTTTTTGAGTCGAGCATTACCGCTAAATCGTAGGGCATACGGCATGAGCCCGGTATCGCGGAATGCGGGATATCCATGAGCAGGGAGGCGCCGCCCCGGTTGAAGGCCTCAAGCGTAATGCTGTTCGCGCCGTTAGTGTCGATTGTGGCAGCGCCGCTCTGATCGGTGCGGATTACCAATAGCGTGGATGGACTGCCGCGATGAACGGCGGCGACGACAGGTCGATACCCTCGTTGAGGAATCGCTGTTCTTCAGTGACCCCAGCATCGCCGGTGAAAAGCATGCGAAAGTGTTTGTACTGCAAAATAAACGCTATCGAGTTGTCGTTGATGCGACGCGAATCTTGCGCAATACCGAGCAACAGCCGACGTGATCCCATAAAATCCTGTACTCACACACCAGATATTCGAGCGAGCCGTGCGCGTTTAAGCTGGGATGGCGTGGCGCAAACGGTCGAAGGTCGGCGTTAGCACTCTCGTACTACGCATGACCGACGCGACCTCGTCTGAAATCTGTGCCATTTCGGATGCAGCGTGACGGGCGTGCGCCGCGAAAAGGAGCTCCCCGCGCCAACTGCCCAGGTATTTTTTCCAGTAAGCGACGGATAAGCGCAGCGGCATCCAGCTGAAGATCGCCCGGAGCGCGAGTGGCGCCGGCCGAACGCGCGCGGCGTCGAGTGCGCAGTAACCCTCGCGCACCGCACGTATGAAATCCGCTACTCCGTTGTTAGATTCGGCCAGTTTGGCCGCATTGCATGCGAACTCCCAGAGCGCTCCGGTCATAGCGCCGACCATTACGGCATGTCGACGCAGCCAGGCGTCGGGATCCGTCACTGCGCAAACGCTTAGCCCGGCACTGCGGAACGTCTTCAGGATAAGGTCGGCACCCTCGAGATTGCGGCCGAACCTACCGACCATTGTCGGCTGCTCGGAGATGAGCGCGTATCGCACAACGCCATCTTCAGCGAGAGATCCGCCCGCGCCGGGAAACGCGATAATCGTTCGGCGCTCGCCGACTTGGTGCATCAGCGTCTGCGAACCGCTGGCGTGGTTGTGCATGAAAGCGACCTGAGAGACGGTGGAGCGCTCTAATGTCGGGAGGACCGCATCGATCTGTTCACGCCGTACGGTAACCAAGCAGATGTCGTAGTGGTCCGTCGGCTCGAGCGACTCGACGACCGCGGGGTGGGCGAGGCGAACGTCGGGGTCGCCAACCGCACCTTGCAGCAGGAAACCCGAGCTGCGTAACTGCAACGCACGAGATCCTCGAGCGAGGAAAGAAACGTCGTGGCCGCCGTTCGCGAGGAGCGCCCCATAAATCGACCCTTGAACTCCGGCTCCATAAATCAGGATTCGCATTCGACTCTCACGTGACAGTGGCGTTCCGCCGTTTAGCCCGGAAAACGACGCAGCAACCAGTCGAAGAATGTCTCATGCCACAATGTGCTCGCGCCCTCTTGGCAGTGCTCGGCACCGCCGGATGCGCGGTCGTAGCACGCCTTTTCGACCGAACGCGCGCCAGTGAGGGCCGCAACGTACGCGGCTCCTTGCGTAACCGGCACGAATTCGTCTTCCTCACCGACCAGAACGAGCACGTCGGCGGTGATGCGATCGGCAACGTCCGCCAAATGATAGGCCTTAGCGCGCCCAAGGATTTCGTCATTGGTGTGCATGCCGAATGTCCAGCGCACACTGTCGATCACCCCCGACACACGCGAAGCCGTGGCCGGATCGAGCAGCAACGCGTTGAAGCGCTCTGCGATTTCGGCAAAGTCGAAGCAAACATCAAACGAAACGACGCCGTCGATCCTGGGCTCGAACGCCGCCGCGCGCGGCGCAAGATACCCGCCCATGCTCATTCCGATGAGCACGATCGAAGGCGGCTTTGCGTGAGTGCGGAGGTAGGCGTCGAGTACCGCGGCATTCGGCTTCTCCCATTGCGGTGTAAAAAATAAGCCGTGCTCGCGTAGCGCAGCGCCCTGGCCGGGGCCCTCATAGATGAGCATTCCGTAGCCGCGGCGTAGCGCCGCAGGAACCAACATGAAGTAAAGTTCTTCGAGCGTTGAATCCTCGCCGCCAACCATCACGATGAGGGGTTTGTTCTCCCATCCGGGGGTTCCCGGATAGAAGATTGCGCGCAGCGCACCACTGTCATACGGTACGCTCACGCGCTCGTAGGCAATACCAAGCGCTTGCAATCCTTGATCGAAGGCATCGACCTGTGAAGTCCATGCGGATGGGCGCCGAGCGTCGTCCCCTTTGAGGAGGAACTCGGCAGTTCGCCAATAGCAGTGTGCGCGTAGATATGCAAGCCCGCTGCTGACTTCGTCGCGCGTCGCCTGTGCGCGGGCAAAGTTTCGCCTAGCCGTCGCGGACCAGGCATCGTACCATTCGTCGGCATTGCCTCCGTGGATCTCGCCGATCGTTTCGAGCACTTCGGTGACATCGGCACCGCCGGAAGCAACGCTGTTGAGCACGCGCAGAGCCTGGAAATGGTACGCCGGATCTGCGAAAAGACGGCGATTACCGAGCGCATGGCTTGGATCATTTGTCGGCACGCTCACGTGATCGACTTGTGTGGTTGTCATGATTTAAATCATCCCTTGAGTACAGCTGAAATTCTAACCGCTGCGGACTCGGGTGGCTCTATCGGGGCGCGCTCGGGAGTCGCCTTCGTCGTTTTGTCGCGGTTTTTGATGATCCACAGCGTGAAGTCCCAAGCTCCGTAGATCCCGGCGAATAATAAGAGCGCGCTCGCGCTCGCGATGGCATAGGGGGCGAACGATTTTTCGGCAATCAATCCGGCGCCGCCGGCGATTAGGCTCGCATTCCCGAGAATGGGAACGGCATCGTAGGGAATCCAATCAAGCCCATGCAGCGTAACGAAATCAAGTTTACGCTCCAGGCGGATTCCATAAATTCTATAGGCAACGCCCGCCAGCCCACTCAGGACAAGAATCAGACCGATTGCCCGATCGGACGGCCATAGTGCCAGCACGGCGACGGCTTGGAATATCACGCTACCAAAATTAACGAGCGTTGGTGTTAGGAAAGCGCGAACCCCGTCCACCGATTGCGATGTCGACAAACCAGTGCCTCCTAGCGTGACGACAACGAATAGCAGCCCGATAAGCTGCGCACCGGCTGACCCGGTCATACTAAAGAGATTGTTCCAGTCGTGCAGCATCTTGGGATCCCCTTCCAGATGCTATCGTGCGTGCGCTAGTGCCGATATAGTGAAATGCACGTATGATGGACTAGAGGCCGCTCCATCGCTCGCGATCGTGACGGCTCCATTCTCATCCGTACGATAAACTTCGGCACCGAAGCTTTGCAGCGTCTCAATCGTCGATGGCGCGGGGTGGCCGAACATGTTGTGGCGCCCTACGGAGATGATTGCATACCGCGGATGCACGGCAGCGATGAAATCGGGTGATGAGCTGTAGGCCGAGCCGTGGTGGCCGACTTTGAGTACATCCGCGTGCAGATCAACGCCCTCGGCGAGGAATCGCTGCTCTGCGGCGACGCCGGCGTCCCCGGTGAAGAGCATTCGAAATTGCTTATACTGCAAGATAAATGCGATCGAATTGTCATTGATCGCGTTCTTGCCGCCGATGAACGGTAGCGATGGCCCGATGAAGGTCAATGTGACGCCATCATCCGTCTTCCATACGGCGCCCGCGCGCGGATACACGATCGGCACGCGATCGGCACGTGCTGTATCGAGACAATCGTGATAGGCATGACCGCCATACGTTTGTCCGCTATCCGCAATCTCCGCGACGCGCAGTTTGCGCAAGACTGGCGCACAGCCAGCAACGTGATCGCCGTGCGGCGGTGAAAGAATCGGAACCAACGCGGCGCCTACCTGCAGTCGACCATAGCTTACCGTTCTTCGTGGCCGCCGGCGAACGGTAGCTCGAAGCTAAACGCCGAGAAATTCGAGCAGCTCGCGCTCGCGGCTGCGGACTTCCTCGCTTCCCAGCGTCTGCGTCACCCGGCCATGCACGACGATGTGATGACGGTCGGCAACTTCCGCTGCGAATCGCACGTTTTGCTCCACCAAGAGCACCGACAGCCCGGCAGCCTTCATCTCGATGATGACCTCGCCGATGCGCTCGACCAGTACCGGTGCCAGACCCTCCGTCGGCTCGTCCAGCAAGATCGTCTGTGCTCCCGAGCGCAGCGCGCGAGCGATCGCGAGCATCTGCTGCTCGCCGCCGGAAAGGGTGGTTCCCACGGCCGCACGACGATCGCGCAGATTGGGAAACGTGTCGAAGATCCGTTCGGTGCTCCAGCCCCCGGGAGCAATGACCGGAGCAAAGAGCAAGTTCTCGCGCACGCTCAGCGTCGAGAAAATCCCGCGCTCTTCCGGAACGTACGCGATGCCGCGGTGGGCGATCCGATCCGACGAGAGTCCGGAGATCGTCGCGCCGTTGAACTCGATCGTTCCGGTTCGCGGCTCGACGATTCCCATGATCGAGCGCAGGGTTGTCGTTTTACCGACGCCGTTTCTTCCGATCAACGTCGCGACTTCGCCGTCGCGCACGTCGAACGACATCCCGTGAAGGATGTGCGCCTCGGCGTAATACGCATTCACGTCGCTTAGTACAAGCATGAGTGTCCCACTACCGTTTGGCTCCGCCGAGATAGGCCTCGATCACGCGCTCGTCGGCGCGCACCTCGTCATAGCGGCCCTCGGCGAGAACTTTTCCACGCGCGAGCACCGTAACCCGATCGCACAGATGCTCGACGACGCGCAGATTATGCTCGACCAAAACCACGGTTCGCGCGCGAGCGATCTCCCGGATCAGCGCGATCGTGCGCTCGACGTCCTCGGCCCCCATGCCCGCGGTCGGCTCGTCGAGCAGCAACACCGCCGGTTCTTGCGAGACTGCAATGGCGAGTTCGAGCGCGCGCTTCTTTCCGTATGCGAGAAACGCGGCCGGCGTGTCGCTATCGTCCTCGATCCCAACCGCCGCCAGCGCGCTGCGCGCCGGATCGTCGAAGACCGCGGCCGCGCGCGCCGTCTCGAGCAGCCGCCAAGAAAGATTGGAGCGCGATTGGAGCGCGATTTTTACGTTCTCGAGTGCGCTCGAACGTGGAAAGATGCTGCTGATTTGAAAGCTGCGCACGACGCCCATGCGCGCGATCGACGCCGCGTCCAGTTTCGTCGTGTCGGCATTGCCGATCGTGACGCGCCCGGAGGTTGCCCGCATGAAACCCGAAAGCACGCCGAGAAGCGTGCTCTTCCCGGCGCCGTTTGGTCCGATAACGGCGTGAATCGATCCTTCGCGCACGCCGAAGTTCAGTCCGTCGAGTGCGCGAAACCCCGAAAACGATTTGACGATGTCGTGCGCGCGAATCAGCGGCTCGTGAAGCACCACCATAGCATCTTACTGAACCACGGCGCAGCGCGCCGCCGCAATACCCCCGAAAAGGTGTATTCGGCAGCGTGGATAGCCTGCCAGACTCGTCTACGGAGGTAGTCGCATTGAGGCTGCAGGGGAAAGTCGCCCTGATCACCGGTGCCGCCAGCGGCATCGGACTCGAAATCGCACGCACGATGGCGCGTGAGGGAGCGGCCGTGGCAATTGCCGATATCTCGCTCGAGGGCGCGCAAGCCGCTGCGGCACAGATCGAGCACGACGGCGGTCGCGCGATCGCCGTGGGCATGGACGTCACCGATGAAGCGCAGGTGACCGCCGGCGTGAACCACACCGTCGCCGCCTGTGGAGGGCTCGACATCGTGGTGAGCAACGCCGGCGTCCAGCACATCGCTCCCATTCACGAACTGGCCTACGCGGATTGGCGACGCGTGGTGAGCATCCACCTCGACGCCGCGTTCCTCGTGACCCGCGCGGCCCTGCAGCACATGTACGCCGGGCACAAAGGCGGCTCGATCATCTACATGGGCTCGGTGCATTCTAAGGAAGCCTCCCCACTCAAGGCTCCCTATGTGGCGGCCAAGCACGGATTGCTCGGCCTCGCGCGCACCGTCGCCAAGGAAGGCGCGCCATTCGGGGTGCGCTCGAACGTCGTCTGTCCGGGCTTCGTGCGGACCCCACTGGTCGAACGGCAGATCCCCGAGCAAGCGGCGGCCCTGGGCATTTCGCAGGCCGACGTCATTAAGAACGTGATGCTCAAAGAGACGGTCGACGGCGAATTCACTACGACGGTAGACGTAGCAGAGGTGACGGTATTCTTAGCAGCGTTTCCCAGCAACGCGCTGACCGGACAATCGATCGTGGTCAGCCACGGTTGGTTCATGCAGTAAACCTCATACTTCCTTAAGGGTGTAGATAGGAAAACGTGTTTGTGGGATAATACTGCTTAACCAAAGGGGCCGGAAGCACAAGCGCTCGGTCACCTTTTGTAATGATGATTGATTGGAGGCAACTCTATATGCATCGCACTACTCAAGTTGCGATTGCTAGCCTTGTGCTAGCTGCGTTCGCGCTACTCACGCCGTCGATCGCGTCGGCCGCCCAGCAGCGCTTCACTTTGGAAGTCAGCCCGGTCTTCTTCCAAGACAACACGGGCGATTCGTCGGCCAATCCGCCGCCGGGAACGATCCCCTTCTATTGCACCAGCGGCCAGCCGCAGTGCCCGAACGGGAATCCGCAAACGACCTCAAACCTGCGCCTGGACTATTCGCTGAGCTATCAAATCAACAAGCGGTTCAGCATATCGTACTCGCACACCAACTTCGACATTTCACTCGGGCGCATCCTCACGATCGCGCCGTTCTCGGTTCTGACCGGCAGTCTCAACGACCGCATCGATGCGGGTACGCTCACCTATGCCGCCGGCCACGGGCTGGTTCTCCAAGCGGCGTACACCAGCCACCAGCGCGTGGAGTTCACCGCGCAGCCGTCCCCCCTACTTGGGAGCCCCTGCTACCTCAACGAGGAAGCATGCAACGACGGCTCATCCAACCCCCAGAGCATCGACTCGAAATACTGGAGCGTCGGTGGAACCTACGCCTTCGGTCCGCACACGGCGTACCAACCGCCGATGTTCAAAATCGGCGCCAACATGTTCTACTATGCACGTCCCGCGGCCGGCAACTGCTCCAACCCGGCGATCGCGCAGCCCGCATGTAACAGCAACGGGATCAACGGCTACGTCGGCAGCGGCGCAACCTTCCCGTGGTCGGTTACCTTCTTCCCGTTCTCGGATTTTAAGCCGACACAGATCCGGCCGGGAACGATCCCGTTCATCGGATATGAAGACGCGAACGTCTGGTTCCATGCGGAGAACACGCCCGAAACCTTCAACCAAGTCGTTGCTGGTCTCGTGCAGATTCTTCCGCACGGCCTCTCGCTGAGCTACACCTACGTCAAGCTCAACGGGCGTCCGTCCAGCGACACGATTCCGCCGCCGGACACGATCCGCTCGGCCGTCAGCATCTTGAAACTGACCTACGACCTACACTTCTAAATAAGAACGAGAAGTAAAAAGACTCCCAGCAGCGCTGGGAGTCTTTTTCTTTTAGAGCAATCCGGCTTCTCGAGCCCTGGATATCGCTTCGACCCGATTTCGCGCGTCGAGCTTCTGCATCAGATTGCGTAGATATGCTTTGACGGTGTTCGGACTCAGGTTCATCGCTTCGGCGATCTCATGATTCGTTTCGCCGATCGCAACGCGCCGTAACACGTCGTATTCTCGGCGTCCAACCATCGTACGCGCGCGATTTGGCACCGAATTCTGCGCGCCGGTAAACTCTTCGCCGTGCATCGCGCCCACGATGACCGCGGCGAGATCCGTGCGTGCCGCGTCCTTTGCAACGATGCCGCACGCGCCGGCCTCGAGCGCGGCGCAGACTGCCGGGTGATCCGGATACGCGGTAAAGATCACGATGCGCGCCTGCGGTACGCAGTGGCGCAGCATGCCGATGAGTTCCGGCGCCAGCATATCGGGAAGCCGCAGATCGCAGAGGATGACGTCAGGGGCCGCCGGCTCCGCAAGCTCGAGCGCCGCCTTCCCGCTCGGTGCGTAGCCGACGAGTTCGATGCGCCGGTTCGATGCCGCCAGGAGCGCGACGCCGTCGCGAACCACCGGATGATCGTCGATAACCAGCAGACGAATCGGCGCGAGCGTGCTTGCGGTCTTCAACTTCTCACCCAGACGCGAAAGGTCGTGCCGCCATCCGGATTCGCGGTGACTTGCAACGTCCCACCGACGCCGGCCAAGGCGTGCTCGATTGCATCGAGTCCAAAGCCGTGGTCGCGCTCCTCACTGTGGATCGGTTCGCTCCCGGTCCCAATGCCGTCGTCGGTGATTGCAAGCGTCACGCCGTTGCCCTGCGTGCTCACCGTCACGACGACGCCGGTCGCCTTCGCGTGCTTCTCAACGTTGAGCAGGCCTTCTTTCGCCGCGGCGATGAGGACGCGCACGGCCGAATCGCCCAAACGCGGTAGCACGTCGAGCATGACCAGATTGGCCTCGATCGACGTGCGGACTTCAAAATGATGGATTGCCGCCTGCAAGGCCGACCCGAGCGCGAGTTGATCGGCCGGCGTCGCGAGCGCACGCAAGGAATCACGAAGCATGGTTGCGGCTTCCTTGGCCTGGCTCTCGATCGTGTGCAGCCGCGCGCGCAGATCGCCGTCGTGCACGGTGTCGTTCACGCTGCGTACGCCCGCCGTAATGGCAAAGAGCATCGCGCCGACGGTGTCGTGGAGGTCGAGCGCCATGCGCTGACGTTCTTCCTGGATCGCGGCCGCGGAGCGACGCTGAGCTTGCGCGGCCACGTTAAGCGCTTGTGCGGTGCGTTCGGCCACGGTTTCAATGATCTTTGCCGCGCCGTCGCCGAAGGTCGTGCCGGCGCGCGAGCCGCCCATGAGCACGCCCTCGACCGTGCCGTCATACTGAATCGGCGTGCCGATGATGCCGTCCATGCGCTCGGCGACGATCGTGCGATCGTAGTGGTGCGTGATATCGCGCGAGGCGAGGTACTCGTCGACGCAAAGCGTCCTTCCGAGCGCGAAGACCTTGCCGCCTAGCCCGCGGCCGCGTTGCAACTCCATGTCCTCGATTTGGGAGAGCATGTGCGCGCCATAGCGAATAACAACGGTATTCTCATCTGTTCGCTCGGCGAACCAAGCGCAATTGAACCGGAACTCCTCGGTAAGGATGCGTGTCGCCTCGTGCAGGATCGCCTCCCGGTCCAGAACCGAGACCAATCGAGCGACTTCACGTTCCAAATGAGCGAGTTCGTCCGCTGCTAACCGTATACGGGAGCGGAATCCATGTGTAACTCGGTGCATCAAGCTTCTTTGCGGCTTCGCCCGGCCAAAACTATGTCCTTTTGGGTGTAATCGACGTGGCGCTAAGTTTGCGATACTCGGGGCAGCGTGCGCCGCACTCGGCGCAGAAGAGAGGACTTTGCTTATGATTTTGCATCGCATCACGCGGGCCGCTCTGTGCTGCGCGCTCGCGTTTTCGCTTGGGGGCGCGAACCTTGCGCCGGCTACCGCAGCGGGGACCGACGTGAAGGTCGCCCTGGTTACATCGAAGACCGGATTGCTCGGCGCGTACGGGAACGAGTTTCTCCGCGGCTTTACCGTCGGGCTGAACTACGCAACGAACGGAACCGGTATTGCCGGCGGCCACAAGATCGTCGTCTCGGATTACGACGACGCGGGAGACGCCGCAAAAGCGATCGCGACGACCAAAGACTTGATCGGTCAGGGCTATAAGATCATCGCCGGCACGGTGTGGTCCGGCATCGCGGTACAGATCGCGCCCCTCGCGCAGCAAAACAACGTCCTCTACATGCCGCTGGCGGCGACGGACGCGCTCACCGGCATCAATCGCAATACGGTCCGCGTCGGGCGCGAAAGCATTCAGGACTTGCTGACCGTCGGCACGATGCTCGGCACGAACTTGCGCGGCAAACGCATCCTGGTCCTCGCGCAAGATTCGGCATTCGGTCAGGCCAATGTCGCGGGCGCGCGTTTGGTGCTCGGCGGTGAAGGCGCGACGGTGAGCGGTCTGCTCGTTCCGCTCTCCGCCAACGACTTCACGCCGTTCGCGCAAAAAGTCGTCGACGCGAATCCCGATCTGCTCTTCGTGGCGTGGGCCGGCGCAAGCGGTGTTGCGTTGATGCAGTCCCTGCAGAGCGCTGGCGTTCTCGATAAAACGCCCGTCGCAACCGGCCTGGACCAGCGCGCCGGTTTCCCGCTCTTTGCCAAAGAGACGAAGATTCAATACATCGCGCTCTATGTGCCCGAGTGTTCGAAGAGCGCGCCCAACGAGTTCCTGATCAACGCCGACAAGAAAGACCTGGGCAAGCTGCCCGAAGACTTCGAGAACGACGGCTTCGTAGCGGCAGAGATGATCGTGCACGCGGTGGCGAGCGCCAATGGTGACGATGTGCCGAAGATGATCTCGTCGCTCGAGGGCTATAAGTTCACCGGACCCAAGGGGCCCGAACAAATTCGCGCTGCGGATCACGCGCTGCTCGAGCCGATGTTTATTGCCAAACTGCAAACCAGCGGTTCGAACGTCTATCCGGTGTGCTTGCGAACGCTGCCGCCGAGCGCGGTCGCGCCACCCGTGCACCCCTTCAAGCAATAAGGAAACGTGGATTACACCTGCGCCATTCGCACTGACGCTCTGGACTACCGAATCGGCGGTGTCTCGATCATCAATGACGTTTCACTCGAAATCCGCGACGGCGAATTTCTGGTGGTCATCGGACCGAATGGCGCAGGGAAAACCACTCTCGTCAATCTCCTCTCCGGCGTCGCGCGCCCCACATCGGGTTCGATCGAACTCTACGGCGCCGATGTCACCCACGCGCCGCCTTACGAGCGTGCGCGGCGCGGACTCGGACGAACCTTTCAAACCTCGAGCGTCTTCTTAGCGC
>Ga0302180_10000448_pt1 | contig 34004 bp, 34 predicted proteins | sample I_Palsa_E3_2_FD_200575 | JGI IMG/M metagenome (GOLD analysis project Ga0302180, IMG submission 200575) | Peat permafrost microbial communities from Stordalen Mire near Abisko, Sweden - I_Palsa_E3_2 | ecosystem: Environmental > Terrestrial > Soil > Palsa > Peat permafrost | place: Sweden...
GCCGCGCGAACTGATCGATTTTTGCCCGCCGGACGCCCGCATCGTCGATACGGCGCCGCTGTCGCTCGACGACATCGAAGCGGAGTTCGTAGCCGCCCACGCTGCCGGCCGCGACGTGGCGCGGCTTCATTCCGGCGACCTCTCGATCTATTCCGCCGTAGCCGAACAAATGCGCCGGCTCGACCGGCGCGGCATTCCCTACACGCTCACGCCCGGCGTCCCGGCCTTCGCCGCGGCGGCGGCGGCTTTGCAGTGCGAACTGACGGTGCCGGAAGTTGCGCAAAGCGTGGTGCTCACCCGCGTGCCCGGACGTGCCTCGCGTATGCCGGAGAAGGAAAAGCTCGCGGCCTTCGCCGCAACCGGCGCGACGCTGGTTATCCACCTCGCGATTCACGCGATCGAAAGTGTAGTCAACGACCTCATGCAGATCTGCGGCACCGATTGTCCGGTAGCCGTCGTCGTTCAGGCGAGCTCGCCTGCGGAGCGCATTCTGCGCGGCACGCTGGCCGACATTGCCGCCAAGGTGGAAGCACAGAGTATCGAGCGCACCGCGGTCATTCTCGTCGGCCGCGCGCTTGCGACCGAGGATTTTCGCGACAGTGCGCTCTATGACGCCGATTATCGCCGCCGTTTTCGCGGAAGCGCCGGCGGATCGCGATGAGCGCGCGAGGCCTCATTATCGCGGCGCCGCATTCCGGCGCCGGCAAGACCACCATCACGCTCGCCATCTTGGCGGCGCTTAAGCGCCGCGGCCTCGAGGTGCGGGCGGCCAAGGCCGGCCCCGATTACATCGATCCGGCTTTTCACTTCGCGGTCACCGGGCGAGCGAGCGTCAACCTCGATTCCTGGGCGATGTCGAAGGAATTGCTCGACGGGCTCGCGGCGCAGGCAGCGTCCGATGCCGACCTCTTCGTCATCGAAGGGGTCATGGGACTATTCGACGGCGCCGATGCAGCCACCGCACCGCCCGGGAGACGCGGGACGACCGCCGATCTCGCCGCGCATTTTAATCTGCCGGTGCTGCTCGTGCTCGATGTCGCGCGCCAAGCGCAATCGGCGGCGGCGCTGGTGCGCGGATTTGCGACGCACGATCCCGCCGTCAAAGTGACCGGCGTGGTGCTCAACCGGGTCGCCAGCGCGCGCCATAGCGCCATGGCGGCTCACGCGATCAACGCTGTCGGCATTCCGGTATTCGGTGCGCTGCCGCGCGACGCTACGCTCGATCTGCCGGAGCGTCACTTGGGTCTCGTTCCGGCCGGCGAACATCCTGATATGACGCAGCGCATCGACCGGCTGGCCGCCGCCGCCGAAACTCATTTCGATCTCGACGCCATCCTCGCCGGTGCAGCGCCGCTTCACTTGGCCGACCACTCGCGGCGAGCCGTGGCTTTGCCGCCGCCGGGACAGCGCATTGCCCTCGCCAACGATCGCGCCTTCAGCTTCGTCTATCCGCATCTCGTCGAGGCCTGGCGCGCTGGCGGCGCGGAGATTCTTTCGTTCTCGCCGCTGGCCGATGAGCCGCCGCCGGACAACGCCGATTGCTGCTGGCTGCCCGGGGGCTATCCCGAGCTGCATGCCGACGTGCTCGCCGCGGCGCGAAATTTTTCGTCAGGCTTGCGGCGCTTTGCGCAGACGCGCCCGGTGCACGGCGAGTGCGGCGGCTATATGGTTTTGGGCGAAAGCCTGGAAGATGCGGCCGGCCAGCGCCACGCCATGACCGGTCTCCTTGGCCATTCGACGAGCTTCGCCAAACGCAAGCTTCATCTCGGTTACCGCACCGTGCGGCTTCGCGGCGACTCCAGTCTCGGCCCCGCCGGCGCGCTCGTTCGTGGCCACGAATTCCATTACGCCACGCTTGTTTCGCCCGGCGGCGATGCGCCGTTCGCGGAAATTGTCGGCAGCGAAAGCGCCGCCGCACCAACTGGCGGCCGTCGCGGGCACGTCACCGGCAGCTTCTTCCACGCCATCGCCGCCGACGCCTGATCTATCTGCCGCGCAGGATTTCCTCTTCCACGTCGCGCAGCCGATCCTTGCCGAAGAAGATTTCATTGCCGACGAAGAACGTCGGACTGCCAAAGGTGCCGCGATCGACCGCCTCTTGGGTGTTCTTCAGGAGCTTGTCCTTGACGTCCTGCTCTTGCGTGCGCACAAGCAGCCGTTCGGCATCGAAGCCTGATTCTTTGAGCGCGGCCGCCACGACGGCGGGATCGTCTATGTCCTTCGGCTCCGCCCACATATGCTTGAACATTTCGTCGACGTAGCGTGCCAGGACGCCGTCGAGGTCGGCGGCGATCGCGCCGCGCATGATCAGCAGCGTGTTGACCGGGAAAAACGGATTCCATTTGAACGCGCTGATGCTGTGACGTCGGATGAAACGTTGCAATTCCAGATTCTCGTATTGCAATCGGTTCTTGATGCCGGCCAGCTTTTGCGCCGGGGAGCTGTTGTTGGTGAGCTTGAAGACGCCGCCGAGGAGGATCGGCACATATTCAAATTTAACGCCGGTGCGCTTCTCGACCTCAGGTATGACCAGATGCGCGAGATAGGCGTTGGGGCTGCCGAAGTCGAACAGAAATTCCACCTTGGCCATTTCACCAGACCTCCCGATATGGACGCACGTCGAGCTCGAAAGTCCACGCGTCGCGCGATTGCCGATAGAGTTGCCAATAGGCCTCGGCGACGGAGGCCGGATTCATCAATTGATCCGGCTCGAGGTTCTCCAGCGCTTGCGCCCCGGCCTGCTGCTTGATGCGCTCGCGCACAAACGCCGTATCAACGCCGGCGTCGATGATCAGATGCGCGACGTGGATGTTCTTCGGTCCAAGCTCCCGCGCCATGCTTTGCGCCACCGCGCGCAGCCCGGATTTGGCGCTGGCAAATGCGGCGTAGCCGATACCGCCGCGTACGCTCGCGGTCGCGCCGGTGAAGAAAATGCATCCTTGCCCGCGCGGCAGCATCAGGCGCGCCGCCTCACGGCCGGTGAGAAACCCGGCATAGCAGGCCAATTCCCACACTTTGCGGAACACCCGTTCGGTGGTGTCGAGCAGCGGGAAATTGACGTTGCCGCCGACGTTGAAAATGCAGACCTCGAGCGGCGCCTGGGCGTCCGCTTCGCGCAAGAAGGCGGTAATATCGTCCTCCTTGCGGGCATCGAGACCGCGCGCCACGATCGACCCGCCTGCGGCTTCGATATCGGCGACGAGCGGCGCAAGCTTGTCGGCATTACGCCGGCCGGCGAAAATGACGAAACCCTCGGCGGCAAATCTTTTGGCAATCGCTGCGCCGATGAAATCCCCGGCGCCGATGACGGCCGCGGTGGCGTTGCGCTTTGCCATTCTGTGCCCCTCCTCCCGCGCGACCATCACCGGACAGGCCGTCGCCGTGTCTTACATTATGCGCGACCTGCGCCGATACGGAAGCCGCCTGTTCCGCGTTCGCGACGCGGCCAGCTTGCCAATTGTTCGGCTTGCCGCCACCATGTCCGCGTATGTTACTCACCTGTCGTGTGCGCGAACATCGAGGCTAGATCGTGCCGGGCGAAGCTAGCCACCTCGTAGCCGAAACCGCCGCACGGATTTTTGCGGATTTCGCCGACCCTCAAACCGTCAACCGGGACGCCGACGGCTCCTGGAAAACGCGGCTATGGGATGCGCTCGATGCCGCTGGATTGCCTCTGGCCTGGGTGCCCGAGACGCTGGGCGGTTCGGGCGCAAGCATCGCCGAGGGCTTTGCCGTTCTCAGCGCCGCCGGGCGCTGCGCCTTGGCGGCGCCGCTTGCCGAAACATTGGCGGCCGGCTGGCTTCTAGCGCGAGGCGGTATCGAGGCGCCTGCGACACCGATGACCGTCGCCCCTTGCCGGCCGCGCGAGCGCATCGCTATCGACCAAGGCAGGCTCAATGGGCGCGCCGGTAGCGTTCCCTTCGCGCGGGAAGTCGAGCATATCGCCGCGTTGGTACAGGACGGCGCGTCAGCGCAAATCGCACTGGTGCAAAGCGAGCGGTGCCGCGTCAGCGAGAGCCGCAATCTCGCCGGCGATCCGCTCGACACGGTTTTGTTTGAACGGGTCAAGCCTTTGCAGATTGCCCCGGCGCCGCGGGGCTTTACAAAAGATTCCTTGATGCTGATGGGATCGGCGATCCGCGGCGTCGAGATCGCCGGAGCGCTGGAGACGATTTTGGCGCTGAGCGTCGCCTATGCCAACGAGCGCGTCGCCTTCGAGCGCCCGATCGGCAAGTTTCAGGCCGTGCAGCAAAATCTCGCGCGGCTTGCGGGCGAGACCGCAGCCGCAATCGCCGTGGCCGGTTCGGCCGCCGACGCCCTCGCCGGTGCCGATCAATTCGATGACGATGTATTTTTGGAAGTTGTTTCGGCGAAAATCCGCACCGCCGAAGCCGCCGCCGAAGGCGCCGCCATTGCGCACCAGGTCTTCGGCGCGATCGGCTTTACACAGGAGCACGTGTTGCATCGCTTTACGCTGCGCGTGCTGGCCTGGCGCGACGATTTCGGCAACGAAAGCTACTGGGCAAATGAGCTCGGCAAGCGCGCCGCTCAGCGCGGCGCCGACGAATTCTGGCCATGGGTGGCGTCGCGATGAGTACGGCATTGCGTTTTGATCCGATTCGCCTGCCGCCGGAATGCGCCGCACTTCGCGAACAAGTGCGCGCGTTTCTGACCGAACACATCGCGGCGGGCACTTTCGATCCGCACCTTGGCGGTCACGGCGACTCATACAACCGCGCCTTCAGCAAAAGCGTCGGCGCCAAGGGCTGGATCGGCATGACCTGGCCGAAGAAATACGGCGGCCATGAGCGCAGCCAGCTCGAACGCTATGTGGTAACCGAAGAATTTCGCGTCGCTAACGCGCCGAGCCATCTGCATTTCGTCGCCGACCGGCAAAGCGGACCTATTTTGCTCAAATATGCGCCCGAGCACGTCAAGCAGGACATTCTGCCGCGCATCTGCCGCGGCGAATTGTGCTTCGCCATCGGCATGAGCGAGCCGGGCTCGGGCTCCGATTTGTTCGCCGCGAAAGCGAAGGCGGCCAAAGTCGACGGCGGCTGGCGCGTCAACGGCAGTAAAATTTGGACGACCAGCGCGCACGTGGCCGATTATATGCTGGCGCTGTTCCGCACTTCGCCGCCGACCAAAGAAAATCGCCGGCACGGACTGACGCAATTTCTTGTCGACATGAAAACACCCGACATAACCGTGCATCCGATCAATCAAATGACCGGACTGCCCGGTTTCAACGAAGTGGTTTTCGCGGATGCTTTCATCCCCGACGATCATCTCCTCGGAGAGATCGATGGCGCCTGGAAGCAAGCAACCAGCGAGCTCGCCTACGAGCGGAGCGGGCCTGAGCGGTTTCTCGACACATTTTACATCATGCTTGAACTGATCCGCGCCGTAGGACCCGAGCCGGATCTGCGCAGCGCCGAGGGGCTCGGCCGGCTGGTAGCGCAACTCCACACCTTGCGCCGCATGTCGGTTTCGGTCGCCGGCATGCTGCAAGCGGGCAAGGAGCCGGTGGTCGAAGGCTCCATTGTCAAAGACCTCGGCACCCTTTGGGAGCAAAAACTGCCGGCGCGGGTGCGCGAGCTTGCGGCCTTTCTCGATCCGGAAATAACCAATCGCGCAGCGCTCGATGAGCAGCTCGCGATTGCCACCACGATCGCGCCGAAGCTGACCATTCAAGGCGGCACGACGGAAATCTTGCGCGGCATTATCGCCCGCGGCCTCGGCTTGCGCTGAAGGGGTAAGGCCCGTGCCCGACATCGGATGCTTGCTTTGGCCGCGCTCGGTCGCTGTTGTCGGGGCTTCCTCCGATACCCACGCCCTGCGCGGGCGGATTTTCGAAACCATTCGCGGCCAGCCATTTGCCGGGCCGGTTTATCCGGTGAGCCGGAGCGCAACCGTCGTGCAGGGCGAGACGGCCTATCCGTCGGTCGATGCCATTCCCGAACGCCCGGACTTGGCGATCCTGATTGTGCCGGCCGCCTACGTGGTGGACGAGCTCGAACGTTGCGGCCGCGCCGGAGTCAAAGCGGCGGCAATTCTCTCTTCCGGTTTCGCCGAAGCGGGCGAGAACGGCGCGCAGATGCAGCGTGAAATCGCGGCGATTGCGCAGCGCTACGACATTGCTGTGAGCGGCCCCAATTCCGAAGGCTTCACCAATATCGCAGCTGCGCTTTGCGCGAACTTCAGTCCCGCTTCGGACAAGAGCGCCGGCCCGTTGACGCCAACCCGGCCGTTGGGCGGCGGCCAAGTCTCGGTGATTTCGCAAAGCGGCGGGCTTGGCTTTGCGTGCTTTGATCGCGCCCGGCCGCGACATTTTTTGTTCCGCCATATCGTCACCACCGGCAACGAAGCGACGCTCGAAGTGGCGGACTTCGTCGATTACATGCTCGACGAAGGCAAGACCGACGTTTTTCTGCTGCTGATCGAGGCGGTCAAGACGCCTGAAAAATTCAAGCGCGTTGCCGAGAAGGCATCGCAAGCAGGCAAACCGCTGATCGTCGGCAAAATCGGCCAGAGCGAGCCCGGCCGCCGCGCGGTCATGTCTCACACCGCAGCGTTGGCCGGCACCGCGGCGGCTTACAGCGCGGTGTTCGAACGCTACGGCGTGATCGAAGCCCGCGATTTTGACGAGATGCTCGATTTGGCGGCCGGCTTCCTCGCCTGCAGTGACCGATTGCCCACCGGAAATCGCGTCGGCATCTGCACCGCGTCCGGAGGCGCCGGCATCTGGATGGCGGACGCCTGCGCCGCAGCGGGCCTAGATGTCCCGATGCTCGATGACGCGACCCGCACGGAGCTTAGTGTTCACGTGCCGCCCTACGGCACGTCGCAAAACCCGGTCGATTTCACGGCTCAGGGTGTGCAGAAGCTTGGCTACGCGGAATTCGCGCGCATCGTTGCCCGCTCGCCCGCGATCGATAGCGTCATCGTCGTCATTACCGCGCGCCGCGCCGCTTTTTTAGAAGTCGATTTGCCGAAATTCAAAGGGCTGGCGCGGACGACGAAAAAGCCGGTGCTGATGTGGAGCTACACGCTGCCGTCGGAGCGCACCACCGAAATTCTCAACGACATCGGCTTTCCGCTGTTCATGAGCGCGCCGGGTTGCGCGCGCACGCTCCGCAAACTGGCGGATTACCGCGCATGGCGTGAGCGGCCCGAGATGACAATCGACCCACCGGCACCAACGGCGACGCGCGAGGAAGTCGCTGTCACGCTCGCGAAGTCGCCCGCGATCATCTGCGAATACCGGGCGCGGACAATATTGGCGGCTTACGGCGTCGGTGCGAAAAACGCCGGGCAGCTCGTGCAATCCGGCGATCAAGCCGTGGCGGCCGCGCGAGCGATTGGCGGCCCAGTTGCTCTGAAACTGCAGTCCGCGGACATTCCGCACAAAACCGAGGCCGGCGCGGTGATTTTGAATCTCGGAAGGCCCGACCATGTGCGCAAGGCCTATGACAGCGCGCTCGCGGCCGCCAAAAGCTTCGCCCCCGCCGCGCATATTGACGGCGTCCTGGTCCAGCCCATGGCGGCTGCGGGACGTGAAGTCATTCTCGGTATCAATTACGACTCAACCTGGGGACCGCTGCTGCTGGCCGGGCTCGGCGGCGTGCAGGCGGAGGCGCTCGGCGATGTGGTGCTCGCGCCGGTGCCGCTCGATCAAGCGCAAGCGCGCGCTCTGATCGGCCGCCTTAAGGGCGCCGGTATATTCGGCCGCTATCGCGGACAACCAGCCGCCGATATTGAGGCGCTCTCCTTGCTGATGGTGCGGCTGTCGCAGTTCGCCTATGACCATGCTGGGGAGATTTCGGCGATTGATCTCAACCCGGTGATCGTGCACGACGCTGGCGACGGCGTATCGGTGGTGGACGCGCTGATCACCAAGCGCCGCAGCGACCCGGCCGAATTTCACGACGCGGGTAGAGTGGAAACGAAGGCTGTATTGCATGACAGCGTTTAAAGACATCGGGGTGGAAAGGAGCGGCCACGTCGCATTGGTCGAAATCAGACGGCCGCCGAATAATTTCTTCAATGCCGCGCTGATCGGCGAGATTGCCACCGCGTTCGAAACTTTGGACGCCGACACGGATTGCCGCGCCTTGGTTCTGGCCTCACAAGGAAAGGCATTTTGTGCTGGAGCAAATTTCGGCGACAGTGATAGCGACGGCGACGAGCTTTTAAGCGGGCCGCGGCCGGGCGCCGCGCATCTTTACATCGAAGGCAACCGGCTGTTCCGCACCAAAAAACCAATTATCGCGGCGGTTCATGGCGCCGCGGTGGGCGGCGGTTTGGGACTAGCGATGGTCGCCGACTTCCGCGTGACCTGCAAAGAGGCGCGGTTTTCGGCGAACTTCACCCGGCTCGGATTTCATCCCGGATTCGGTCTCACCGTTACGCTGCCGGCCGTCATCGGCCCGACCAAGGCGGCGCTGATGTTCTATACCAGCCGCCGCGTGCCGGGCGATGAAGCGCACGCCATGGGTCTTGCCGACGTGCTGGTGCCCCAGGACAAAGTGCGCGATGCGGCTTTGTCGCTCGCGGTCGAGATCGCCGGGAATTCGCCGCTCGGTCTGATCGCCACCCGCACCACGCTCCGCGGCGACCTTGCCGATCGCGTGCGCGCCGCCACCGAGCACGAGCTGGCCGAGCAAAGCCGGCTGCGCAAAACCGAGGATTTCAAAGAAGGCGTCAAGGCGATGGCGGAACGCCGCTCGCCGCTTTTCACCAACAGGTAAGCCGGCGCACGGCTGCCTTCACAACGGAGCTTCGACGTTATGTCAGTGAGGGTTGAAAAAGACGGCGCAGTCTGGACCGTGATCCATGATCGGCCGGAAGCCCGCAACGCCATGGATCCGGCAAGCGCCGATGCGCTGACCGAAGCCTTTCTCGAATTCGACGCGGATAAGGACGCGTCCGTTGCAGTGTTTTACGGCGCGGGCGGTGCGTTTTGCGCCGGCTGGGACCTCAAATATGTCTCGACGCTGAATGCCGACTATCCGCTCGGCGAACTCGACATCCCGTCCGCGGGACCACGCGGCAATGGCGGGGAAATTCCACGCGGGCCGCTCGGGCCGTCCCGGCTCGAGTTGGACAAACCCGTCATCGCGGCGATCGAAGGACCCGCGGTCGCGGGCGGGATGGAACTCGGATTGTGGTGTGATTTTCGCGTGATGGCCAAGGATTCCTATTTCGGCGTGTATTGCCGGCGGTGGGGCGTGCCGCTGATCGACGGCGGCACCGTGCGGCTGCCGCGCATTGTCGGCCAGGGCCGGGCACTGGAAATCATCCTGACCGGCCGGAAAGTTCCGGCCGAGCAGTGCCTCAGCATCGGCCTGTGCGAATACCTCACGCCCAAAGGCGGAGCCCGGCAGAAGGCGGAGGAGCTTGCGCGCGAAATCGCACGCTTTCCACAAGTTTGCGTGCGCGCCGACCGCCGTTCCGCGATCAAGAGTCACGGCTTGCCGGTGCGCGATGCGCTTGTTCAGGAGTGGTATAACGGCCGTGAGGCGCTCATCAAAGACGGCGTCGGCGGCGCGAGCCGTTTCAAGGGCGGACTAGGCCGGCACGGCGATTTCGAGAAAATCCGGTAGCCGTCACGCGGGCCGTCACGGTTAAGAAACCGTCACCGCATTCGCGCGTCGCTCGCAGTTCCCTGCCGGTGCGACCGGCAGATAGCCGGCTTCGCAACGCCACGTGGATAACGCCGTCCTAACGCCGGGCCGGTTTCGTTAATGCCTTGATCGGATTCAGAAAGTCGACCTTCACATTTACTTGGTGGAGACACCTTTAAGTCATATTGCCGAGTGGCATTTTCGGCTTTTTTGGGTTTGCTGACGGTACCAGGAAAATGAGTCTCGCGTTGCGCGCTCGCCAATCCGGACACGATGCGCTGCCTGCGGAAATCTATCTTCCGCTTGTCGACTCGCTTTTTCAGGACGCGCGGACTCTTATCACCGGCAGCATCTTCGTCACCGTTTCGATTCTTCTGACTTACTGGAAGACCGGCGAACCTGTTCTCCTGTACTGTGCGTTGGCGGTACTGGTGGTTGGCGCGGCTCGTACGTTGGTGATGCGGGCCTACGCGCGTGCGCGCGATACCGTCAAAACCTCGGAAATCGCCCGCCGCTGGGAATTCCGCTACGCCGCCGGCGCCTCGGCGTCGGTCGCGATTCTTGGTTTCTGGTGCTACGCCGCGTTTGCCTGGACGCATGATCCGTTCGCGCATCTGGTCAGCTTCTCAATGACCATCGCATATACGATGGGCATTTTCGGGCGAAACTTCGGCAGCGCCCGTTTCGTGGTGGTGCAGATTGTCTGCGCGTGGGCGCCGATGACAGCGGCGCTGCTGTTGTACGGAAGCGCCTTTCACTGGGTTTTCGCCGGACTGCTGATTCCGTTCTTTCTGACGCTGAAGCTCATAGCCGAAAAACTGCGGCTTACGCTCCTTGATGCCGTGATCACCTCGCGCGACATGTCGCTGCTCGCCAAGCGCTTCGATACCGCGCTCAACAACATGCCGCACGGCCTGTGCATGTTCGATTCCAAGCGGCTCATTGTGGTGTCCAATCAGAAGCTGAACCAACAGATGGGATTGGCGCTAGATTCGGAGCTGAAGGGCCTAAGCGCGCGTGCTTGGGTCGAGAGCGTGGTGAAGGCGAGTTTGATTTCCGGCGCGAGCGCCGACGAGCTACTCGCTCGCCTCGACGCGCGACTGTCGAATAGTGAAGACGCCCCGTTCACCGTCGGATTGCTCAACGGCAAGACCTTGGAGTTCACCGTGCAGCCGATGGAAAACGGCGGCATGGTCGTGCTGACGGAGGACATCACCGAACGCAAGGTGGCGGAAGCCAAGATCAGTCACTTGGCGCGGTTCGACGCGCTTACCGGCCTGCCAAACCGCACCGTGTTGCGCGACCGCATGGAACGCGCACTCAGCGAATGGCGCCCGGACAATATGTGCGCCATCCACTTCATCGATCTCGATCAGTTCAAGCAGGTCAACGATACTTTGGGCCACACCAGAGGCGATATGCTCCTGGAAGCGGTCGCCGAGCGCCTCCGCTCTTCGATTCGCGACGCCGACGTCATCTCCCGGTTCGGCGGCGACGAGTTCGTCGTGTTGCAGGCGCCGCTGAAATCGCTCGAACAGGGTGAAGCGCTCGCCGCGCGCATTTTGAACACGCTCGGCGGCACCTACGATCTCGACGGGCATAAGGTCGTGGTCACCGCGAGCATCGGCATCGCGGCGGCCAAGACGCCGCTCGATCCGGATCAGTTCTTGCGCAACGCCGACCTCGCGCTCTACCAGGCGAAGTCCGACGGACGCGGCACCTGGCGCTGGTTCGAGACGAAGATGGAATCCAACGCGCAGGCGCGAAGAAATCTGGAATTCGATTTGCGCAAGGCGCTCGAGACCGAGGCGTTCGAGCTCTACTATCAGCCGCTGTTTAACCTAAAGAGCAAACGCATCGTCGCCTGCGAAGCGCTACTGCGATGGCCGCATCGCGATCGCGGTATGGTCTCGCCGGCGGAATTCATTCCGGTCGCCGAAGAAATGGGACTGATTGTCGAGATCGGCAATCAGGTGCTTTACAAGGCTTGCCTCGAGTGCCGCCGCTGGCCGGGCGAGATCGCGGTCGCGGTCAACCTGTCGTCGATTCAATTCGACCGCTCCAACGTGCCGGCGCTAGTCCGCGAAACGCTCGCTGCGACAAACCTCGCGGCGCTCCGGCTCGAGCTCGAAATAACGGAATCGACCCTGTTGCAGAACACCAAGCGGACGCGCGCCGATCTCAAGCAATTAGCCGACCTTGGCGTGAAAATCTCGCTCGACGATTTCGGCACGGCGTATTCCAGCCTCAGCTATCTGCACAGTTTCCCGCTGCATAAGGTGAAAATCGATCAGTCCTTCCTGCAGGGGCTGGGCGACGACGAGCGCCGCGTGACGCTGTTGCGCGGGATAACCCGGCTGAGCGCACAACTCGGGCTGCGCGTGGTCGTTGAAGGCGTCGAAACCCAGGACCAACTTGAATTTCTCGCCGCCGAAGACAGCATCGACGAAGTGCAGGGATACCTGCTCGGCAGGCCCATGCCCGCCGCAGAGTTGCGCAAGCTTCTCTATGCGACGTACGTCGCGCCGGCGGGATCTTGGCCGGCGCCGCGCGAAGAGGCCGCCGCGTAATATTTGAAGTGTCAAACACCCGCTCTCGCAGCGCGCGTCCAATCGGCATTTTCTGATTCGGATTGCGTGATTAGTTGAAGCTTGAAATTTTGTTGATCGCTCGCTGCGCAAAAAATTTGCATGTCACATATGAGCGACGGTTAACCCTAATAACCCTGCAAAATTGCAATCGCGTTAACAAACTGTTAACCTCTGCAACATCGGTGATGGCGGCTCGATGAAGTGAGAGCGGGTATGGGTCCTGTAGCGGTGAGTGCTCATAAAGTCCAATCCCCTCTCGTACATCATGCCAAACCGGAGAATGCGTTTTCCGACAGCGTGTACCGACTGTTGGACCGGATGGATGTACGGCTCGCTGAATCCAGCGAAGATCGGGAAGCAATCTCGCGGCTGCGCTATCAGGCCTATTTGCGAGAAGGCGCTATTTCGCCGAATGCGACGGGCACATTTTCCGACCCTTACGACGAAATCGGCAAAGTCTTTCTCTTCGGTCTTTATTTCGACGGCCAACTCGCGAGCTCGGTCCGCATTCACGTTGGTTGCCGAGAATACCCGGACTTTCCCTCGCTGCATGTTTTCCCCGAGGTGCTCCAGCCGTTAATCGATGACGGCAAAGTCATTGTCGATACGACGCGCTTCGTCGCTGACGAAGCAATCTCGCGCATCCACCGCGGATTGCCGTATGCAACGCTGCGCGCAAGTTGGCTAGCAGGCGCCTATTTTGCTACCGACTATTCTCTCGCCGCGGTACGCGCCGAGCACCAAGCGTTTTATCGGCGGATGTTCCATCATCAGCTGATTTGCGAGCCGCGGCCTTATCCGCATTTGGCAAAGCCGATCTGCCTGATGTGGATCCATTACCCGAACGTCGCCGACGACGTTCAACGCCGCTATCCGTTTTTCCGCTCGACCTTGTTCGAGCGGCGGATGCTGTTCGAGGCAAGCGGACCGAGTGCCAAACAACAAACGCCGGTCGCCAATATCTCCTCGTATGTCGGGCGCGCTCGCCTGGCGGGCTGACCGCCGCCTGCAAGTTTCACCGCAGCAGCACGACTTGGTTATCGAAATCCCAATCGAACCTGTAAGGTTCGACGTATCGGCTTTCAGGAGTATTTCCGTCCGGCCGCTATAGAAGACATCGCCCGATAGCTTTCTGATCATTGGCTGGCGATGCGTAACGAGCCTGCGACAAAATCAGCGCACGATGCCCCGGTGGGCAACGTTCCGCAATGCCCGAAGTGCCATACGCGGCTGAAATTCCACCGCAGCGCAAATCCCGATATCGACTCCTGCGGCTTTGAAAGCTATCGGCTCGATTGCCAGGAATGTGGCGCAGCGCTTGCCGGAATTATCGATCCCGCCGACGACGCGCTCCTGCTCACCGAATGCGCCGCTCCGCTCGAGGTCGTTGTCTCGCGGATGACCGTTTAGCGTCGCACGCCCCAAACTTTTTCGACCCGTTGCCAAGACCGTCGATTCCCGCTGCAGTTTGAGCGGCGGGAACACCCGGCATATACAAAGCCCGAGCCGGCATGCTGAACGGGACGAAATGTCGAAGCGTATCGATAAGTCATGGCTGGTTTTCACCAGCATAGAGAACTTCGAGCACGACCGATGCGTGGACCTTTTCTCGCGTCCTGATGGCACCCACGGGTTTGAGGAATTTCGACGCGATGCGGAGGACAGAGGCGAGTGGACTCCGGTCGCCTTCTATTCAAGTTCGGTTTACGCGTCGCGGGTAGCCGCGCTTACAGCCGCAATGCAGTCCGTGACGTGGCTGGATGACGCCATCAAGCACAGCCCGTCCGCTCAACGGTTGCTGTCGCAAGATTCAAACTGAACTGTCGGTCAACACGCCGCGCTCAAGCGGCGCGGGCGAACCGGTCGCGATTATGCGGCGCTGAAAAATCCAATTCCGGGCCGAGCGGCACAATGCGCGTCGGATTAATCGCCGTCATGCTCATGTAGTAATGCCGCTTGATGTGATCCATGTTCACGGTCTCGGCCACTCCCGGCATTTGATAAAGCTCGCGTACGTAATTCGACAAATTCGGATAGTCGACAATGCGGCGCAGATTGCATTTGAAGTGGCTGTAATAGACGGGGTCGAAACGAACGAGCGTCGTAAACAGCCGCCAGTCGGCCTCGGTCAGGCGCACGCCGACGAGGTAGCGCTGGCGCGATAAAATATCCTCGATCCAGTCGAGCGCCGCGAATACCGCATGGGCGCCTTCTTCGTAGGCGTCTTGGACGGTGGCGAAGCCGGCGCGGTAAACGCCGATATTGACGTCATTGTAAACGCGCGCATTGATCCGGTCGATGTCGCCGCGCAGGTCCGCGGGATAATAATCGGCGCGATCGTTGGTCAACGCCGCGAACGCGGAATTGAACATGCGAATGATCTCGGGCGATTCGTTGTTGACAATGGTGCGCTGTCCCTTGTCCCAGAGCACCGGCACGGAGACGCGGCCGGTATAGCGAGGGTCGGCAAGCAAATAGACCTCGCCAAGCGTCCTCTTGCCATTGACAGTGTCGGCGACGGCACCGTCGCCGAATTGCCAGCCGGCATCGCCCATCACCGGATCGACCACCGACATCGAGATCACGCTCTCGAGATCTTTCAGCTTGCGGAAAATCACCGTGCGATGCGCGTATGGGCAGGCGAGCGAGACGTAAAGGTGATAGCGCCCGCGCTCGGCGGCAAAGCCGCCGCGTCCGGATGGTCCGGTGCCGCCATCCGGTGTCACCCAGTTGCGAAATACCGGCTCGGCCGGCACGAAGCGCCCGCCGCTGCTTGCGTTATTGTACCACTCGGTGTGCCAGACACCGTCGACGAATACGCCATGCGCCATCGGCCTTCTCCGGTCAGAGGTCGACGCTTGCGAACTCGGTCACGCCGACGGTCCAAGCGTAGCCCATCACGCGCGCGGCCTGTAGGATGGATTGTGTCGGTTCATAAGGGTGAAAGCCAGTGAAAGCGGTATTCATTGAAAAATTCGGCGGCGCGGAGGTCCTGCAGTATGGCGAGCAGCCTGATCCGGCCGCCGCTGCGGGCGAGGTGGTGGTCGCCGTGGTTGCAGCCAGCGTCAACGCCGCCGACTGGAAGGTGCGCGCCGGCGAGTATTCACAAGCGACGTTTCCGTTGATCCTCGGACGGGACTTTTCCGGTCTGATCGCGTCGCTCGGTCCCGGTGTCGACGATTTGAAAGTTGGCGACCCGGTGTTCGGCGTGCTCGATGCCGGCCGCGAGGGCGCCTACGCCGAGAAGGTCGCGATCAAGGCTTCGATTGTCGCCAAGAAGCCCGCTTCGCTTTCCGATGTCGACGCGGCCGCGCTGGCGCTTACCGGGCTCACCGCTGTTCGCAGCATCGAAGACACGCTGAAGCTTCAGCGCGGCGAAAAAATCCTCATTCAAGGTGGCGCCGGCGGTGTAGCGAGCCTTGCCATCCAGCTCGCCAAGCAAATCGGCGCCCACGTCATCACCACCACCAGCACGGCAAATATCGACTATGTCCGCGGCCTGGGCGCCGACGAGGTCATCGATTACAGCACCACCGATTTCACCCGCGCAGTCGCAAATTGCGACGCGGTGTTCGATACGGTCGGCGGCGACGTGGCGATAAAATCGTTCGCCGTACTCAAGCCGGGCGGCCGCGCCGCTTTCATCGCTTCCGGCTGGAAGGCGCCGCAGCCAACGCGTGACGATGTGACGTCATTGCGGCCGAATGTCGTGCGCGCCCGGGCGCCGCTCGAGCGCATTGGCCAATTGGTCGCGGCGGGCGCCGTGCGGCCGCCCGAAGTCAAACTCTTCCGCTTGTCACAAGCGCAAGAGGCGCACCGCTTGAGCGAATCGCGCCACTTCCGCGGCAAGCTCGTCTTCCAGGTCCGATGAGGACAAAGGCCGCGAGCACAAATCCTCGCGGCCTTGACTGCGGTCCGCCTAATATTCCATATGGCCGCCGGCTTTGCGGCAGGCCTTTTTGAATTTCTTCCGCTTCTTGCCGTGCAGCTCTTTGGCGTTCGCCTGATCGATACAAGATTTGGCGATCGCGGCTTTTTCGGAAGCGCTCATGGCCGGCGCTGTCGTTGCTGGCGGTTGGCTTGCAGCGGGCGGAGGCGATCCGGATGCCGGCGGCGGGTCTTCCGCCCAGGCGGTGCCCGCGCCGAGTGCAAACACCAAAAATGCTGCGGCGACGGCAGACGATCGGATCATGGGGTTCTTCTCCTTGGTCATTGGATGAAATGGGAATCCGGTGAAGAACATGCATCTTAGCTCACGGCCCGGCGCTAGGCGATAGATCATGCCCGTTCTCCCGTGGGCGGCTTGGCCGCCAAGGCTTGGTTCAAGGCTTGCTTGATGTGCTCCAGCAAGCGGCGCTGAAAATCGTCGCGCTTGGTTCGGAACGGAACCTCGAAGCGCGCCGTGGCGCTCTCGGTCAACATGAGATTATAAGGCGCGCCTTCCGTATCGCCGGAAAGACGGAAATCCGTCCGATAGCAGACGATAGGCTTGCCCTTGGCGAAGGCGTAACCGCATTCCCAGGCGGTGCCGCTGTCCGGATCGGGACCGTCCATGCAGGCGACGATCATGTCAGCCTGGTCGATCGCTGCTACGTCCATGTCGAAGATCGCGCGCGCCGTTTTGCTCCGTGGCTCGTGCTCTTGCGGCAGCCAAACCTCGAAGCCTTGGCTTTGGAGGAAGCGCGCCAATTCGGCATTGAAGCCCTGTTCGGCAAACGAAAAGAGCGGGCCCGCGAGATAGAGTTTGGTCATCTTGTTCTCCCGAGGCGGCATCCTGCCCCGCGACGGCGCGAAGTGAAAGAATCGCGTTCTTTTTCTTTGCACGCAGCGACGTGAGCCGCTGGCGAGCGTTTTTGCTGCAATGCAAAAGGAAGCGCACACCGCTTTGTGATCGCGATTGCCGTCGCCATTTGCATTCCGCCTTAGCAAGGCGGCAGCGGCAATGGCACACTTGAAGTCACCTTGGGCGCCTCGCGGCCAAGGCCGCAGGCGAAGCCCGTCGGGACCAAATAGACGAGGTGCGCCATGACCTATTCGCACATTGTTTCGGGTGACGGCAGAACCACCGCGTTGCCGGTGGTGCGGCACATCACGCCGTCGGATTTGTGGGACTCATTGAAGCGCGGCGCCGACGACTTCGCCGCCATGCCCAGCCACGCTCTCTTCCTGTGCGTCATCTATCCCATTATCGGCATCCTTCTGGTGGTGATCACTTTCGGCTATGCGGCTCTGCCGCTTGCCTTTCCGATCGCCGCGGGCTTTGCGCTGATCGGACCGATCGCCGCCATCGGCCTCTATGAATTGAGCCGCCGGCGCGAGGCCGGCCTCGATAGTTCGGCAAGCCATGCATTCGACGTGCTGCGTTCGCCTTCGCTCGGCGCCATTGTGGTGTTGAGCCTGATGCTGATGGCGATCTTTCTTCTCTGGCTGTCGGTAGCGCAGGCGATCTACGTCGCCAATTTCGGCTATCACGCGCCGGCATCGGCCGCGCAATTCATCGCCGACGTATTGACGACGCGCGCCGGCTGGACGCTGATTGTCGTCGGCTGTGCCGTCGGCTTTGTGTTCGCCGTTATCGCGCTCACGCTCGGCGCGATCTCGTTCCCGCTGCTGCTCGACCGCGATGTCGGCGCCGCGGTCGCGCTGTTGACGTCGATCCGTGTCGTTGCCGCCAATCCATTCACTATGGCGTTGTGGGGCTTCATTGTCGCCGCGCTGCTGATTGTCGGGTCGATCCCGTTCTTTCTCGGCTTGACGGTGGTGCTGCCGCTCCTTGGTCACGCCACCTGGCACCTTTATCGCAAGGCGGTCGAGCCGGATCCCAATCCACATCCGGACTATCAGCCGCGGCAGCGGCCGCGCCGCCACGCGGCGGATTTTCCTGCGGCTTTGTTTCCGACGCGGCGTTAGTTCCGCCGTTCGATCTCGCCTGTTTTTCACTGACCGCCATTCAAGGAGCGTGGCCATGCCATTGTTGATACCTCGCGTTGCCGCGCTCGCCGCAGCGGCGGTTTTAGTCTTAGCGGCCGCGCCGGCGCCGGCACAGCTTCTTGAGCACAAGGATTTGACGGCGGCGATGGCCGTGACCATTGCGCAGACCGCGATCGAGACCTGCAAGGCCAACGGCTACGCGGTGTCGGCGACCGTCGTTGGGCGAAACGGCGAGATCATTGCCCAGGTGCGCGGCGACAACACGCCACCGCACACAATGGAGAATTCCTTCCGCAAGGCCTATACCTCTCGCACCTTGCGCGCGCCTTCGGGCACGCTCGTCGAGCGCCTGAAAGAGAACCCGAACCTCGGCTTCATTCACCTGACCAACATCATCGCGTTTCAGGGCGCGCTGCCGATCAAGGTCGGGGAAGAAACCATCGGCGCGGCCGGAGCTTCCGGCGCGCCGGGCGGCGAGAAGGACGAAGCCTGCGTAAAGTCCGGCATCGACAAGGTGGCGGATCAGTTAAAGTAGCGGCGTCGCACCGACTGCGCCGCAATGGACGCTGAATTCGTCCGCGAATTGTTTGCCCGCTTCGGTCCGGTATCGGTGAACCGGATGTTCGGCGGCGCCGGCATCTGGTCCGGCGGGCTGATGTTCGCCCTTGAGTTCGACGGCGTCATCTATTTGCGCGTCGACGATGCAAGCCTTGCCGACTTCGAGCGTGAAGGCTCGAAGCCATTCGTTTATCCGCGCGCCAAGACGCCGGGAAAGGTCGGCCGCCCGTCGCGCGCTTTTTGGCGATTGCCGGAACGGCTTTACGACGACCCCGACGAGCTTGCAGTTTGGGCGCAACGCGCGCTCGCCATTGCCGAAAGTAAAAAGCTTAAGCGGCGCAAGCAGCCGAAACGGCCAGCAGCGAAAAGTAAAACACGAAGCTAAAGCGGCGGATCGGGTTCGCTTGCGCGCCGAAACGCCAGGCTCTCTTCTTCCAGGTCGAGCTCGCGTTCGATGCGCCGCCGCGCTTCGTCGGTGATCTTTCCCTCCTGCAGCAGTCGGTAAATGTATTTGCGCTCGGCGCCGATCAAATCCGCGCGCAGCTCGGCGGCTTCTGCGAAGGCCTTGAGCCCATCGTCGGAATTTTCGGGCACTTGGCCGACGTGGTGATGGTGACGGGCGCGCAGGATCGCCAGCACGTCGGGGTCGGCCTCGCCGGCGGCGGCGAGCTTGTCGAGGCGGCCTTGCGCCACTTTCAAGGCTTCGAGCCGTGCGGCGATTTCGGCGTCCTGCTCGCGCCGGCGTTCGTCCTCCGCGTCGTGCGGCAGCGCCAGCGCGCGCACCACCGCCGGAAGCGTAAGCCCTTGCCCGACCAGCGTCGCGATAATGACTCCGAAGGTGATGAACAGGATGAGATCGCGGTCCGGAAATGAGGCGGCGGTGAGCGTGGTCAGCGGCAGCGCAAGCGCCGCGGCCAGCGAAACGACGCCGCGCACGCCGAGAAACCCCAGCAAGAACGCCCATTGCCACGGCGGCGCCGGATCGCGGCGCGCCAGCGACGGGATCAGCCAGCGCGGCAGGTAGACCGACGGAAACGCCCAGATGAAGCGCGCGGCCACGATCACCACAAGCACGATCAGGATGGCGAACGGCACGTCGCGCATCATCACCAGATCGGTGCGATCGAGGACTGTGCGCATCTGCATGCCGGTGGCGAGGAAAACAAAACCTTCCAGCAGATAAATCAGCAAATCCCAGAAGAAAATGCCTTGCAGGCGGGTCGCGGCCGGAATGAGCAGCGGCCCGTTCCAGCTCACAAACAGTCCGGCGGCGACCGTCGCCAGCACGCCGGAGCCGCCGAGCTGCGACGGCACGAGGAAGGCGACATACGGCGTCATCAGCGACATGGTGATTTCGACGCGCGCGTCGTGCGCCCAACGGCGGAGCCGCAAGCTGGCCCAAGCGACTGCGATGCCCCAAACGATTTCGCCGATGACAATGAGCGCGAACTCGCCGGCCGCTTCCGGCAGCGAGAACACGCCGGCGCTCACCGCGGCAACGGCAAAGCGGTAAAGAATGAGCGCGGTCGCGTCGTTGGCTAGACCCTCGCCTTCGAGCACGACAATCAGCCGCCGCGGCAGGCCGACGCGGCGCGCGATGGCGAGCGGCGCGACCGCGTCCGGCGGCGAAACAATGGCACCGAGCACGAAGCCGACGGCGACCGGCATGTGCAGCAGGTAATGCGCCACCACCGCGACCGCGCAGGTGGTGAAGATGACGCAGCCGAACGCGAACAGCGAAATAGGGCGCAGGTTGAAGCGGAACTCGCGCCAACTCATGGCGACGCCGGCCGAATAGATCAGCGGCGGCAGGATGCCGAGCAACACCAGTTCCGGCGCCAGTTCGAGCCGCGGCAGTCCGGGGATGAGCGCCAGCACAATGCCGGCAACGACCAGCAGGATCGACGGCGCGGTGTTGAGCCGCCGCGCAACGACCGCGACGACGACCAGCACAGCGAGAAACAGCAGGACAGTTTCGATCAGCGCCGCCATCGGCCTACGATGCCCGATATCGGCGCAGCGTCAAGCGCCCGAGGATTTACTTGCGGCGGCCGGCGCGCGCCGTAACATTCAGCGCCACGGCGGCGCCAATCAGCGCTTTCAGCGCCTTGTCATTGATTTTCTCGCCTTCGTGAATGTCGATGGCGCGCCGGACATTGCCTTCGAGGCTCGAGTTGAACAGCTTCGACGGATCCGCCAATGCAGCGCCTCGGGCGAAGGTCAGCTTCACCACGGCCTTGTAGGTCTCGCCGGTGCAGATAATGCCGTCGTGCTCCCACACCGGAACGCCGCGCCACTTCCACTCTTCCACGACTTCGGAATCGGCCGCCTTGATGAGAGCGCGGACCCGCGCCAGCGTTTCTCCGCGCCAATCGCCGAGCTCCTTGATTCGCCCGTCGATGAGACGAGACGGCGAGTCGCTTGCTTTGCTTTCCTTCGCGCCGCTTTTCTTCTGCGTTTTTGCCGCCGGTTTTTTCATAGCTGTCTCGTTCACCTGTCGCTTCATATCTCGCTGGTGGGCGCGTTGTAACACGGAGCGCCAAGGGCCCGAAGGCGTAACGGGAGCGGCGGAATAAGCCGAGGAACTACGCGCTCTTGCGCGTGAAAGCGCCGGAAATCAAATCGCCGTCGAAATCGACCGGCGTTTTTCCGCTGGCGGCGTACCAGTAGACCGCCGCGGAATAGATCGCCGCCAACGCGGCGCCGACCAGCACCACCAGAAGGAAAGCGGTCGCCGCCGCCGAGACCAGCGCGACGCCGAGCACCTCGTAGCCGCGCTTGAACAAGACAAAGCCGCCGCCAAAACCGACGACGGCGATGGCGCCCGAGATCATCGACATCATGAGAGAAATGCCGGCATTGCCGATCAAATTCTCACCCCAGGTTTTGCGCAACAGCTCGCTTGAGCGCTCGATTGCTTGCCACGGCCCGATGCCCTCGGCGGCAAGGATCGGCACGACGAGGAAGGTCGCCGCGGTCCAGGCGAGCCCGAGGCCGCCGGCGATCAGCCGGCCGATCACGCCAAGCTTTTCGGCAACCAATTGCAAGAGCACGCCGACGGTCGCTGAAATGACGGCATAGCCGAGAATGGGGCCGATGCGCGAGATCGCGAGCTTCAATCCATCCCAAACCGTCGGCCGGCCGCCGCCGAGCAAAACAATCGCCGCGCCGACCAGCGCGGTGTTGAAGAAGATGACGACGAAATACTGCACGACATACATGCAGAACAGCCAGGCGTAGAACTGCGGCGGCGCGTAGTGGTGACGGCCCGCGGCTGCCATCGCGGCGAAGGTGCCGTCCGATACCGCGAGCGCCACGAAGCCGCCGGCGACCAGCATGGTCATCACACCCGATATGGCGGGCAGGATCAAAAGCGCGTTGTCGGTGCGCAGCACCTCCATGCTCGCCTTGATCAATAGCCAGCTGCGGGCAAAGCGGGACATGTAACAAATCCTTGCGTTTCAAAAGACCGGAGCGAGGGAAAGCGCCTCGCATTATTTGATATCCGTCTGCAGGATGCGTTAAGGCTTTACCTCAACGAAACGTAAAGCTGCGCAGGTTAGGCGGCCACCATGATCCAGCACTACAGCGACCACGCGGCCAACGAGCGCACCTTCCTCGCCTGGATCCGCACCGCGATTGCGGTGATGGCTTTCGGCTTTCTGGTCGAACGCTTCGACCTGTTTCTGCAAATCGCCGGCCAGACCCTCGCCCACAAGGCGCTGTCGCCGACCGGCCAGCTTGTCGGCAATGTCGCCGGGCTGATCTTGATCGCGCTCGGCGCCGCAACGATCGTGCTGGCGACTTGGCGTTTCCGCCGCACCGCCGTCGCCATCGACAATGCAAACACCCTGCCCGGACCCGGCCAGCGGATCGACTTTTTGCTCGCGGGGCTTCTGACCCTGCTCGGTTCGGCGCTGTTTGTTTATCTGGCCTATACCGTGATCAGCCGGTTGTGAGCCGTCATTGCGGGGCGCGGCGCATGTGCACCCGGAATCCATAACCACGCATCATGAAGGACAGCCGCCGATCCTCATTCCTCATCCTGAGGTGGCCGCGACAGCGGCCCTCGAAGGACGAAGGCCGGTCAATCGCCGCTGGCATCCTTCGAGGCTCGGCGCTAACGCGCCGAGCGCCTCAGGATGAGGTCATCCGTTCTCGCGGCGCGTTTTTTTGCGCCCGAGTTTTGCCAACGACGATACTTCACGCACCTCGTCACCGCCGGGCTTGACCCGGCGGTCCATGCTGACTTGCGGCTGCGGAAAACCTCATCGGCAAATCCGATCAAGCTTTCCTTCCGCATGGATTGCCGGATCAAGTCCGGCAATGACGACAAAGCAAACAAAGGGTGGCGGAACGCTGAAAGGCGCATAGCCCTACGATCCGCATCACGGATGCGGCGCGCGCCAAAAAGATTCGGGGCGCGCTCGCCCTCCGGCGTTCCGCCGCGGCTCTTCGGGGGGCGAACCAACGCCCCCGTTCAGCTTCAGGCGCACTTCCTGGGACGCAGCTAAAACGCGGGTGCTATCCGCGTCCGCCTGTCCCAGTCCAGCGACCTAGTCGCAGACCGGTCGTAATGCCGGCCGGGCGTTTTCCCGAAGCCGCCCGGGAACGGACTGCAAATCCGCCCGCGGGCACCGCACTCGCTCCGTGTTCAGGTGTGCCTCGAGAACACGACCCTTAAGTGAGCGAGATTTGATTCTTTCCACCGTATCCGAACCGGTGTCTCCTGTCAATGGAATAGTGACGAGATTTCATGGGCCCCCCTACTAAGTATCGAGGCCGGATATCGGTCCGGCCCCGATCGCAACCACGCTCTTTTGCGGGGTTAGTTTGCTCAAGGCTCCTGCGAATCCGTCAGCACGAAAGCGATGCGGCATGGCTCCTTGCCGTGATTGAGCCACGCGTGATTGGTCGCCTGCTGGACGATGACGTCGCCGGCTTTGACATGCACCGTGCCGGTGTCGAGCATCATGTCGATCTCACCCGACATGACGATCGCATAATCCACCGAGCGCGTTCGATGCATCAGCGGATTGCTCGGCGGCGCGCCGCGTTTAGGTACGTCCGCGCCGACCGCTTTCATCATTGTATCCATGGGGAGCTTGTCGACCTCGGAACCGACCGGCGGAAAGTCGACGACGAGCAGGTAGCTGCCGCCATTCTGGGGTGAGAACGATTTCCGTTGCCCGGAGCGATCGGCGTCCCAGGAAAAATCGGCCGGCGACTTCTGCGTGACCCACAGCGTGGCGAAGCCTTCGCCGCCGCCGCCTTTCTGCAGCGGCACCTGGCCGTCGAACAGCGCGGCCGATTTGTCGTCCTTGTTGATGGTGGTGACGACGCGATGGACTTCCTGCGCCTGTCCCGATGCGACGGCCGCCCCGAGCACGGTAACGCCAAGGGTCAACGACAGCGCGCAGCTTTTAAGATTGGTTCGCATAATCCCTCCCGGTTTCATGTCTTGCTTGTTCGCCGGGCGGAAACCCGGCGCCGCACGCCCATGCTAGACATTTTTCCGGCGGCGGGGAAAGCGTGGGCGGCGCGAGTGCCTACAATTCGGCAATGATGCCGTGTCGGCAGCCGGTCTAATTTCCCGCTATGCTCTGTGAGATACACCCAAGAGGGGGCACCGATGGCGGATAATGGACAAACGCCCGCGACCACGCGCGACGTGCGCGTCGGCAACGCCAGCACCCACGTCACCGAATGGGGTGACGGGCCGCCGGTACTCTTTCTGCACGGCAATCCCGATAGCGGTGTGATGTGGGACGATGTCGCCAGCCGGCTCGGCACACGCTTTCGCTGCGTTGCGCCGGACTTGCCGGGCTTCGGCCGTTCCGGGGTGCCGGACGGATATACGCCATCGCTCGACGGCATGGCGCAATTCGTCGAACAATTTCTGACGGCGGCCAATATCCCGCGGCCGCTCGACTTGGTCGCGCATGATTTCGGCGGTCCGTTCGCCTTCGCCTGGGCGGTTAAGCACCCCGAATCCGTCCGCCGCATAATCGCGCTCAACACCGTGTTCTTCAGCGACTATCGCTGGCACTTCTGGGCGCGGGTCTGGCGCACGCCGGTCCTCGGCGAGATCGCCATGGCGCTGATGAACAAGGCGGGGTTCGCCCACGAACTGCGCCGTGGCTCGCGCGGGCTGCCGCAAGCGCATATCGATGAGACCTGGGCGCTAATGACGCGGCGGATGAAGCGCGAAGTGTTGCGGCTCTACCGCGCCACCGATCCGAAAAATTTCCCGGCGTATGAGCGCGATTTTCAGGCGCTGACCAAAGTCAAACCAACGCTGGTGATCTGGGGTGACAAGGACCCTTACATCGCGCCATCGTTTGCCGAGCGCTTCAACGCGCGGAAGGTCGTGCACCTTCCGGTTGGCCACTGGGCGATGATCGAAGCGCCGGCGGAATGCGCGGCGGCGATTGCCGAGTTTCTGTCTTAGAGCGCTTGACCGCTCGCCACCTCGTCATAGCTATCAATTCACAGAGCCCAGGAAACCAGGAAACCAATCCCATGTCGTTCTCGCTGTCGCAAGCTTCGCTGCCGGTGTTTGAAATTCACCTCAACGCGCTGTCCGCCATTCTCGACAAAGCCGAAGCTTACGCGGCGGCCAAGAAGATCGACCCCGCGGCGCTGCTTCACGCCCGCCTGTTCCCGGACATGTTCGATTTCACCCGTCAGGTGCAGGTAGCGACGGATCAGGCGCGACGCGGCGCGGCGCGCGTCGCCGGCGCCGAACCGCCGAGCTACCCAGACACCGAAACAAATTTCGAGCAACTCAAGGCGCGCCTGGCCAAAACAGTGGCATATCTGAAAACGCTCGACGCAAAAGAGATCGATGCCGCGGCCGCGCGGGAGATCACGTTCCCGCTCGGCCCCAAAAAGGGGCAAATGAAGGGAGCCGATTATCTCATCCACTTTGTGCTGCCGAACTTCTATTTCCACGTCACCACCGCTTACGCAATCTTGCGCCATTGCGGCCTGGAGATCGGTAAGCAAGACTTTATCGGTGCGATCCCCATCAAGGTGATCTGAGGCTAAGCGCCGCGGCGATCGCTGAGTTTTTTGTCGTCAAGAGTTAAGCGGTCCTCCAACTGGTCATGCGCGGGCATGGCCCGTCGAAGACGGGCGTGAACGCCCTTTTGACCCGCGCATCCACGCGCAGCTGCGGCGCGTTGAAGCCTTACCGGTTTTCAGTGTAACCCAGACGTCAACATGGATTGATTGCCGGATCAAGTCCGGCAATGACGAACAGAAACGTAGGACTGACAATGGCCAGCGACACCAAAAAGATTAAAGCCGACAAAGCTCCGAAGACCGAGACGGTTCCCAAGACCGAGACGGCGGCGAAAACCGAGACGGCGGCGAAAGCCGAGACGGCGCCAAAGAACGACACCCCCGCGAAGCCCGAAAGTCCCGCGGCTAAAGACGCGCCAAAATCAGCCGACAGCGAGACGACTGGCGCGGCGCCTGCCAACTATAGCCGCGGCGAAGGCCAAAAGCCGGTCACCGCCGCCTATAAGGAAAACTGGAACGCGATTTTCGCGAAGAAGACAACGAAGAAGAAGACGAACAAGAAAAGGCGATAAGTTCATCAGCTAATTGTTTTCGCAATTCCGTCCGGCTCGAAAGGACTCATACCATGACCCAGCATTTCCACGCGGTTGTTTGGATCGATCACCATGAAGCGCGGGTGTTCCATTTCAGCCCGACGGATGTCGAACGGCTGGTGTTGCACCCGGATCATCCGACCAGGCACATCCACCACAAGGCAAATTCCATCGGCAGCGGGCACGCGGCGGAGGATCACAACTTTCTCCAGGCCATCGCCGCATCGATTGCCGACGCCGGCGCGGTTCTTATTACCGGGCCGGCCAATGCCAAGACCGAAATGGTCAAGCACATTCACCAGCACGATCCCAAGCTGATGAAGGTTATTGTCGGCGTGGAAACCGTCGATCATCCAAGCGACGCGCAACTCGTCGCCTATGCGCGGCATTACTTCAAGACCGAGGATCTAATGCTGCCGCAGAAGGACTAGGCGCCATAACCACAGGTCATGAAGAACAAACGCCGAGATTATTCTGTAACAATAGGGATTAGGGATTCAGTGTGCACCACGGATTTCACTCAGTGAGATTTAATACGTTTTACGCGACCTTCGCGGACGGATTGCCCGATTGGGTTGCCGATTATGATCTGGCGAATTTTGACAGCGGTTCCAGATCATGATTATCCGCCGCTTTGAGCGCAGCTATGTATTTGTCTCTTGCCTCACCTGCAGGCGATAGATCGGCGCCACCCCAAGTAAAACGTCCGCCGCCTAGCTGCGTGATCAGGGCGTCGGCGACGAGACGCGACCAACGGCCATTGCCGTTTGGAAACGGATGCACCGAGACCAGCCGATGATGAAAACGCACCGCCAGCTCATCGGGCGAATAAGACTTATTCTCGATCCAAAAGCGAGCGTCGTCGATCGCCGTCCGAAGATCCGTTTCAATGAGGTAGGATTTGACGCCAAGATTGCGCTCAGTCGTTCTGAATTTCCCCGCCCATCGCCATACGCGATTAAACATCCGTTGATGCAGGCTTTTTAGAAATCGCTCTCGGAATATGTAATGCTTACGACCGAGGACCCAGATATCCGCCGTCGCTATGTTCTGTTGTTCAAGCCGATTCAATTCGCCGCGAGTCGTGATGTGCGTGGGGATCAGCTCGTCCCGCTCATCGGTCGTCAGCGGCGTAGCGTGATCGTCGGCGTTGGCCGCCTCGATCATTTCTCGTCCCATAGCCGAGCCGGGCGACGCAGCAACTCGACGATGATCTGCTCGCGCAATCGCCGCGCTGCGTCCTCGTCATGCACCGTCTGATTTTCGAGTCGCATCGTTTGCTCAACCGACGACGAACGCCGGTCGGCTAGTTCTTCCGCCCGCTCGCGCACCGTGTCCGCAAGTGGCCTCTCCGGCACAAGGGCGTAAACGAGGCGGCAGCCGAGCCCCTCCGCCGCGCGCTGCAACGAATGCAAGGTGACGGTGCCGCCGACTTCTGCCTTCTCAAGTTCGACGATGCGTGGCTGTGACACGCCGAGCCGGCGCGCCAATTGCGCCGTCGTCATGCCGAGCGCATTGCGAACGGCGCGCAGCCAGCCCTTCGGCGGACGCTGGGTTTTCGCGAGCGGCCGGAGGGCGGCGAAACGCTGGTCGAGATGGCGAATGGCATCATTCATAACGATAAGATATAGCCTATAATCTATGAATATTTCAATAAGTTATAACTTATTTAATCAGATGTGGATTATAAGATATATCTTATCGTATTACCGTCGCCCCCCGGAATGATGCTTACACAAAAAGACTCTGGGGGCCGAAATTACATGCCGTCATTCCGGGGCGCGGCTGAAAGCCGCGAGCCCGGAATCCATAACGACAGCTCATGAAGAACAAACGCCGAGAATAATCCGGAACAATAGCGATCATGGATTCCGGACTTGCCGCGGATGCGGCCATCCGGAATGACGCCTACAAAAAACTCTGCGGGTCGACGTCGACTTCAAGCTTGATGTCGCCGTGTTTCTTCGGCGCGGCCGAAAGCCATTCACGCAGATAAGCCGAGAGATCGAAAGCGCGTGGCGCTTTGACCAACAACCGCAGCCGATGGCGGCCGCGCACCAGAGACAACGGCGCGTCGGCGGGACCAAGCACGCGCACGGCTTCAGCCGATGCGACATGAGCCGCCGTGGCGTCAGGCTTCGGCGCCAGCAAGTCAGGCTCCAAGACTTCAGGCTCCAACACTTGCGGCGCCGCGCGGGCGAGCGCGCGGGCGTAGCCGGCGGTCTCGTGCCGGTCGGCTCCCGACACGACCAAACTCGCGAGCCGGCCAAACGGCGGATAATGCTCCTTTTCGCGCGCGTCGATCTCGGCGGCGTAGAAGGCGTCGCGGTCCTGCGCGATCAGCGCGCGGATCACCGGATGCTCCGGCTGATGGGTCTGCAAATACCCGTGACCGATGCCGGCGTCGCGGCCGGCGCGGCCGACCACCTGATGCAGCAGCTGAAAGGTGCGTTCGGCGGCGCGCGGATCGCCGTTCGCCAAGCCGAGATCGGCATCGATGACGCCGACGAGGTTGAGCTTGGGGAAATGATGGCCCTTGGCGACGAGCTGGGTGCCAATGACAATGTCGAACTTGCCCTGCGCGACGTCGTCGAGCTCTTCTCGTAAACGATCCACGGTGGCGACGAGGTCGGAGGACAGCACCAGCACGCGCGCGCCCGGAAACAATTCGCGCACTTCCTCTTCCAGCCGCTCGACGCCGGGGCCGACGGCGGCGAAGGAATTCGCCGCCTGGCAGTGCGGGCAGTTGGCCGGGTGCGGCATGGCAAAGCCGCAATGATGACAGACGAGCTGGCGGCGGAAACGGTGATCGACCAGCCAGGCATCGCAGTTCGGACAGGAGAAGCGGAAGCCGCAGGCGCGGCACAAGGTCAGCGGCGCGTAGCCGCGGCGGTTCAAAAACAACAACGCCTGCTCGCCGCGCCCGATCGCGGTCTGCACCGCGCCGGCGAGCGTCGGCGCAATGAAGCGGCCGGGCGGCGGCCGCTCGTGGCGCAGATCGATCGCCTCGACCGACGGCATGCGCTGGCCGCCGAACCGCTCCGGCAGCGCCAGCCGGCGATAACGGCCGCGCCGCGCATTGACTTCGGTTTCGAGCGACGGCGTCGCCGACGACAGCACCACCGGGATGCGGGCGATGTGGCCGCGCACCACCGCCATGTCGCGGGCGTGGTAGCGCACGCCGTCCTCCTGCTTGTAGGCCTGGTCGTGCTCCTCATCGACGATAATGAGACCGAGATCGGCATACGGCAGAAACAACGCGGAGCGCGCGCCGACCACGACGGCTACTTGGCCATCGGCGACAGCTTTCCAGGTGCGCGCGCGCCTGCGCGGCGAGACTTCGGAATGCCATTCCGCCGGGCGCACGCCGAAGCGGGCGGCAAAGCGGTCGAGGAATTGCGCGGTGAGCGCGATTTCCGGCATGAGGATCAGACTCTGCCGGCCGGCGCGGATCGCATCCGCCACCGCTTCAAAATAAACTTCGGTCTTGCCCGAGCCAGTCACACCGTCGAGCAGCGTCACCGAATAGCCGCCGCGGGCCATGGTGGCTTTCAGCTCGGCGGTGGCGGCTTTTTGATCCGCGGTGAGATCGGTCGTAACATAATCCGGGTCGGATTTTTCAGCGACCGGCTCGGGCGGCAGCACCAGCGTCTCCAGCGTGGCCTCGTCGATCAGCCCATCGATCACGCCGGTGGAGACGCCGGCTTCGCGGGCGGCGTCGCTCTTGCCGCGAATGGCGCCGTCGGCGAGAAGTTCGAGCACGCGCGCGCGCGCCGCGGTCATCCGCTGTGGCGCCGCGCCGACAAGCCGCACGCCGACGCGCTCGCGCTCGGCGCCGAGATGCTCGCCCATGCGCAGGCACATGCGCAGCACCATGCCGCGCGAGGCGACCGTGTAATTCGCCACCCAGTCGACGAAATCGCGCAGCTCGTCCTTGAGCGGCGGCAAGTCGAGTTTTTCCTCGACGTCCTTGAGCCGGTTGTCGAGCCGCGGATTGGGCTTGGCATTCTCCGCCCAAACCACCGCGGTCGCCTCGCGCGCGCCGAGCGGCACGGACACGATGTCGCCGGGGGCGAGGGCAAGCGCTTCCGGCACCCGGTAGGAGTAGGCCCGGTCGAGGGCGACCGGGACCAGGACATCGACCACGCGTTTGGGCATTGGGCTTATCTAATGGCGCATGATCTTTTCGGAAAACCGGGTTCCACCCTCAGATCAAGTCCGAGGGCCAGCTTTTCCGGATCATGCGCTAAATGTGGGGCGATTCCGTTTAGTTAGAAAGCGGAAAGGACGCGCTCTTATCCTGCCCCGCGAAGCGGGGAAGGGGACCATGCGAAGCATGGTGGAAGGGGCCTCGGCCGCAAATCGTGCGTATTCGCGGACGCCCCCTCCACCGCCCTTCGGACGGTCCCCCTCCCCCGCTGCGCGGGGGCGGATGATGCGGCAAAAGCAACCGATGAAGGAAAAGCTCGAATTGAGCTTCGTCGCTCCCGCGGTTGCGGCTGAGTTGGGCGGCTGGCTCGCTCACCTCGGCGGCGAGCGCAATTATTCGCCAAAGACCGTCGAAGCGTACCGGCGCGACGTGGTGCAATTCCTCGGCTTCTTGGCCGAGCACCTTGGCGGATCGCCGTCGCTGAAGGCGTTCGCCGGCCTCGCGCCTGCGGACGTGCGCGCCTTCCTCGCCGCACGGCGAGCGGAAGGCGTGGGCAGCCGCTCGCTGATGCGCACCCTCGCCGGCTTGCGCGGCTTCGCGCGCTATCTCGAACGCGCCGGCAAAGGAAAGACCGGCGCGCTCACCGCGGTGCGCGGCCCGAAGATCGGCAAAACGTTGCCGCGGCCGCTGCCGGCCGCCTCCGCTAAGCGCCTCGCCGATCCTAGCCTGGCGGACGCAGATGCCGAGCCGTGGATCCAGGCGCGCGACGCCGCGGTGCTGGCGCTGCTCTACGGCAGCGGGCTGCGCATTTCCGAAGCGCTTGGGCTGTCGCGCGCCGATTTCACGCGGCTGACCGACACCGTAACGGTGACCGGCAAGGGCCGGCGGCAGCGCATGGTCCCGGTCCTGCCGCAAGTCCGGCAGCTGATCGCCGATTATGTCGACATCTGTCCGTACGATTTGCCGGCGGACGGTCCGTTGTTTATCGGCGCCAAGGGCGGACCGTTGTCGCCGCGCATCATTCAGCTGGCGATGGCGCGGATGCGCGGCGCGCTCGGGCTGCCGGAGACGGCGACGCCGCATGCGCTGCGGCACTCCTTCGCCACCCACCTGCTCGCCCGCGGCGGCGACTTGCGCGCCATTCAGGAACTCTTGGGCCACGCGTCGCTGGCGACCACGCAAATCTATACCGAAGTCGACGCCGACCGGTTGATTGAGGCTTACCGCGCCGCCCATCCGCGCGCGTAAGTGTGGTATCCGTTATTCCGGGGTCGAGAATGGATTCCGGAGCGGCAATCGGGAATGACGGGCCAGAGGGCAACAACATGTCGGACGCGCACGAACAAATCGAAGGAGCCGAAGCGACCGAAGAAGTCAGCCGCCACGACAAGAGAATTGCGCTGGTGATCGCCATTCTGGCGCTGTGCCTGTCGTTCTCGGAAACGCTCGGCAAAGGCGCGCAGACCGAGGCGATCAGCGCCGACGTCGAGTCGGCCAATCTGTGGTCGTTCTTCCAGGCCAAAACCGTGCGCATGACCACGGTGCGCACCGCCGCCGAAGCGCTTACGCTCACGGCAGAGGCGACGTCCGATCCGGCGGCGAAAGCGGCGATCGACAAACAAATCGAGGCCTGGCGAAAAACCGCCGCGCGCTACGATTCGGAGCCGGACACCAAAGAAGGCCGCAAGGAGCTTTCCGCGCGCGCCGAGGAGGAACAGAAGCGCCGCGACCTTTCGCTGGATAAATACCATCACTACGAAATCGCCTCGGCGGCGTTTCAGATCGGAATTGTGCTGTGCTCGGCCGCGGTGATTACTGGCATCATCGCGCTCGTTTGGTTTGCCGGCGCGCTCGGCGTCGCCGGTCTTGCCGTCCTTTCGCTCGGCCTGTTCGCGCCGCACATTTTGCCGTTGCCTTAAATGAGCACGATGGCGCGCGGCAAACAGGAGCAGCAGGCGAGGCGCAAAGCACGCCTCGCCGCGGCCTTGCGGGAGAACCTCAAGCGCCGCAAGGCGCAGGCGCGCGGCCGCGCCGAAAGTGAACCAAGCGACGGCGCCGCGGCGGCCGAGCGCCAAGTCAAGGCTCCCGACTTTCGCCGCAATCGAAGCAGCGAGTAGGCCGTAAGGGTTTAGCGGGAGATTCCCGCGGGGGTGATATGGATCGCATACGCATTGTCGGCGGCCGGCGGCTCGAGGGTGCCATTCCGATTTCCGGGGCGAAGAACGCAACGCTGCCGCTGATGATCGCAAGCCTCCTCACCGAGGAGATGCTGATCCTCGACAATGTGCCGCGACTGGCCGACGTCGTGCTGCTGCAGCGCATTCTCAACAATCACGGCGTCGACATCATGGTGGGCGGCAAGCGCGCCGGCGAAACCGCCGATCACGGCCAAACGCTGCACATCTCGGCCGCCAACATCGTCGATACCACGGCACCCTACGAACTGGTGTCGCGCATGCGCGCGAGCTTTTGGGTGATCGGGCCGCTGCTCGCGCGCTTCGGCGAAGCGAAAGTGTCGTTGCCGGGCGGCTGCGCCATCGGCACGCGGCCGGTCGATCTGCACCTGATGGCTCTGGCGCGGCTCGGCGCCGTCATCGACATCGACGGCGGCTACGTGGTGGCGTCGGCGCCGGGCGGACTGCACGGCGCGAACATCGTCTTTCCCAAAGTCACCGTCGGCGGTACGCACACCGCGTTGATGGCGGCTGCGCTCGCCCGCGGCACCACTGTGATCGAGAACGCCGCGCGCGAGCCCGAAATCGGCGATGTCGCCGATTGCCTCAACAAGATGGGCGCGCGCATCAGCGGCGCCGGCAGCGGGCGCATTGAAATCGAGGGCGTCGACAAACTTCACGGCGCGCGCCACGCGGTGCTGCCCGACCGGATCGAGACCGGCACGTACGCCATGGCAGTCGCCATGGCTGGGGGCGACGTGCTGTTGCAGAATGCGCGTCCGGAATTGTTGCAGGCGGCGCTCGACGTGATTACGCAAACCGGGGCGACGGTGACGCCGACCAATCAAGGCATCCGCGTTGCCCGCAACGGCATCGATCTTCAACCGGTCGACGTGGCCACCGCGCCGTTCCCCGCCTTTCCCACCGATTTGCAGGCGCAATTGATGGCGCTGATGACGCGCGCGCGCGGCACCTCGCAGATTGTCGAGACCATTTTCGAAAACCGCTTCATGCACGTGCAGGAATTGGTGCGGCTTGGCGCCCGCATTGCGCTTTCAGGCGAGCGGGCGACCATCGAAGGCGTCGAGCGGCTCAAAGGCGCGCCGGTCATGGCCACGGACTTGCGCGCGTCGGTGTCGCTCGTCATCGCCGCGCTCGCCGCCGAGGGCGAGACCATCGTCAACCGCGTCTATCATTTGGACCGCGGCTTCGAGCGGCTCGAGGACAAGCTCAGCCGCTGCGGCGCCGAGATCGAGCGGCTGTCGGGCTAGCTGAGGCTTGCTCTTTTCACCTCTCCCCTTGCGGGAGAGGGGATCCGCGCTTTTCTCGCAATCGGGTAAAAGCCTCATCGGTAG
>Ga0302180_10000449_pt1 | contig 33944 bp, 38 predicted proteins | sample I_Palsa_E3_2_FD_200575 | JGI IMG/M metagenome (GOLD analysis project Ga0302180, IMG submission 200575) | Peat permafrost microbial communities from Stordalen Mire near Abisko, Sweden - I_Palsa_E3_2 | ecosystem: Environmental > Terrestrial > Soil > Palsa > Peat permafrost | place: Sweden...
ATCGGCGAGCGGGACGGCGTGTCGCTGCACTTCGCCCTCAAGCCGGATCACGACCCCAGCCGCACCGCCACCTGGGTCTACATCTCGGTCGAGGACGCCGGCGAGCTGAGCGCGGAGTTCGACGCGTCCGGTGCCGGCCAGGGCCGGACCCCGCGCGATACGGACTACAAGATGCGCGAGCTCGCGCACATCGACCCCGACGGCAACCTGCTCCTGTTCGGTTCGCCCCGGCCCGAAGACCCCGCAGAGCGGCCGGCGGGTGAGCCGGCGGCCGGCCAGGATCCAGGCGCCGCGCACGATCCGCGTGTCTTCGAGTTCGCCACCGCCCTCTTGAGGGGGGACGAGGCCCGGCTGCGGGCGCTGCTCGCGGCCGACCCGGGCCTCGCGAGGAGCCTGATCAACTCATGCACGCCGCTGCACCTGTTCGCCGACGCGCCTGGCCACCGGCCCAACCCGGCCCAGGTGGTGTCCGCGCTCGTCGAGGCGGGCGCGGACCTCGACGCTCACGCGGCCGGGACGTGGCACCACGAGACCCCGCTGCACTGGGCGGCGAGCAACGACGACGTCGAGCTCATCGACGCGCTGCTCGACGCGGGTGCCGACATCGAGCACCCCGGCTCGTCCATCAGCGGCGGTCCGCCGGCCGAGTCCGCCCTGGGCTACACGCAGTGGAACGCCCTGCGCAGGCTCTACCAGCGCGGCGCGACGATGAACCTGTCCCGCGCGGCGGCACTCGGCCTGATGCCGCTGGTCACCGAGCTCGCGACGGCGACCCCGCCGGAACCCGAAGAGCTCGCCCTGGCGTTCTGGAACGCCTGCCGGGCCGGCCAGCTCCAAGCCGCCCGCTACCTGGCCGGACGCGGCGCCGACACCAACTGGCGCGCTCCGTGGTCCGGCGAGACCCCGCTCGACGCGGCCCGCGACTCCCGCGAGCGCGCGGTCGTCGCCTGGCTAACCCGCCGGTCAACCTCCTGAGGAGTCGTCGTAGTGCCTGGGCGTGCGAACCGATACGCCCCCCAGCCGGGCGAACTCTCCGCTGGTGAACATGACATCAGGATGCAGCCCGCACGCAACGTCAGGGTCAAGGGCATCCCGCACGCGAATTCAGGCCGCGGTCGGTCCTGGCTCCTCGGTGCGGGGGGCGGGCATGGGCCCGAGCGGAAGGCGGACCGTAAACGTGCTTCCGTGGCCTTCGCTCTCGACGGCGATCGTGCCGTTGTGTGCGGCCACGATGGCCTGGGTGATGGTCAGCCCCAGCCCGGTGCCCTGGATCGCCTGTCGCTTGGCGATCGCGGTGCGGAAGAAGCGCTCGAAGATCCGCTCCCGGTCGGCCGCGGGGATGCCGATACCGGTGTCGGCGACCGTGAGCACGGCCTGGTCTCCCTCCGTCCCGAGCTTGACCTCGACCTTCCCGCCATCCGGGGTGAACTTCACGGCGTTGGACAGGAGGTTGCCGAGTAGCTGGCCGATGCGCGTCGGGTCGACGGTGAGGCGGGAAACGGCGGTGGCGGAGAGCACCAGGTCGATGTGCTTGCGCTCAGCCTCGGGCCGCATCTCGTCCACCGCGCAGGCGGCGATGTCTGCAAGGTCAGCACTGCGGAACTCCATCGGCATCTGTCCAGAATTGATCTGGGCCAGCAATTGCAGGTCCCCGGCGAGGCGCAGGAGGCGCTTGGCGTTCCGGTCGATTACCTCGACGCAATGGTCGGCGTCCGGCGCGCTCAGGCCGTCCTCCATGAGGATCTCGACGTAACCGAGGATCGACGCCAGCGGCGTCCTAAGCTCATGTGAGAACATGCCGATGAACTCGTCCTTCAGCCGGTCAAGCTCGCGTAGCCGCTCGTTCTGGGCTATCAGCTTGAGAGCCTGCTCGGCCAGCATGTTTTCGGCCATGGTTTGCGCGGTGACATCGCGGGAGATCCCGAAGGTGCCGATGACCCGGTCATGGGAGTCCCGAAGCGGCATCTTGGTGGTCGACACCCAGGTGCCCGTCCGGCCGCCGTAGGTCTCCAGCTCCACCTTTCCCACCATTGACTCGCCCGTCTTGATAACCCGCTGCTCGTCCTGAAAGGCAGCGGAGGCGTGCTCGGCGCTGAAGACATCGAAGTCCGTCTTCCCGATCAAATCCTCCACCGCGCGACCCGGGGCGTACGCGGCGATCCAGCCCGCGCTGACCAGGAGGAACCGGCTCTGCAGGTCCTTGAAGTACACGCGTATTCCGGTAGCGGACAGCAGGTTGCTCATGCAGGTGAGCTCAAGCTCACGCTGTGACTCGCCCTCCCGCCGCCGCTGTGCGGGCAGGTTGACCCTGACCATCGCACCCTCCTGAAAGATTGAAGCGGTCGCGGTGCCGCTGGACTTGAGGGGCACGGTCTAAACGATGCTATCTTACTATGGGTGATGTCAATATTACACATAGTGCCTACCTGGGCCGGCTGCCGGCTAGGCCACGGGTGACACGGGCGTGGGGGGATGGATGGCCACGGTTCTGCTGGCCGAAGATGACGCTGACATCCGGTTTCTCGTGACCCTCAAGCTCACGCAGGCCGGTTATCAGGTCAGGGGGTTCGGGGACGGCCTCTCCGCTGCCGCCGACGCCCGCGAGCATCCACCTGACCTGGCCATCCTTGACACCATGATGCCCGGCATGTCCGGCTTGGAGGTGTGCCGGGAACTCCGCAAGGAGCCGGCCACGGCGAAGATACCAGTCATCATCCTGACGGCCCTGGCGCACGAGGCTGACATCACGGCCGGATTGGCCGCGGGAGCCGACGACTATATCGTCAAGCCGTTCAGCACTCGCGATTTCACGACGCGCGTCAACGCGGTGCTAGCCCGGGTCCATGCACGCTTAGTGCTTGTTCACCGGCCGGAGGTCGGGCGTATCGTCGGAAGGTAGGGCTTCGGCAGGTCGGCGGGGACGGGCCAGCCCGCCCCGCCTGACCGCGAAGAACATCCACGCCCCGGGCCAAGAAGGCCCACTCCAGGGCGAGATGGGACGGCCGCCGATCACAGATCTGTGCGGCGCAATAACCAAACGCCGGACGGCAAAGACCCCACCAGATCGGCGGGTCGGCGAGCGGTCATCAATTGGTTACTCGTGCTGGGCTCGGCTGACGAATCGGTCCCTGTCCACGACCACCCGCTCCAGCGTGCCTGCGCCGACGACCACGTGGTGGTCATCCGGTGATCCCGGGAGCAGCTTGTGCCGGGCCATGAACCTGAACACAAGCTGCCGTCCGTCCACCTCAGTGAGTTCGGCCTCGACCACGACCTCCGCCCCGAGCGGGCTCGGCCGGCTGTGTTCCATGACGGCTGACGTGCCGACCGAGGTCTGGCCTGGTTCCAGGCTGGGCCTGATAGCCGCCGCCGCTGCCGCCTCGGCCAGCGCGAGCAGCCGCGGCGTGCCCAGCACGGGCACGTCACCGCTGCCCATCGCCACCGCCGTATCGGTGCCGGCGACAACAATCCGCACGAATGAGCACAACCCCGGTACCAGCGCCATCCCCGTAGCCTAATGGCCCTGCAGATCCGGCCTCTCTGCAGTATTTAGCGTATTTATTCGCGGTTCAGTTCGCCTGGCTGCGGCCTGGCGCGCTTCGCTACATCGTTGTCGCGCATGCTTAAGGAGGCCGGATCGCCGCCTATTCACGGCTCTCATCCATCCGTCGGCGGCGGTTCGGACCCGGAGCGGGCAACGGCCGGGCCCTTGGTGGGCCCGGCCGTGTACTCGGGGGTCAGACGGTGACGTCGTGGTAGGCGGGTGCGCTGTCGGCTGCGGTCATTCCGGCTGTGACGGGAGAGGGCTTGAAGCCTTTGACGACCAGCCAGAGGCCAAGCGATAGCTCCCAGGCAGCCACCGGGAGCGCGGCGAGCTCGGGGGAGCCCAGCTTAAAGCCGCCGAATAGCGTTGCGATTACGGTGCAGATAAGCAGGGGGGCTCCGATGAGTCCGACCACGGGAATGACACGGGGCACGAGCCGGGACCGGTACAGCAAGGAGCCAAGCAGCAGTGCGTTGATGCCCGGCATGAGGCTCTGTCCGAGCAGGAACGTCCAGTTGTAGATCGCAACGTGCGACGCGCCGGTGGTGACGAGCGCGGCCGCGTTTGCTCCGGCCGCTCCGCCCAGGTCCTGCCGCAAGGTCAGCAGCGAAAGCAGGCTCACGACGCCGGTGAAGATCATGACGGCTTCCAGGACGCGAGCGGCGACAAAGCCAAGCGCGACGCCTTCGTTCTGCCGCTTGACCACCGGGTACAGCGTGACGGCGGTGCCGATGCCGGCCAGGGCGACGAGCACCTCGAGGAAGCCGCCCACGAGCACGCCGGTGTGGGAGCCGGAGGACAGGATCCAGTCCCGGTGGTTCTTCACCGGGCCGTAGAGGGCGAGCGTGGGGATGGAGATGAAGGTGATCAGGTAGAAGACGCCCGCGACGAGCGCGGTCTTCCTCATTGAGTCCATTGGGACTCTTTTCGTTGCTGTGATTCGCGTGATGGTCGTCATGTCGGTCTCCTGTGCTGGATTGATGCGTTTACCGCGGAACGCGGCCGCCGTGGGTGTTGATCACCTGATCGGTGCCTTTAGGATTCAGCGCCTCGGCGCCGATATAAAGCGCAGTGGTAAGCGGCAGGAAAAGAGTCAGCACGCGCAGGCGTACCCGCGAAGGCTTATCCATTGAATTCTCCGTCCGGGTCCAGATGACCGGATGGGGCTGAGGATCTGAACGCTACGAGGTCGGCCGCCTCCCCACATCTGCCCCAGGACCACTGTTCGCCTCGCTCCTATGCCTGCAGGCATAGGCACAGCAGCAGCGCGGTCACTCCCGACGGCAGCGCGTCGCGGGTCCGGATCTCCACCACCTGGGACGGCGCCGCCGGGCCGGCGGGTTCTTCGAGCGACTCTTCGCGCCCAAGGTCATGCAGGGCATCTACGCCGACGCACTGGAGCGCCTGAACGCCTACGCGCGGGAACACACCACAACCGATAGCAGCCAGCCTGGAACCTGAGCCCGTCAGGCGCTGCCCTCCGGATAACGCTCCCCCAAGCCCCTGCTAAGAGCCTCAGCGACCACAAGGCCTACGGCGCCGACCAGACATCGGCTTCACGGGCGGAATCCCGGAAACTCCGGCTAGCGCTTACGGGCGACTGCGGCCCAAGCCGACACCTCGTATTCCCGGACGTCTAGGCCTGGCCCGGGGCGCCACCGGTGGCACTGCACGATGCCGGGCTCCATAACATCTAGGCCCTCGAAAAAACGGGTCACTTCAGTGATGCTGCGCCTGGTCTGCCGGGTGGCGACCGACTGGTTGTAGCGCCGGGCGCCCTCGGCGACGGCCTCGTCGTTCACGTCGCTGGCGGGGTGCGTTATCACCAGGTAACTGCCAGCCGGTACTGCGTCCATCAGGTGCGTGACGATCCCGTATGGGTCATCGCCGTCGCTGATCAAGAACAAGATCCCGACCAGCACGACGGCGATCGGCCGGGTGAAGTCCAGCGTCCGGGCCGCTTCCTTCAAGATTGTCCCCGGGTCGCGCAGATCGGCGTCGATGTAGGCGGTGGCACCCTGCGGGCTGCTAGTCAGCAGGGCACGGGCGTGAGACAGCACGATCGGGTCGTTGTCCGCGTAGACAACCCGCGTCTCCGGCACGATGTCCTGGGCCACCTCATGCAGGTTCGGACTGGTCGGGATGCCCGTGCCGATGTCTAGGAACTGCCGCATGCCCGCCTCGGCCGCCAGGTACGCCACCGCCCGGCGCATGAAGGCCCGGTTCTCGCGGACATCACGGACGATGGTCGGCCTCGCGGCAATCACGCTCTCGGCCGCGGCCCGGTCGGCGGCGAAGTTGTCCTTCCCGCCCAGCCAGTAGTCATAGACCCGGGCCGAATGAGCGACGCCGGCGTCGAACTTAGACCGCTCTGCCCGCACTTCGGGAGCGGGCACCCCCTCTGCCTGGTTGCCAGCCGCCATGCGCTTTCCTCACTGGCCGGGAGACCACATCTGTCCCGCAATAGCCTAGTGCCATGCTGCGCAGCGATCCGCCCTCGCGATGCTTCCAAGGTGAGCTCAGAGCTACGCGTCAGCAACCAGACCCTGGCAAGAGCTTCCGCTGACCCGGCTGCGGGAGGCCCGTAGCGGCGCTACCGAGCATTCCGGTGTGGCGCTGATGGCGACTAGCCGTTGCTCGCACCGGTCACTCTCGTCCGGATCCTTTCAACGATCTGGTCTGCTTCGTCCACGGTGATCTCGATGAAATCGTTCTGCAGGTCGCCGCGCTCGGCGGAGATCAGCGCTGGGCTGAATTCCCAGACGAGATTCCGTGTGAATGCTTCGTCTGACCGGCCGCCATCCTCAGTGTAAGTTCGCCGGAATATCCCTGCCGGTTGCTCACGGCTGCTCAGGTCATCCACGACGGCGTAGTACGTGGCCTTATCTGGCATCTGTTTTCCTCTCCGGGTAGTCGGGAATGCCGTCGGCGCGAGCCGGGACCGGCACCTCGGCGGTGACTTTCTGTTGGAAGGCCTCCAGCACCATCTGCTCGAACTTATCGGGCTGGCGGGTGCGGAGCCGCTCGTAGGCGCCATGGGTAAGCTGTTTGCCCTCGAAGCTGATACGGGTGTGAAACTGCACTTCGAACCGCTGGCCGGTATCCGGTTCGATCCACTGGCTGTTGATGCCCTTGTACTGGTCATCGGACCAGGAATTCTTGAGCTTGTCCAGCTTAAAGCCCTGATCCCTCAGGCGCGCGATATCGCCCAGAACGCCCTGGGTGTAGCGAGCCTCACGATACTCAAAGGTATACCGGATCACGTCAGGCACAAGCGAAACAGCCTGCTCCGGGGAGCGGCTAAAGTCCTTGATGGTTCCGTCGACTTTCTCTTTGATGCGGTCGCGACCTTTCAGGCGGTATTCGAAGCCGATCAGGTGCCGGTCTGGATCTTGACTTTCCGTCGCGCGCAACGCTGGCGAGATCTTCTCTTGCTCCCGTTCGGTGACACGGTCACACTCTGCTTCAACCCGGCCGTTGACGGCACGGTCCAGGAACTTGTCGCCTTCTCCGCGCCAGGAACCCGGCGGATCTCCGGATCTATTGACCGCCGGGCGTTCCTCGGGGGGGCCACTTCCGCTGGTACTCCGCCCACATCCAGCGGGACTCCGTTGCCGTCTCACCCCACTTCTGCGCCGCGGCCTGCTCCTTGGCCGCGGCCCGTTGCGTCGTCACCGATTCCTCCGCGGAAACCGCCACGCGCAGGTCGTCGTAATACTCCTGCCGATGGCGTGTCTCGACCTGGACGCCACCGGCCCGACCTGCGCGGCTGCCACCACCGCCCTCGCTGTCCCGATGATCTGCGGGCCCATCCGGCGGGACATCGGCGTCATCGGGACGGTCAACTCCCATCGGACCTCACAGCTGCTCCGCGGCGCAGGACGTGGCACAAAGAGAGCATTTCATGACAATAAGTAGCATGCCTTCGAGGACGAGGATCTAACCGCCACTTCGTAAGACGACGTCAACAATCGGCCGGTTCACCGGCGTGTACTGGACGGCGACCGTGGTCGACCGGTTCGCGGCCAGCCGACGCGGGTGTCGTGTTCATCAACGCTGCCCATCCTCCTCGGCCCAGATCGCAGGTGGATAGGGCGGCTAGGCAACTTCGACGGCGGTCGGCCCGGTCGTACCGGACTTACGGAACGATTTGTAGCCGGCTTAGTGAGTGGCCCCTCCAAACCCGGCAGCCCCGCCAGGAACCACCGCAGCCCCCATCCGGCCCGGCCCGGCCACCGCGGGCCGCGCCGCCACCGCACCGATGGAACATAGGGCCGGATAGAACCGGCCCGCTGGTCCATCGGTGCGGCCCGATTACGGGGCGGCAGCACCTGGCTCGTCCCTCTTGGGCATATTAAGGATGGTTTGGCGGTTGCTGGGTGGGCCGGCGCACAGCGCGCAGCGCGACTGTTACCAGCGGCAGAGTGAACTCGCCGGCCGAGGTCTCTGGCTGGCGGTGCAGGAAATCGCGGATCGCGGCGAGCGTCCTGGCACGCTCCCCCTCGTCGGCCACCAGCATTCGCGAGCGGGTGGCAATGGCGGCCACCAGCGAGTCGGCGCTCCGTAGCTGACCATTGCCGAACTCGCGCTCCTCCACCGGGCCAAACCAGCTGCTGCCTGCGCGCAGCGCGCCTTGTTCGGTATCCGCTTCCGCGGGTGCCCGCCAGAGTGACAACGTTGCCCCGCTCTTGCTGATCGCGGCGAGCCCGGCGACCCAGCCGACCCGGTCGTCATCCACGTTCCACAGCCCGGCGAGTACGCCGCCAGGCGTCAGCACCCTGGCGATCTCCGGCAGCGCCCGGTTCAGGTCGAACCAGTGCATCGCCTGCCCGCACAGCACCGCGTCCACGCTCTGGTCCGGCAGCGGGAGTATCTCGGCGCTGCCTTCCACGGCCCGCACTCCTGGCAGCTGGCGGCGCAGCTCGGCGCGCATGGCCTGGTCCGGCTCTACCGCGACGACATCGGCACCGAGGCGGGCGAGCGCGCCGGCCAGGATGCCGGTCCCCGCGCCCAGATCCACCACCCGGACCGGCTGTGCGTCGCTGACCGGTGCCAGGCACCAGCGGATGGCCACTTCGGCGTAGCCAGGGCGGTGCCGCGCGTATTGCGCGGCCGCCGCGCCGAACGAGGAGGCACGCCGCAGCCGGTCGGCCGACGCTGCCGCTGCTCCCAGCCGCTCTGCCGCTGTCTCCATCCGGCCATGGTATGCACGCCCGGCCCGAGCTAGCCTCCGCCTCCACGCCGCCCAGCTGTCAGGCGTCTGGAATGCCGATGCGCTGGGCGAAGACGCGAAGCCCCGCTGACGCGACCAGGCCCAGGCCCAGGCCCAGTGCGCTAAATGTCCGAACTATCCGTAATTTGATGCTGACTAATGGTGCGATTCCGCATGTCAGCGCCGTGATCTTGCCTTAGAGTCTCGGTTCAGAGTTAGCATGCAGTCCTGAGATGTGGCTCATGCAATCGAGTAGATCTGTAGCGACAGCGGGAGACTGTCTTGGACTCGATGGGTTTGCTGCTCACCTCACATAGGCGCGGCCGTTGCCTGGTGGTGAACGTCTGCGGGAACGTCGGAGCTGGCACAGAGGGACTGCTGCATACCGGGCTTCGCGCCGCTCTGGAAAGCGATCTCCTGCTCATCGCGGCGAACCTAGCCGAGGCGGTGCTGGCCGACGCCGCCGCCCTGGAGGTGCTGACCAGCATCCACCGCCGCGCGGCCGCGGCCAGCAAGGTGTTCCTGGTGGTCGCGCCGGACGCCCAGGCGCACGAGACGATGCGGGTCACCGGGCTGGACCGGTCACTGCTGGTCTTCCCCACCGTCGCCGACTTCAACGCCTGGAACGGCGACCCAGGCACCCAGTCAACCGACGACCCCAGCACCCAATCAGATGGCGGCGGCGTACTCACATGCGGATAAGCCCCAGCAGGTGCGCCAGCCCCGCCGTCGGCGGTCGCGGACAACACCCGGTAGGTGTAGAAGTCGACGAACCAGATCCGGCCCTCGTGCCAGCGAGGACACTCCGGGTACGTCAAGTCGGCGGAACGGACCGTGGCTCTCCTGGCCGAGCACGCCATCCCGTTCACCGAGGTGGCCGCGTGAGCGGTGCGCTCAGGCGGATTCGCCGGCGACCTCACGGTGACCGTGCAGCGCCGCCGTGTCGGCGGCGGCCCGGCCGGAATACCAGCCTTCGGAGTCGCTTACGCGGCCGGTCCGGTGATACGAGACGCTGCCGCCGAACATCTCATCGACCGCGTCATCGACGGCCTGGTGCCGGGCAGCGAGCACCGGGAGCAGATTCCGGCCTGGCGCCTCGGCCGCCACCTGGCGTTCCGCGTCCCCCGTAGCCCCGGCCAGCCGCTCTCCGATCCGGATGGCGTAGGACATGAGGAACGACTGGCGAAACGCCCGGGTGCGCGACCGGCCGTAGCGATCCCGCTTCGCTCCGGCCCGCAGCATCGCGGTGTTCGCCTGCACGAGCAGCGAGGTGAACAGCAGCTCAACCGCCTCGAGATCGGCGGGGAAGCCGATCACCGCCGACATCCCTAGGCTCTTGTACCACACGGCCCGGCACCGGTTGGCCTTGGCGACCTCCTCGAGCAGCTGTGCCTTCGGCCCTTCGTAAGGGTTGTCCACCGGCAGCCTCCGGCTGGCCGGCTCGTCCTTCCTGCCCGCCTCGGCCGCGAGCAGCGCGTGGTCGATGCTGTACTTTGCCATCAGCTCCTGCGCCCTGGCGGACAGCGCCTCGGCCTCCTCGGTGAACTCCGTGGATTCCGCCTTCGCGAGGAGGGCACGGATCTTGCCGAGGATCCGCTCGTCGGCGGTCCGCTCCTCGCCAGCCGCGGCGTCCGGCCTGGCCGCGGCACCGGGCCGTACCGTACCGGGCAGCGGGCACAGCCGGGGCAGCACCGGCAGGTGGCCGAGCACCAAGAGCAGCTCCACCGCCGTTATCAAGGTGGCCTGCGGACTGTCCCCCTCCCGGCCGCGCCACCGGCCGAGATAAGCGTCGTCACTCCCCCACCACACCTCGGTCCTGAGGGCGGACAGCTGCGCCAGCCAGCGGTCGTCCACTGTGGCGGCGGCGTAGCCGCGCATCTCGTCGGCGATCATGTCGGTGGCCATCCGGGCATGCGAGTCACCCCTCTCCCGGCCCGCATGGCGCACCAGCTCAGCGGGCTGCCAGCCGTGCCGCCAGGCGCCTGTCACCGAGACGCGCAGGTAACTGACCAGCTCACGGCTGACGGTGGCGTCCCAGCCCGGCACCTGCTGCTGGCCGGCCAGCGCCTCCACCCACTCCATGAACTGGTCCTGCAGGCCGCGCCCAAGGGCATGCAGGGCCTCGGCCACCCCCACGGCGGCAAGCTCCCGCTGAGACGGCTGCTCTGCCTCGTGCGGCGGTCGCGACGGGCCGGACGGCGATGACGCGGACGGCTGCGCCGCGCGCCGCTGCTTGCGCTCCCTCTCCTGCTTTAGCCGCCGCTGCCGACTCGCCTTGCCCACGAAGCAGACCTCCCTAGCTCGACCCTGCGGAAGATCCTGCCACGAGGCACTGACAAACGCCGCGAGAGGCACGCCGCCAGCAGACCGGTCCAGGCAGCGCGAATGTCGGTGGCCGGTATTAGCCTCGGGCCATGGACGTCATCCTGATTCCTGGTTTCTGGCTCGACGGCTCGTCGTGGGACGACGTGGTTCCCGCCCTCGAGCAGGCAGGACACCACACGCATGCGCTCACGCTGCCCGGCATGGAGGCGAAAGACGCCGATCGCTCCGGGATCACCCTGCGCGACCACGTGGAAGCGGTCGTCGAGGTGATCGACTCCGTTGACCCGGCTGACGGCAAGGTCGTGCTTGTCGGGCACTCCGGCGGCGGTGCGATCGCCCACGCCGCGGTCGACGCGCGGCCCGCCCGCGTCGCCCGCGTGGTCTACGTGGACAGCGGTCCCCTCGGCGCGGGCGGGGTCATCAACGACGACCTCCCGGTCGAGAATGGCGAGGTCCCGCTGCCAGATTGGCCGCTGTTCGACGACGAGGACCTCGTCGACCTCGACGGCGAGCTGCGCGCGGCGTTCCGCGAGCGCGCAATCCCGACGCCCGCGCACGTGACGAGCGACCCGCAGCAGCTCTCCGACGAACGCCGTTATGAGGTGCCGGTCACCGTCATCGCGTGCGAGTTCCCCAGCGCCAAGCTCCAGGAGTGGATGGAGCAAGGCCATCCGTACGTGCGCGAGCTCGCGAAGATCCGGGAGGTGGATTACATCGACCTGCCCACCGGTCACTGGCCGCAGTTCACCCGGCCCCAGGAGCTCGGCCAGGCGATCCTCGCGAGCGTCCGCCCCGCCTGACCGCCCGGCTCGCCATCGCCGGCCGGGCAGCGGGTCGGGTGATCACGGTGCCGTCGGGCAGGGTCATCTCCCCTTTGAAGGTTCCTGTGGTGCGGCTGACCACGGTGATCCAGTCGCAGGCTCATCCAAAATAGATAGTATTGACTCCATTTCTAGAGCGTGACCCAAGCTGACAGCAGCTCCGCTAGGCTGTTGAGATGGCCAGCACCGGACTGCGCGAGCTCAAGAAGGCGCGCACCCGCCGGCTCATCGCCGACACCGCAGCCCGCCTGTTCGCCGAGCGCGGCTACGAGCACGTCGCCGTCAGTGACGTGGCACGCGAGGCCGAGGTCGCCGAGCAGACGGTCTACAACTACTTCCAGACCAAGGAGCACCTGGTCACCGATCGCGACCAGCAGATTCAGGACCGGCTGTGCGGCCTGATCCGCTCCCGGCCGCCCGGCGTCACCCCGGCCGCCGCCATCCGCGGCTTCGTCCTCGAATCCGTCGCCGGGATCCGCGCCATCGCGCCGGAGATCTGGCGTGGCGAGCTCGGCTACCTGGCGGCCATCAGCCCGGCCGTCCGCCGGCTGGCGCTGGAGCTGACCGACCGCCAGGCCACCGCCCTCGCCAGCGCCGTCAGCGACACCACCGCCGTCCCGCCGGAGGTCGCCAGGCTGCACGGGATCGCGCTCGCCGCCGTGTTCCAGATCATCATCAGCGAGGCCGGCCGGCGCACCCTCGAGGGCCACAGCCAGGCACAGATAGCCGACGAGCTGTATCCGGTCGTGGAGAACATTCTCGACGAGCTCGACCGCTGGCTCAGCGTTTCAGGACCGCCAGCACAGCAGTAACCGGGCAGCGGTCGCTGTTGCCATCAGGTGCACTGCTCGACCTTTGCTCCCGCAGTGCTTACGGCGGCAGCCGACTGCGGGGACCACCGTTCGTTCAGCCTTATTGAAATCGTGTATGCGGCGTCGTTCGTTGTTGCCTGGGTAGCCGAGCAGGACCGCCGGCCTAGGTCCGGCCGCCCACTGGCCGACTGTGCCGTTCCGTCAGCTGCCTCTCGGGCGATACTGAAGCCGCTGCCGCGCCATCTCGCAGACGCCACTGCGTTCGTTGTCCGCCGCGGCCTGCCTTGCCTCATCAAGATCGGCCGGGGTCAGCAGGCCGTTGGCGAGCAGGAAGCCGGCGAGATCACGCGTGTGGCCGCGTTCGGACCAGATGAGGCCCTGAAGCAGCTTCTTATAGTCCGATACCGCACCCTCTCCGCTTAGGTTCAGGGCGATGACCACATTCGTCATCGGCACCGTCTGCGGGGCGGCCAGGCCGAGGATGAACTCCTGGTAGTAATAGGCCATCGTCAGCCGCGCCGTGGCATTGCGCATGAAGTAGCCGTGCACGCGAGCCACCGCGTCTTCTCCCGGGACGCTGCCCCGCCGGATGATTTTCCCGGCCCGGGTGGTCGGCTGCTTCTCACCGTCCGGGGCGGCCGGATCGGCGCGGCGGCGGGCCGGCGCGTCGAGCCGCAGTCGCAGCACCCAGGTACCCACGCTGACCAGCCACGAACCCTCTGTGAGGACCACCGGCAGCGCTTCGTAGCGTGCCGGTGCCACGGGCAGCACCTGGCACGCCGTCCGCTGCACGGCCTGAGCGCTGTCGTCTGTCCCGGCTGCTTCCGGCGCTAGATAAACCCGGTAGGTCGTATCACGGCTGAACAGCTCCCAGCGGTGATGAACGTAGCGCAGACCCGCGCAACGCGGGGCGCGGTGAAGCGTGACGTCCTCATTGCCACTCAGCATGCGCCGGTCCAGCCAGGTGATCTCATCGGGCGGACAGCTCACCCACTCACCGCGCTCTTCTGACCACAGGAAAAGCCAGCCCGTCGCCACTGCGTCGCCACTCCCGAACGACGACGCGCCACCGGCGCGTCCATCCAGTCTCGCCATGTCTGGATGACCATTGTCGCACTTCCTGGCCTTAGCTGATCTCAACGCGAGACAGCAGCGCGTCCGGTCTCGTCCCCCAGCGGATCGCATCGCCATCGCTGAGCGCCTGCTCGCCCGCTACCGGGACGCCGTTGAGGGTGAGCCCATTCCTGCCCTGGTTGGTGATCCACCAGCAACCATCAGAGAACGTGAACCTCGCATGCTCCCTGGACACCGTGAGCACGTCGGGGAGCACCAGCCCAACCGGCCCGCGCCCGGCCCGGGCGCCGGACATCATGGTCTCCGCCACCGAGGAGCCCGTGACCAGCCGCAGCACAGGGACGGAGGCGAGGCTTTCTTCCCTGATCGTGGCCATGCCGCCGGCGACCGTCAGGCCCGAGTCAGGTCGCTGCCAAACGCGGCGGCCGGGCCCGGTGTAGTCATACTGCGGGGCGGCATACGCAAACTCTGGCGCGACGTCCGCGTACCAGGCGTCCGGCATGTCAGGCTGGGCATCGATGCTGGTCAGGTCCCCCTGCCGCAGGCGGTAGCGGCCCGGCGGGACGGACCCGGCGGCAATGACGTGCACGCCGGCCCGGCCCGGCCCGGCGAAGCGAGCCCCATGCGCGACCACCTGCTCTTCGTAGACTTCCGTCACGCTGGCGCTGATCACACCGAGTTCCATCCGCCCGCACAGCGAGATCAGGTCGTCGGGGTTCAGCTGCAGTTCGACGATGTTCGGCGCGAGCAGCAACCCGCTGGGCGTGACCACGAACACGTCGGACAGGTGCCGCATGGCGACCTTCAGCACGTCCTGCCCGTCGCGCCACGGCCGCGAGGCTAGCCGCCGTATCCACGGATGATCCCTCGTGATGCCCAAGGCCCGCAGGCCACCCACGCATCCGGCGCCGAGTCCCGCGATGGTCACCAGCAGCACGGTGGCGGAGACGGCGGAACCCGTCACGACCTCCAGAACCAGCCAGCATGCCGCGACGCCGCCCGTGACCGCCCAGCGCCTCCGGCTTCGCCGCCGCAGCGGAGCGCGCACCTGCCGACGCACCGCTTCCCTGCCTTCAGTCATCGAGTACCGTCCTCGATCTGTCCTTGACTCGTCCGATGGCCTGATCCGTGCTGGTTCGCCAGCCCCCGTCACCGAGGATGCGGGCAGCAAGCCCTGCAGTCAACGAATCACGGGCAGCTTCCAGATATCTGGAAGTTGCCAAGGGAGCTGCCCCTGGCCACCGACTTCCAGATTTCTGGAAAAGAAATTGAATTCGCGCGCACTGGACTCGGTATCGCCGCCCGCGGGTATGCTTCCCCCGAGATGCCGGACCAAGATAAAGGCCGGAAATCGCGATTGCCTTCTCATCGGATTCTAGGCAGACAATGCTACGGAGGTCCAGATGCACATCGGATCGGTACTTCTTGTTATCTGGCTGGTCATCGGTGGTATCGCCGCGGGGCAGCGTGGCGATTACAAAGGCCCCATCGGCTGTAGCAGGGCAAGTACGGTCGCGGTGACGATCATCGCCGGTCCCCTTAACTACGCGGGCGTGGATCCGAATATCAATTGCACCGTGCAGCACCCCAGCAATTAATTACGGCGGCGAACCTACCGCCGACTGAAACGGACCGTGGTACCCGCCCTGAGCCAAGTTGATTGGCGACAGAGCCTATATGCCAGGCGCATTCCGATGATTCCTGCAACCGCCCGAGGCGCCTGACGCGCCGCTGCCGGAGGTCAACCCTGCGCCCGAGCCGCGCCGTATCCAGCTTAAGGATGACCTTCCTGGACTCGGCTCGCTGCAGGATCAGCAGGAACTCCAATTGCTCATTGATCGCGTAAATGTCGGATACCACCACCTCGAACTGGTCATCAGCCATGCTGGCCTGGCAGCTCGCCCGCGGCGGTCGCCAAGGTTCGGCTGCGAGGTTGCTCTCGGTGGCCGGGCAGACTAGGAGCATGTTCGAGGGCTTCAAGACGGACCAGGTCGACGGCGGAGAAGCATCGATCTTTGTGCGCCACGGTGGCGATGGCCCTCCAGTTGTCCTGCTCCACGGGCACCCGCGGACCTCGGCCACATGGCATCGAGTCGCTCCGCGGCTTGTCCAGCGCGGCTTCACAGTCGTCTGCCCGGACCTTCGCGGGTACGGCCGGTCGCGCGCGCCCGCGCCGGCCTTGGATCACAGCGCGCACTCCAAGCGGGCGGCAGCGGGTGACCTGATAGCGGTGATGGATGCGCTCGGCCACCGTCGGTTCGCTCTGGCCGGACATGACCGAGGGAGCTATGTCGCTCTGCGGCTCGCGCTCGATCATCCCGAAGCGGTATCACGGCTTGCGCTGCTCGATTGCATCCCGATCAGCGAACACCTTTCCCGGATCACCGCCGAGTTCGCCACACGCTGGTACCACTGGTTCTTCTTCGCTCAGCCGGAGATCCCCGAGCGGGTCATCAACGCCGACCCTGACAGTTGGTACCGTGGCGACCCCGGGGCCATGGGGCGCGAGAACTACGACGAGTGGCGGGAGGCCACCCGAAATCCTGACGTGGTCCGGGCGATGCTCGAGGACTACCGTGCTGGCCTTACCGTCGACCGGCAGCACGAGGAGGCCGACCGAACGGCCGGAAACCGCCTGCGGATGCCGCTGCTGGTGCTGTGGTCCCGGCGAGACGATCTCGAGGATCTCTACGGCGACCCGCTCGTGATCTGGCGGGACTGGGCCGACGACGTACGCGGCCACAGCATCGACTCGGCCCACCACATGGCCGAGGAAGCACCCGAGGTACTCGCTGTTGCGCTTGGCGAGTTTTTCGCCCCTCGGTACGAGCGCACTTGAGACGGGCAACGCTGGGCTGTGACGTCCATCGATATCTGTCACTGACACGGGATCAGCCTGCCTGCCGGTAGCGGCCGGGCGCCGGCGGCGCGGTTTTCGCTTCGAAGATGTCGATGTCACGGACGGCCCGCTCGACCGCGCCGTTGCGCAGCAGCAGATAGTAGCCTCCCCTGCCGCGGTTCACGTCGTGGAAGGCGAGGTCGAGCTGTGCGATCTCCGGCGAGGACAGCGGCAGGGCGTGCGCGGCCCGGTACTGCTCGATGAGCTGGTACTTGGTTACCCAGTCGATCTCCCGCGCGATGGCGTCCAGGTTCCCTGTCTCTACCGAGTCGAGCACACGCTCCCACATTCCGAGCACGCGCACGCTGACCGCGTCCGCGCCGCTGAAGTCCGCGAAGTCTCTGGCCCCGGCGAGGTACTCGCGCTGGATGTCGAGCGCGCTCATCGCGCGGCCGTCCGCCAGCCGCACCGGGCTCCGCCCGGTCACGTCCAGGCTGACCTCACCGATGGCCCTGACCGGGTTGTCCAGGATCAGGTCCGGCATCACGGCGCCCGCCTCGATCATGCGCAGCACCAGGTCGGTCGCCCCCAGCTTGAGCAGGACGCTGGTCTCGCTCATGTTCGGGTCGCTGACGGCCACATGCAGGCACCGGAAAACGTTGCCGCCGACGCGCGGCTCGGAGCGGGTCTTGATGAGTGGCCGGGACCGGATCCTCGCCGGGGACACGCCCTTCCAGCTGTGCCCGGCCCCCTGGCTGAGGGAGAAAACGGCACCCCGCGGTGTCTGCAGCACCTTCCCAGTACCGCAGATAAGCTGCCGGGTGACCAGGAACGGGATCAGCACGTCGGCCAGAGCGCCGAACTCGCCATACGCGCCGACCTGGTAATTTTCGCGGCAGCCCGATGATTTCCCGGCCGGATCGGTGCTGTTCTTGAACAGGTAGACGTCGGCGGCGATACCCGCTTCGCGCAGCCGACTCTGGGCGCCTACGCCAAGCTCCTCCAGGATCCGCTCGGCCGCCTTGTCGTGCGCTATGAGGTCAAGCACGTTGTCGCACTCCGGCGTGGCGTATTCCGGGTGGCTGGCCACCTCCAGGCGCAGCCGCGCCCCGTTCCTGAGCAGCACGTCGCTGCTCCGGTCCCCGGACACCACGCGGCGGAAGAGGTCGCGCGCTACCTCGTCCGGGGACAGCCGCGGCTGCCCGCGGAAGACGCAGGTGACGCCGTACTCACTGTCAAGCCCCAGGATGCGCTTGTCCACATGGCCACGCTATGTTTCGAGCGCTCCGGCGGGCAACGCCTCCGGGACCGCCGACGTCGTCGACGCGATCGTCATCGTGACCGCCGTCCGCCACCAGGCCCCGGTTGTCACCAGCGATCCCGGCGACCTGACCCGCATCGCCGACGCGATCGGCGTCAAGATCCGCTTGTTCCCAACCTGACCAGCAGCAGCCCGACTGGGCACGCCGCTGGTTACATTCCCTGAGCAGGCCGGGGATGCGACGCCGGACGGGATGCAGCACTTGCTGGCCGGGCCTCGACGGTGACCGTTACGGGGGTGAACACGAGGCTAGCGCTCGCGCATTGCCGATTCTGGTACGCGTTCGGCGGCTAACCAGTGCCGGGGCGCTGCGCGATATGTGCGGGTCGGGCGTGTCATTTGAGGATCGCCCTACCAAGCGGTCACGGAGTTCGACGGCGGCACTGTCGGAGCAGGAAGCGAGAATCGATGGGACCAGTCGAATCAACGTCGGAAGGTGACGTCATGGATGTGCAGTTCATCACCAGCGTCGCAGTCATCACCCCCGACCCGAGCGTCAGCCGAAGGTTGTACGTGGACGCGCTTGGCCTGGCACTGACCGCAGAAGGTGACGGCTACCTGCACAGTGAAGACATCGACGGTTGCAAGTCCTTCGGGGTCTGGCCCCTGACTCAGGCTGCGCAGGCGTGCTTCGGCACGCCTGACTGGCCAGTGGAGCGGCCGGTGCCACAGGCGAGCGTCGAGTTCGAGGTCGCGGACGCTGAGACCGTCCAGGTCGCAGCGGACGAGTTGAAGGAGAAGGGCTTCACGCTGCTCCACGACGCACGTACCGAGCCGTGGGGACAGACCGTCGCTCGACTGCAGTCCAGCGAGGGTGCGATCATCGGCATCTCCTACGCGCCCTCGATGCATTAGCAGCGAGGGCGATAGCTCCTGCCGTCTCGAGTATCTGCGCAGGCCCGTACGGCAAGTGCGACGTTCTCTTCGTTCCAGGATTCTCGGGCCTGGCGTTTTCCGCGCCCGGACTGATCGCCATTAAAGAAGAGGCACTCAGCCAAGACCGCACCGGCGAGCGGTTGGTCCGAGCAGAGCGAGCGTGACCTCAGGCCGTGGGCCGCGGCGAACCTGCGCCCGTCGCCCGGGCCGACTGACAATAGGGAACATGATGCCCTCCACGCCGTACACGTATACAAGTCCGGATGATCCTGCCCGGGAAGATGAGGGCTTGTTCGGTCCCGGGTCCATGACCTGGCGTGTCATGAGCAACCGGATCATGTGGGTGGCGGTGGTCCGCGCGCTGTACCTGCAGGCGCTGCATCCGCGGGTGATACGCGGCACATTGCAGAACGCCGCGACTATCACCGAGCCGACGGATGCCTGGGCCAGGCTGAGGAGGACCAGGAAGTTCATCGAGACGCGCACGTTCGGGACGACGGCCGAGGCGGACCGGGCCGGACGCCGCGTGCGCAGAATCCACGACTCGCTCACCGGAACCGATCTCGACGGCACGCGGTACCGGGTCGACGAACCCGAGTTGCTGCTGTGGGTACATTGCGGCGAGGTCGCCTCCTGCGCCGATATCGCCCGGCGAAGCCGGCTGCCGTTCTCGGCTGCGGACCTGGATGCCTTCGTGGACGAGCAGCGTGCCAGCGCGGACCTGATCGGCCTGGACCGGGCAGCGGCGCCTGCGTCGATGGCCGAACTCGGTGCTTACTACGAGGAGATCAGGCCGAGGCTGTACGCGTGCGACGAGGCGAGACAAGCGCTGCGGCTGACCTTGCATCCTCCGGTGCCCGACGGCAACCGGGTGCTGAAACTGGGGCTGCCGCCGGTCGCCGCCCTCGCGTTCGGGACCCTGCCGGGCTGGGCGCGGCGGATGTACGGCAGGCCGGGCGGCCAGCTGAGTGACATGGCCGCGACCGCAGGACTGCGGGCCACGCGCTTTGCGCTGAGCCAGGAGCGGCTGTTTCTGGGCGCCATGCGAGCGATACACCGCGCCGAATCGGCGACAGAAACGGGCCGGCCAGCGTACGGCCAACAAGCGTTAGGGGAAGCTCACCTCAATGTCGAGGCCGCCTCCGGCGCGGGCGTTCGCGGTGAGGGTGGCGCCGTGGGCGCCGGTGATGGCGCGGCGCGTTGTCCACCAGGTTCGCCACCAGACTTTCGGCCAGGCTCGGGTCTCCGGTGGCACGAGGCCCGCGATATCGCCCACCGCCTGCGCTGCCAGCCGCTCCTCGACCGCGCCCCGGGGACGCCTGCGGATTCCGCCAGCCCCGGGCGATGACCTCGAATATGTGCATGGCGCTGTTCCCCTTGGGCCAGGTCGGCGTCACACCCCGAGGGGCAGGGTCTGGGTGACGGGATACGTAGCCACAACCTTGTCGTTGCAGTTCATCGCGTAGACCAGCGAGCGCCCCTCCGGGTAGCTGAGGGTTGTCTCAACGTAACGCCGCTCGGCCGAATGTCCCTTCACGGTGGCGCTGCCCCACAGCTCAACCACCACCGCGCGCTGGCCTGTGTAGGTGGCCGTAACACCACTGTCCGTTCGGAAGATTTGTTCTTTTCCTACCGAACGGACAGTGGTTCTGAGCTTGGTGCGCCTTATCTGCCACCAGGCCGGGAAGCGGGGGACGGCGCGAGGAGCCGGCTAGAAGATCTTGTTGATGAGGTCATCGCCGATGCCGAAGCCGGCGCCGGTCACGATCGCGCGGCCGAAGCCACCGCCGAGGAAACGCTGCAGCGTACCCCCGCCCCCGGCGCCCTGCTGGTACTGGGGCTGCTGGTACTGGGGCTGCTGGTACTGGGGCTGCTGGTACTGGGGCTGCTGGTACTCGGGCTGCTGGTACTCGGGCGGCACAGCGGTCTGGACGTGGTTGTCGACCATCGCGTGGATGGACTGCAGCAGCAGCGACACCTGCCCTTCCTCTTGCTGCACTCCGAGCGTTATCTCCTTCAGGTCGAGTGCCCACTCGCGGGCGTTGGGGTCGCCCGCCGCGGCAGCGGCCTGCAGCTTGCTGGCCAGCGCTTGGATCAGGGCTGCCGTTTGCTGACCCTGCTGCTGCAGCTGAGCGTAGTTCTGGTCGACGGTCTCAGGATCCACTGATCCTCCATCTGGCTAGGCCTGACAATGTGAACGACACCTGATGGTAGCCGCCCGGGTCGTCGGGGAACACGACGTCGACCGAGGCGTCGCGAGGCCGGAACTCCGGCAAGCCGCACGAGAGAAAGGACGAGAAGATTGACCGGTTGCACCGATGAAGAGTTCGTCGCCACCGGTCCACCCGGCGGCGATCGCCGAGCTAGCCGCGGGACCGCTGCCGGTCGCCGTGATGGCCTGGCCAGGCCATCACGGCGGCCGAGCTCGCCGCCGCGGGCGCGGTCCGCATCAGCCTTGGCGCCGCCATCGCCCAAGCCGCCTACGCGGTCGCCGTCCGGGCGGCCACCGAGCTGCTCACCAGCGGAACCTACGACTCCGTCGCGGGCGGCATCGCCTACAACACGATGAACGACGCCGTCACAGCCGCGCCCGGTCTACCTGGGTAACCGCAGACCCCTACCCGACGAGTGGCTCAGGGCGGCCGCACAGGCCATGCCTAACCATCCGTGCCGGTTCGGCGCGCGGCAGAGGCGGACTGCCCTGCCGGCCCGCCTCGCAGCTGGCTGATCCTTCCCTTCGAAACGCCCAGTAGCACGGCGGCATCGCCGACCGGAAGCTGCGCGGCGAAGCGCCGCAGGAGCTCGGAGGTGTCGCTGGCGATCTCGGCGGCGGCGCGCTCCTGCTCGCGGCGAAGTGCGCGCAGCCTTCCGGCCCGCTCGTCAAGCACCGGGTCGCCGGTGCGGTAGTCCATCTCCAGGTCCAGGGCCGCCTCAGCGCTGCGCGGAAGATCCTCGACCATGCCGATGACCTCGCGGACGTTGCGGTCGAGGGCCCGCAGGGTCTTTGCCCAGGTATGCGCGCCGGGCAGCGCAGGTACGTCGGCCATCCACCCGTCGCCGTCACGGGTCACCACGACGTGATACTTCATCGTCCCTTCAGCCATCCCTTCCCGAACACCGGCTCCAGGTCCCGCTCGATCGCCCGCAAAGTCCCGGGCCGTACGTCACCGGCGTGCTGGGCGACGGTGGTACGGGCAGTTACCTCGGTGCCATCGGCCAGGATCACCCGGGCCTCGTACTGGCGGTGGGAACCGCGCTGGCGCAGCAGAATCCCTCCGTTGCGCTCGATGAGCCTCATGACCTCCCTGGCTGTCATCAGTATAGTTTAGCGACTAACCATTTCAAGTGTATAGCGTCTAAACACTATGATGATCCCGTCCCGCGCCGCTGAGCGCGCTGACCCCGGTCATGCCTCGCCTGCGAGCGAGCGGTAATGGCCGATTCCTTTTGGGGGTGTGCGGGGTCTACCCCGCATGACGATCACGACAACAGACCCGAACCGCGCCTTGTGGGAAGCGCGGGCGCGCGGTGAGGACATCCCCACCTGGGAGTCGCTGGCCTCAGAGCCGGACGGTATCGAGCAGGAGAGCGTGGACGTTCCGGCCGGGCTATGGCTGCGGCCGGCTGACGCGGCAACCGGACCTGCGGTCCTGGCGATCCACGGCGGCGGCTTCGTGAGCGGCTCGGTCGCGACGCATCGCCGGATGTTCGGCCACCTGGCCCGCGCGGCGGGAGTGGACGCGGGCGTCGACGTGCACCTCGACGAGTTCGCTGGTCAGGTGCATACCCTTCAGATGGGGGCCGGCCGCACGCAGGTGGCCGACGACGCGATCGGACGGGCAGGATCGTGGCTGCGGTCCACACTGATGTCGTGACCGGATTCGAGGAAGCGGCTGGCCCGCTGCGCCGCGAGCTGCTGGCCCACTGCTACCGGATGCTCGGCAGCTGGGACGAGGCCGAGGACGCGGTGCAGGAAACCTACCTGCGTGGCTGGCGGGCCTGGGACGGCTTCGATCAGCGCGCCTCGGCACGCACCTGGCTGCACCGGATCGCCACCAACGTCTGCCTCAACGCCGTCCGTGACCGCGGCCGACGCGCGCTACCGTCCGGGATCGGCGCGCCCGCCGGGGAGGCCGACGGGCCGCCTGAGGTGCTGCCTCCCGAGACCTGGGTGCAGCCATTCGCTAGCGACCGCAGCGACCTGCGGCTAGCGATGATCGCGGGGATGCAGGCGCTGCCGGCCACCCAGCGGGCGGTCCTGCTGCTCCGCGACGTGCTGGCGTTCCCCGCCGCGGACGTCGCCGCCATCCTGGACACGTCCGTGGCGGCGGTGAAGAGCAGCCTCCAGCGCGCTCGAGCCCGCATGACCGAGGTCGCGCCCAGCCCCGACGACGTGGTCGAGCCCACCGCCCCCGAGGCGCGGCGGCTGCTCGACGCCTACGTGCTCGCGTTCGAAACGGCAGACGTCGAGGTGCTGACCGCGGTACTCCGCGCCGACGCGACCTTGGAGCTGCTACCGGGCCGCGCGTGGTACGCCGGCAAGGTCGCCTGCTCGCGTGTTCTCGCCGACGCCGTGGGCAGCCCCGGCGACTGGCGGATGGACCGCACGGTCGCGAACGGCCAGCCCGCGGTCACGGCGTACCTGCACGGGCAACCGCTCGGCGTCGCCGTGCTCGATATACGCCGCGACGCAATCGCGGGGATCGCCGTCTTCGGCGACCCAGCGCTGGTGGAAAGGTTCACGCTGAAGACGCGCTGATGAAAAGAAGCGCTACGGTGAGACAGAACTGCTTTAGTGGCGAGCTGTGTATGCGTTATTGGCTTTGAGGAGCATGCCGGAGGGGACGAGCGGCGACGATGCCCTGCGCGCGTCGCTGCGGGAGGTCGGGCGCGCGGACGGCATCGCCGCCTGCCGGCGGCTGTCCGGCGGGGTCATCGCTGACGCCTGGCTGATCACCTGGGCCGACGGTATGTCCGCGGTCGGTAAGATCGTCAACGGTGCGGCCGCTGACCTGTTCCGGACTGAGGCGGATGGGCTCGCCGAGCAGGCCCTGACCGCGGACGACCGTCACGCCGTGGAGCGGCTGTGCGCCCGGCTGCCCGAGCTCATCCCGCCCATGCCCGCCGTCCTGACCCACGGCGACCTGTGGACCGGCAACCTGGTCAGCCAGCCGGGCGGCCGGATCACCGTCATCGACCCGGCCGTCTCCTACACCTGGGCCGAGGTCGACCTGTCCATGCTATGGGGCAACCCACGCCCGCCCGCTTCTGACCGGTTCTTCGCCATTACAAGGAGCTCAACCCCTCACCGGCCGGATGGACGGACCGGATGCCCGTGCTGCACCTACGTGAGCTGCTCAGCAGCATCGCGCACTTCGGCCCCGCCGCGTCCCATGACCTCGGGCGGCTCCGCGACGCCCTCGGCCCGTTCTATCAGCGGTGACCCGAGCAGGCATGTCGGGTGACGGTCGTCGATGGTCCCGCGGTCGTCGCCTAGCGGGTTTCACTCGCTTGACTACCTCGGCGGATGGCGTCTCGGAGCGTCGGCCAGGCGGCGCGCAGCCCCGGGTGGAGACCGGGATGGTCGGAGACTTGCTCGGCTGGCACCCAGGCCAGCCCGGCCGTCTCCCACGCCGCGTGACCGGAAGCGACCTGGGCGGTGGGCAGGGAGCTCGACTCGGTGTTCTGGATCCGCACAGCGAAGGTGGTGTAAGTCCACCCGCAGCCGTGAACGCACGGAACCTCCAGCTCGGCGGCCACGACGCCCAGCCGTACGTCGATCCCGTCGATCTCCTCGCTTGTCTCGCGGACGGCCGCGTGCCACGGCGTCTCGCCGCCGTCGATGGCGCCGCCGAACGTGGACCAGGTGCCGCCCGCCTGCACGTGCGCGGAACGATGGCTCAGCAGCACCCAGCTGCGCCCGTCCGGCGTCACCGTCCACAACAGGACGCCTGCCGCGCCGTTCGGTCCCCAGTGGCGCCCAGCCGGGCACGGATGGTAGCGCTCGTCGGGGGCAGGCAGCCTGGTGGAGCTGCCCGTCGGCTGTGCGCCTGCCGTGCCCTCGCTTGCTTCCATGCTGTAGCTGATCGCCGCGGACGCTCAGAAGACGAAGGGAATCAGCATCTTGGTCGAGCGCTTGTACTCCGGATAGGTCTCCGGGAAGCTGCTGGCCATGAAGCGCTCCTCCGTGATCGCGCTGAAGGTGAAGTATGCCCCGATCAATACGACCGCGACCAGCCAGTAGAGGCTGGCCGCGATCGTCGTACCGATCATCGCGAGGATGATGCCCGAGTAGATCGGGTGCCGGATGCTCCGGTACGGACCAGTGGTGACGAGTTCCGGATCGGCCTTCTGGGACATCGGCATGCCCCAGTTCCGGCCGAGGTACACCCTGGCCCAGATGGCCAGCGCCAGTCCAAGCACGAAGACGGCCAAGCCAATGCCCTGAAGCCAGGGATTGCTGATGAGCGCATGACTTTTGAAGACCCTGGCCCGCACCAGCAGTAGGACGACGAGGATGATACCGACCCGGAAGCCGGCGAACCGGGCCCAGCCCGTGCGGCCGGACTTGACACCAATGGCGGAGGCGAGCCAGTAGATCCAGAAGGCCAACCAGCCGACGAAGATGACGACATCGACGACATGCATAGAGCAACTCCCGGACCATGATACAACGACGTGTCATAAAGCCGGGATGAGGACCGCGGCGCGGATTCTGCGCCTCATCCAGCACCTCGGACTTCGGAGATCCCCGGAGAGAACATCTCGTCCAGCAGGAGTCTAACGTCAGGCCGCTGGGTTATGCGATGAGCTGCTGCTGGACGCGCCACGCCGCTTCGGCACGCCGAACGGTCCTGGTAAAAGCACTTATCTCTTTTTGGCGATATCGTCTTTTACCAATAGCGAGGTATTATTGACCTATGGCAATATCGGGCGGCGAGTACATGGTGACTACTGCGCGAGACCTAGGCGCGGCGCTGAAGCACTTCCGGGCCGGGGCCGGGGTGACGCAGATAGATGCCGCCGAGGCCATGGGCATCGGGCAGCCGTACCTGTCGTCGCTGGAAGGGGGAAAGTTCGGTAGCTCGCTGACGCACGCGCTACGGCTGCTGCGCTTCGTCGGCTGCGAGGTCGTCGTCCGCCCGAGGGAGCCACGTGGCTGACCGGCTCGTGGCGTGGCTCTATGACACGCCAGTCGCGCTACTGATTCGCGGGCCGGAATTCCGGATCCGGCTCGAGTGGTGCCCAGAGGGGATTGAGCGGTGGGGGCTCGGCAGCCCCGCTCTGTCTGTAGGGCTGCCGATCGGCGCCCCGATCGGGCCGCGGGACATGCGCGGTCTGGACTTCTTCGAGAACATGCTGCCCGAGGGACCTGCTCTGGAGCGGATGGCGGCCCTGGCCGGGGTCCGCCCGGCGGACACCTACGGCATGTTGGCGGCCTTCGGCCGCGACTGCGCGGGGGCGATTATGGTGCTCCCCGACGGGAACCGGCCCGGCGGGAACGCCGACAGCGGATACTCCCCCATGACGCCCGGTGACCTTCAGCGGGTGATCGGCGCCCTCGATGTCGCTCCCCTCGGCGCCGCGCCGGAGCGCGGCTTCCGCCCGTCGCTGGCCGGTTTCCAGCGCAAGGCGCTGCTGGGCCGGGCTGACGACGGCACCTGGCAACTCCCGTCCGGGGACGCCCCCTCTACCTGGATCCTCAAGCCGGATGGTCCGCACGCGATGGCCGCCAACGAGGCCACGTGCCTGCGGCTCGCCGCCGCCTGCGGGCTGCCGGTGCCCGAAGCGGAGTTGCTCGACGTCGCCGGCCTTCCCCTCCTGGCGGTCAAACGCTACGACCGGCGGGACACACCGGCTGGGGGCATCCCGGTCCGGGTGCACCAGGAAGACGGCTGCCAGGCCACCGCCAGGCCTCCTGGGCTGAAGTACGAGGAACAAGGTGGCCCGGCGCTGCGCGACTTGGCCGACGTCATCAGGAACTTCGGCGATCCACGCGACGTGGCCAGCCTGCTGCGCCGCACGACGTTCAACATGGCCGTCGGCAACGCGGACGCGCACGCCAAGAACTTCTCCGTTCTGCACGAATCAGACGGCCCGGCCGCCAGGCTTGCCCCGCTGTATGACGTGCTTTCGACGATCGCCTTCGAGCCGACCGATAGCGCGGGACGGCCGATGCGGGCGGACACGCATCTGGGCCAACGCGTCGGCAGGCAAGCCGACATCCGGAAGGTGACCGCGGCCAGCCTGATCGACGAAGCGGTTTCCTGGGGCATCCGGCGACGCACGGCATCGGCGATGGTGACCGAGACCCTGGACCAGGTGCTCGCCACCATTTCGACAACGCCAGGCGATGCCCGCGTCCTCGATGTCATTCGCGAGCAGGCCGAGCGAGTAAGCCGAGGCTGACGGCGCCGGCCACCGCAGGGCGCTCCCACTGGCCCAGGTCCGGAGAGGTTCCCGGAATGGCCGGAGGACGTCCGGGTCGTTATTGCTTCGGCGAGTGGTCTGCCGGGGGGCCGCACTCGGCGGGGAAAATCGTCGATTCGCCAGACCTCATCACTGCAGTCAAGAAAACGGTAAGTCCTGATGACGCCCATCCGCTGGTACGAGCGAACGCAGGAAAATTCAGCGTCAGTAGTGCAGCTCGCGGGTCAGGTCGGCCGGGGCAATGCTCACGGTGCCTTACCCAGCGCCCTAAGAGCTCGGTGCGGAGGCGTGGTCCCTTCATCGCCCAAGACCGCTGGAGCCGGGCGGGCCAGTTCAGCTAGATCGGCTCGCCGAGGTCTCGCGACATCCAGCCGGGTGTGTCGAAGCGCACGGGCGGAGTGCCAACCAGCTCTGTCAGGTGCGTCTCAAGGTTCTCGAGCTCGGCGGGACCGATCTGCCGCTCCCATTGATCGCGCAGCTCATCGAAGATCGCTTCACCTGTGCGCAGCACCTCGAAGCCGAGTGCCGTGACCTCAAGGCGCATGCGGCGGGCGTGGCGGGGGTCTGTGTCGCGTGTCACGTATCCGCGCTCCTGCAGGACCACGATAGTTTTCGCCGCTGCCTGCTTGGAGACGGACAGGCGGCGGCCGAGTTCTGAGGCGTTGCCGGCGCCGGCGGCGATGGCCCGCATGGCGAAGTCATGGACGGGACGCACATCCTCGTAGCCGCGGCGGGCTAGCTCGGCTGTCGCGGTGTCCACCAGTGAGCGGAAGCCTCCGAGCAGGAGCAGGGCGAGATCGGCGCCAGAGCGGGACATGGCAGAAGACTACGGCAGCGACTGGACAGTGACAACCAGGTTGGCTAGAGTCAATGACATCCAGGTTGTCCAAGCAAGGAGAAAAGATGGACGTCACGCCAGCTGGTCCCGCGCTGCCGGGGATCACGCACCACTACGCGAAGGTCAATGGGACCAGGCTGCACTACGTCGCGGCGGGAACCAGCGGATCTCCGGTCCTGCTGGTCCACGGGTTTCCCGAGACTTGGTGGGCCTTCCGCAAGCTCATCCCGCTGCTCGCGGCCAGCCACCGCGTCTTCGCCGTCGACCTGCGCGGCTTCGGTGACTCCGGCAACGAGCCGGGCGAGTATGACAGCAAGACCTCGGCCGAAGACCTGCACCTCCTCATCAGGCAGCTCGATGCCGGGCCGGTCCACCTCACCGGGCAGGACATCAGCGGGGCGACGGTCTTCCGCCTCGCGGCCACGCATCCGGAGGACGTGCTCAGCCTCACCGCCATCGAGATGGGCCTGCCCGGGTTCGGCCTCGAAACACTGGCCGACATCACCCACGGGGGCAGCTGGCACATCGGCGTTCTCGCCGCGCCCGGCATCCCCGAGATGCTGCTCGCCGGCCGCGAGCGCGAGTTCCTCGGGCAATTCGCGTTCCCGGCCATGAGCGCTACCCCGGGAGCGATCACCGACGCCGACATCGACGAGTTCGCCCGCACCTACTCGCGCCCCGGCGGCTGGCGCGGAGCGGCCGGCCTCTACCAGTCGATGCTGCAGGAGGGCCCCGACATCAGGGCTCTGGCCAAGACGCCCGGGCTGACAGTGCCCGTGCTCGCGGTCGGCGCAGGCGGAGGCCCCTTCACGGCCGGCACCATGTCCCAGGCCGCGGCGGGCGAAATCAGCTCCGTGTCACTCGACGGCGTGGGCCACTACGCCGCCATGGAGGCCCCCGATGAACTGGCGAAGGCTCTTCTCGACTTCGTCGCAAGCGTCGACGCCGCCTGGCTGCTTAAAGGCACTCAGTAATCCGCGGGCTCCAACCTGGACGGGCACCGGCCGACCGGCTGGTTCGTAACCTGCCCGGGCGTAGCGGACGGGCCGCGCGGGCCACTCAAATTCCGGAAATATCCGGGTTACGCCGCCACCAGCGACCAGTACACGTCCACATCGAAGTCGCCGGCCGACGGGACGGGATCGCCGTAGATCTCCCAGCGAGGGCCGGCCAGCCGGTACCCGTTCGCCTTGCTCCACTCGCACACCGCCTGATGAGTGTCGCCGATCTTGGCGATCGGGCCGGTGTGGGTCGCGGTGGCGACGAGCCCGCCCGGAAGCGTTGACGCGACAACCTGACCGGCCGGACCGAAGGAGCCGCTCACCTGAACGCCGACTTCGACGTGGGGGACGTCGTCCTTGTACAGCATGATGTTGTGCCCCTGCTCGTAGAGCCCCTCCGGGGCGTCGCCCCGGAGAAAGCTCCACACCTTGTCCAGCATCGGCCCCCACATCTTCGGGAACTCCGCCCACGTCGCCACTACCACCGCCGTCGGCGTCGGTTCGACGGTCTTCACGGTCACATCGACAGCCATGGCGCGCATCATACGCCGCAGTCGTGACCAGCACGTGCCTGTCGGTGGCGGGTGGTCAGCCGGATTCCCTGGCCGCGGCCAGCAAAGCACGCAGCATGCGCCGCAGCGTGGCCTGCTCGGCTGGGGTCAGCGGGGAGAGCAGGTCGCGTTCGATCTCGGCCCCGACGGAGGCCAGGTCGCCGACGACCCCCTGTCCCTTGGCGGTCAGGTCCAGGACGCGACGGCGGCGGTCAAGAGGGTCAACCTCCCGGCGGACCAGGCCGTGGGCGGCCAGGGCGTCGATGATCGGTACGGCATTGCGCGGGTCTATGCCGACCAGCTCAGCCAGGCACTGCTGGCCGAGCGGGCCGACCTCGCCCAGGGCCATCAGCACTCCGTACTGACTGGGGCTCACCTTGAGCTGGGCGAGCATGCCGGCCCAGCGCTGCCGGGCGAGCGATCCGGTCTTGGCCATCAGATACCAGTTGCCGTTCTGAAAGGTCAGGCTGGAGGGCGACGGCGCCGCACTGTCGTTCTCCAGGTCTGAGCCCACGAAAGGAGCCTAGCCTCCTGGAAATTAGACATCAACCATGATAGACGTGTCTCATGTATAAATTCGTCCCGGTGAAGCGATGAACGGCGAGCAGCCCAGCTCGGCGCGGCCGGGCCGGCCAGACGCGCCTGGCCGACATCATGAGGGGCTGATTCTGGCCATCGCTTGCGTCGCCCAGTTCATGGTCATACTCGACGTCACGATCGTTACCGTAGCGCTCCCCTCGATCGGCCGGGACCTGCACTACAGCGCGACGGGACTGCAGTGGGTCGTCAACGCCTACGTGCTCACCTTCGCCGGGTTCCTGCTGCTGGGCGGGCGGGCCGCCGACCTGTTCGGCCAGCGCCGGGTGTACTTGTCCGGGATGGCGCTGTTCACCGTGGCCAGCCTGGCCGGGGGCATCGCCACGGATTCGGCCTGGCTGACGGCCGCCAGGGCGGTGCAGGGCATCGCGGGCGCCGTCCTGTCGCCGGCCACGCTCACGATCATCATCACGACCTTCTCCGCCGACCGCAGGGCCCGGGCCCTCGGCATCTGGAGCGCCGTCGCCGGGGCAGGCGGGGCGGCAGGCTCGATCCTGGGCGGCGTGCTCACCTCGGAGCTGTCGTGGCGCTGGGTCCTGTTCGTGAACATCCCGATCGGCGTGGCCGCCGTCGTCGCCACGCTGGCCTGGCTGCCTGAGTCCAGGGACCGGGCCGGCCGCGGCGTCGCGGCGCGGCTGGACGTCGCAGGCGCGGTCGCCGTCACGGCGGGCCTGGGGACGCTGATCTACGCCATCATCGGCACCGACACGCACCCGTGGGGCAGCACGCGGACGCTGTCGCTGCTCGGGGCGGCGGCGGTACTGCTCGCGGCGTTCGCGATCATCGAGCTGCGGGTGGCCCGCACGCCGCTGATGCCGTTCGGGCTCTTCAGGTCCCGGTCGCTGTCGGGAGCGAACAGCGTGATGTTCCTGGTCGGGGCGGCCTTCTTCTCGATGTGGTATTTCCTCTCGCTGTACTTGCAGGACGTGCTGGGCGACAGCGCCCTGAAGACGGGCCTGGCCTTCCTGCCGATGGGCGTGACCATCATGATCGGGTCCCAGGCCAGCGCGCGCATCCTGCCGCGCGTCGGGGTCCGTCCGCTGCTGCAGGCCGGCACGCTGCTCGCGGCCGGGGGGTTCGCCTGGCTGTCTACTATCAGCCCGCACGCCTCCTACTGGACTCACGTGTTCGGGCCCGGATGTCTCATCGCGCTGGCCCTGGGCCTGCTGTTCACCCCGCTGGCGGCGGCGGCCACCGCGGGCGTCGCCGTCACCCAGGCCGGGCTGGCCTCGGGCGTGCTCAACACCGCGCGGCAGATAGGCGGTTCCCTCGGCCTGGCCGTGCTGGCCACCATCGCCACCGACCGGACCCGCGCCGCCCTGGCCGGCGGCCGGCCCGTCCTGTCGCAGGCCGCGGCCCTCAACGACGGCTTCTCCCGGGCCTTCGAGGTGGCCACCACGCTAATCCTGGCGGCGTTCGCGGCGTCGTTCGTGGTCCCTGCCATCCGCGCCAGGACCGCCCCGGCCCCCGGCGCCTGGCCAACGGACGAGGCCAAGACCGACGCCGACGCCGGCAAATCGGTTACCTAAAGCCGCTGCGCCTAGTCATCGGCAAGCTGCTGCGCCTAGTCATCGGCGACGAGGGACCCGACCCGGTCGGCGAGACCGCTGTCGCTGCGGTTAAGGAAGAACGCGTAGACGGTGACCACGACCACGACGATGAGGGCCGCGTAGGGGAACCAGTCATAAGGTGTCGGCTGCCCCGGCTTGGCCAGGTAGTACAGCGGCACGATGATCGCTACGGCGCCGAGCGCGGGCAGCACGCCGTGCTTGACCGGGTGGAACTCCGCGGGCCGGAATTTGCGGTAGTAGAACGGCAGGGCCAGGTTGGCGAGCAGGTATACGACCAGGATCAAGACCGTCCCCATGGTGGAGGACTCGTCGAAGAAGGTGATCGGGTTCAGCGCGCCGGTGCCGCCGTGCACGGCGTGCAGCAGTGCCCAGACGCCGATGATCGCCAGGGCGATAGAGACGAACGTGAAGATCGAGCGGACCGGGGTTCGCCTGGTGGTGTCTACCTTGCCGATCCAGCGTGGCAGCAGGCCCTCACGGCCTGCGTTGAATACCAGCCGGGCCTGGGAGTTCACGCCCGCGATGAGCGCACCGAGGGTCGAGGTGAAGCCTGCCAGGTAGGCGAAGAACGCGAGGGCGCCGAGGGTGGAGTTCGCGACCGTGATGAACGGGATCGCGGACTGGCCGAGCTTGGTGACGTTGTCGCCGAATCCGATCACCGTGGCGTAGGCGAAGAGAACATAGCTGACGGCCATGATCGCGATGGAGGCGAAGACAGCGCGCGGCACGTTGCGCCGCGGGTCGCCGGTCTCCTCCGCCAGGGCCGCAGAGTTCTCCCAGCCGATGAACAGGTAGATGGCGAGCGGGAAGCCCGCCGCCAGGCCGGTCAGCCCGTTGGTGATGTGGCTGGGCTCGAGCGGCGCGAGCGAGAGGTGACCGCCGTTCTTGATGAGCACCGTAATCGAGACGACGAGGAGCACCGTCATCTCGAAGCCGAAGAACAGGCCCGCGAGCTTCGTGGACACGGCGACGCCGCGGATCATCATGAGGACCGCGAGAGCGGTGAGGATCGGCGTGAGGATTCCCCACGGTACGTTCCAGTGCAGGTAATGCTGGAGGACAATGGACAGGAAGCCACCGGAGATCGCGATGACCGCGGCCATCGCGATGATATAGCCGATCGCGGCGATCAGGGCGGTAGCCACCGCGCTCGTGCCGCCGAACGTCTTGCCGACGAAGGTGATGAAGCCGCCGGTAGACGGCTGGGCGCGGGAGAATTGCGCCAGCGTGTTCCCGAGCAGGGCAATGGCAATGGCGGCAGCCACGATGGTCAGCGGCGAAGCCAGGCCTGCTGTCGTGGCAATCAGCCCGAAGCCGAAAAAGAAGCTCATGGCCGGGCCGATGTTCGCCATCGTCGATGCCGAGATGTCCAGAATGCCGAGTGCGCCCCCGCGGAGGCGGTTCTCGCGCCCCGCGGCGACGGCCGGCGGGCCCTTGTTTTCGGAAAGCACAGATTCTCCGCTGCTCACGGCAGACCTCCAGATGTTATTGACGTCCGAAATAAGCGGAACGGCCGTTACTTCACGTAGGCAACGGGAACGACAGGCGGAAGCTGCGCGATCGGCTCACTGAGGTACTTGGAACGAATACCGTCGATGTAACGCAGGCACCGCTCGGTGAGGCCGGAATCGGTCTGCATGCGGCCTTTGGTGACGAGGATGCCGAGGTCCGCGCCCTTGAAGCGGTAGTCGCCCGGGCCGTACACGCGAAGGAAGAAGCACTCGTCCTCGCCGGTCAGCTGGTGCCAGTCATGCGAGGCGCGGAGAAAGGTCAGCTGCCCGTCCGGGCCGAGCCGGTAGGTCCCGGTGCGCGGGGCGCTGAGGATCCGCTCGACCCGGTCATCCGGCTCCTTGATGATCAGTTGCGCCCAGACGTCCAGCGCGGCCAGCTCGCGCCACCGCTCGTTGATCTCATCGACGTCGATCGCGTAGTCGACATCCATGTACTCGAGCAGGTGGAAGAGGAAGAGCGGGATGTCGGCGTACGCGCCCTCGGTGACGTTGGTCATCGAGGAAACGCCGGAGATGCGGGGGTTCAGCTCACCGAGGTAGACCTCGTCGGCGTCGAGGTCGATGAGGACATCGACCTCGAAGAAGCCCTGGTAGCCCTCCTGCCCGAGCCGGCCGCCGAGC